>Ga0335084_10000229_pt1 | contig 43961 bp, 44 predicted proteins | sample Lox_Sample_44_FD_206721 | JGI IMG/M metagenome (GOLD analysis project Ga0335084, IMG submission 206721) | Soil microbial communities from Loxahatchee National Wildlife Refuge, Florida, United States - Lox_Sample_4.4 | ecosystem: Environmental > Terrestrial > Soil > Wetlands | place: USA...
CCGGTTGGCCGCATCCTCCTGAATCGTGTTCTGCTGCTTCACCCGGACCAGCAGCCTGTTTCCGTTCGTGAACTGCTGAAGCTCGGCGTCCGGAAAACCGTTCGTCGACAGCACCCGGCGGGCGTCGTCGATCTGGATCGGCTGCTCGAATTTGAGTTGGACCGCGGTGCCGCCCGCAAAGTCGATGCCGAGGTTTGCCCGACCGCGACCGATCTGCACGACGGTAAAAAGCCCGAGCACGACGAGGATGCCGGAAAAGATAAACGCATAATTCCGTTTGCCGATGAAATCGATATTCGTTTTTCCCAAGATTTCGAACATGCAGGCTCCTATTTATCAGCGGGGGCCGTGCGGCGACACATAAAGCCGGTCCTCCGATGCCCCCAAACCCCGCGCTCGGACAGGCCAAGCCTGATCCTCGCTTAGTTTAAATGCTCAGCCGTGCTAGCTTCCAGCGGCTGTTCACAAAGTCAAAGACCACCTTGGTTCCCACCAGGGCCGTGAACAGGTTGATCGCGATGCCCAGGCTGAGGCTGACCGCAAACCCCTTAATCGGGCCCGTGCCGAACAGGAAGAGCACCGTCGCGGTGATCAGGGTCGTGACGTGGGAATCCACGATCGTGAGGAAGGCCTTGTCGTAGCCGCCGTCCACGGCCAGACGGACCGGCTTGCCCTGCCGGAGCTCCTCGCGGATCCGCTCAAAGATCAGGACATTCGAATCCACGCCCATTCCGATGGTGAGAATAATGCCAGCAATGCCCGGAAGAGTCAAGGTGGCGTTGAGCGCCGCCAGGGCGCCGATCAAGACGATCAGGTTCAGGATCAGGGCCATATCCGCGACGACGCCCGCGAGACGGTAATAAACCATCATAAACAAGACGACCATCACTCCCGCCAGGACGGTGGCCTGAATTCCCATCCGGATCGAGTCCTGGCCCAGCGAAGGACCCACCGTGAGGTCCTCGAGCGTGCGGACGGGAGCCAGAAGCGCCCCGGCCCTCAGGACGATGGCCAGGTCGTTCGCCTCCTGGGTGGTGAAGCTCCCGGTGATCTGCGCGCTTCCGCCGGCGATTCGATCCTGAATCACGGGGGCCGAATAGACGTTGTCGTCCAGGATGATCGCCAGACGTTTCTTCACGTTCTCGGCCGTGATCTTCTCGAATTGCTGGGCGCCGACGCCGTTAAAGGTGATCGAGACGTAGGGCTCGTTGAACTGCCCGATGCTCACGCGCGCGTCGGTCAACACGTCCCCGGTCATCAATGTTCGTTTCTTGATCAGATAGGGTCGCTTCCGGACCTCGCCGGTTTGTTTGTCGACGTTCCGCTCGAACAACAGCTCGTCGCCTTCCGGAACCTTGCCGGCGTATTCGGCCATGAAGGTTTCTTCATTCTGCGGGGTGATGGAGACCGGAAGGGTGCGGCCGACCGGGCTGTCTTCGTCCAAAAGCTTAAATTCCAGCAAGGCCGTCTTTCCGATCAGCTCCTTCGCCCGCTTGGAGTCCTTCACCCCCGGAAGCTGGATCACGATCTGCTTGGGCCCCTGTCGCTGAATCAACGGCTCGGTCACGCCGAACTGATCGATCCGGTTGCGGATCGTCTCGAGCGCCTGGGTGGTCGCGGTATCCTTGATCCGCGTCACCTCGCCCTCCCGAAGCGAGTAAACCAGGTCGTTTCCGGGGGTCTCCCGTGAAACGAAGTTCGGGAAGTTGGCCTCGATTTTTTTCGCGACGTCGGCCTTCTTGTCCGGCCCGGGAAGGGTCACGGTCAGCTCCGAAGGCCCGGTCCTCTTGACCGAATCCGCCGGAAGCTTGCTTTCGTTCAGAAGATCTTTAATGGACGAAGCGGTCCTTTCCACCAGGTTTTCGACCGCCTTGTCCTCCTCCACCTCCAGCACCATGTGGATCCCTCCCTGGAGGTCGAGCCCCAGCGTGACCCCGCGGCTGGGCAGATATTTTTTCCACCAGTCCGGCATTTGTTGAAAGACGGGGGTGGAGGGCAAAAAGTATACGATCGAAATCAAAACGGTCAAGCTCAACAGCAACAGTCGTCCTCGAATTCCTCGTTTCACGTCAGGCATCCTCTCCTTGTGAATGAATCGGTCTCGCGCCGCCTGCGATCTCCCAGACTTCCCTCCCCGGTATCTCCTTCGCGGGAGGCGGATATCAGGAAGCCTCTTCCGGCTCCTCCTGAAGTTCCGCGATGTACTCCCGCCGGATTTTGACCCGGACATTGTCCGCGATCTGGATCGTGACGACGTTTTTATTCAGGGCGGCCACGGTTCCCAGCAGGCCCCCGGTGGTCAACACCCGATCGCCCTTCTTCAGCGCCTCCAGCAAGGCCTTGTGTTTTTTCTGCTTGCGTTGCTGGGGAAGGATCAAAAGAAAATAGAACACGACGAAAATCAGGACAAACGGCAGGAAAGAGACCACCATCCCTCCGGGTCCGGCCGACGGAACCGCCGCGGGGGCCCCTCCCGGATCTTGCGCCCACGCCAACGTTGAGAAGATATCCATTCGTTCATCCCTCCTTTTAATCCGATTATTTCGATTCCCACAGCGCGGAGCTTGTCTCCGCGCGGAGATGAACTCCGCGCTGTATATTTTCGATAAGACGTCGCCGTAATTATGAATCAGCGCACTATGCTTCGCAACGCATGCGGTAAAACTCTTCCCGGTATTGTATCAGCCGCCCTTCGCGAATCGCCTGACGGATCTGCTCCATGAGCCGAAGATAGTAGTGCAGGTTGTGGATCGTGTTCAGGCGAAGCGCCAGGGTCTCCTGGGACATGAAAAGATGCCGCAGATAGGCCCGCGAGAATTGACGACAGGTGCTGCAGTCGCAGGCCGGGTCGATGGGCGATTCGTCCCGGGCATATTGCGCGTTCTTGATGACGACCCTCCCGAAGGAGGTAAAAAGCCATCCGGTGCGCGCATGGCGCGTCGGGATCACGCAGTCAAACATGTCGACCCCCCGCATGACGCACTCCAGCAGGTCCTCCGGCATTCCCACCCCCATCAGATATCGCGGTCGCTCTTCGGGAAGAAGCGGTACCACCTGATCCACCACCTCCCGCATCATCGCAGGGGTCTCTCCGACGCTGAGCCCGCCCAGGGCGTAGCCCTCGAACCCCACCTCGAGCAGTCGCTGCGTCGCCTCCCGCCTCAACTCGGGATAGAACCCGCCCTGAACGATTCCGAACAGGACCTGATCCCGACGCCGGTGCGCCTGCCGGCTCCTCCGCGCCCATTGGATCGTGCGGTCGAGCGCATCGCGCGTCGCTTCCCGGCTGCTGGGGTAGGGAAGGCATTCGTCCAGCACCATGATGATGTCCGCCCCCAGGGCCTCCTGAATCTCGATCACGAATTCCGGAGAGAAAAAATGAAGCGAGCCGTCCAGGTGGGACTGGAAGGTCGCCCCCTCCTCCGTCACCTTGCAGAGCTCGGCCAGACTGAAGACCTGATACCCGCCGCTGTCCGTCAGGATCGGACGGTCCCAGGAAATGAAGCGGTGCAGCCCGCCCAATTCGGCGATGAGCTGATGCCCGGGACGAAGATAGAGATGATAGGCATTCCCGAGGATGATTTCCACGCCGAGCGCCTTCAGCTCCTCCGGGGAAAGGGTCTTGACCGTTCCGGCCGTGCCGACCGGCATGAAGACCGGAGTCTGGATCGAGCCGTGCGGGGTCTCCAAGCGCCCGCAACGGGCCCGCGTCTCCCCCTCTTTGGCCAGGACCGTGAAACTCATCTATTTCGTCCGCTCATATTTTTAGGGGCTCACGTCGCCACCGTTCCTAAGCGGGGGCCCGTGCGGGCTACGCTCCTCCGATGCCCCCGCGCCCCGCGCTCGGCCGGTCCAAGCCCGATCCTCGCTTTCACCAGACAAACCGGATGGAGCCTTCCCCTCCCGCCCGCCGTGCCCGCTGAGTAAATCCCCGGTCTACATCCGCTCCGGGGCCGTGACGCCGAGGATCGCCAGGGCGTTGGCCATCACCGTCCGAACCGCGCCGACCATCAACAGGCGGGCCTGGGTGAGCTCCTCGTTCGCCGAGATGATCCGGTGTTTGAAATAATAATTGTGCAGAAGGCCGGCCAGATCGAGGAGATAGAACGTCAGGCGATGCGGTTCCAGGGCGCGCGCGCCCTCCTCGATCAGCTTCGGAAAAGCATCTAGACGCTTCATGAGTTTCAACTCCTCCGGCTCCGTTAAAAGATCGAGGCGGACCTGTTTTGGATCTTTCAGGCGAATGCCCTGTTCCGCGGCCTGCCGTCCGACGCTGCACAAACGGGCGTGGGCATACTGGACATAATAAACCGGGTTTTCGTTGGACTGGCGCTTGGCCAGTTCCAGGTCGAAATCCATCGGGCTGTCGAGGCGCCGCATCAGGAAAAAGAAAAGGGCGGCGTCCTTGCCCACCTCGTCGACCACATCGCGAAGGGTCACGAATTCCCCGGCCCGCTTCGACATCGGAACCGGCTGGCCGTTCCGGACCAGCTTGACCAGCTGCCCGATCAGGATCCGGAGCCGCGTCTTGGGATAGCCCAGCGCCTGGACCGCCGCCTCCATCCTCGCCGTGTAGCCGTGGTGGTCGGCGCCCCAGATGTCGATCAACAGATCGAACCCGCGCGCGAGCTTGTCCCGATGATAGGCGATATCGGAGGCCAGGTAGGTGAACTCCCCGTCCTCCTTCCGGACCACGCGGTCCTTGTCATCGCCGAAATGGGTCGATCGAAACCAAAGGGCGCCGTCCTTTTCGTAGAGAAAATCTTTTTCCCGGAGCTCGTCCAACGCGTTTTGGACGGCGCCGCTTTGATAGAGTGACGCCTCGCTGAACCAGTCGTCAAACGTGATCCCGAAGGCCGAGAGGTCCTCCCGGATTACGCCCGTCATCTCCTCCAGCGCATGCCGCGTGAAGAACTCAAGACACTCCTCGGCGCCTCGGCCCCGATATTGATCCCCGTAGCGGTCGGCCAGGCCTTGGGCGATCCCGGCAACGTATCCGCCCCGGTAGCCGTCCTCGGGATCGGGCACCGGATGACCCAGAATCTGCTGGTATCGCGCATAGACCGACAAACCCAACAATTTCACCTGGCGGCCGGAATCGTTATTGTAATATTCCCGATGGACCCGATCCCCCGCCGCCTCCAGAAGGTTGGCCAGGGCGTTTCCCACGGCGGCCCACCGCCCGTGACCGACATGCAGCGGGCCGGTCGGGTTGGCGCTGACAAACTCGACCTGAACCCATTGCCCCTTCCCCGAGTCGACGCGGCCGAACCGTTTCCCCTGCTCCTCGATCTCGGGCAAGACCCGGCGCCACTGATCCTGCTTTAAGGTGAGATTGATATAACCCGGACCCGCGAGTTGGACATCCTCCAGAATCTTCTGCGTCTCATTCCGGAGGCAATCTTGAAGCACCTGAGCGATCTCGCGTGGGGGCCGCCTCTCGATCGGGGCCAGCATCATCGCCACGGTCGTCGCAAAATCGGCCGGAACCGTCTCCTTCGGAATCTCGACGACCACTTTATCCGGATCGGGCCGGGAACGGATCTTCCCCTCCTCGCAGGCCCTCTCCCAGGCCTTCAGGATCATCTCCTTGATCAGACGATCTTTGGTCATGGCGCGGTCATCCCCCCGGTCTCAGTATCCCGGGACGGATTGCCCAGAAGACCCTTTATCAAGCCACTGCACCTTTACCGTCTGCCCCTTCTCCATCTCAGCGGCTTCCGACGGGAAAATCAACAGGCCGTCGGCCTTGACCATGGAGGTCAGCACCCCGGAACTCTGGTTCCCCGTGGTCCAGACTTCGTGCCGGTCTCCCGCCTTTCTCAGCACCGCCCTTACGAAATGCGTTTTCCCGGGCTTCTTGGTGATCCGCTCCATCAGGACCGCCTCGATGACCGGACGGAACAAACTTGTGTGCCCCTGCATCTTCCGAAGCGCCGGGCGGACAAATTGCTCAAAGGTCACCATCGTCGAAACGGGGTTTCCGGGAAGCCCGAAGACGGGTTTGGCTTGAAGGCTGCCGAAGGCCAGGGGCTCGCCCGGTTTCATCGCGACCTTCCAGAAGGCCATCCGGATGCCCAATTGTTCCAGGACATCCTTCACGAAATCGTACAGCCCAACCGAAACGCCGCCCGAAATCAACAGAAGATCGGCGCCCAGCCCCTGCGTCAGGCGGCCGAGCAGATCCTCCCGGGTATCCTTCGCAATCCCCAAAATGACCGGCACGCCCCCCGCTTCGAGCACTTGAGCCGCCAGGGCATACCCGTTGCTGTTCATGATTTTATTCGGGGTCAATTCCTCGTCGAAATCCGCCAGCTCATTTCCCGTCGCCAATATCGCCACGCGCGGGCGCTGATAAACAAGGACCTGTGACCGGCCCAGGGAGGCCAGCAGTCCCACCTCCGCCGGCCCCACCACACTGTTTTGGGCCAGCATCACATGACCGGCCTGAATATCCTCCCCGCGAAGGCGGACATTTTCTCCTTGTTCGGCGGGACACAGGATTTGGATGGAGTCCCCTTCCAAGCGGGTATCCTCGACTCGAATCACGGCGTCCGCGCCTTCGGGCACGGGCGCCCCGGTCATGATCCGGCTGGCCTGGCCCGGTCCGATGCTCTTGGTCGGGAGGAAACCCGCCGCGATCTCCTCGATCACCCCGAGGCGAACCGGTTTTTTTTCGGACGCTCCGAAAACATCCGCATGTCGGACGGCATACCCGTCCATCGCGGAACTGTTCCACGGCGGATGATCGCGTCCCGAGAGCACCGCTTCGGCCATCACGCGTCCCATGGAATGGAGAAGGTCCAGTTTCTCGGTCCCCATCCGCTGGATCTGGTCGAGTATCAACGACCGCGCTTTTTCAACCGGGATCATCCCGACACCATCCCATTAAAATGGTGTATTATAACCCAAGGACACCGACGTGTAAAGGCGCGCGATTGTAGGTCGGGAAAATAATCCCACCAAAAATCGGAGATCCGGATCGCCGCCGGTATCGATTCACCCGAAATGCAAAAAGGGGGTGACGCGCGTCACCCCCTTTGCAAGTAAAGCCAACAAACGGCTCTTATTTTCGCTTCTGCTTGGACTCGTTGGCCTTTCGGATGATCCAGCCCTCGATTCCAAAGACCACAATCACCGCGATAAAGGGATAGATATACGCCGTCGTCGGCGTCGGCGGCTCGAGGATCGTGTAATACCAGGTTGAAATGGATGTTTTCAAACCATGGTCGCCGTTGTTTCCGTCCCAGACAAAGAACGCGGTCGGGATGTACTGGCCTTTCTCAAACTGGACCCCGTTATCCTTGTCGTCCGTTGTCAGGGCCCGCGTCAGAATCACCCGCCACCGGCCGTCTTTATACTCGGAGAATATGGCCTTGACGTTCTGGGTTGGGCGGGCATCCAGTTTTAGATCGCCTCCCATGGAGCCGTGTCCGGTGTATTCCTTCACCGTCCCGTCGGCTTCCCATTTCCAGACATCGACGGCATTTTTGGTGTCCCCAAAGATAAATCGCGGTTTCTCCGGTGGAACAAGGGATTGCCACTTGGCCGGGAACTGGATTGCGACCGCATCGTTAAACATCGGGTATTCCCTCAATGCAATCGGCTGTCCCGACGGCGGGGTTTCCTGGAAACTGGCAGCCTGAGCCAGCGCCTCCGGCGTGGCCACGCTCTTGATCCGATCGTCCCATTCAAAATACCAGGCGATTTCCTTGTCGTTAAAAACGGACTTTACCCAGACATCATCGACCAAGCGCACGAAATTCCGCGGTTTGTGGGTAATCTGTCCGGCCAGCGCGATATATTGGTTCGGAATTTTCTGCCAGATCGGGTCATCCGGATTGCTCGGAAGGTTGCCTTTGATAATGTGAGACCTCACCACCACATTCATGGCCGGATGCACGGTCTGGGGATCGATTTTTTCCTTCGGACAGAGGGATATCACAAAATTCGCCACGTCCCAACGCTGCTCGGGGGTGAGAGTATCGGCAAAGGATGGCATCGGTGTGCCGTTCAACCCGGTCGAAACTTCCCGGAAAACGTTCCGGGGATTATAAGGATCTTCACGGTTCCCGCGGAAGTTCCAGCATTTGTGCAAATCGGCCGGAAAGATCGGGAAGCCCCATTCATCCTTCTGGGTTTTATTTCCGTCTCCCCGCTCGTCGTTTCCGTGGCATTCCACACATTTTCCCTTATTCATAAACACATCTTGACCGCGTTTAATACTTTCGGCCGATGTGGGGGTCTGCTTGCCATAGTCAATTACATGAAAATCTTCATTTTCGGTGTCCTGAAAATTTCGATCCTTGACAAGATTGGTCATGACGAACGAAACCACTTGATGGCGCTGCTGGTCGGTCAATATCCCTTCCCACGGAGGCATCGCGGAACCCGGCAATCCATGGGTCACGGTCAGGAAGAGGTCGTTCTCGGTCGGAAGCTCGCCGCTCGCGGTATGCCGGATCTTAAATGTTCCCGCGTTAAAATTCCGGGGCCTGGGCCATAGACGATCGGCCGAGGGTCCATCCCCGGCGCCCTCGGGGCCGTGGCACCAGACGCATTTCTTAAAATAGATCTGCTTTCCGGCCTCGACGTCGGCCGGAGACGGCTTCGCCGGGCGGCCGGCGTTTGCGGCGGCCTTTTCGTCCTTGGTTTCGGCCATTGTGAGGACGACGCTTCCGGCCGCAACGAGTGCCACCGTGACGGCCCCCATCACGACCGCTTTCTTATAGCTCAAGAGAGATAAAATCCTGTTCATCGCTCGTGCCCCTTTCACGTCAACGGATGATTAAACCCAAGCCTAATCCCATGTCCTGGGGAAGAACTCCGTATGCCAATACTCAAACATGTTCACTTTCCAGATCTCGTCCGTGGTCAGATGCTCTTCCCACGGCGGCATGGCGGAGGCCCATGGAGCACCCTCGGTCGGCAGTCCCGGCCCCCCCTTGGCAATTCTCCAGAACACAAAGGTTTCCTGCAACTGTGCAATTGTGCCCGGATCCGAAAAGTTCGCCGGGATCGGGACAAATGCATACGCAAACATCCCGCGGCCGTTCAGGTTATCCCCGTGACAAAAGTGACAGTTTTGGAAGAATATGGCTCCGCCGTCTCTCACATTCTTCATATAAGGCGGCGCATTGGGGTCAAACGGATTCATTTTGAAATATTTTGCTTCCTGTCCCACCGGAAGATATTTGCCGTTTTCGTCCACCCTGAATGGATTTTGAGCGGTCTGCAATGTAAAGTTTTGCCCGCGCACCGTGACAGAGGCCGGCGGGGCCGGATGAACCGTCCTTAAGTCGATCGGCTCGTCATACTTAGGGACGTTGAAATCGTACGTCCCGTACCCGATGAGCAAAGGGAGAGCCACAAAGCTCACGGTTCGGATCCCTTTGTAAATCGGATTGACTGCCAGGACGGTGTTCAGGATGGGTCTTTTAAACTCGGTCCATGCCTTCTCCGTGGAAGAAATAAAGAGGAAAACGACCAGGGTCACCAACCCCATATAGGTATAAAGAAGGGCGACCGGTATAGGGGGGAACAACACAAACTTGAAGATCGAGTACGCTCCGAGCCACATAAGGATGGCTTGGGGGAAGGCCGGTATCCGTTTGCCCATCTTCGTCAAAGCATAGTTTACGCCGACGTAGATGAACGCCACCGCCGTGATGATCAGAAGTAATTCTATTGGCATTGCACCCGGAATCCACATCATTGACCTCCGAAATGATCAAATCATTCGAACCATGTAATGTTCACTGAACTTGATGGAATTGTTCCGCCCCGATTACTTTGAGGCCGATTTTCCACCGCCACCGCCGCACACCGTCGCAAACGACTCCTGCGGGGGTCCGTTCAAACCGTCTTTTTTAGCTTGATCGCAATTCTGAGCCAATAAGTAATCGGCCATCTTTTCCAATGCCCCGTAAGTGAATTTCTGGGCAAAATCCTGAATCATCGGCGAAACGGCCGGTGTGGCTTTTTGAACAAACTGAGGAACGATGAACGCATTCGGATTTACGATGGATTCCATGATATATTCTTTGGGCGTTTTGGCATGGGCCTTCCCGGCCTTGACCTGGGCCTGGTACTCCGGAGAGGCGATGCGCCTCGCCGCATTGTGACCCTCGATCAGCAGTGGCCCGATCACACCGAATTTCGCGGTGGCGATCCCCGGAATCTGGTGACAGGCGAAACAGCCCATTTTCGTTACAATCTGTTCCGGCGTATCGGAGGCCAAGGCCACAGGCGGTCCGGCAGGGGCGGCTGCCTGAGCCGCTGCCGGGGCACCCGCTTTGGGCCGTTCGGATTCCGGGATAAACTTTTCATAGGCCGCGCGAATCTCTTTCGCGGAGGGCGGTGTATTCCCTTCCCTGAAAAACAGCCAGGTATCCACCGCGATCAGCTGGTCGATCGTTAAACTGATCGGGGGCTTATGGATGGCCGGCATCGGGCTCTCTCTGTCGTTGGTGCCTTTTGTGCCAAAACCGGACACCACATAACAGGAGGGACACACGTGAGATTCGGCGATATATTCCTCGGCGGTTGTGGCCCGCCCGCTTCCTTTAAAGGACTCGGTTTGGATCGTATCGGGCTTAAGATACTTTGGATCCTTGATCCGCTCCGCGGACCGTTCGGCAATCCCAATCAGGTTCGGGGCACGGTCACCGATATCACCTTTCTTAAAGGTATGGCAAAGCGGACATTGCCCCGGACCGATGCCGCGCTCGGCAAACCCGCCGACCTTTCCGAAAATAATGCTTTCACCCATATCGGCCAATTTATCCACGGGCATGGAGTCCACCGCACCGGCCTCCATCTTTGGCGGGGGCAGGGGAACCTTACCTTCGACCTGGGGAAGCCAGTTTGAATAGGTGTCAAAGATTCCGGTCATGACCATGTAGAAACCGATGGCCATCATGATACCCCGGAGTCTTGGAAGGAAGTAACCTATCAAAAACAAAACAACAGAGGATAGCAAAATTGTGACGGACAAAACCCCTTGAGTCACGGTCGATCTCCTGTGGGTAAGAGTTGGGGGCCGGATGGAACCGGCCCCCAGAGATTAGTAATGAGGTTGACGGTTACTCCGAACCCCCGGCCATTGCGGGTTTCTTGGCGATTTCCTTCCTCGCCTCGGCAACAGCATGTTTTGAGGTCAGTTCGCCCAGCCAGAACACAAACAGCACAAACAACCAGAAGGCCATTACATTCAATGACATCATGTTGGCCGCAAACCCGATCGTGTGAGTAAAGGCCCACGGGGAGTTATCCCGAAACACCTCCATCACATGCCAGAACAAGCGCACCGAGGATCGAATATATCCCATCAAGGCCATCAACCATGTGAAGGAGACAGCCAGAGAGAACAACGCGTATTGAGAGCGGACCGATATTTTGCCCCACTCGATCGGACCGGTCAACTTGGACCCCCTCATCATCGCGATGTTGATCGCGCTACCCACAAACAAGGTGGTCAAGGTTCCGACCACTTGTGGCACCGAAAGGCCGACACGCACGTTTGCGGGAATAAAATATCCATAGATCGCGACCCACCAGTTGTTTACTAGGGCCACCGCAAACATCATCACCAGGGCCGCGTTGCCCCAAGTCTCCCATTTTACCGTTATAATTTTATTGCTCCGTTGATACATCAGGAAGGAAATGATCGTGGTCATGATCATGGTGTTCACGGCCCCGTTCTTGGCCGACATCACGCCGAAGTTTCCGATCACGGGATGCTGCTGGCCGCCGATGGCTTTCAACTCGGCCGGGCGCATCACCAAGGTATGGGGTGTCAACCAGACCAGGAAGGCCGCCGTCGTGAGGAAAAGGATATACTTGATATATTTTTGGTACCGCTCCGCGCCCCTCATCCGTTCCATGCCGTTGAACAGATAATAGTTGGTCGAAAAGAACAGCGCGCCGATCAGCACGGCCTGGATGATGAACAACCAGGCCAGCAAACCGCCCATCAACGTGATGCCCATCTGTTGACGGAAGCCGTACACTTCGCGCATAAGCCAGTAACCGGCGAAAGGCAGGGGAATCAACGCCCCGACCGCCATGAACATCGCGATGTACCCCATCCAATCGTAATAAGCCTTTTCTTCCTGGTTTTTGGCTGAAAGGAATTTGTAGGCCGCGTAGGCCGCGACGATTCCGCCGCCGAACACCATATTTCCGATGATCCGGTGGACATTGAGGGGGTTCCACAGCGCATTGTGCAGAACCGCCCAGAGATTTCCCAAATACCGACCCTTTTCATCCACTCCCGCCGGAGACATCATGAAGCTTGCCCATGAATTGGCCAGCATCATCAGGACCGATCCAAATACGTTGAGCAACACGCCCATGCTGGCATGCACCCATTTTGCGAAACCGCTGGCCATCCGGTCCCATCCGTAGTAATAGAGGTACAGGGTGCCGCTCTCGGCCAGGAACAAAAGGGCATAGATGTGCATCACGGGCTTGAAAAGGGAGGAAAGATATTTAAAGAAATCAGGATAGAGGGTTATAAAACTGAAGATGAGTAATCCACCGAGTATCGCTGTGACGGAATACGCGGTGAGGCTGATTTTGACCATCAGATGGGCCAGATCATCATATTTCTTGGCCATCACAGGGTCCTTCACCATCAACCCGACCAGCTCGATGATCATGCAGAAGATCGGAACCGCCAGGACAAAGCTCCCGAAATAGAGGTGCTGTTGTGCGACCGACCAGATGATGACTCTATTTTCGCTGAGGGGATAAGGGAGGTTATAACTCGGATAATCGGAGGCTTTCAATTCGGGAGCGGGCTGGCCGGATACGGGACCTTCTTTCTTGTAATATATATCCTTGGCCATCTCGACCTTCGGCGCGGTATCGGTCACGGCTTTGGTCGCGTCATCAGCCATCACAGGAGTTGAAAGAAGTGGCATAACAAGTGAGACCAACAACATCATCGCCACGGCCCCCAGCGAGATCAGGGACCAGACCCGGACTCTTCTGCTCATTGCCTTCATGGCTAATCTCCCTCTACGTAAAAACCCTTGTGCCGCCCCACCCCGAGGTTTTTTTAATTTTTCTATGCTCGCACACCAGCCCGGGTTTTCATTAAAAACCCGTAGTTTTCTAGGCCCTATGTAGCACCAAAGGACAATTTTGTCAAGGAAAAAATAAAGGGCCAACTTTTCCGCATTTAGCGCAAAATAAAGAAGTAATCAAGCCCTTGAATTTTCATGAAAAACCAGTCCTCCAGCTGAAAATATGCTATCCAAACCACAAGCATCACGACAAAAGCGATCACCGTCTTCATGTCAATCACCTTTCTTCAAATAAACCGGGAAAATCGTACCCAGTTTTAATTATGGTAAACCGCTCCGAACCAATAGAAGAACCAGATCGAGATAATACAGACGATGATATACAAAATCGGTCCTGCGTTCTTACGGATTTTATCCATTTCTTTCTCCTTAGGACGGACGCCCATTCGGCTTAACAACGGCAGGATTTTAGTGAATTAAAAAAAGTTTGTCAAGAAAAAAAGAATTAAAAAGGGATTGAATAATGACCGAATCGTCTTCAGGCTTATTAGGGAGGAGATCCCGACTTCGCACACCGGAACCCGATCGTCACATCGCGGTATTCCGGGGACATCTTAAAACGGATCGAGGTTTGTGCACGCTTGATCGAATCGTTCCAGGACGCTCCGCGGATGACCCGGCTCTCCCCCGACGAGACTCCCAGAGGGTTACTCACCGGAAGAATGCGATATGAATCCTGGTTAAACCAATCCGCCACCCATTCCATCGCATTGCCCGCCAGATCATAAACTCCGTACGGGCTGACGTCCTTCCTGAATTGATTTACCGGAGCTGTATATGGCGCGCCGTCGTCCCCCAATAAATTGGCATATTCGGATCGTTCCTCGTTGCCCCAAGGCCATTTTCGTTTGTCGGTCCCCTTGGCCGCCTTCTCCCATTCCGCCTCGCTCGGAAGGCGCTTTCCCTTCCATTGACAATACTCGACCGCGTCATCCCAGGAAACTCCCACAACCGGGTTCATGGCCCGGATGAAGAGCGGGATATCCTCTGTCACGCTCGCCGAAAGATACCCGGCCAGCCGGGGTTTCCGGTGCCCGGTCAGTCCGATGAATTGATAAAACTGCGCAAAGGTAACCTCGTACTTATCGATAGAAAATCCGTCGAGATAGACCATCCTTACGGGCTTCGCGTCATAGGATCCGTCGTTGCTGCCCATGAAAAACTCGCCCGCGGGGATGAAAACCATGGATTCGAAATCCTCGCCGATCTTGGCCTGTTTTACTTCAAGCTCGGCTTTCCGAGACTCCTCCTCCACCTTGGCCAGTTTGGTCGCCAGAGGCGTGTATCCCTGTTCGGTTTCCTGCCTCTCCGGCTCGTGCGGTCCGGATTTCTGGCGGATTCCGATCTGAATAATAACCAGGATCGCAATGACCAACGCCAAATAAATGCCGATCAAATATTTGCTCATGAAATATCTCGAACTCCGGACGGGTTTCAGTCTTTATTTTTGTAACGATCCCAGATGACGAACAGCCGATTCCTCCCATCCGGCAATAATGCGATGAGGCATCGATAATCGAGAGGGGGACGATCTGAAATGAATACCAAAAAAGGGAGGCCTGGAGAGCAACAGGAGCCAGAAACCGGAAAAAGGGGGAAGGATAGACGATTCTCAGATGCCCGAATTTTTCACCGTCGACGACCCGTCACGGCCACCTTGGGGTCCGCCATACCCACTTCCCCGTTCGAACCTTCACGGGATGACCAGGCGATCGTCTCGTCTCTTTTCTGTCGGGTGACCCGGGATCGGTACAGCATCTGACCGACAAAAATTCCGGCCATGAACACGGCACCCGTATAAAACAGAACATAGACCGCATAAAAGAAATGCTTCACTCTGTTCACCCCCTCAACCACTGCGGCTCGTTTATAACGAGCCGATTAAAATCGAAAGATCCGCCCCCGACCATCCGGCACTCTTGAGCCGGGCTCATCTTTTTAAGGTCAGTTCATCCGATTCGCGAACCTCCGTCAGTTCGGACTCCGACCCGTCCACCGAAGGGGCCGCTTTCGCGGAGAACCTCTCCTCCAGCTTTTCGCCGATGTACACGCCGATCATAAATACGGCCCCCGTATACACCAGCACATAGAGGGCATAAAGCTGTCCCACCAGCATGCCCGCCATGAAAACGGCGGCCGTGTAGACGCCAATCGAGACCAGAGAAAAAATACGCCGCATGAACTGAATGACCTTTCTCAGCGCTGACTTTAAACCCGCTTAAAATAGGATCGCGGAGAGGAGGCGTTGACGATGTTCCAGGCGAATCGCCGCCGCCCGGCGTTCATGGCCCTCGACGATTTCCCCAGGCGCGTTCCAACTTTTCTCCCACATACATCCCGGCCACAAAAACGGCGGCGGAGTAGATGGAAACGGAAAGGGCGTAAAAAAAGAAATGGACCATCCGAACACTCGCTCGCAAGCTCCCCAAGCCTTAGGGCATTAATTATAAAAGTATTACAATAGACCTGTCAAGCTTATCTCGAGAGCTCCCGTCCGTTCCTTGGGTTCGTTTCCCCAGCAAGAGGCCGTGTAGAAATCGCTTGACATTTGACGGATCCTTGATAGAATGGGGTGCTGTTTAATGGCCATTCGGATTCGCACCATGGATACACCGGAAACACCCGAACAGAGAAAGAGAAATACCCCCACCTTTGACTTTATCGTCCTGCTGGGTATGGTGGCAAACCTCATACTGGCCGTTTTCCTGATCCTCTATTACTTCGGTTTTTTCTAAACAGTCGTTACGCACAAAAGCGGATGGGATCGTTTCGCGGAGCCGATTTTCATCACCCGCCCGGGGGGACACCCTTCGCGCACCGAAACCCGATGACCGCGCTGGTTTGGTGCGGGGCCGCCATAAAACGCTTGGCCACTCTTGCATTAACCGAAGAATCATCCCAGGAGCCACCCCGATAGACCCTGAATTTTCCCTTTTCGGGCCCTTTGGGAACCTTGAAAGGAGCGTTTTTGTAATAGTCCGCATCATACCAATCGGCCACCCACTCCGCGACATTACCGGCCATATCGTATAGCCCATAGGGACTTCGTCCAGATTCAAAACGCCCTGGGGGGGCCAGAAATTTATAGCCGTCCTCTTCCCCCGCAAGGTTGGCCGCTTTTTCGACAAAATCATTTCCCCACGGCCATCGGAAGCTTTGGTCGCCCCCCGCCGCTTTCTCCCACTCGGCTTCGGTAGGCAACCGTTTCTCGGCCCACTGACAATAATCTTGCGCGGTATTCCACGATACACCCACCACGGGCAGTTCGGGCTTGGTGATCAAGGACAGATCCTCCTGAAAAACGGGGACCACCGGCTTGGGATATTGGGTGGCCACCGAGAATTTCGAGAATTGCGCTTGGGTGACCTCCTTCTGGTCGATATAAAAGGCCGGAAGGTAAACCGGATGCTGCGGCATTTCATCCAGATCCCCGCCCGAAGCCGGACTGCCCATTTGGAAAGGTCCCTCCGGGATCAAGACCATTTCCGAACCATCCTCCGTCGGGATTGTTTTGTACCGGCTGAAGTCCTGGAAACCGCTTTTTCCTTTTTGGGTTTGGTCTACTGGAATGCCTTGATTTTTGGAATCCGACCGGCTGGTTTTCCACGCTTCATAGATAAAGATAACGATCATGAGAATAAAAGCAGCGAAGGCGATGAGCGATCCGTAATAAAACGCATCCTTCTTCATGCCCTATCCTTTCTCAATTCCAGGATTCAAACCCGACCTGCGCGAACCTTCAAGCCGTTTGCATGAACGAAACGGCCGGCCCGTCGGCGTACCGGAAAACGCGGTCCGGCGGTCGTAATCCCGACAAAAAAATAAAGTGGTGTCCCCAAGGGGATTCGAACCCCTGTTACCGCCGTGAAAGGGCGATGTCCTAGGCCGGGCTAGACGATGGGGACACAAAAAATAAAATTACAATCTCCACTCCCACCGCTGCGCGGGTAGAGCCCTGCCAAGCGAGGGGGGATGCTCCATCCGGCTTGGCCGGTGGAGCGGGCGGCGCGAGCCCATAAAATATGGTGAGCCGCCCGGGATTCGAACCCGGGACACCCGCCTTAAAAGGGCGGTGCTCTACCAACTGAGCTAGCGGCTCTTATCTTATCAACAAAAAAGAGATACTAACAGACGGGTCGAATTCTTGTCAACGATTTTGGCCTTGAAGGGAGTATGGATCATCCAATAGGATGGCCTCTTCTCTTTTCGTTCCGGTCGATATCAGAAAAATCCGACATCCGATCCGTTCTTCCAATCGCGATAAATAATCCTTCGCCCGGACCGGCAGTTGCTCGTACCGCTGGATTCCAATTGTCGAACATTGCCAGCCTTCCACGGTCTCATAGATCGGCTCGCAGGATTCCTGAACCGTCAGACTGCTGGGCATGTCATGGAACGTTTTTCCACGAAAGCGGTAACCGACACACAGGTTGATTTCCTGACACGCATCCAATACATCCAGCTTGGTGACCGCAACCCCGATCAATCCATTAATCCGCACGGCATAACGGACCAGAAGAGCATCAAACCATCCGCAGCGACGGGCCCGCCCGGTCGTCGCCCCAAACTCATGGCCGCGCTCCTGCAGCTGCACGCCCGTGTCGTCCTTGAGCTCGGTCGGAAAGGGACCGCTCCCGACCCGAGTCGTGTACGCTTTCACAACGCCGACCACCGCCGAGATGCGGGTCGGACCCACCCCGGTTCCGGTGCATGCCCCGCCGGCCGTGGCGCTGGATGACGTTACGTACGGATACGTGCCGTGATCCACATCGAGGTGGGTCCCCTGGGCGCCTTCGAACAAAATTCGCTTGCCTTCATCAATCCATTGATTTAGGAGCACGGTCGTATCGACGATGTAATCCCGGATTTCATTCGCATATCCCATATACTCCCGGTAGACCTTCTCCAGGTCAAAACGTTCCGTTTTGTAGGTCTGCTCCAACAGAAAATTCATTTCAATCAAGTTGGCGGTCAGTTTTTCTCTGAAAAGATCCGGTTCCAACAAATCCCCGACGCGGATTCCGATGCGGGCCATCTTGTCCACATAGGCCGGTCCGATCCCACGACCGGTGGTGCCGATTCGCCGGGCCCCTTTGAGTCTCTCGCTTTCCTTATCGATCGCCTTGTGGTAGGGCATGATCAAATGGGCGTTGCTGCTCACGTGCAAGCGGCCGCGGATCGGGATCCCTCTTTTCTCCAAATGACCCGCTTCTTCGATCAGAGCGGCCGGATCCACCACGACGCCGTTACCGATCACGCAACGTTTTCCCGGATGAAGAATTCCGGATGGAATCAGATGGAGAATAAAGGTTTCCTGGCCCAACACCACGGTATGTCCCGCATTGTGTCCACCCTGATAGCGAACCACCCCGTCGGCTCGCTCCGAGAGCAAATCAACGATCTTTCCCTTGCCTTCGTCTCCCCACTGGGTTCCGATCACCACCAACGCGGGCATTTCATCCCTCACACAAAAAAGCCCTGATCTCCCGGATCAGAGCTTTCAAACGAGCGGTTCGCTGTGAAATCGTATCCCTTGTAAGCAGGAATATCGTAGGCTCTTAGAACAGATTTGTCAAGAAAGGCGTTGAATCATGGTGGAGCTGGGGGGGATCGAACCCCCGACCTCCAGACTGCCAGTCTGGCACTCTCCCAACTGAGCTACAGCCCCACTCAATTAAAGCTACTTGACTGACTTCTTCCGGAATAAATGACGGAATATACGGCTTCCCCTCAGCCCGCTGGGCGGGTGTGAACCTAAACAAGTGCCGTGGCGCATGCAACAAGTCTCATCGTATCATCGTCACAGGTGACTGTCAAGGCGGATCAACCAAAAAAAACGGCCGCATCGCGTCGGCGATGCGACCGTTGATTTTCCGCGTGTTGGAATTATTGGAATCCGTGTTACTTTGCGGCAAACGTAAAATCGGCCGTCGCTTTGCCCTTGGCCGGAACGGTCACTTTAACTTCCTGCGTACCCAAAATCGGATGGTACGCATGAAGTTCATACGTGCCCGGAGGAACGTCGTCAATGGCAAAGGTTCCATCCTCGTTGTCGATGGCATAATACGGATTCGTCACAGGCTGGAAATAGACTTCCATGTAGTTATGCTGGTCACACTGGATCTTCACATCGCTTTCCTTTTTACGGAGAATCATGGGCTTCTTGATGACCTGCCCCTTTTCAGGAAGCGGAAGATTGAAGATGGTTGAGCTACTGGCACCCACCATTTCATAGGCATGGGGGTTATGCAGCACACCCGTGGCGGCTTTCGGGTCATTCGGATCCGCATCGGTGTTTAGGATCCGGATCTCTGCTTTCTTCACCACGACCCCCGTCAAGGTCGATGGACCCCCTTGAACTTGAAACCGACAGATGTTTGTTTTGACATCCGTCCCGTTAAATTTAAACGGCTTGCCCTTCTCGATCTCTTCGATGAAGACCACCACATCCGCAAGGGCCCCGTTCTTGACGTTGACCTGCTGGACAAGCCGATGGCCCTTCCCGTCCGAATCGGCCTGTTCACAGAACTTTGGATTGGGGAATTTTGCAAAATCAAACTCCTTGGGCGCCGGTACCGCCCCTTTGAAGGAAACTTTCCCTGTAATGGTTCCGCCGTCAGGCACCGGGGCCTCATCATAGGCCGATACCATAGAGGCGCTCATCAAACCGACCACCCCTGCCATCACAATCGCAATGATAAACCCTTTCATCTTCTGATCTCCTTTCCTTGTAAAGGGAAGAGGGAAACGCCCCTCAACCCGAACTTGTTTAAATAAACTTAGCTGATTACTCTCCGCCGCTGTTCTGCCAAAGACATGCCTTTTTGGTTTATGATTTTAGAGGGTCTTAATCCACTTGATTTATGGCAGTCGTGCCTTTGAGAGGACTAAAAGAACTCCAATGAGGAAGACCCTTTGATCGTTCTACCTTCCGATGCACCTGTAAAAAACGGTATCGAAGTCTACGCCACAAATTAAACCCTGTCAAGAAAAAAATTTTACGCCCTATTAGGTGGAGTGTCAAGCTATTAAACCGACCGGTCCAACTCGTCCGGGCTTGCAAAGCGGAACGGAATCGATTATAAAAGGAATTCAAACTCGAGATCAATCCGGCCCCATGACTTCCGTCTTTCCTTTTTTCATCACAGCGTTCGTTTCGCTGTTCGCGATCATCGATGCGATCGGAAACGCGCCTATGTTTCTTTCCATCACCCCGCACAATACGCACGCCGACCGGGTCAAGATGGCCGGAAAAGCCGCGGTCGCGGTATTCATCATCCTGACGGTGTTTGCCCTCTTGGGAAATCGGATTTTTTATTTCTTCGGTATCACCATCGACGCGTTCCGCATCGCCGGCGGGCTCATTCTGCTGAAGATTTCGCTGGACATGGTGGAGGCGAAGAGTCTCCGGACGCGTCATACACCCGAAGAAGATCAGGAAGGTCTGGCCAAAGATGACGTCGCGATCATTCCGCTGGCCATGCCGATGCTGAGCGGCCCGGGGGCGATTTCAACCGTGATCGTCCTCACGGCCCAGGCCACCTCGGCCGGTTTGTGGGGGGCTCTACTTATGGCGATCGGACTTAACGCCGGTGTGGTATACATGATACTGAGTAGCTCAACCCGGGTCGTTGCCCTCTTCAAGGAGACCGGAATGCGGATATTGACGCGGATCCTTGGCATCGTCTTGGCTTCCATCGCCATCCAATTTATCCTGACCGGACTCCGGTCTTATATGACCGCCGCTCGGTAGGCAGCAAACGGGGGTCCAAAACGCCCAATTTTGTCTACCCAACGGCTGTACGTTTCCCTCATTCATGAACGTCGCGATTCCAAAGCAAAGGATCCTTTTGGACCGAACCCCGCCTGATTAGCTCCAGAAATTCTTCACGGGTTTCTCGGCGCGTTCGGAACCCTCCCAACATCGCACTGGTAATCGCCGTCGCATTCTGTTTTTCCACTCCCCGCATCATCATGCAAAGGTGCTGGGCCTCCATCACAACCGCAACTCCCTGCGGCTTGATTTTCTCCTGGATGATTTCGGCAATCTGCTGCGTCAAACGCTCTTGAACTTGGAGCCTTCGACTGAAAACTTCGACGATCCTCGGCAGTTTGCTCAAGCCGATAACCTTTTTATCCGGAAGATATGCAATATGACACCTGCCGAAGAAAGGAACGAGATGGTGTTCGCAAAGACTGAAGAAATCGATGTCCTTGACGATCACCATTTCATCGTATTTGATGGGAAAGAGCGCGCCGTTTAAAACCCCATCAATGTCCTGGGTATATCCCTTGGTTAAAAATTGGAACATCTTGGCCACCCGTTCCGGGGTTTTGGTGAGCCCTCCGCGCGTCGGGTCCTCACCCACCAGCACCAGTACCTTCTCAATGGCTTCCTGAAGCTCTTGCGTCTTCTCTTCGGTCTTCATTGCGATTTCTTTCATGGTTTATGCCTTGCCCAAAGAACAGGCGTTATGAATGACAGACCTCCCGTTAAGGTCGGGAAGACCTCTCACGGCTCGACGGGCCTGGACTCGCTCGGAATTTGAACGGTCACATCCCCCAAGATCTTGGCCTGGCACGCCAGGCGATGGGGCGGAAGCAAGGCCGCCAAATCCATCATATCCTCTTCTTCAAATTCGATCCCGGTAAGATTCTCGTGTCCCTCGATCACCACCACCCGACACGTGCTGCAGGAGGCAAATCCGCCGCATTCATGAGCCAATGGAATCCCCAGGAGCTGGGCCGCTTCAAGCAGCGATTTTTTTTCGGGAACCTCCCCGCTCATTCCCGATGGATAAAAGGTAACCTTGGGCATAGGATCATTCCAGCCGCGGCCGCCGTCTTAGGACGCGACCTTCACGGTGCAGCGATGGGCTTTGATGTGGGATTCAAATTCCTCCGGAAAGTGCCGCAGGCTACATTCAACCGCCACGGCGGCTCCGGTAATGACGGTACAATCGCCGCGACCCTTGACGAAACCGCTGAGTTGTTGAAGCGCCCGGAGGTCTTCCGGTTTTCCGTGTCCCGTCTCAATTTTCTCAAGGATCTGATGAAGATAATGCGTCCCCATCTTACACGGAGGACACTGACCGCAGCTTTCATCCCTGAAGAAATTACAAAACTTCATGGTTTGTTCAACCATGCAATGGGTGTCATCCAGTACAATCACCCCGGCTGAACCCAGACCGGATCCGATTGCCTTGAGGGAATCAAAATCCATCGAGACGTCGATGTCCTTTGGGGTCAGAAAAGCTTGGGAAGGGCCTCCCGGATAAACCGCTTTCAGCGCTCGTCCTTCTTTTATTCCGCCGCCGAATTCCTCGATCAGTTTCCTGAGGGAAACGCCGAGTGGGAGCTCGTATACACCGGGCCGGTTAACATCGCCGCTGATTGAAAAGAGCATGGTCCCGGGACATGTTTTAGTTCCAAACGATCGAAACCAGTCGGCACCGTTGGAAACAATGGGCGGAACGTTCGACAGCGTTTCGACATTGTTGACCACGGTGGGCTTGCCGTATAATCCATAGACGGTCGGATAATAGGGCGGTTTGTGCTTGGGTTTGGCCTCGCGTCCCTGCATGCATTCGAGCATGGCAGTCTCTTCGCCAGCCACATAAGTGTCCGGACCCAAAAAAATCTGGATGTCGCACGAAAACCCCGTTCCCAAAATATTGTGCCCCAATAGTCCGTGTTTTTGAGCATCCTCGATCGCCTGTCTTACAAGCGCGACCTCTTCGGTAAAGGCCCCGTTTATAAACAGATGGGATTCTTTTGCCCCCACGGCAAACGTCGCGATCGCGATTCCTTCAAGCAGTAGATGGGGATTTAACCGAAGCAGAAGACGATCTTTGTAGGTTCCCGGTTCGTGTTCGCCGGCATTACAAGCCAGATAGCGTTCCAATTCCCGGTGGGTGGCGACCATTTCCCACTTCTTCCCGGTGGGGAAACCGGCCCCTCCCCGGCCCCGCAGCCCGGAACGTTTGATGGTTTCAATCACCTCGAGCGGCTGAGAATGTCGGAGAACGTTTTCCAAGGCCTGGTAACCGCCCTTTTTCTGGTAGGCCTCAAGGTCAACCGTTCCCTTTGTTGTATCTTTCAGCAGAATCTGCTGTGTCACCCTCGTCTCCCAATCTCATTCGCAAAGACCCAACTTGGTCCGCCTGAAATTAGCGGTTATGTTCCAACCGGGTACCACACGAGATCATCTCGGCTAAATTAAAGGTAGTGGCTTAACGCCATAAAAAAGAGCATTGGAATAGAAAGATAAAAGTTGGTACGAGATGCCAGGTAGGCTTTTCGAGCCATGGCCGCCATCTCGGCCGGCGGAGACTGTTGCTTGGCGGCGGCCTCAGCCGTCATCTGAATGATTCGCTTTTGATTCGGCCAAATGATCACCCAGACATTAAATAGCATGATGATCCCCAGTGCTCCACCGATGCTGATGGACACCTCCCAGGCCCCGCTGCCACCTCCCCATTTCCTCATGAGAATCAAAAGCCCGGCCAGAACCGTGACCAACGCGCTCCATCGAAACCACCATAACGCGGGCGGCATCAATAGAGGCACGACTTTCCCCTTGGTCCCCGCATCAAGACCTTTCATAAAATTGACATTCACCAAGTTAAAGAAATAAAGAATACCAATCCAGGTTATTCCGGCTAAGAAGTGAATCCACCGGAACAGCAACTCGAACGGATCGACGCCAGGCATGGTTCCTCCTTCGTTATGATTATTCTAACTGCAAGAATTGAATCAACTTTTCATTCAATTACACCACGGAATTAAAGAGCGTAAATCGCTTCTAAAATACACCTCCTTATTTTATATTGTCAACTCAATAATCAGAATGAATCCCGACTGGATTTGGTGAATTTTGAACCGCCTAGGTCTCTGATAGGTTGGTTCACAGGGATAATGATGGAGACAATCGGGGGAGACGTCAACGAAATACCAATCGTTTACGCGTCTTGCTCCCCATGGGCGCAGGCCGATTCTTGCGATTGGCCAGGATTACAGGATCAATGATTTCACCGCAACCAAGACAACGCCAACCGAAAAAGAATATCGCCCCTGTGTCGTCCCGAAGGTCTTCAAAGGGTTCGTGAACCATATAGCTTTCGCAACGCGGACATTTCACGACCGGCACCCTCTACTGCAATAATGAAACATCGTGTTTCATTTTTGAAATTATACCGGCCATGAGCAGCGGTTGTCAAGGCCAAATTGATCCGACCCTCTTTTCCGATGAATCCTTCACCCCGATTGATAAGAAATGGGCCGAATTTGAATGGGCCGACGGAAAATTTTTAAAAGGATTATTTGACGGGATTTATTGACAGGAGATTATTGTTCACTCGAGGATTTAACAAAAGAATAACTTATGCCATGTTCTTTGATTTTCCTCCATAATGTTGTTCGACTGATCTTGAGCCTTTCTGCCGCCTCACCGTAGTTCCAGTCGGTCTGGGAAAGGGCTTTTAATACTAATTGTCGTTCCACAATCTTAAAAGGATCCTCGTGTTTAATAGCCACATCCATGAAATCGTCCTTAACATAAAACATGTCTTTGGGTAAATGGGACGGCAAGATTGTACTGCCTGTACAGAGGACAACGGCATGTTCGATAATATTCTCAAGCCTTTGTATGTTTTCCGGATAATCGTAGTTAAGCAAGATCTCCATTGCGGCCGGCGCAACGGACTTTATTTTTTTACCCATCGATGTATTGAACCGCTTTAAAAAATGTTGGACGAGAAGGGGAATGTCGTCACGCCGTTCACGAAGGGGGGGAAGGACAATGGAAACCGTCCGAAGTTGATCAAAAAGTTCTCTGAGAAACTCGCCGTGCTCAACCGCCGAGGCGAGATCCCGATGCGTGGCTGCAAGAACTCGAACATTGGCCCTAATCTTCCGGCCGTCCCCGACCCGCTCAAACTCCTTCTCTTTTAAAAAATGAAGCAATTTGAGCTGAGCGGCAGAACTGATATAACCAACCTCGTCAAGGAAGAGCGTACCCCCATCCGCCAAATCCAAACGACCGACCCGATTCGAGACCGCACCAGGAAATGCCCCCTTGATAAATCCGAATAACTCACAGGTCACCCTCTCATCGGTCAAGCCGCCGCAGTTGACTGTCACAAACGGTTTTTCATTGCGAGGACCGTTTTCATGGATGGCATGGGCCAATAGCTCCTTGCCGGTGCCCAGTTCACCCTCGATCAGGACACTGGACTCACTTCGAGCCATCTCGGGTAACAGGGCGCAGACCCTCTGCATCCTGTGATTCTTTCCAATGATGTTCTCAAAGGAGTACTTTCCCCTCAAGGCCTCGTTTAAGGCTTCAATCTGCGAACGATCCCGGATGATCTCTACCCCTCCGATCACCCGACCGTTTTTATTTTTTAGAAGAACCGTATTGGTGCTGATGGTCACCACCTTCCCGAACTTATTTTTTAAGACAGTCTCGTAATCATGGATGTTCCTGCTGGTGGATAAGGTCTGCTCAAGAAGGCATTCGTTATCACAAGCCGCGCACCGAACCACTTGCGCGCAGGACATCTCCTTCGCCTCTTTCTTTGAGTAGCCCAGCAAACGTTCGGCGGCTTTGTTCAGGTATTTGATTTTTTTATCTAACCCGATGGTGACAACGCTGTCGTTCAAAGAATCGAGAATCACCTCGGTGTCGACTTGTTTGGTATTCAGAGATTTCATGGCTAGAAATTATTCTAGACCCGCATTCTCGCTTAGTCAACATCGAACTTCCTCTCATCCGATCATGCGGTCCACAACCGTACAGAGTTCTTTGACTCCTTCGGCCGACTTCCGGAGCCCTGCGGTTTCCTCCGAAGTCAGTTCGAACTCCACGATCGCTTCAATGCCACCGTGACCCAGCTTAGCCGGTACCCCCACGAACAGGTTCTGGACACTGTATTCTCCTTTGCAAAGGGCCGCGCACGGCAGGATCTTCTTCTTGTCTTTGACAATCGACTCAACCATCTCGACAATGGCGGCGGAAGGGGCAAAATAGGCGCTTCCAGTCTTCAGAAGTTTGACAATCTCGGCCCCTCCGTCCCGGGTTCGCTGAACAATCGCATCCAGTCGGTTTTTGGGAATCAATTCCGTCACGGACACCCCGCCCACTGTTGTGTAACGGGGGAGAGGAATCATGCTGTCGCCGTGTCCGCCCATCACGATGGCCCGGACGGTCTCGGCGGAGACCCGAAGCTCTTGGGCGATGAAGGTCGCCATGCGGGCCGAATCCAGTACACCGGCCATGCCGATGATCCGCTCCCGAGGAAACTGAGTCGTCTTGTAGGTAACATAGGTCATGGCATCCAATGGATTGGAAACCACAATGATCACGGCTTCCGGAGAATGAACAGCCACTTGCTGGGCCACGGTCTTGACGATCTTGGCATTGGTGGACAGAAGATCGTCCCGGCTCATTCCCGGTTTCCGGGGAACCCCGGAAGTGATGATAACCAGATCGGATCCCTCCGAATCGGCGTAATTGTCCGTCCCGCGGATTTGTGTGTCGTAGCCGTAAATCGGAGCCGATTCGGCAAGGTCCAGAGCCTTTCCTAATGCCACATCCTTGTTGATGTCGATCAGGACCAGTTCTTCCGCAAGTTCTTTTTCAACCAGCCGCTGCGCCGTCGTTCCTCCGACGTTTCCAGCGCCAATGACCGTGACCTTTCTCCGTTTCATTTCGGATGGCTCCTCCGCGTTTTACCGACTCCTTTTTTCATCAACAAACCCAAGATACGATAGCACACGCTGGAAACGAGGTCAAGAAAGGTCGAGCAACGATCGAAAGACCCTCGCCTCACAATCAAAGCACGGGTCGAATGGAGCCTTACCCAATATGTCCGTCGTGATCGCAACAATTTGAACGAAACAAAAAGACACATCGCCTCCCGTTACTCATGCCTCTTCTCGGACAGGACCAGTCCATGGACCAAACCTTTTGGGTTAAGAGACCGGCCTAGATGTTCGCCGGCGTCGAAGCTGTCCTGTATTTTAGGAATGGCGACATGGGCACTTTGAAGTCGGGAATAATCAAACTTCACGGCTGTGGATACCAATAAACCATCCGACACCTTGGTGCCGCGAATTTCCCCGGCCGTTGAACGGCCGAAGATATACGCCCCGGGGTAAGTGCGCTTCAATTCGTCATACCAGTTTTTTCTTTCAAATGGATGTGCCCCTGAACAACAAGACAAGATCGGCTGTTGGAATAGATCGCCTCATTGCACCCGATTCCCACCCCACCGCCTGTGTCCAAAGATCCTGTACAATTGCCGTCGTTTTTCCCCTTTTGGGCCATCAAATCTGCAGCATGATTTCAATTCAAATAAAAGAACCCGGGAACTGACTCAAATTGGAATCAGCGCTCGGGTTTCTCAAAAGTCCATGTGGAACCGGCAAACATTACTGTCTTTTTCATCCAAGAAAAGAACGGGCGGATTGGAAACGTCAGCCTGTAATTTGAATGATCATTATTACTCCAGTTATGATGACCTAATTTATCAATAATATCACAAAAAAACGGGATTACCGGTCTCCAAATTACCTTTATTTCAAAGAATGATCCCGCTTCTTCCTCCGTTTGTAAAAAATCGGAATCAGGCTCAACAAAATCAACAGGCCGATGGCCAGGGTAAATCCCCATGATCGGATGTGTGTCAGCGTGCTGCCCAGATAGACGTAGGCAAAGGTCCCCGGAATGATGCCCAGAAAGGTCCCCAGTATATAGTCCCTCGTCCCGATCTTGGAGATTCCGGCCATATAGTCCAGCGCATTGAACGGAATCAGCGGGATCAGTCGCAGGAAAAAAATGACCTCAAAACCGCGCGAAGCGGCCCGCTCATCGAGTAACCCTATGGTTTTAAACTTTTCCTTAAGCAGGCGCGTGACGAAATCGCGACCCAAGTAACGTCCCACAAGGAAGGCAAGGGTTGCACCGATCGTTGCCCCCATCACTGTAAGAATCGTTCCCCATAGGGGCCCGAAGGCCAGTCCGCCGCCGATAGTAATGATCCAACCAGGAACGAAAAAGACCGGCGCGACGCTGTAAATCAAAACATAGAGGAGAGGGGCAAGATATCCGACGGATTGGATCGAGTCCCGGATCTGCTCGGGATGGAGATATCGACCCAGATCGGTCCACCGAAATAGCACAAGGCAGATGACGATAAATATCAGGAGACCCGCAAACTTCACGGTCTGCCGGGAAAGCCCCATGGTCATCCCCGTCTTGCCAGTGGACTGTTTTTCCCGCCGGATTACGGCACAACTATGATTTTGCCCGACATGTGGTGGAAAGGGAGATGGCACATGTACAGATATTCCCCGGGCTTCGCAAAGGTCTTTCGGTATTCCTTCCGAGGAGGCAATTGCCCAACGTCGATCACACGAACATCCGGTGAAAGCTCTTTCGGATTGCAGGGGTCACCACCCCCACTGCTGGTCAGGGTGTGGGTTTCATAATCCTGATTAATCCATTCCACCGTTGTCCCGGCCTTCACGTTAATGACCGCCGGATCATATGCCTTGTCACACCGACTTTGTGCATCCACCACGATCTTGATCATGACCACCGGAGGCGGTGGGGGCTGAGCCGGTTTCAAAGGAAGGGTCTCGGCCGATCTTCCGACTCCCGATCCGAGCAGGACGAAAAGAATCACTGCCGTAAGAACACCCATTTTCATTCCGATGGTCCCCTCTTGGGTCCTGATCATATTAAAACTCATGTAGGGGCGTAAACCTATGCCCCTACATGAGTTTTGCGTTCACAAGCACAATGTTCTCTATTCGAACATGACGCCGGGGAATCTAGGAGCGGATGTCTACCGCAACCATCCGGCCTTTCTCTTCTTTGTAACCGACCATCACACGATCCTTAACATTGAGCTCGTCGAGAATCGTGCCGGTGGCAACAAAGGTCACCGGTTGATTCGTTTCGGCGTCCTGGATCGTGAAAGTCTTGGCCTTCGCATCAATCGTCGTGACACGACCGACATGCGTGTTCGGTCCAGCCGATTTGCAGGCCCAGCCCGTTGTTACAGATCCGAGCAAAAAAACGGTCAAGAGTGCCACCACAACCAGATATTGATTCTTCATAATGCATCCCTCCTATTTGGTCATTTAAGGAATATTATGCCTCAAATCATTCGGGTATTGCAATACCGTATACGCCGAGCCATCCGGTCCGAAACATTAATAAAGTATTGAGACTTGACGCCTAGAGTTTGAAATGCTATATTGTATCTGGAAATAACGGAAACCGCCCTTCATGACGTTTCGGTTATGGAGGGCGGTTTTGTGTGTCTGGATAGAGAAAGGAGTCTCGAATGAATCAGGCGTTTGCCGAAACAGAAACACTTGTAAGGCCCACCGACTATCTCGCGATTGTGATGTTTTCCATCACCGTCCTCGCGGCCTTGGTCGGTGTTCCGATTTTCGGTTTCACATTTGGTTACTCAAAACTAGATTGGATCTTATTCGGGATCCTGTATGCCGTTACCGGGTTGGGCATTACAGTTGGATACCATCGCCTGATTTCACATCGGAGCTTTACCTGTTCGGATCCTATAAAGATCCTTCTCCTCATTGCCGGTGGATGGGCGTTTCAAAATTCGGCCTTGAAGTGGTCAGCCGACCATGTGCGACATCATGCCAAAGTGGACCAAGAAGAGGACCCTTACAACGCCACTAAGGGCTTCTGGCATAGCCATGTCTTTTGGTTATTTTTAAAGGACCCATTCGCCGATGATAAATATACAACCCAATTTAAAAAAGATCGGCTGGTGGTCTGGCAGGACGATTATTATATTCCTATCCTCATCTCAGGTTTCGCCCTGCCCTTCATAGTGGGATTTCTGAATGGCGGATGGGTGGGTGGATTGGGTTGTTTCCTTCTGGCCGGAGTTGGTCGGGCCTTTCTGGTGCTTAATTCAACATTCTGCATTAATTCGATCTGCCACCTGTGGGGCGACCAGCCCAACGGAACGGACAACAGCAGCCGGGACAGCTGGTGGATTTCTCTGATTACGTTCGGAGAAGGCTATCACAATTACCACCATGCCTATCCGAAGGATTATCGTAACGGTCCCAAGTGGTATAACTTCGATCCTTCAAAATGGCTAATTTTTGGTCTGCAAACCGTCGGTCTGGCAGGAAACCTATACCGGGCCTGTCCTAAAACAAAATAATCCATTCCCATGTAAAAAGGGCATCTCCAATATCTGGGATGCCCTTTTTACATCTTCTTTTGACCTTTTCGATTATGTTTTCTTTGAAATGTCAACGAATTTCAGGCGAAGGCTGTAGAGAGTCTGCTGAAGTAGCTCCGATTCACTTTTGGTCAGATTTCCCTTGGTCTTCTCTTCCAGCAAGCCTAATAGATCGATCAGTTCCCGGGCTTGCACGAGATCAACTGGCGGCGGCGAACCCGCCACCGTTGGTACACCGGGCACCCGAGCCTGGCCGATGGCCACAAGCGCCGAAGCTCCAACGGAGAGAATAAATGAGGAAAAATCCAGACGACTACCGCTATGGGAGCCGTTTCGGGGATCCATTGCAGGTCCGGACCCGGATTTCGAATTCCCTTCCTCACGAACCTCGGCAATTTCAATCTTTTTTTGCCGATCTGAACTTGCTGAAGGGGCGTCCATTTTACCTTTTTCTTTCTGCGATTTAGGCGGCTCGAGATGTTGAATTTCCAACTCGGGAAGGGTTAAGTCCAAGTCATGCAAGGGACGAGGACGGTGCTTCCCTTCTTTTGGCGGTACCGAGGTTGGTTTGGCAGGTTGCTTTGGGGGGACGGAGATTGAAGGAGCCGATCCTCCTTCCTTTCCCGGCATAGGCGTAGCGCACTGTGAACAGACGTCGCCGATACTTTCCTCATGCCCGCACGCCGGACAGCGCATAATTCCTCACATTTCCAGTCCAAAGAACGCTATTTTTTATTAATTATACATCCTTCCTTTTTTTAGCGCAATTGTCCTAACCTCAACCAGGGAAACATTCTTGACAGGCCGATAACTGACCGGTATTATGATGATCCAAAATATTGGAAATAGTATCTTTATTTATTCCATGAATGACAAATCGAAATTCCCTCGGATTGTCCGGTGGATGCCGATAGCCATCCTGACCGGCGTCTGGTTTTTACCGGGCTGCAATACGGACAAGGGCGGGAACTCCCCGGCCACCTTAACTTCCAATGTGCCAGAAGAACACGCAAAAGGAGAGGAGGCTTTTAACCGATACTGCGCAGCGTGCCATGGAAGTGCAGGGACTGGAACGGATCACGGTCCAAGCTTTATCGATCGAATTTATGAACCCAATCACCACGGCGACTCATCCTTTTTCCTTGCGCCGCGGAGGGGTGTCCGGGCTCATCACTGGAACTTCGGCGATATGCCGAAGATCGAGGGATTATCGGACGATGACCTCAAACAGATCGTCGGCTACATCCGCTGGCTGCAACGGCAAGCTGGAATCCAGTAATGAAAAAGGATCCACTCCATGTCGGATGAAACTTTAACAGCCCAAGATCGCGAAAATCTCGCCCCGTTTTTCACTAACCTAGACAGGGGCGTCTTCGGGCTTAAACTGCCCCAGGAAGTCGCGGGGGCGCTATTCTCCCGGTACAGCCGTTCGGCGAAGGATCTTCGTCGGATTTTCTTGGATGAATTTCTGGGCGAGATGGGAGCATTCCACGCGCCGACAGCCTCAGACAATACCGACGCGTTGAAAAAAGCCCGCGCTTTTTACGACCGTGTGCTGGTGGGTTACGGGGACGATTCTGTCGCCCAATTGGGAGGAGCCCATATCGCCTGCGAGGGGATCTCCAACGTCGCGGCCAATCTGATCGAAGATGCGAGGATCGGGCTCGCGCCGCTGGAAAAATCCACGCGGTACGTTCGCTTCGACAAAAAAGGTCCCAATGGCGAATACTTGTTTTACAAAGAACCCCGCATCATGGCTTCAAAACATGCCCCAAAATACTTGAACGTCATGAATCTACTTTTTCAAACTTACGCTAGCCAAATGGATCCCCTGATCAATTTCATCGCCCGGCGCCTGCCCATCACCGATATGCCATTCAAACATCCTCAAACCGGCGAGGCCTTGGCCTATGCGGATCTGGGACGAAATTCCGAATTGAAAAAATGGGCCCAGACCGCCTACCGAGCCACGATACGAGCCCACGCCTGCGACCTTCTCCGGGGCTACCTGCCGGCTTCGACAAAGACCAATGTCGGTCTGTTCGGCGTAGGCCAGGCTTTCGAATATCTATTAACTAAACTCTACTCCCATCCCTTAACTGAAATGCGCCAAATGGCCAAACAGATGCAAGAGGAATTAAATGCGTTGATTCCTTCTTTTGTCAAACGGGCCGGGTCCAACAGCTATCTCACCGAAACGTACCTAAACACCCGTGCATTCGTACAAAAGGAGACGGCCGGCATGAACCGTGCGCCGTCGGAAGCGGTCGCCCTGGTGGATTACGACGGCGATGCGGAAGAAAAAGTCCTGTCGGCCATCCTCTATCCCCACACACGGCTTCCGTTGACCCAGCTCCGGGCCGAGGTCAAGTCCTGGAATTCGGAGCGCCGGGCCCGATTGATTAGCGAATACCTGGAACGTCGAAAACACCGACGGGACAAACCGGGACGGGCCTTCGAACAGGTTTATTACACCTTCGACCTTTTGGGCAATCTCGGAATGTACCGGGATCTTCACCGTCATCGGATCCTTTCCCAGGAGCGTCAGGATTTTGATGTGGCGTACGGTTATGACACCCCCAACGAATTGGCCGAGATTGGGTTTAAGGAAAATTTCGACCGGTGCATGGCCCAAGCGGCCGATCTCTATAAACGTATCTACGCCGAGCTTCCTCATGAAGCACAATATGTCGTTCCCTTCGCCTACCGGGTTCGCTGGTATATGAAGATGAATCTTCGGGAGCTGGTCCATATCGGCGAGCTTCGCACGATGCCCCAAGGGCATTCCGATTACCGGTCCATGGTCCAGGAGATGTGCCGGAAAGCGGATACCGTGCATCCAACGCTGTTTCGGTATGCCAAGTTCGTAGATTGGAAGGAGTACCACCTGGGACGCCTTCAGTCCGAGATGCGAACGGAGTATAAAAAATCCATCCTGGATCCAAACTCCGACCGTAAGGCCTGATCGAAGAAAAATCCATGCAACGCAATAACCGCTTTGCGCTGAAAGAATGGGCCATCATCCTCAGGGCGTTGGCGGAAGGACGACAAGTCCTGCTGCTGCGCAAGGGCGGTCTCATTGAAAACACTGCTCGATTCAAGGTCGAGCATACCGAATTCTTTATCTATCCGACCTACCTTCATCAACAGCGTAGAGGAATTATTCCGGCTTGGAGGAAGTATTTAGACCAAATCCTAGCGGCCCCACCGCCGAAAGGGGAGGTTCACCTGACCCACTATGCCGTCGTGCAGCAGATGTTCAAGATCACCGAACCGGAACGAATTAAAACGCTGTCCGCCTTCCATGTGCTCAACGAGCATGAAGTCCGAAAGCGGTTTTTCTACGGCCAGGCCCCGGGACTTAATCTCGTTCTCCTGCGTGTCTTTCAACTGGCCGAGTCATTCCGGATACCGGTCCAACCCTCTTACGCCGGCTGTCGGTCGTGGGTCGATCTCGGGCAGGAAATTCCCACGTCCCGATGCCGCCCCGTTCTCGGTGATGACACTTTTGCCATGAAAGCCCGCCGCATTGCCGCGCGCCTCAACCCATCCCACCAGCCTTCCTGATCAATTGAGAAAGGACTTGACACGGTACCGGACCGATGGTATGATGTTTCTCGAAATAGACTAACCGGTCGGTTTCTTTCTACACTATGGCGAACAAAGGCGAGGTCACAAAACAAAAGGTCCTCAAAACTGCCCGGGAGTTGTTCTACCTCAATGGGTACAACAACACCAGTATCGACGATATTTTAAAGGCCAGCAAGATCAAGAAAGGGAATTTGTATTTCCATTTCAGCAGCAAGGAAGCGCTCGGATACGCGGTGATCGATAGTTACCTGGCCGAAGAGGCCGAATTGATTGACCGGATCCTGGCCGGACCGGGCCGCCCGATGGAACGGATTTACCGGCTGTTCGATTCATCCAGGCAGCATCTGAGCAAACAAGGCTGCCGCGGCGGCTGCCCTATTGGGAATTTTGCACTCGAAATGTCGGATATCCACAACGGCTTTCGGAAGAAGATCAATGAGGTCTTCGACGCCTGGTGCGATCGCCTCGAGCGACTCCTCCGGGAAGCAAAACAGAACGGCGAACTGCCCCCGTCCATCGATCCGAAGGCTTTGGCGTGTTTTATGGTCGCCGTTTGGGAAGGCGGCGTTATGCTGGTGAAGACTCGAAAAGACCCGCGAATCTTGGGCGACTGCATTAAAAGTTTGAAGGCCATCGTCGAGGCCTGTGTGCCCGGACCCGTCCGACAGGCGGGGGACCGGCAGGTTTACCGGGTCTGATTTTTTTACCCGCTTGATTGACCGACTGGTCGGTCAAAAATTAATGAAAGGAGGTGTCCGATGCGTTGTCCGCGTTGCAATGGATTAATGGTCGATGATTGGTTTCAAGATATTCGGGATGATACAGGGCGAATAAACTTTGAGGGACTGCGCTGTCTGATTTGCGGTGAAGTGGTGGATCCCGTCATTCTCCGCAACCGTCAAATCGGGCCTGAAGGGATTCCCGGCCGTCGTCGCCGGCGGTTAAGCCCGGCCGGGGTCTCCTAATGGAAGGGAAAACCAAGCGAGCAAAGTGAACGGGAGGGTTAGCGTCCATCCGGCTTTGCAGGTGGAGGGGGGCGACGCAAGCCCCAATAAATGGAAGGATGATCATGAACATAGAAGGTTATCATTCACTGATCGCAGTTAGCGTTATCGTATTTTATACGGCCGTCGTGCTGTTCTTTATCATATTTGCCCTTATGATCCGGCTGGTTCCCGCGCCGATCATGGTACCGACTGCACACCGTCCGCGTCAAGGAACCATTTTACGGCCAGGGGGAAGAAGCGGTCGAGGCGGTTGAACGGGGTTGATGTCCCGGACCGCCCCGACCTCGTCTGATCCCTTAAGACCCTCGGATTGATTTTCGGAACCGAACCCATTATATTGACGGTCGTCCATGCCGTTTTGATGGCAAGCTAGCCTTCAAACGATGACCCGAATAAAAAGACGGTTTCATGAATCAACGCTCTCGGACGTCCGATCCAATCGAAACAGCCGATGTCGTCATTGTCGGCGGAGGAACGGGCGGTCTTCTGTTGGCCCTGATTCTCGGTCGCGGGGGTCGACGCGTGACCATCGTCGAACGCCAACCCAAGCTCCAATCGATTGCGCGGGGGGAACTGCTTCAGCCAAACGGCCTTCGTATCCTGGATCGGCTCGGACTGTTGGATAGCCTCAAAATCCTTCCGTCCCATGTGGCCCACCAATTTAACTTCTTCCGCATCGGCGGTCGGAAGCTCTGCACCGTTGATTACCGGTCCCTCCCTCCCCCCTGGAATTTTACCCTGATCACACAGCCGCACCACTTGCTCGGCCTTCTTTTAGAACAACTCGAACAGACCGGTCGTGTCCGTCTCTTGACCGGAACCGACTTCGAAACGCTGTTGTTTCAGAATAAGACGATCATTGGAATCCGGGCCATTCAGAACGGCCGCCCCATTGAACTCCGCACATCGTTCGTCGTGGGCTCCGACGGCTCCTATTCCAAGGTTCGACAGGCGATGGGGGTCCGATTCCGTCTGCATGCGTATCGAGAAGGTTACCTCACCCTGGTTGTTCCGCGCCCGCCGGGATTTTCGAACGATGCACGGTACTATGTCGGTCGCGGCGAGATCCTGGGGATGTTTCCTGTTTCGGATACCGAGTTGTACCTTTTCTACATGATCCCGGCCGCTGCCAGGGAAACGATAAGGCAGCGCGGGCTTGACTCATTGATCTCGGCGATCTCAATGATCGATCTTGCGCTCACCCCGTCCCTCCGGTCCGTCACGTCTTGGGATCAGGTGGGGTACATGCCCTGCGTCCGGGTCCGGGCGGAGCGCTGGACCGCCGATGGCGTGGCCCTCATAGGGGACGCTGCTCACGCCATGAATCCTCACGTGGCCCAGGGTCGCAATCAGGCCATGGAGGATGCGGTTGTCCTCGCCGAGGTCATCCAGAACGGCTTTGCTTCCGGAGCATACCGGGAACCACGATTGGACCGTTATGAACTGGAACGACGGCCCCCTGTCGAGCGACTTCAGCGCATGGGGGATGAGCTGACCCTGTTGTGGAACACCGCCCTGCCCCCGCTCGCCTGGTTCCGGGATCGGATCTTCGAGGGGATGGCGCGCCATTCAGAGGTGCGGGAAAGGGTGGTAAAGTCGATCTCGGGCCTGGAGATCCGGCCGATGGGAATCTTCGACCGCCTGCGCGTTTTTTTGCCGTAATATCGCGTGGATTTTACCGACATGCACTACGAGCGAGGAGGGGAGGCTCCGCCAGCGGATGGGACCAGGCGAGCCGGTGCAAAATAGACCGGTTGCTTTTTACCGGTCTTGCGGATAAAATTATCCAAAAAGGAGATGCGGATGTCCGATTACTCCCCCGGTTTAGCAGGAATTCCCGCTGCAAAATCCAAGATCAGCTATCTGGACGGACAGAAGGGCATTCTGGAATACCGGGGATTTCGGATTGAGGTCCTGGCCGAAAAGAGCCACTTTATCGAAACCGCCTATCTTCTCCTCTTCGGTCACCTTCCCAACGCTTTCGAGCTCGATCGCTTCACCACGGATCTCCGTTCCCACCGACGGATCAAATACCGGATAACGGACCTGATGAAATGCCTTCCGGACCATGGGCACCCCATGGATGCCCTGCAGGCCGCGGTGGCGGCCCTCGGGATGTTCTACCCCGCCAAGAACGTACAGGACCCGGAGGTTCAATACCACTCAGCCGTACGGCTCGTCGCCAAGCTCCCGACGATCGTCGCGGCCCATGCGCGGATGCGTCACGGCGACGAGCCGATTCCGCCCCGTCTTGACTTGAATCATGGGGCCAATTTTTTATATATGTTGACCGGGAAGGAACCGGATCCGATGCTGGCCGAAGTCCTGGACATTGCCCTGATCCTGCATGCCGAACACACGATGAACGCCTCGACCTTCAGCGGCCTGGTTGCGGCTTCGACGCTGGCCGATGCTTACACCGTCGTGTCGTCCGCCATCGGAACGCTTTCGGGTCCGCTACACGGGGGAGCGAGCGAGCAGGTGGTGGAAATGTTTCGCGAAATCGGTTCCGTGGCTAATGTCCGGCCATATATCGAAAGGAAACTGGCCGCAAAACAGAAGATCATGGGCCTGGGACATCGAGAGTATAAGGTGAAGGATCCCCGGGCCATCATCCTGCAGAAACTGGTTCAGAAAATATTTGACCACTCCGGCAAGTCGCCCCTCTACGAGATCGCCCTGGAGACCGAGCGGGTGGGAACGGAACGACTCGCCAGCAAGGGCATTCACCCCAATGTTGACTTCTATTCCGGAATTGTGTATGAGAAGATGGGGATCGACCGAGACCTTTTTACACCGGTCTTTGCACTGGCGCGTGTCGTAGGCTGGTTGGCTCACTGGATCGAGCAGTTGAAGGACAACCATATTTTTCGCCCGACCGAAATTTACGAGGGCGAACGTGACCAGGCATATCTTCCACTGGATCAGCGATCATAATAAAACATCTGGCAAAGGAGGAATTCATGCCGAAAAAAAACCGGAAGTCCAAACCCAAAAAAAACAAAAAGATCACCCGTAAACCACCCAAGAAATCCGCAAGGAAACCGGCTAGGAGGACGACGGCTAAAAAGAAAACGGCCCGAAAAACGGTCCGGCCGACCCGTCGTCCGGCCGCAGTCAAGTCGGTCGGGCGCGTCAAGACGGCACCGCCGCCGATGAAACCGAAGGCCCCTCCGGCCGGTCCGATGATCGCGGAACAGCGCGTGGGCATCGTGACGCATTACTATTCCCATTTGAGCGTGGCGGTCGTTAAGCTGGATCAAGGGGCCCTTCAGGTGGGGGACACCATCCACATCAAGGGGCACACGACGGACTTTCAACAACGGGTGGGATCCATGCAGGTTGAACACCAATCCATCCAGAGCGCCCAAGTGGGCGAGGAATTTGGGTTGAAGGTCACGGAACACGTCCGTGAACACGACATCGTCCATAAGGTAATCGGGTAGGCCGCATCAAACAACCGTTGGAACGCCGGGGTGTCACCCCTGCGCCGCATTTTTAAAACAAAAAGCCCCCCGCCTATTGAGGCAGGGGGCTTTTTTTACAGGCTTATCTTATCTCGATTGAGACGACAGCCGAACGACGTTCGACGCCTGCGGGCCTTTGGGACCCTGGGTCACTTCAAACTCAACCGCTTCACCTTCGTCAAGCGACTTGTATCCGTCACCCTGAATCGCGGAAAAATGTACAAAGACATCCTTACCGTCTTCCTGGGACAGGAATCCATAACCCTTGCTGGCATTAAACCACTTCACAGTGCCTTTTGCCATTGTGATATCACCCCTTTCCTATGTGTGTGAGGGAGATTGGTGTTTGAGGTTTCACTGGACTGAATCATCAATCAGGAATCCCCGCTCTGAGCCGTTCGCGGGTCACAAAAAAACCGCAGGGCCTTGGTGACAGCCTCTGCGGTTCGGTAAATCCCTACAAAAACTTGCTCACAAAGCAGATAAAAAATACCACAATAGAAAATTGGTGTCAAGTCTTTTTTTTGTGGGGGGGGATCCCTATGGGATTTCATAAGCGGTCTATCCCAATGCCGCAAAGCCCCATCCTGGATCCGCGCAGCCTACCGAGGAATCGGAGGATACCGCTCCGGCCGTGTGGCGATATACGAGGTCAGGATTTTCGAGGGATGGTAGGAAAGCTTGGCCGCGCGGAGACGTTCGAGACCGGAATCGTCCATCGCATGGATAACGGCATAATCCGAAAGCTCCCGGCAAAATTCCCGGAAAAGATAGGCCGCCAGGCCGGCGATCTCCCGATCGGCCACCTCCAACAGCACGCAGAAGATCCCCGGCCGGAGGGGAAATCCGAAGGTGTACCCGACAATCTTTCCGTCCAACCGCACCACGCGTCCGGTCAGTCCCAAGGCCGTGAAATTCTCAAGCGCCCTTCGATGAACCGAGGCGGCGTCCTCCAGCATCATGCCCTCTTCTTCCCGCTGGCTGGAAGAAGGACCTGATTTACCCTGTTGTTTCTTCCACCGGTCGAAGAACTCCAGGCAGTCATCCAGATCGGAAGGTCGGTATGGCTCCAACCGGACGGGGCCGTTACGATGGTCCCGCACGAAGCGGTTGCAGGCCCAGCGTTTGGTCTTGTAGCGATCGCCCGCCAGTCGGACCAGTGCCTCCCGTTCGTACAGATACTCCTGTTCCTTCGGTTTTAGGACGAACCCCATCGCTTCGAACCCCGCGACCTGTTCAGGAGGGATATTTTCAATCCGGGATACCGCCGGATGGGTATTTATGGAGTCCATCCGGGCAAAACATTTTTGGACCGCCTCCGGGATCAGCGTCTCCCCCAACGGGGGAAGTGGCATGAACAGACCGTCGACGTACCGCGCGAAGAGGCAGAACTGCCGGTCGATGACCGTCCAGGAATATTGAAGATGATCCTTCCAGACCATCAGCGCGGGCCAGGAATAACTCGATAACTCCGTCCGGGTCCATTTCAAGGCTGATTCAAACAGCGGACGGTCGGCATCCGCCAACGGGGTTAATCCGACCGCCTCGGGCGAAGGCCGCCCAGCCGTTGCGGCTGGCCGGCCCGTCAGCGCCTCCGTAAGGCGTGTCAGCGGCATCAGAATCATCACGTCATCCTGATAAGCCCCGATCAATCCCGAATTTCCCCGAAGGGCCTGGATCGTGTCGTCCGTCTCCAGGCGCGCGGCCATCGACCGGCCGTACTCGAACAGCGAATCGCCCAAAAGCGTTTCTGAGACAAACGGGCATTTCCGGTCATACCCCAGGAGGACGGTACGCCGGGATGAATCCCACATCAGGGCCAGGGGGAATAATTGGCAATCGAGCGGACGGTCGTCATAGATGCGGCAACCGTTCGAGTTTGGGTCGAAGGCGGGGCAGATATAGCCTTCTCCGTTCGGATGGGGAATCAACTCGATCCGGCCTCCCTCCGGATGGGCGAATCGCTCCGGCGAAACTCCCCGCCCGATCGCACGGCGAACCTCATCCGCCGTGAAGTATGGTGCCAGAGGGCTGTCCTTCTCAGGAAAACGGCAGCAGACATCGCAAGCCAGGCATCGGGAACTGGGGATCAGTTGGGGGATCAAGGTCATCGTGGTTTTTTCGTTGCTCCCGAATTGTTCGCCTTTATCCTACCGTCATGCTGTTATTGAGTCAAGATGGCCGATAATATATAATGGGATTCCGGATATTTGAGGAAAGACCCGGGTGGCGTATAATGACAGTCCATTTAAACGAAGGATCGTAAAATGCGCGAACGAATGATCGTCAGGAAGGACAAGCCGGTGCCGCTTTCAAAATTTGGACAATGGGTCCTGATCTTGATGGCCTGTTGGATAATAGGGGGGGGAGGGCCTCTACAGGCCGCCGAGTCCAACGCGGAAAAGGACACCGCTTTTGTGAAGATTCTCGAGGGTGCCTATCAAGCCTCCTGCGACGACGTAGATCGTCTGCATGATTATTACCGCTCGGACGCCCAGATCATCCACGACGGCCGCGTCACGACGCTCGATGAAACGATCAAGGAAATTAAGGAGTCGATCCGCCCGCTTCAGAACCTTCACTGCAGCTACCAACCCCGGGTGCGCGGCAGCCGGATCAGCGGCGACATGGGTTATCTGGTCGTCCACGAATCGATCCGCCTTTCGGCCGGTTCGGTCGAGCCGCAGCAGATCGAACAAATTTGCAACTATGTCTTCTTGAAAGAAGGATCGCAATGGAAGATCGCCGTGGATCATTGTTCCACCATTCCCGGAGAATCGGTGTGAGCGGCCGGATTATTTAAGCGGCGTTCGGGGTATTATTACCGACCTCCCGGAAAAACCACCGGGCTCCAGACGGGGCCGAACGCCCCGCCGTCGGGAACCGGGTCCGGAACTCGGATTTGTATTTTCTCCTTCCCCTCAAAGAAGGCCGGCCAGATTTTCGACGGGTCTTCGGCAAATACCGCGCCCGGATCCGCATCCATGATCACCCAGTCACCGCGCACGAACTCGGCGTCCAATTGCATCGGGGCCCAGCCGGAGTAACCGGCATAGACCCGGACTTTTTTGTCGGGGTCCGGGTTCACAAGCGCATCGGTCAGGACTTTTCGACTGGCCGTAAAGTAAATGTCGCCGAGGACGTTCCGCGCCCCTTCCAACGACGAATTGGACCGAAGAAGCACCAGCATCAGATTCGTGCTGACCGGCCCCCCGAAATAAATGGGCTTCGAAAAATTTTCGGTCCCTTCCAGATCCGGAAGGGCCTTCACGAGCGGGACGTCGGTGGGACGATTGATGATCAAACCCGATGCCCCCTCTTTGCCGTAGGTGACCAGGAGAACCACGGTATGGAAGAAATTCGGGTCGTTCAGACGGGGGGCCGACAAAAGAAAGATCCCCGGCCGCAAGGGCGCGCCGGTCCGTGCGGGGCCGGAGGCGTCGGCCGGAAACGCCGGAACAATTCCGGCAAGCATCAGGCACGCGGCCAGGATAGAGGTCTTGTTGGCTCGGATGGATCGGGCTCCGTACGTCGCCTCGGAAAATTGGGGAAGCATCAGGAGCGCCTGTCGCGGGGTTCGGACTCGAAAATCCGGTTGAGAAAATCACGGATCTCGGAAAGCACCTCCGGGATCACTTCATGGCCCATCAGGTATTCCCGGAGCCGGACCGAGAAGCCTTCGGTTCGCAATGCCGCCTGGGCCTCCCGCGCCCCTTCCACCGGCAGGACGTCGTCATTCTTCCCATGGGTCAGAAGGATCGGCAACCCGGCCGCGGCCGGCGATTTCTCGGCCGCCAACCTCTCGGGGCGGGCGAGATAACCGCTCATGGCGACGATTCCGGCGAGACGTCTCGGATATCGGACACCCACATCGAGGCTCATAACCGCACCTTGAGAAAAACCCGCCAGTGCGATCCGCTTCGACGGGATCCGTTCCTGCTCAAGGCGTTCGATCAACTCGAAGAGGAGCTTTCGGCTTTGAAGAAGTCCCTGCGGGGGATGGGGCGGAATCTCATACCACGCCCGGCCTCCCCAGGGGGCCGGAAGTTCCATCGGACCGTCCGGAAAAATCCACCGGATTCCCTCCAGCGCGATCGCTTCGGCCAGGGGGGCCAGGTCCTCGCCCCGGACGCCCCTCCCATGCAAGGTCACGATGCATCCGATCGGCATCCCGATCGGATGGAGCTCGGTAAATTTAAGCATAGGCCATTCGATCGTTGTCACCGGAAGAGCGGGAAGCGGGATTTTTCAAGTAACGCGCGCAAACGGGCGGCGCAAAAGACAGGAAGGATTCCAAGCACGAGGGACAGCGGGGCGGGAATACCGACCGAAAGCAAGGAGACGGACGTGGAACGAATCGACCGGAAGGCCATACCCGGGGACGGATTATCTCCCGCGGCCTCCGCGCCCGCCGCCATATCCCCCGCCGCCATATCCTCCCCCTCCCCCTCCTCCTCGTTCCCGCTTCTGCTGGGGGCGGGCCTCGCTGACGATCAGGCTTCGCTCCATAAAATTCTTGCCGTTGAACATCTCGATGGCCTTTTGAGCCTCTTCGGAAGAGCCCATTTCAACAAAGCCGAACCCGCGCGGACGCCCCGTCTGACCATCGGTGATGATCTTAACGGAAGCCACCGTTCCCGCGGCGGCAAACAAATCATTAATTTCTTTTTCTGTGGCTTGATACGAAAGATTACCGACGTAAAGCTTCGCGCCCATCTGCCTCTCCTTCTGAGTCCGGTCTGATTCCGGCTGATTTCTTTTCCGATGCTTTCCTTTGAGGCCCCTCGGCCAACGGGAGTCTAACAACCGGTTTTACTATGCTATATACACTTCGCATTGTCAAGTGGAAAACCGCTCTCAATCCTCTGAGTCATGCCCCGTCGACGTCGGCGCCTTCTCCGGCGGCGTCGCGACGGTCGCAGGCTTCTGGACCCCGGCCCCGTACCGATACACTAGGTCGCCGCCGAAGTAACCGGTCGATCCCAAAAGGAGAACCCCCAGCACGGCCAGAGTCATATAGACCGTCCTGTTACGGAGGGACCATCGATCGCGAACCCGCCAACGGAACAACAGCAGCAGCGCGAACACCACCAAGGTGGTGATGGCCAAGAATTCATGCCGGTCCACCGCTTTTTCAGGAACGCCCGCGGCCACCACCGCCTCTTCCCCCCAGAACCCGACGGCGGAAGCGATGATCCCGCTGATCAAACCCAAGATCAACAGCCACAAGCCAAATTGGCGATACGCTTCCCGGCGGACCCAAAATCCGAAAATTTCAAAATAGACGGCTGTAAAAAGCAGGGCGATCGGAAAATGGACGACGATCGGGTGGACGGGATGATTGAGCACGCGGGTCTCCATCGCTGTGTTCGTTAAACCAAATCTCGGAGTTGAATCGATCGAAGCTTCCGCCCTCGTCGATCCGCCGGGCGAGACTTCCTCGGAGGTTTTTTATCCTAAAACAATAACGGCACAATGTCAATCGCCGCCGGCCCGCTTTCCCCCCCGATAAAACCGGCGGTGCGCTTTCCGTTTGCATTTTAGCCGGACGGGCGTTAGAATAAACAA
>Ga0335084_10000230_pt1 | contig 43799 bp, 38 predicted proteins | sample Lox_Sample_44_FD_206721 | JGI IMG/M metagenome (GOLD analysis project Ga0335084, IMG submission 206721) | Soil microbial communities from Loxahatchee National Wildlife Refuge, Florida, United States - Lox_Sample_4.4 | ecosystem: Environmental > Terrestrial > Soil > Wetlands | place: USA...
CGAGCGGGATGAACGCGAGCAGCAGCAGTTCGAGCGCGATGTAGCGGCGTACGCTCTGAATATCATGGTCGCGCAGTACGCGGCCCTCGCCGGCTTTCAGCGCACGGTTCCAGCGGATGAACTGCAGAGTGGGCATGACCGATATGAGTCCAACCGCGAGGAACAAGGCGATTTTGATGTAGAAGAGCGGATTCATGAAGTAGAACGACGTGCCTTTGCCGGCGACGAACAGTCGGATCAGCCCGGTCGCCAGCGCGAGTATCGCGGCGAAGAGGTAGACAATATCGATCCGCGCCAGCGTCTGCACCTGGGGCGGCTGCAGATCGCGACTGCACAAGGCGAGTTGCGTCACAAGCATGGCCGCGAGCGCCATGATCGATAGAAAATGCAAGTACGCGGCAGCCGCTTCCATTGCGATCGGTTACTTCGAATTGGAACGCGGATCCGGTTCGGTCATGGAATATCGCATTATCGCATCGCGGTCGCCCTGGCGTGGAGCGCCCTCGCTCAAGATCACCTTGCCCTCCGGGCTGACCTTCAGGCCCAGCTTCTGGTACGTCTCGGTCAAGTCCGGGAACACGTCGGCTTTGACCTCGTGCTCGTACAGCTCCGAGAACACCGAGCCGCCGGAAAGTTCATCGAGACGATGCAACAGATCGCCCGCGCGCCAGCCGAGCTCGGGCGAGAGGCAGCAACGCTGCAACTGCTCGAGAACGGCATCGAGCGATTGCCGTCCACCGCTGCGCTCGCGCAAACGCTGGTCGGCAAGCAGCATGATCGCCGCACCTTCCCAGTAGACGCGCATGAAATCTCCGTTCCGGTACATACGGTCCGTAGCGTCGGCGAGCGTAACGCCGCTCACATCGTGAGCGGCGCGCTCGAACGACGTGACCATGCTTTGCCAGGCCTCCTGCGCGGTGATGATGCCGGCGCGCGCACGCAATACATTCTGGTAATAGCTGGCAACCCCTTCGGACAGCCAGGCATCCGCGGAATCCACGTAGGGCAGCAGCAGATGCGACAGCTCATGCACCGCGCTCCAGTCCGAGCGAAACTCCTCGGCCGCGCGCCGTTGGTTGATGAAGAAGTGCGCTCCAGGCCCGCCCCCGCGCAGCACGTACGCCGAAGGGACCGGGCCGGGGCCGCGCGCGCCGGGCACGACCACCACTTGCAGCGAAGCCACTGGAAAGCGACCGTACAGGGTCGCCACCGCGCCGGCGGCGGCCTGCAACCAGGCTGCGATCTGCTGCTCGTCCACCTTCGGGCGACCATCCAGTACCGCAACATGCATTTCACCACCCGGCACGGCCAGCGTGCGCTCCGCGAAGCGGCCGAACGCGACCGTGCCTGGCCATTCGTACGCGCTATGGCCAACGCGGTAGACAATGCCCAGATGTGGATCCTCGACGCGCTGCCAGGGCGTCGACACCGCGATTCCCTCAGGCAGCGCAAACGCCACCTCGATGTCTTCGTCTGCCGCCAGCGACTCAGGACGCCAGAACCATAAGCCGATGTCCGTGATGAGATCGCTGCCCACGCGGCGCGTCGGGTTGCCGCCATGCTGATGGCGGCCGGCGAATTCAATGAGGTTGACGCGATAGTCGATACAGCTGTCGTCGGGCAGCGTGCCGAGCCGCAATTCGGCGCCGTTGGGCTCAAGTCTCTTATTGGTACCCGCACGATTGGCGCGTTCGAGCGCCATTGACGAGTCGAGCGATTCCGCCACGAGACGCTGTGGTCCTGGCCCCGCAAAACAGGCGTGCACCTGCAAGCCGCCAAGATCCTCGTCCACGCTCACTCGATACCGATGCAACCGCTCCGCCGTGGCGTTCGGGGCTAGCGCAATGAGTGCAAGGAACATCGCGACCAGGATGGTGGCGCGACCAGGGGTGACGCTTCCTGCGACCTCGCGTGCGATCGGTGTGCCGCGCTTGCAAGCAGCCCTTTTTCTATTTAGCACAGCGCCGCTATGCCGTCTGGCGTTCCGATGCTGCCGCGATGTCCGTCTCCGGCTCATAGCCCAGCGCCGGTGCGAGCCACCTCTGCGCCGCCTCCATCGGCATATTCTTTCGGGCGGCGTAATCCTCCACCTGGTCGCGCTGGATCTTGCCCACTGCGAAGTAGCGCGCCTGCGGATGCGCGAAATAAAAGCCGCTGACAGCAGCCGTCGGCAGCATGGCAAAATTTTCGGTGAGAGTGATCCCGATATCGGGCGCGTGCAGCAGATCGAACAGTGCGCCCTTCTCGGTGTGATCGGGACATGCCGGATAACCCGGCGCCGGTCGGATGCCGCGGTACTTTTCTTCGATCAGCGCAGCCACTCCGAGATTCTCATCCGCGGCATAGCCCCACAATTCGCGCCGTACGCGCAGATGCATGAGCTCCGCCATCGCTTCGGCGAGGCGGTCCGCGAGCGCCTTCAGCATGATCGAGCTGTAATCATCGTGTTTGGCTTCATAGGCCTCCAGCAACGGCTCGATGCCGATGCCTGCCGTGACCGCAAAGCAGCCGAGATAGTCGCTGACGCCGGATTCTTTCGGCGCGACCAGATCGGCCAGGCACAAGTTGGCACGATCCTCCGGCTTCACGGTCTGCTGCCGCAGGAAATGGAAGGTCTCGATCACCCGCGTGCGCGATTCGGCGGCATAGACTTCGACGTCATCCGCGCGCACGCAGCTGGCAGGGAACAAGCCGACGACGGCATTGGCGGTCAGCCATCTTTCATCGATCAGTTGCTTCAGCATCGTTTGCGCATCAGCGAACAGATTGCGAGCTGCTTCTCCCACGACTTCGTCATGGAGAATGTCAGGATAGCGCCCGGACAGCTCCCAGGTCTGGAAGAACGGCGTCCAGTCGATCAAAGGGGCGATCTCGGCAAGCGGATAGTTGCGCAGGAGCGTGAGCCCCAGGCGATGCGGCGCGGGCGGCGTGTAGCGCGTCCAGTCCGTCTGCAGCCCGCGTTGCCGCGCCTGCGCGAGCGACAAATACGGACCCGGGCCTTTCTTGTTTTTGTGCAGGGTGCGCGTGCGCTCGTTTTCTTCCTTCACTTTCACCACGTAGTGGCTGCGCAGCTCGTCGCTCATCAGGCTGGTACACACACCCACGCTGCGCGAAGCATCCGGTACCCAGACCGTGGGCCCCGAATAGTGCGGCTCGACTTTGACCGCGGTGTGCACGCGCGAGGTCGTCGCGCCGCCAATCAACAATGGCACCTGAAAGCCCTGCCGCTCCATCTCCTTGGCGACGTGCACCATCTCCTCGAGCGAAGGCGTGATGAGACCGGACAGGCCGATGATATCTGCATTCTCATCGCGCGCGGTTTGGAGAATCCGGTCGGCTGGGACCATCACGCCGAGGTTGACGACTTCGAAGTTGTTGCACTGGAGCACCACCGCGACGATGTTCTTGCCGATGTCGTGCACATCGCCTTTGACTGTAGCGATGACAATCTTGCCCTTGGCGCGCTGCTCGGCGCCGGATCTGCGCTTTTCTTCCTCGATGAACGGGATCAGGTAAGCAACCGCCTGCTTCATGACGCGCGCGGATTTCACCACCTGCGGCAGGAACATTTTGCCGGAACCGAACAGATCACCGACGACGTTCATCCCGTCCATCAGCGGTCCTTCGATCACCTGAATCGGCTGCTCGAACTGGGCTCGCGCTTGCTCCGTGTCCTCGACCACCCAGGTGTCGATGCCTTTTACCAGCGCGTGCGTGAGCCGCTCCTGCACCGAGCCGTTGCGCCACGCGAGCTCCTCGACCGCCTGCTTGCCTTCCCGCTTATACGTTTCCGCGAATGCAACCAGACGCTCGGTGGCATCCGGCCTGCGGTTGAACAGCACGTCTTCGACCAGCGCGAGGAGATCCTGCGGAATCTCTTCGTATACCCCGAGCTGACCGGCGTTAACGATGCCCATGGTCATGCCCGCTTTGACGGCGTGGTAGAGGAAAGCGGTGTGGATCGCCTCGCGTATCGGGTCGTTGCCGCGAAACGAGAATGAGATGTTGGACACGCCGCCGCTCACCTTGGCATGCGGCAATGCGCGTTTGACGGCCCGGGTCGCCTCGATGTAGTCGATCGCGTAGTTGTTGTGCTCTTCGATGCCGGTGGCGATCGCGAAGATGTTCGGATCGAAGATGATATCTTCCGGCGGGAAACCGACTTCCTTGATGAGCAGATGGTAAGCGCGCGTGCAGATCTCGATGCGTCGCGCCAGGGTGTCGGCCTGGCCCTTCTCGTCGAACGCCATCACCACCGCGGCCGCGCCATAGCAGCGCAGCAGACGGGCTTGACGCAGAAACTCGGCCTCGCCCTCCTTCATGCTGATCGAGTTGACCACCGACTTGCCCTGCACGCATTTGAGACCGGCTTCGATCACCGACCATTTGCTCGAATCGATCATCACCGGAACGCGCGCAATATCCGGCTCGGATCCGATCAGATTCAGGAACGACACCATGGCCGCCTTCGAGTCGAGCATCGCCTCGTCCATGTTGACGTCGATGATCTGCGCGCCGCTCTCGACCTGCTGGCGCGCGACATTCAACGCCTCGGTGAAATTGCCGCTCAAGATGAGTCGCGCGAAAGCTTTGGAGCCGGTTACATTGGTACGCTCGCCGACATTGACGAACAGCGAGTCTTCGCCGATCTCGAGCGGCTCCAGACCGGACAGCCGCAGTTTCTTTTCAATGTGCGGAACCTGGCGTGGAGTGGCATCCCGCACGGCGGCTGCGATCGCGCGAATATGCGCCGGCGTGGTACCGCAGCAGCCGCCCACGATGTTGAGGAACCCGGCGTGCGCGAACTCCTTGAGCAGCGCGGCCATGTACTCCGGGGACTCGTCGTACTCGCCCATTTCGTTGGGCAGGCCGGCATTGGGATGCAGCGAAGTATGGGTGTCCGCGAGACGCGACAGCTCCTCGATGTGCGGGCGCAGATCCTTTGCGCCCAGGGCACAGTTCAAACCGATCGCGAACGGTTTGACATGAGCCATCGAATTCCAGAACGCGCCGACCGTCTGACCGGACAGCGTGCGTCCAGACCGATCGGTGATCGTCCCAGAAATCATCACCGGCAAGCCGGTGCCGCGGTGCTGAAAGACGTCGTCGATCGCAAACAACGCGGCCTTGGCGTTGAGCGTATCGAAGATGGTTTCCACCATGATGAGATCGACATCGCCTGCGATCAGCGCCGTCGTCGCCTCACGATATGCGTCGACCAGCTCATCGAAGGTTACATTGCGGGCGCCGGCGTCGTTTACGTCCGGCGAAATGGACGCCGTTCGATTGGTGGGGCCCAGAACCCCTGCGACGAAGCGTGGTTTAGCGGGTGTGCGGGCGGTAAACGCATCCGCCGCCTCGCGGGCGATGCGTGCGCCGCTCAGGTTCAACTCGTAGACGTGCTCTTGCATCCCGTAGTCGGCCATTGCGATCCGGGTCGAGTTGAACGTATTGGTCTCTATGATGTCGGCGCCCGCCTCCAGATAGCTGGTGTGGATGCCGGCGATGATGCCCGGTTGCGTGAGTGTGAGCAGGTCATTGTTGCCCTTCTGGTCGCAGCCATGGGCGTGAAAGCGATCGCCGTGATAGTGCTGGGCTCCGAGCCCGTGCGACTGGATCATGGTGCCCATGGCGCCATCCAGAATCAGGATGCGTTCGCGAAGCAGGCGGTGCAGAAGAGCGATGCGGTCTTGAGACATAGGCAAACAAAAAAACCCGGCCAAAGCGCGGTCGGGTTTCATCCCGCGCTTTAGCGATATTTATTAAGCGCCCGCAAGCTGCGATCAAATCGGCGCAAGCAGCAAACTTATCGCGTTGGCGGGCCCATGTCAATTGCCAGACAAAATCCTGACGTTACGCCTGGCTCAATCCGAGTGCTCTGCCGATTGCAAACGTCGCTGCTCCCGCGGCTGCACCGATCCCCAGCATGCGCAGGCCCCCCCGCCATGCTGGACGTCCGGTAAACAGGCTCAAGGTCGCACCGACTGTGAACAATGCAACAGCCGTGAGCGCAATCGCGACACTCAATGCGTGAGCACTCCGCAGGAAGAGGAATGGCAACAATGGGATCAACGCTCCCCCCGCGAACGACAGGAACGAGAAGGTCGCAGCGCCCCACGGCGATCCGAGCTCGTCGGGATTGAGGCCGAGCTCTTCACGCGCGAGTGTATCCAGTCCGCGCTCAGGATCGGCGATCATCGAGTCGGCGAGCCGCTTGGCCTCCTCGAGCTGCATACCGCGTGCCTCATAGATCAGCGCGAGCTCCTGCGCTTCTTCATCGGGGTATTCGGCGAGCTCATCGCGCTCGAGCGCGATCTGGTACTCGTACATCTCGCGCTGCGAGCGCACCGAAACGTATTCACCCGAGGCCATGGAGAAAGCGCCCGCGAGCAGCCCGGCGACACCGGACAGTACTATGACGGCGGGATCAGCGGTGGCGCCGGCCACGCCCAGAATCAGGCTCGCGTTGGATACTAATCCGTCGTTTACGCCAAACACGGCGGCTCTCAGGTTGCCGCCGCTTGCCAGGCCGCGATGCCGGCGTTCCATTCCGCTCGCGGCCTCGGGGGCTGGATGACCCGGATCCGCGCGCAGGTACACCGACATGCCGCGCACCTTCATGGCTGCGAGCACGGCGCGCATGCTGTGAGGTCCGAAGACGCGGGTGAGCTTTGCCACCAGCCGCGTACGCAAGTCCGGCCGGTAGACTGCAGGTACGGCTGCGTTGCGACGGCGCGCGGATTCAGCCCAGATGCGCGACTGTCCCTCCGCTTCGCGCGCAAGCTCGCTGAACAGCCGATGCCTCGGCGTGCCGCTTTCGATCTCGGCCAGGACTGCATACAGGTATGCGGCGCCCTGTTCTTCTTTCCAGTTCTTGATTTCCTTGATCATGTCGTGCAATGCAGGCTCAACTGCGATCCAGCCGTCGATACTGAATCGCTTCGGCGACGTGTTCTGCACGCACTGCCACCGAGCCGGCGAGATCGGCGATGGTACGCGCAACTTTCAAAATGCGATGATAGCCTCGTGCGGACAGGCCGAGCCGGCTGATCGCTTGTTTCAGCAGCAGCTCCCCGGCCGGGTCTGGGTGTCCATACTCGTCGATCTCGCGCGTTGACATGTAGGCATTGGGCCTGCCCTGACGCGCGGTCTGCGTCGCGCGCGCGGCCGAGGCGCGCGCCGCGATGCTGGCGCTCGGCTCGGCCGCGGCTGCGCTGGATAGCTCATCGGGCGCAACGGCTGGCACCTCGATGTGCAGATCGATGCGATCGAGCAGCGGCCCGGAGATGCGTCGCCGATAGCGCGCTACCTGTTCCGGCGTGCAGTGACATTTCGCGCTGTAGTGACCGAGATAGCCGCACGGGCAAGGATTCATCGCTGCGACCAATTGAAACCGGGCCGGGAAATCCGCCTGCCGCGCGGCACGGGAAACGGTGATGTGTCCCGATTCGAGCGGCTCGCGCAGGACTTCGAGAACAGCGCGCGCGAACTCCGGCAGCTCGTCGAGGAACAGCACACCGTGCATCGCCATCGAGATTTCTCCCGGCCGCGGCACGCTGCCGCCGCCGACCAGAGCCACTGCCGAGGCGGTGTGATGCGGAGCGCGGAACGGGCGGCGGCGCCAGTTGCGCACGTCGAATCCGCTCGTGCCCAGCGACTGCACCGCAGCCGATTCCAGCGCCTCTTCATCGGTCATGGGCGGCAGAATGCCAGGCAGGCGCTCCGCCAGCATGGTCTTGCCCGTACCAGGCGGGCCTGACATCAGAATACTGTGATTGCCGGCGGCTGCGATTTCGAGTGCGCGCCTGGCAAGCGACTGGCCCTTCACCTCAGCCATATCCGGATAACCGAAGGTCGCAGCGACCTGCCCTGCAGCCCACTTGCGCAGCGGCTGCGCTCCGGTGAGATGCGCGCAGACCTCGAGCAGAGTGTTGGCCGCGTAGACCGTGGCGGCGCCAACCAGAGCCGCTTCGGGCGCGTTCGCTTCTGGTAGCACGAATGCGCGGCCGGAACGATGTGCGCAGTATGTCATCGCGAGCGCCCCGCGGATCGGACGCAGCTCGCCGGTCAACGCAAGCTCGCCGGCGAATTCATACCGTGCCAATGTGTCCGCAGGGATCTGGCCGGACGCAGCCAGGATGCCGAGCGCAATGGCGAGATCGAAGCGTCCGCTTTCCTTGGGCAGATCCGCCGGGGCCAGATTGACCGTGATGCGTCGTGCGGGGAACTCGAAGCGCGCCGTCTGCAGTGCAGCCCGTACGCGATCTTTCGCCTCTTTCACTTCGGTCTCGGGCAAGCCCACGATGGTGAAGCTGGGCAGGCCATTGGCAAGATGCGCCTCCACCGTGACCGGCGCAGCGTCCATGCCCGAGATGGCGCGACTGTGCAAAATTGCGACCGACATGCGGTGCAGTACTGTGGGGGTTGAAGAGTTGCCGCGCGTCGTGCACGCGGCTCGTTATTAGTATCTATACTGCTGAGGGGCTAACGTCGGCTCAGAGTGGGTTCACTCATTATTATTCTTGATTATTCTTGGTGCCACGAGTCCGTCATCGCGTTTCGGGAGGCGCACCGGAGTGCTCGAGCAACGACACCTTGGCCTCGAGCTGCGTGACCTGTTCGCGAGTCCGCCGCAAGACCTCGGCTTGCACGTCGAACTCCTCGCGCGTTACTAAGTCGAGCCGAGTCAGAAAGCCCGTCAACAACGCGCGCATATTTTTTTCGACATCCTTCGCCGGCGTGCGGGCAAGCAGCTCCTCCATCCGCGTTCTCAGCTCTTCGAATACCTTCTGGTTGACCATGCCACCCCCCCTTTAACGCACGCATTCGAAGTTTAGCAAACCGTGCGGTCTGCGCGGGATTCGCAGTGCTTAACAGCACTTCTTTAGTGCGCATGTCGATTCGTCTCGCATTGCTTTGGTGCGAGCGGTCCAACATCTTTTCGGCAAGCCGCTGAAAAATAATACCGTTTTCAATGGCACAGGAAATGCGAAGCGCAACGTGAACCCGCTGCGAGGCCGTGGCGGACGTCAAGAAAATAAAGGACAAGCCATGTTGAAACGAACAATCAGCGCCGCTGCGATGGCCGCATTCTGCTCCTTGCCTGCGTTCGCCGAAGACGCACCCAAGCCTGCGGACGCGTCCAAACCGGCGGAGGCGTCCAAGCCGGCGGAGCCGCCAAAGGCCCCCTACACTCTCAGCGCGAATGTGTTTCTGGTGTCTGACTACCTGTTCCGCGGCATCACCCAGACGTGGGGCAAGCCCGCGATCCAGGGCGGCTTCGACTTCGTGCATGACTCCGGCATTTACCTCGGCACGTGGGCGTCGAACGTGAGCTCGAACGAGTTCCCCGGGGGCTCGATGGAATGGGATATGTACGGGGGCTACAACTACAAGGTCAACGACGACTGGACTGTCGGTGCCGGCGTGTACTACTACTACTATCCGGGCGCGAACCTGGACAAGGCGAATCCGGCGCTGCCAGGCCGCAGTCTGAATACGTTTGAAGGGAACGTGTCCGCGAGCTGGAAATGGATCGGTGTGAAATTCTCCTACGCCTTTACGGACTACTTCGGCGCCGACAAACAGCTCGGCTTCCAGGACGACACTAAAGGCACTTACTACCCTGAGGTCAATGTCAACTACCCACTGAAGGACAATCTTACGCTGGTTGCCCATGTGGGGTACACGCATTACTCCGAAAATCTGGCTGCGCCGAACGCGAACGGCAGGACCGATCCGAGCTATGTGGACTGGAAGCTCGGCGTGAGCTGGGTGTGGAAAGACGGCTGGACCTTGGGTGCCTACTATGTCGATACATCGAACAAGCATTACTACGACCACACAGTGTCGTTCGTGAATTCCGACGTCAAGGATCTGGCGCGCGCCACCGGGTATGTCACTGTGGGTCGAACGTTCTAGAGCACCAATCTTCTCACTTCGAAAAGGGGGGACGAATGAAATTCGTAACCGCGATCATCAAGCCGTTCAAGCTGGACGAGGTGCGCGAAGCGCTCTCAGCCATCGGCGTGCAGGGAATCACAGTGACCGAGGTGAAAGGCTTCGGTCGCCAGAAGGGACATACGGAGCTCTATCGGGGTGCCGAATACGTGGTCGATTTTTTGCCAAAGGTCAAGATCGACGTGGCGATCAAGGAGGATCTTCTCGAGCAGGTCATCGAGGCGATCGAGAAATCCGCCAATACGGGAAAGATCGGCGACGGCAAGATCTTCGTCTTCGAACTGGAACAGGTCATTCGCATCCGCACCGGCGAGACCGGTGCGGAAGCGCTATAGGGAGGCAGTCAATGAGACGATTGTTGAGCTTGGTGGCGCTGTGCGCGGTCGCGCTGTTTACGGCGCCCAGCATGGCGGAAGACAAACCCGCTGCACCCGCGGCTGCTCCCGCAGCCGATGTTGCGCCGGCCGCGGCGACCGCGGGAGCCGCCCCGGCTGCTGCACCTGCCGTTGCTGCACCGGCGGCTGCGGCCCCTACACCGAACAAAGGTGACACCGCATGGATGATCACCGCCACCGCGTTCGTCATCCTGATGACCATACCAGGCCTCGCGCTGTTCTATGGCGGGATGGTGCGCACCAAGAACTCACTCTCGATGCTGATGCAGGTGTTTTCGGTGTTCGCGCTGCTGTCGGTGCTGTGGGCCATCTACGGCTATTCCATCGCCTTCACGGAGGGCAACAGCTTCTTCGGAGGCTTCAGCCGGTTGTTCCTGAAAGGCGTGACGCCTGACTCTACGGCCGCTACCTTCAGCAAAGGAGTGGTGATCCCGGAGTACATTTACATTGCATTCCAGTGCACATTCGCTGCGATCACGCCTTGTCTGATCCTGGGCGCGTTCTCGGACCGGATCAAGTTCTCGGCGGTGCTGATGTTCATGGTGATCTGGTTCACCTTCTCTTATCTGCCGATCGCGCACATGGTGTGGTACTGGCCCGGTCCGGATGCGTACACCGACGCAGCTGCGGCGGAGAAGGCCACGGCGACCGCAGGTTTCTTGTTCCAGAAGGGCGCAATCGATTTCGCCGGCGGCACGGTGGTGCATATCAACGCCGGTATCGCGGGTCTGGTGGGCGCGCTCGTGCTGGGCAGACGCCTAGGCTTCGGCAGAGAGCCGATGGCCCCGCACAGCTTGACGTTGACCATGATTGGCGCAGCGCTGCTGTGGATGGGTTGGTTTGGCTTCAACGTCGGCTCCAACCTCGAAGCAAATGGTTCGGCCGCAATGGCATTTTGCAACACGCATTTCGCTACAGCGGCTGCGGCGATCGCCTGGATGTTCGGCGAGTGGATTTTCCGCGGCAAACCAACGATGCTGGGTGCGGCTTCCGGTGCGGTAGCCGGGCTGGTTGCGATCACGCCGGCGTGCGGCTTCGTTGGGCCGATGGGCGCCATTGTGCTGGGAATCGTGGCAGGTCTGGTCTGTCTCTGGGCGGTGGTCTGGCTCAAATCGAAGCTTGGCTATGACGATTCGCTGGACGTCTTTGGTGTCCACTGTATCGGCGGGATCATCGGGGCCCTCGGCACGGCGATTCTGGCCGCCCCGGTGCTGGGCGGCGCGGGTGTGTACGACTATGTGGCGAACAAAGTTGGCGACTACAGCATAGCAACCCAGTTCATCAGCCAGCTGTGGGCGGTGGCCACGTCGCTTATATGGTCCGGCGTGGTGGCATTCCTCGCGTACAAGATCACCGATATCGTGATCGGTCTGCGTGTCTCCGAAGAGGAAGAACGCGAAGGCCTGGATGAAACGCAGCACGGCGAGCGTGCCTACAATATGTGATTGCTTCGCATCACTTGAAATGCAACGGGCGCCCCTTCGGACGCCCGTTTTTTTTGGCACGTGGGTGCGGAGGGAAGAAACGATGCGCCCGCCACCGATGGACACGCTATTACGGCAGCCCTGCTGCAAACCTTAGCGGTGCACCGCCAATGGGTTGAGCTTGCAGGACCCGACGACCTGAGCGTCATTGCCAGCACGCCCGCTGCCGCATTGACCATCGCAAAACAAAGCCCTCCCAGGGCAGGCGGTCAGGCATCACGCGAATAGGTGGACGCGCTCGTTAAATCATCTGTTGATGAGCGAGTTCAATCACATAGCGCCCATTCAAGCGGCGCGGGAACGGTTTTCGCTGCCTGTGGGTTGAGCCGACCTTCCTGTCTCGGCTTTGTGAATCTGCGATGAGCGCTGAAATCGACATTAAAGCGTGTACGATCCTGGAGCGCTTCGGGGCCGAGCTGCTGGACGCGCAAGTGGACTACTGCTGCACGCAAGACCTCCACGAATTCCTCATCACGCGCGAAGGCGTTACCCACGAAGTTGGTTTCACCGAGCTCGTGCTGCAGCTGAAGGAAATCCCCGACATCGAGCAGGTGGTCGCGCGGCTGGCCGAAGAGATCAAAGCCAGCGCGCAGCCGCGCAAGATCAGAGTCGGCAGCCGGGTCGATCCAGCTCAGCTCAACTGAGCTGCCATCAGCAGCGCATCCGCGCCGCGAGCGGCCTTTTTCACCGGGTGCAGGCACACCCCAGCGACAGCATCGGCCGACGCGCTGCATGCCTGCCAAACATTCCGTTAACCTTATTCGACACGCCCCTGGGATTTGGGCTACAAACGGGTGCAGTGATCGGCGAGCCTTGAGCTCGCGAGCTGCAAAACCTTGGAGACCCTAGCATCCATGGGTGATATCCGTCCTCGCAATCTCGTCAGGAGAGCGCGGCCCATCCTCTGGCGCCGCGATTACGAAGGAGCCCGGACGCTCGTAGCACGGGCGTTGCGTACACTCGACGACGAGCGCTTCCTCGCCCTGCTGGCGGAGCTGACCGACTACGAAAAGCGCCGACCGCTCGCCGAGGCCATGCGTGTGGTGGATTGGGCTGAATGTGTCTTCGTGCCGGTCCTGGCGCACGACGGGCAGCCGCTGCGCCGGTGGTCGGACGCCGGCGACTGAGGCAGCAGCCGGGCGCGCTAGGCGCCGTGCTAAAATCGAGCGACTCATTTCTGCGCCGCTCGCGCGCGCTTCGTCTCAAGCCGCAGCGTTGTCTTCTCCATCCGGCAAAATCGTCATCGCGACGCGCGAAAGTGCGCTCGCTATCTGGCAGGCGCACTATATCCGCCAGCGCCTGATCGATCGCCATCCCAGTCTGCAAGTCGAGCTGCTCGGCATGCTGACCCAAGGCGATCGGCTCCTCTCGGCGTCGCTGGCGAAGGTGGGCGGCAAGGGACTATTCGTCAAGGAGCTGGAACGGGCACTCGCGGATGGGCGCGCCGATATCGCCGTGCACTCGATGAAGGATATGCCCATGGATCTGCCTGCCGGCTTCGCGCTCGGGGCGGTGACCGAGCGCGAAGATGCGCGCGATGCCTTCGTGTCTCTGCGCTATCCCCGGCTGTCGTCGTTGCCGTCGGGCGCCCGGATCGGCACTTCCAGCCTCCGCCGTGAAAGTCAGCTGCGAGCCCGCTATCCTGGGCTCGACGTGAATCCACTGCGGGGCAATGTGCAGACGCGGCTGCGAAAGCTGGAAGAGGGTCAGTACGCAGCGATCATTCTGGCTGTCGCAGGATTGAAGCGGCTCGGGCTCGAGACGCGTATCACCGCAGTGCTCGAGCCCGAGGAAAGCTTACCTGCGCCCGGCCAGGGCGCCATCGGCGTGGAATGCCTGGAACAGCGCACCGATCTGATACAAATGCTCGCTCCGCTCAACGACGCCGCAACACAATGGTGCGTGCGTGCAGAACGCCAGGTCAGCCGCACGCTGTCGGGCAGCTGTGTCGTCCCGCTCGGCGCCTTCGCGCAGCCGCTCGGTGACCGCGTATGGATGCGCGCGTTCGTAGCGAGCCCGGATGGCAGGAGCTATGTCGCCGACGAGGGCGAGGTCGCCGATCGTTCCGCCAGCCCGGAAGCGCTTGGCACTGCGGTTGCCGAAAAGCTGATCGCGGCGGGCGCGCGCGAGATTCTCGCAGCATTGACGCATGACAGCTGACGACGCGCTGACGCTGCGGGGTCGGACCATTCTGGTAACGCGGCCTGCGCATCAGGCGAGCGTGCTGATGCAGTTGATCGAGCAGGCCGGAGGACAATGTGTGCTGTTCCCGGCTATCGCCATCGAGCCGCCTGCGGATCCGCATGCGGCCGCGTTACTCCTGCATGAAATCGCCAGCTTCGACTTCTCGATCTTCGTCAGTGCCAATGCAGTTGAGCAGGCGTTCGTGCTCGCTCCCGGGCTCGCCCGAGGGCTGCGTACTGTATTTGCGGTTGGCACGGCAACCGCGCGCGCTTTGCAGAGCCACGGCGTAGCAGAGATCATCGTCCCCGAGGAGGCAGCCGACAGCGAAGCGCTGCTGCGGCTGCCGCAGCTGCAGGACGTGCGCGATCGGCACGCTCTGATCATCAGCGGAGAAGGTGGCCGCGGTTTGCTGCTGGAAACGCTGGAAGAGCGCGGGGCGCATGTGCAACGCGCCGAGTGTTATCGCCGTGCTCGCCCGAGCGGGGATGCTGGTGATCTGATCGCGCAATGGGAAAAAGGGCAGATCGACGCGGTCGTTGCGATGAGCGCGCAGACGCTGGACAATCTGTGGGAGCTCATCGGCGAGCGCGGGCGTACCCTGCTCCTGGCCACGCCGGTCTTCGTGCCGCATTCCCGCATCGCCGAAGCTGCCACGCGTCACGGCGTCATCGATGTGGCGATCACGGATGCCGGCGATGAGGGTGTCGTGCGCGGTCTCAGCGCCTGGTTCGCATTGCGGTAAGATTACGTTGCAACGCGGCGGGCGCGGGCATTGCGCCAGTCCGGATCGCGCTTTGCATTCTGCGCCCTTCCAAGCATCATGGAACCACAAAACGAGGCAGATTCCGCGCTATCGAGCACGCCGACGGAGCCTTCGGTTGCCGTCGCTTCGAAGCCCCCACGGCGGTGGAAATTCTGGTGGCCCTGGCGCGGCGCTCGCATCGATCCTCTCGCGGTTGTGGCTGCAGCGCTGTTTCTACTGCTGGTGGCGCTGTGGATCGATACGCGCCTGCAGATCCATAGGCTGCAGCAGGACCTCGTTCGCAAGCTGGCTGAGGCCGATGGCTACAATCGCGACAGTCGTCAGATCGCAGGTGGCGCGCGCGACGCGCTGCACGACCTCGAGTATCGTCTCGGCGCGTTGGAAAGTCGGTTCGCCGAGTCGCAGAATCAGCGTTTGGCACTGGAAGGACTCTACCTCGAGCTGAGTCGCAGTCGTGATGAGCGCATCCTGGCCGAGGTCGAGCAGATCCTCATGATCGGCAGCCAGCAGCTCACGCTGGCCGGCAACGTCAAAGCGGCGCTCATCGCCCTGGATTCGGCGGACAGCCGCCTCCAGCGGGCGGACAGTGCACAGTTCACCGCGATCCGCCGTGCAGTACGGCGTGACATCGAGCGTTTGAAAGGCCTGCCCTACGTCGACATCGAGGGGATGAGCCTGCGTCTGGACACGCTCGCGCAAGAGGTGCCCAGCCTGACCCTCGCTATGGAAGAGCGGCCTGCCGAAGAGCGGCCTGCCGCGCCGAAACCCGAGCAGAACTGGGCAGCCCGGCTTGCAGGCGAAGCCTGGCATGAGTTGCAGAATGCGATCCGGATCGAGCGGATCGATCGCCAGGAGGTGCCGCTAGTCTCGCCTTCGCAGGCGTTTTTTCTACGCGAGGCGCTCCGGCTGCGGCTGTTGAGCGCACGCGTGTCGCTGCTGGCGCACGAGGAGGATAGCTTTAAGGCCGACACGCGCCAGTGCATGCAGTGGTTGCAGGAGTACTTCAACAGCAAGGATCGCAAGGTGACGCAGGCACTGGCCACTCTGCGACAGATTTCCGCTGCCGACATCAATATCGAGGTGCCCGACATATCGGCGAGCCTCGATGCCGTACGCAATGCCAAAGTGGTGCGAGAGCGAGGTCTGCGTTGACATGGTCGCCGGCCAAGGGCTAGGTGCACTGTGAGAGCCCTCCTCTGGGTGATCGGCCTGTTCGCGCTGGCAGTGGCGCTGCCCGTGGCCGCCCGTTATTTCCCCGGCTACGTGCTGCTCGTGCTGCCGGCCCACCGCGTAGAGCTTTCTCTCAGCTTCGCGGCGTTGCTGGTCGCTGTCGCGTTGGTGCTTGCATATATTCTGCTGAGAGCGTTGAGCCTGACGTTGAGCATGCCCGCGCGAGCCAAGGAGTTTCGCCGCCAACAGCGCCGCCTGCAGGGGCAGCGCATCTTCCAGCAGGCGCTGACGGCGTTCTTCGAGCGTCGCTACGGTCGCGCCGAGCGGGCGGCCCGCGAGGCACTCGATACCGGCGAGTCGCCGGCGCTGTGCCTCGTAGTGGCTGCACGCGCTGCGCACGAGCAGAAGCATTTCCAGGCCCGCGACGAATATCTGCAACAGATGGAGGAGCGGGCTGCACATGCCACTTCGCTGCGCTTGATGACGCAGGCCGAGTTGCTGCTCGAGGATCGCCGCTATCACGATGCGCTGCAGGCCCTGGCCCGGCTGCAGGACAAACCGGCCGCGGCCCTGCGTCTCGAGCTGCGGGCGCAGCAGCAGGCCAAAAACTGGGATCAAGTACTGGCACTGGTGCCGCTGCTCGACAAGCGCAAAGTGCTTGAGCCCTCGCTGCTCGAGCAGGTGCGCCGCTACGCACATACCGAGAATCTCAAGCGCAAAGCGAACGACAGCAAGAGCCTGCAGGAATATTGGGAGCGTCTGCCCGCGGAGCAGAAGCGCGAAAATCGCGTCGCAGCGGCCGCTGCGCGAGGCTTCATTGCTCTCGGGCATTGCACCGAGGCGCATGCGATCATCGAACAGAGCCTCGACGCGGAGTGGGATCCTGCGCTCTTGCAGCTGTACGTGGATTGCCTGCCGCGCGACGCGAGGCGCCATCTCGAGCGCGCCGAAGGCTGGCTCAAACAGCATCCCGGCGATCCGTTGCTGCTGCTCGCCTTGGGTGAGCTCTGTATGCACCAGGAATTGTGGGGCAAGGCGCGCAGCTATCTGGAAGCAAGCCTCGCCGTTGACCCCAGCCATAGCGCATATGTGCGCCTCGGCCGTCTGCTCGAACGCATCGGCAAGCCGGAGGAGGCGAGCCAGGCCTACCGCCGCGGGCTCGATCTCACGTTGAGCCATCTGAAAATAAGCACCGGCGGGCGTCGCCGAGTGTTGTTGTAGCCCGCGCCCCCGCAGCGCTTAAGAGCCAGAGAACCAAATGAACGATATCGACCGTGGCTTGGCGGCCGACAAGGACCTGCCGCTCAAAGATGACATTCGCCTGTTGGGCCGCATACTCGGCGACACGCTGCGCGAGCAGGATGGAGAGCAGACGTTCGAGCTGATCGAGCGCATCCGCCAGACCGCGATCCGGTTTCGTCGCGACGGAGATCTGCAGGCGCGGCGTGAGCTGGAGACGATATTGGCGCAGCTCAGCCCCGCCGACACCGTTTCCGTGGTGCGCGCGTTCACCTATTTCTCTCAGCTGTCCAATATCGCTGAAGATCTGCATCGCAATCGCCGGCGGCGCGCCCACCAGGTCGGTGGCTCGCCGCCTCAGCAGGGCAGCATCGAGCTTGCACTCGCGCGTGCGACGCAGGCGGGAATAGCGGTGGGCGAGGTGGCTGCCTTCTTTCGCGAGGCGCTGATCTCGCCGGTGCTCACCGCGCATCCCACGGAGGTACAGCGCAAGAGCATACTCGACTGCCATCTGGAGATCGCCCGCCTGCTTGCCGAGCGTGATCGCATGCAGTTGAGCGACGAAGAGCGCGCTGCCAGCGACGAGCAGCTGCGCCGCATCGTGCTCACGCTGTGGCAGACGCGTATTTTGCGCGAGCTGCGGCTCACCGTGCAGGACGAGATCGAGAACGGCCTGTCCTACTATCGCTACACCTTCCTGCGCGAAGTCCCGCGCCTATATCGCAACCTCGAACGGCGGCTGAACGAGCAATGGCCGCATGACCAGATCGCGGTTGGCCCGATTCTGCGCCTGGGAGCGTGGATCGGCGGCGACCGGGATGGCAATCCGTTCGTCACGGAAAAGATAACCGAGCATGCGTTGGTTCGCCAGTCCTCCACCGCGCTGGAGTTCTACATGAGCGAGGTGCACCAACTGGGCAAGGAGCTTTCGCAGTCCACACGTATGGTCAGCGTCACCGCCGAGCTGGAAGACCTCGTGCAGCGCTCGCCAGACGGCTCGGAGCACCGGCGTGACGAGCTGTATCGCCGCGCGCTGATCGGCGTGTATGCGCGCCTCGCAGCCACTTCGCGCGCAGTGGATGGTCATGTCCCGGAACGCACGGAAGCAGCGCCGTCATCGCCGTATGGGTGCGCCGCGGAGTTTGTCGCAGACCTGCAGACCATAGCGAACTCGCTCACTGCGAACCGCTCCGCCCGCATCGCTGCAGGACGCCTCCATGAGTTGATCCGAGCGGCGCAGACATTCGGTTTTCATCTTGCTCCACTGGACATGCGCCAGCACAGCGGAGTGCATGAATTGGTGGTCGCGGAGCTGTTCGCGCGCGGAGCGCATCGCCATGGGTACGGAGAGCTGCCCGAAGAGCAGCGCCAGCAGTGGCTGCTCGAGGAGCTCGTGGTGCCCAGACCGCTGCGTTCACCGCATGTGGAATACAGCGAAGACACGCGCAAGGAGTTGCGCATTTTGGACAAGGCTGCGGAGCTGCACCGGCGCTACGGCAAGGAAGCGCTGCCCAACTACATCATTTCCAATGCCAACGGGGTGAGCGATGTGCTGGAAGCGGCGTTGCTGCTCAAGGAAGCCGGTCTCATGCTTCCCGGCCCCGGCCTGCGGCTCGATTTGAACATCATTCCCCTGTTCGAGACCATCGCCGATCTGCGTGGCTGCGCACAGATCATGGACGAGCTGCTCTCGCTCCCCGCTTATCGGAAGATGCTCGACAGCCGTGGGTGCGTGCAGGAAATCATGCTGGGTTATTCCGACAGCAACAAGGATGGCGGCTACCTCACCTCGAACTGGGAGCTCTACAAGGCGGAGCTGCTGCTGGTGAAAGTGTTTCGACGTCACGGTGTGCGCCTGCGCCTGTTCCATGGGCGCGGTGGCACGGTAGGCCGCGGTGGCGGTCCCAGCTACGAGGCGATCATGGCGCAGCCGCCCGGCAGCGTGCAGAGCCAGATCCGGATCACGGAGCAGGGAGAAGTGATTGCCAGCAAGTATTCCGACCCGGAGATCGGCCGCCGCAATCTCGAAACGCTGATCGCGGCAACGCTCGAGGCTACGCTGTTCGGAGCCGGTGAGCCGCACGGCACACCGGTCTACCATGAAGTGATGGACGAGCTTTCAGCGAGCGCTTTCAGCGCGTACCGCAAGCTCGTCTACGAAACGCCCGGCTTCGTGGAGTTCTTCCGTACGGCGACACCGATTGCGGAAATCGCCGACCTCCATGTGGGCAGCCGGCCTGCCGCACGGCGCAAGTCCAACCGTATCGAAGACCTGCGCGCCATTCCCTGGGTGTTCAGCTGGTCGCTCGCGCGCATCATGCTTCCGGGCTGGTATGGATTCGGAACCGCCGTGGACCAGCTCATCGCCCGGCGCGGCACCGCCGCCGCATCAGTGCTCAAGCAGATGTATGCGGACTGGCCGTTCTTCCAGGTGCTGCTCTCGAATATGGATATGCTGCTCGCCAAGAGCGACCTGAACATCGCCTCGCGTTATGCGGAGCTGGTTCAGGACCCGGCGCTGCGCGAACAAATCTTCGGGAGCATTCAGGCAGAGATGCATCGCACCGTGCGCCATCTGCTCTCGATCACAGGGCAGCGTGAGCTTCTGGAGGCGAACCCCGCGCTCGGACGCAGCTTTCGGAACCGCTCGCCGTACATCGATCCGCTCAATCACCTCCAGGTGGAGGCGCTGCGTCGCTTCCGGGCCGGTGAACAGGATGAAAAAACCAAACGCGCCATTCTGCTGACCATCAACGGTATCGCCGCCGGCTTGCGCAACAGCGGCTAACAGTGGGTGTCTAGCCGAGCTTGGCGCCGTCGGAAGGTGTAAACGCGTCGGAGAAGAACTCGTCTTCCGGCAAACCGCATTGCGAGATGAAATCGCGATGCGCGGCTTCAACCATGACTGGGACGCCGCACGCGTAGATTTGATAGCCGGATAAGTCCGGGAAATCCTCCATTACCGCACGATGGACCAGCCCGGTGCGCCCGGGCCAGTTGTCCTCTGGAGGTGAATCCGACAGTACCGGCACGAAGCTGAACTTGTCGTGCTCGTTCTGCCACTTCATTGCCAGGTCCAGCATATACAGGTCCGGCTGGGTGCGCGCCCCCCAGTACAGTACCATCTCGCGCGTCACGCCGATGTGGAACGCGTGCTCGACGATACTCTTGATCGGAGCAAAGCCGGTGCCGCTCGCGACGAAGATGATCGGTTTGGCGCTGTCTTCGCGCAGGAAGAACGTGCCGAGCGGGCCCTCGAAGCGCAGAATGTCGCGCTCCTTCATCTTGTCGAACACGTATTCGGTGAAAGCGCCGTTGGCCATGTTGCGCACATGCAGCTCGATATGTGCATCGTCCTCCGGTGCATTAGCCATGGAGTAGGCGCGTCGCTTCCCGTCGCGCATGATGATCTCGAGATACTGTCCGGCGAGGAACTGCAGGCGTTCATTTGCCGGCAATGACAGGTAGAGTACGGCGACGTCGTGTGAGGGGCGCTCAATGCGCTGCACTCGACATGGCAGCTTTTTGATCTGCAATTCTCCCGCCGCGCCGATCTCGCGCGCTTCGACAATGAGGTCAGTGAGCGGTTTGGCCTGGCAGAACAGCGCAAACCCGTTCTTCTTCTCGAACTCGGGAAGAATGTGCGCAGCGTACTGCCCATAATCCACTTGGCCTTCCAGGACTTTGCCTTTGCACGCACCGCACGCGCCGTTGCGGCAGCCGTACGGCAGCGTGATGCCGTTGCGCATAGCCGCTTCCAGCACGCCTTCCCCGGCCTCCGCAGTGAAGGTCCGGTTGCTTGGTTTGATGGTTATCCGAAAAGACATCCGTAGGCTCTTCAGGCTCGAGGCTGCCGGATCGAGCTCGAGTTCCACTAAAATAGCGGGATGCGAAGACTCCTGATCGTCGGGTGTGGGGATGTGGCTTTACGCATGGCGAAGCTGCTGCGCGGCCGCTACCGCCTGTATGCCTTGTCTCATTCTGCGCAACGTCATGAGTTGCTGCGTGCGCATGGCTTCATTCCGCTGCCCGGCGATCTCGACCAGCCTGCCCAGTTGTCGCGCCTGGCCGGTCTCGCGCACGACGTCCTTCATTTCGCACCGCCTCGTGCCGAAGGCACGAGCGATCTGAGAACAGGCAACCTCATCCGGGCCCTGCAACGCACTTTGAGCATACCACAACGTCTGATCTACATGAGTACGAGCGGCGTATATGGCGATTGCGCGGGTGAAGTGGTAGAGGAGCACCGGGCGTTGCGTCCACAGAGCGAGCGGGGGCAACGCCGCCTTCATGCCGAACGCATGCTGCGCGAATGGGGCCGGCGCAGCGGAGTCAGTATCGTGGTCTTGCGCGTGCCCGGCATTTACGCGGCCGATCGCTTACCGCTCGAGCGTCTGCGGCGTGGCACCCCGGCACTGGTGCACGCTGACGACGCTTACACCAATCATATCCACGCCGACGACTTGGCGCGCATCGTGCTCGCCGCGTTGGCGCGCGGGCGCACCGGGCGAGCGTACAACGCCAGCGATGGCAGCTGGCGCAAGATGGGTGATTACTTCGATCTGGTAGCCGAGAGCTTCGGCCTGGCGAAGCCGCCGCGGATCTCTCGCGAGCAAGCGCAGGCCACCATGCCCGAAAGCCTGCTTTCTTTCATGCGTGAATCACGCCGTCTGTCCAACCGGCGTCTGCGGAAGGAGTTGCGGGTGCAGCTTCGTTATCCGACGGTCGCCGATGGCATCGCGGAGGCTGCTGCGCGTGCGGGCGATGTTCGTGCCGATTCCCCGCTGCCAAGGAAATCCAGCCTGCAGCCGGAGTCATATACACAGTGTTGACCCAGCAATCAGCCACAGCAAAGCAGCGTCTATGGAGCCTGTCGTCATCGTAATCACCACACTGCCCGATCGGGCATCGGCGCGCACCATGGCCGAGGCGCTGGTGCGTGAGCGGCTCGCGGCCTGCGTCAACGTTATGGCCGAATGCGCCTCGGTCTACCGCTGGCAGGGAGCCGTGGAGACAGCGGTGGAAGTGCCGCTCTGGATCAAGACGCGCGCCACGCTGGCGACGAGTGTCGAGCAATTCATTCGATCACATCATCCCTATGAGCTTCCGGAGGTGATTGCCCTGCCGCTCACCGCCGGGCTCGCGCCTTACCTGGAATGGATCGTTAGCCAGACAGGGCCGCTGCAACCGAATTTGGAGCAATCATGAAGCGGGTAATTCGATGGACAGTGCGCAGTTTACTGTGGGTTTGCTGCGCGACATGGGCCGCGAGCGCAAGCGCGCAGGACGATCTGCTGCGACCCGAGGAAGCGTTCAAGTTCTCGGTTGCGATGGTCGATCCGGGCACGGCGGAGGTTCACTATCGGATCGCCGAGGGCTACTACATGTACCGGGACAGGTTCCGCTTCTCCGTGCAACCGGCCTCCGTGAAGCTGGGCGAGCCGCAGTTCCCGGCCGGAAAGATCAAACAGGACGAATATTTCGGCAAGGTGGAGACGTACCGGCATGACGTGGCGATACGTATCCCAGTCACGGCTGCGGGGCAAAGCGAAGTGACCCTGCAGGCGGTTTCGCAAGGCTGCGCGGACGCGGGTCTTTGCTATTCACCGTTCAAGCAAAACGCGCGGCTCGTGTTGGCGGTTGCCGATACAGCAGCCGGTGCCTCGAGTGATACCGGCGGAGTCATGTCGAAGCTACGCGCAATGACCCAGGGCGGAGGCCAGGAAGAGTTTCTGCCGGTCGAGAAGGCCTTCCGGATCGATGCCAGGGTCGTCGATGCGCAGACCGTGATCGTCGATTTCAAGCCTGAACCGACCTACTATCTCTATCGTGACAAGGTCGGTTTCGAGGTCGCGAAGGACGCGCGCGCCGCGATCGCCAAAGCAGATCTGCCTCGCGGCGAGATGAAATCGGACCCGAACTTCGGGGACACCGAAGTATTTCACGGGCCGTTTCAGGCGACAGTGAAGCTTGACCGCGCTGCGGCGCGCGAAGGTGTGCAGCTACCCCTCATCGTTCGCTATCAGGGTTGCAGCGAGAAGGGCCTGTGCTACCCGCCGAGCAAGAAAAGCTTCGATCTGACGCTGGCTGCATGGAAGCCGGAGGTTCTTCGCGAGCCGGCCGCGCAGCAAGCGCCGATGAAGGCCGATCTCGCGGCAGCTTCGCCGGCGGACAAACCAACCACGGCAACGAAGGCTGTCCCGCCCAGGTCGGAAAGTGCCGAGGTCGCCAATCTCTTGCGCTCGGGCAGCTTCTGGGCAATCGTAGCCACCTTCTTTGGCGGCGGCATTCTGCTCGGCTTTACGCCTTGTATTTTGCCCATGGTGCCCATCCTTTCCGGGATCATCGTCGGCCAAGGTCATAACGTACGCCGCGGTACTGCCGTTACGCTGACGTTCATCTATACGCTCGGAATGGCGATCACCTATGCCCTGGCTGGTGTGGCTGCGGGTTTGTCGGGAGAAATGCTTTCGGCGGCTTTGCAGAATCCCTGGGTGCTGTTCAGCTTCGCCGTCGTGTTCATCGTGCTGGCTTTGTCGATGTTCGGTTTCTACGATCTGCAATTGCCCAGTGCGCTCCAGAGCAAGCTGAGCGATACCAGCAACCGTTTGCGGGGTGGCACGCTCGGCGGGGTGTTTGCGATGGGCATCCTGTCCGCGCTCATCGTCGGCCCATGCGTGGCGGCGCCATTGGCCGGGGCGCTGCTCTATATCAGTCAGACGCGCGATGCTGCATTAGGCGGGAGCGCTCTATTTGCGATGGCTCTGGGGATGGGCGTGCCGCTGCTCGCGGTCGGGATTTCTGCCGAAATGCTGCTGCCCAAGGTCGGCGCCTGGATGAATACGGTCAAACGATTGTTCGGCGTCATGCTGCTCGGCCTGGCGGTATGGATCATATCCCCGGTCATTCCGGTCGTCGTGCATATGCTGCTGTGGGCGGCTTTGCTCGTGATATCCGCCATTTATCTTCATGCCATCGACCCGCTGCCACACAATGCGTCGGGATTTCGCAAGCTGTGGAAGGGTATCGGTGTCATCGCCATGCTCTTGGGCGTCGCGCTGCTGATCGGTGCGCTGTCCGGAGGCCGCGACATCTTGCAGCCGCTCGTGGGATTGCGGGGAGCTGCGGCTCCCGCTGAGGGCCCCGCCGCGGCGGGCTTCCAGAGGATACGTTCGCTCACCGAGTTGCAGCAGCGTGTTGCCGCCGCCGGCAAACCGGTCATGCTGGATTTCTACGCCGACTGGTGCGTCTCGTGCAAAGAGATGGAGCGCTTTACGTTCTCCGATCCACGCGTGCAGCAGCGCATGCAGAAGATGTTGCTGCTGCAGGCCGATGTAACTGCCAACAGCGCCGAAGATGCGCAGCTGCTGAAGCGCTTTGGACTGTTCGGCCCGCCGGGCATCCTTTTCTTTGGCGCAGGGGGCCGCGAGCACACCGACTTGCGGGTGGTCGGGTTTCAGTCGGCCGATGAGTTTCTGTCGGTTCTCGACGCCATAGGAGGTGAAGGGTGAGCAAGCAGGCACAGGTTGCTCTCTTCGTCGCGGTGGCGGTTCTCGGCATAGCGATTGGAGCAGCCTTGCATCTGGCGACGCGGGAGCAGCCGCTGGCCAGTATCCCGGCTGCTTCTGCGGCACCGGCGCTGATGGCGGCAAAGCTGCCGGATCTGGAAGCTCGCCCGCAAGCGCTCGAGCAATGGCGGGGGAAGGTGATCGTAATCAACTTCTGGGCGACGTGGTGCGCTCCGTGCCGGGAGGAGATCCCCGAGTTGATCAAGTTCCAGACCGAGTATGGGCCGCAGGGCGTGCAGATCGTGGGTATTGCGATCGATCAGCCCGAGAAGGTCCGGCCCTATGCGGCCCAGATGAAGATGAACTATCCAGTTCTGATCGGCGATGCGGACGGTATAGAGCTCGCGCAGCGCGCCGGCAATCCCCTGGGTGGGTTGCCGTTCACGGTGATCCTGGATCGCAAGGGCAATGCCGTCCATAGTCACCTCGGCAGTCTGACCGCGGATAAGCTTCAGGCGGTGGTCAAACCGATACTCTGAGGCTGATCCCGCGATCAACTACCGCCAGCGCGCATCGATCGTCGTCCAACGCGGTGCCAACCGGCTTGCGGGAAACCATTTCCGCATGTGGTAGCATTGCGTTCGCCCGCGGACGACAATGTCCGGCGTCTGGCGCTTAGGCACAGGACCCGCCAACAGGCCGAATAACCGGCAAACTTCGTCAAACACCTGGACATTTTGCCGGAAGCTGCGGCAAACTCGACGTCATGGCTAGCCCTAGAAAGAAGCCTGAAGAGCCCTCCGGACGCATCCTCGTATTGCATGGCCCGAACCTCAATCTGCTGGGCACACGCGAACCCACGATCTATGGCACGGACACCCTGGATACGATCAACGCCAGATTGGTCGAGATCGCCGGCGCCGCCGGAATCGCCCTGTCCACCTTTCAGAGCAACTTCGAGGGCGAGTTGATCGGGCGTGTTCAGCAGGCGCGCGAAGACGGGACACGCTTCATCTTGATCAACCCGGCTGGGTTCACCCACACGAGCGTAGCGTTGCGCGATGCGCTGGCTGCGGTGAAGATTCCGTTCATCGAAGTGCACCTGTCGAACGTTTTCGCTCGCGAACCGTTTCGACATCATTCATTTTTCACCGATCTGGCGGTCGGCATGATCTGCGGCCTCGGGGCCAGGGGCTATCAGCTGGCGTTGCAATACGCGCTCGAGCACCGGAGTTGAGGAGGGCTGATTGATGGATCTGCGCAAGCTCAAGAAGCTGATCGATCTAGTCCAGGAATCCGGGATCGCGGAGCTCGAAATTACCGAAGGCGAGGAAAAGGTCCGTATCAGCCGGGCGGGTCAGCCGGGTCCGACGTACATGGCCATGCCGCAGGCCATGCCGTTACCGAGCGCGCCCGTGGCCGCCGTCCCGGCCGTTGCAGCCGCAGGACCGGCAGTGGCGCCGCAGGTCGAAGGCCACGTCGTGAAATCGCCCATGGTAGGCACTTTCTACCGCGCGGCTTCGCCCGGGGCGAAAGTGTTCGTCGAGGTCGGGGACCGGGTCAATGCCGGCGATACGTTGTGCATCATCGAAGCTATGAAGCTCTTGAACGAGATCGAAGCCGATCAGGGCGGGCAGGTGAAAGAGATCTACGTCGAGAACGGTCAGCCCGTGGAATATGGCGAGCCGCTGTTTCTGATCGTCTGAGCCGGCCCGCGAAGGGCGTTGCTGTGCATCGCCAACCACCGCTCCGTGGCCGTCCGCATCCTCGACGGGCTGGAGTGATCCGACCAATGCAGCCGGGATTTGTCTTAAGCAGTGTTCGAAAAGATTCTGATAGCCAACCGCGGTGAGATCGCACTGCGCATCCAGCGCGCGTGCCGCGAATTGGGCGTCAAGACCGTAGCCGTGCATTCAGAAGCCGACGCCGAAGCCAAGTATGTGCGGCTCGCCGATGAGTCCGTGTGTATCGGGCCGCCGCCCTCCGGGCTGAGCTATTTGAACATCCCTGCGATCATCAGTGCGGCCGAAGTCACCGACGCAGAGGCCATTCATCCAGGGTATGGGTTTCTCTCCGAGAACGCCGACTTCGCCGAGCGAGTGGAGAAGAGCGGGTTTGTGTTTATCGGGCCGCGGGCGGATACCATCCGCCTCATGGGCGACAAGGTGAGCGCCAAACACGCCATGAAGAAGGCGGGTGTTCCGGTGGTTCCCGGCTCGGAAGGATCGCTGCCCGAGTCGCCTGATGAAATAGTCAAGATCGCGCGCGCGATCGGCTACCCCGTGATCATCAAGGCAGCCGGGGGCGGCGGCGGACGGGGCATGCGCGTGGTGCATACGGAGGCGGCGCTGGTCAATGCCGTCGCCATGACGCGCAGCGAAGCGCAGGCGGCGTTCAACAACGCCACCGTGTACCTGGAGAAGTTTCTGGAAAATCCGCGGCACGTGGAAATCCAGGTGCTGGCCGACGAGCACAAGAACGCCGTGTACCTGGGCGATCGCGACTGCTCCATGCAGCGACGTCACCAGAAAATCATCGAAGAGGCTCCGGCACCGCTCATCAATCCGCGCCTCAAAGCGCGCATCGGCGAGCGCTGCGCGGAGGCGTGCCGCCGCATCGGTTATCGGGGCGCGGGCACTTTCGAGTTCCTGTTCGAGAAGAACGAGTTCTTCTTCATCGAGATGAACACGCGGGTGCAGGTCGAGCATCCGGTTACCGAGATGATCACCGGTATCGACATCGTGCAGGCGCAGATCCGCGTGGCCGACGGGCAGAAGCTGCCGTTCAAGCAGCGCGATATCCAGTTTCGCGGACACGCGATCGAGTGCCGTATCAATGCCGAGCACCCATACAAGTTCACGCCCTCGCCAGGACGCATCACGCAGTTCCACGTGCCGGGCGGGCCAGGCATACGCGTAGACTCGCACGTGTACACCAACTATTTCGTCCCCCCGCATTACGATTCGTTGATCGGCAAGGTCATCACCTGGGCAGATACCCGCGAGCAGGCCTTCGCCAAGATGCGCATCGCGCTCTCCGAGATGATCGTAGAGGGAATCGAGACCAACCTGCCTTTGCACCAGGAGCTGATGCTCGACTCGGCGTTTTTGCGCGGTGGGACGAGCATTCACTACCTGGAAGAGAAGCTGTCCAAGCAAAGCCGTCCCGATTGAGTGAGCTACAGGCGCCGATGGCCTGGGTAAGCGTAGTGATCGACGTGAAGCAGGACCGAGCCGAGGCCCTGGCCGACGCGCTCCTACAGTACGGCGCGTTGTCGGTGGATGTGTCCGATGCGCAGGCCGGCAGTGACGAGGAGCGCGCCATCTTCGATGAGCCGGACGAGCCCGCGCACGCCCATTGGATTCGTAACCGCGTCTGTGCGTTGTTCGATGAACAGGCCGACTATCAACGGCTCGTGCGCGCTGCGTGCGAGGACGCTGGCCTCGAAGAGTTGCCGGGCGTCGCCGCTGAGCTCGTTCCTGAGCAGGACTGGGTCCGCGCCACGCAGCAGCAGTTCCGCCCGATCCAGATTTCCGAGCGTCTGTGGATCGTTCCCTCCTGGTCTGAACCACCGGCACCGGGTGCGATCAATTTGAGATTGGATCCCGGCCTTGCGTTCGGGACGGGAAGCCATCCGACTACGTGGCAATGCCTGCAATGGCTGGATCAGAACCTGCGCGATGGGCAAACGGTGCTCGATTACGGATGCGGCAGCGGGGTGCTGGCGATCGCGGCCAGGCGGCTGGGAGCCGGAAGCGTAATCGGCGTCGACGTCGATCCGAACGCCTTGCGCGCGAGCCGGGAGAACGCCGCGCTCAATCGCGTCAGTGTGCGGTTCGCAGCGCCCGATCAGCTTTCCGAGGCGACCTTCGATGTGGTCCTGGCAAATATTCTGGCCAACCCTCTGCGTATGCTGGCACCCCTTCTCGCGGCGCGCACGCGGCCGCACGGACGCATCGTACTCGCTGGTATTCTGCAGGCGCAGGCCGATGCCGTCAGACTGTCGTATGCGCCGTGGTTCGCGCTGACGCAATCGATAGCGCGTGAGGGATGGGTTTGCATGTCGGGCCCGCGTCGTCCCTAGACCAGCTGAGTGCGAGTGCTGGAACATTGATGCCGATCTCATGAGCATGTACACCCGCTGCCCAAACTGCCAGACGCACTTCCGCGTGTCTCGCGAGCAGCTGCAGGCCTCGAGCGGCCAGGTGCGCTGCGGCCGCTGCCAGTCGGTGTTCGATGCATTTGCCACCTTGTCTGCCCAACCGCCTACTGCGCCACGCGCGCGGGGCGCAGCGTCGCCGCCGCCCCCGGCTGTCTCCGGCTCGGAGACGCGAAGCGTCACGATGCCCCCGCCAGCTGCTGTTCCCGGGAACACGCTTGAGGTCGAACGCGTGGACGCCTTTACCGAATCACCGGCATCGCAAGGTAATGACGAGGTGTTGACGCTGCCGGACGACCTGTTCGGCTCTGGTATCGCCGCTACCGAGAGAGGGCGCCGATGGCCCTGGGCGCTCGGCAGCGTGATACTGATGCTGGCGCTCGCTCTGCAGTCCTGCTTTTTCTTCGGCTCGGAGCTTGCGGCTGCCGTACCCGACTTGAGGCCTGTGCTTTCTCAGGCATGCGAGTGGCTCGGCTGCCAGATCGCGCTGGCTCGCCTCCCCGATCAACTGTTCATCGAGGCCTCGGATATGCAGGTCCTCAATCCAGCGCGTCCTGGCGAGGTGCTGCTGACGGCAACCATCCGCAATCGCGCTCCAGTCGCACAGGACCTGCCGCTTCTCGAAGTCACGCTCACCGACGCGTTGAATCAAACGGCCGCCCGCAAAGTGTTCTATCCTGCGCAGTATCTCGACAAGTCCGCGGAGCAGCCCGTGAGCGTCGGACCGAATCAGGAGATCCTGGTGAAGCTCTACCTGGATACCTCGAACATCAAGCCTACCGGCTATCGTCTATACCTGTTCTTCGCATGAGCTCAGATCAGCTCAACCGGACCGTGCTCTATGACGAGCATCGCGCACTCGGTGCCCGGCTGGTCGATTTTGGCGGCTGGGAGATGCCGCTGCACTACGGATCGCAGCTCGACGAGCATCATCGTGTGCGCAACGATGCCGGCATGTTCGACGTCTCTCACATGCTGGTGATCGACTTCAGCGGCGTCGGCGCAGGGCGGTTTCTGCAGACGCTGCTGGCAAACGATATCGCGCGCCTCAAGGCATCCGGCAAGGCGCTGTACTCGTGTCTTCTGAACAACGACGGCGGCGTGCTGGACGACCTGATCGTCTATCGGTTCGCAGATGAGTTCTTCCAGATGGTTGTCAACGCGGGCACTGCACAGAAGGACGTGAGCTGGATTTCCCGCCAGCGTGACATGATCGATGCTCAAGTCCGGATCCAACCGCGTCGTGACCTGGCAATCATTGCGGTGCAGGGGCCGTCGGCCAAAGCCCGGTTCTGGGAGGCTCGGCCGTCTACCCGTGCACTCACCGAACCGCTCGAGCCGTTCCGGGCTGCGCGGGTGGAGGCTGATGGTCACGAGATCACTGTGGCAAGCACCGGCTACACCGGCGAGGATGGATTCGAAGTCATGATCCCGGTCGAGCACGCTGCAAGCCTGTGGCGCGATCTGCTCGCGCATGCTGTTGCACCGTGCGGTCTCGGCGCACGCGACACGCTGCGCCTGGAAGCGGGAATGAATCTCTACGGTCAGGACATGGACGAGAGCGTTACACCATTCGAAGCCGGCCTGAGGTGGACGGTGGATCTCAGGACGCCACGCGCTTTCATCGGGCGTGATGCGCTGGCAGCCCGCCCGCAACGCGCCCAGCTGGTCGGTCTGCTGCTGCTCGACAAGGGTGTGCTGCGCAGCCATCAGACGGTACGCACACCGCACGGCGATGGCATCGTGACGAGTGGAACATTCTCGCCAACGCTCGCGCGCTCGATCGCGCTTGCCCGCGTGCCGATCGGTGTGCAGCCCGGGCACGCCGTCGAGGTGCAAATTCGCGACAAGTGGCTCGCGGCCAAGGTTGTAAAATACCCGTTCGTGCGCAGAGGCAGGCCTCTGATCGACCTCGCCGTTTAAGTGAAAATGACTTCAGGAGATGACATGAATGTCCCGCCCGCCCTGCGTTACAGCGATACTCACGAGTGGGCAAGACTCGAAGGCGATGGCACGGTGAGCGTGGGCATAACCTGGCATGCTCAGGATCGACTGGGCGATCTGGTCTACATCGAGGTGCCGCCGCTTGGCAAGTCCTTCGAAAAAGGGCAGGCGTGTGCTGTCGTCGAGTCGGTGAAGGCGGCCTCGGATATCTACGCGCCGGTGTCCGGACAGATCGAAGCGGTGAATGCAGAGCTTGCCTCCAGTCCGGAGAAGGTCAATGAGGACGCCTATGCCGCATGGATGTTCCGGATCCGGCCCAGCGACCCGGGGCAGCTTGGATCGCTGCTCAGCGCCGCCGATTACGAGAAGCTGATTGTGGCTGAAGATCACTAAAGTCTCACACTCTCGAGCGCGACCTCGCCCCCGACCGCAAGAACGCCGATGCCCTTCATCCCTCACACCGAAGACGACGTGCGCGCGATGCTGCAGTCGATTGGCGCGGCTTCGCTGGAGGAATTGTTCGACGAGATCCCCCCGGATCTGCGAAACATCCAGCTGGAGATGCCATCCGCGCAGACCGAGATGCAGGTCATGCGGCTCATGCAGCAGCGCGCGCAGGCCGATGGTGAGTATCTGAGCTTCCTGGGTGGCGGTGCCTACGAGCATCATATCCCGGCGGCCGTCTGGCAGATCGCCACGCGCGGCGAGTTCTACTCCGCCTACACGCCGTACCAGGCGGAGGCCAGCCAGGGGACGCTGCAGGTTCTGTTCGAGTATCAAACCATGCTGGCCTCCCTCACCGGACTGGACGTCACCAATGCCAGCATGTACGACGGAGCCTCTGCGCTGGCAGAGGCTGTGCTGATGGCGGTGCGATTGCAGCGCGGTCCGCGTCGTGTGCTTGCGCCGGCCACCTTGTCTCCGGTCTATCGCAGTGTCGTGCGCGCCATCGTGTCGAATCAAGACATCGAGCTGATCGAGCTGCCATATACACCCGATGGCGGTACCACTTCGCTCGACTCGCTGGCGCGGTGGGATGGCGAACCGGTGGCTGCACTCATCATCCCGCAGCCCAATTTCTTCGGCGCGCTCGAGCCGGTGCACAAGCTGACCGATTGGGCCCGTGCACACAACGCGCTTGCCGTCGGCGTGATCAATCCGGTCGCTGCCGCGCTGCTGCAGCCTCCCGGCGCGTGGGGTGAAAAGGGTTGCGATATCGCAGTCGGCGAAGGCCAGCCGCTCGGCGTACCGGTGGCCGGCGGCGGTCCGTACTTCGGGTTCATGGCGTGCAAGCAGGCGCACGTGCGCCAGATGCCCGGGCGCATCGTTGGACAGACCGCCGATACTGACGGCAAACGGGGGTTCACCCTGACGTTACAGGCGCGCGAGCAGCACATTCGCCGCTCCAAGGCCACGTCGAATATCTGTACCAACCAGGGACTGGCGGTGACCGCTGCCACGATCTATATGGCGATGCTCGGGCCGGAAGGTTTGAAGGGCGTGGCCCAGGCATGCCACGCGAACCTCATCGCACTGCTGCAGCGGGTCACGGCCATCGACGGCGTACAGCGTCGGTTCACCGGGCCGGCTTTCCACGAGTCGGTGATCAGCTTACCGGTCCCGGCACAGGAGCTCCTCGAGCGGTTGCGTGACGACCGGATTCTCGCGGGCTTGGACTTGAGCAGCGACTATCCCGAGCTCGGAAATGCTCTGCTGGTTTGTGCGACGGAAACCAAGGACGAATCCGATCTGGACCGCTACGCGCAAGAGCTGCGAGGCGCGCTGGCGCCTATCGAGCGTACCGCCGCGGCATGAAACGATAAAACTCACCCACCGAAGTCAAGGAGATCACAGATGGCCACAGTCACCCTCAAAGGCAACCCGGTCACGGTTGCAGGCACCTTGCCGGGCAAGGGCGTTTCCGCGCCGGACTTCAAGCTGACCAACAAGGAGCTCAAAGATCTTGGTCTTTCCGACTATAGCGGGAAGCGCAAAGTGCTCAACATCGTGCCCAGCCTGGATACGCCCACCTGCGCCAAGTCCACGCGCGTGTTCAACGAAAAAGCCAGCTCGATGAACAATTCCATGGTGCTGGTGATCTCGGCCGATCTCCCGTTCGCCATGTCGCGTTTCTGCAGCGCGGAGGGTCTGAACAACGTGGTGACGCTGTCGACCTTCCGCAACCGCGATTTCCACACTAAGTACGGCGTAGATGTTGCCGACGGACCGTTGAAAGGGTTGACCGCTCGCGCGGTAGTGGTACTGGACGAGAACAACAAGGTGCTCCATTCCGAGCTGGTATCCGAGATCGCGAATGAGCCGAACTACGATGCCGCGCTGGCAGCTCTCAAGTAGGCTGCAATACGCCGGTAACCTCGCTCCCATAGGCTGCTGCGATGCTCATTTTTGAGCTGTCGAAGCCAGGTCGGGTGAACCGATCGCAAGTGCCAGCGGCTGGACTCGCATGCGAAGTCCCAGCCGAGCATCTGCGTGGGCAGCCGCCTGCATTGCCGGAGGTCTCAGAGCTGGACGCGGTGCGTCACTACACCCGTTTGTCGCAGCGGAATTTCTCGATCGACACGCATTTCTATCCGCTCGGCTCATGCACGATGAAGTACAACCCGCGTGCATGCAACGCGGCTGCCTCCCTGCCCGGCATGCTGAGCCATCATCCACTGGCTCCTGTGGAAACCGGACAAGGGTTTCTGGCGTGCCTGTTCGAGCTGCAGCAGATCCTGCAGGATGTGACCGGCATGGCGGCCGTGAGTCTGACACCGATGGCCGGAGCGCAGGGCGAGTTTGCCGGCGTGGCGATGATAAGAGCATATCATCACGCGCGCAGTGATACGGCGCGCACTGAGATCATCGTACCCGACGCGGCTCACGGTACCAACCCGGCTACGGCAACGATGTGCGGGTACGAAGTGCGCGAGATCGCGACTGGACGCGATGGCAATGTCGATCTACGAGTACTGCGTGAGGCGGTCGGCCCGCGTACCGCGGGCCTGATGCTCACCAATCCCTCCACGCTGGGGGTTTTTGAGAAGAATATTCTCGAGATTCGCGATATCGTGCACGGGGCAGGCGGCCTCCTGTATTACGACGGCGCGAACCTCAATGCGATCCTGGGTAAGGTCAAGCCCGGCGCGATGGGCTTTGACGTCGTGCACATGAATTTGCACAAGACATTTTCCACGCCGCATGGCGGCGGCGGCCCTGGCGCGGGCCCGGTCGGTGTGGCACGTCATCTCGAGCCGTTCCTGCCCATTCCTATGGTGGTGCGTGAGGCGGGGTGTTATCGCTGGCTCACCGAGCGCGACCGCCCGCAAAGCATAGGGCGCCTTTCGGCGCACATGGGCAACGCCGGCGTGCTGGTGCGCGCTTACGTTTATGCGCGCTTACTTGGACGTGAGGGCATGGCGCGGGTTGCCGAATATTCCACCCTCAACGCCAACTATCTGATGCTGGAGCTTCAGCGTGCCGGCTTCGAGCTTGCGTATCCAGGCCGGCGTGCCAGTCACGAATTCATCGTCACCCTGAAGGCGCTGAAGGACAAGACTGGCGTGAGCGCCATGGATTTCGCAAAGCGCCTGCTCGACAAGGGCTTCCACGCGCCGACGACCTACTTCCCGCTGCTGGTTCCGGAGTGCCTTCTGATCGAGCCTACCGAGACTGAATCCAAGCAGACGCTCGATGCATTCGTTGCGGCGATGAAGGAGGTTCGTCTGGAAGCGATCGAATCGCCCGAACTAGTCAAGAGTGCGCCGCATTCCACACCCGTCAAGCGTTTGGACGACGTCAAGGCCGCGCGCGAACTGCGCCTCACGTGGAAGAGTTGAGCGACAACAAGGTCAGTCCGCATAAGAGCAAATCCGGCTTGGGTCGCATGTGGAACGCATTGTTCTACTCGATCGCCGGGTTCAAGGCGGCTTATCGCCATGAGCATGCGTTCCGTCAGGAATGTCTTCTGGCGCTGGTTTTGCTGCCGCTTGCATTGCTGTTGCCCACAGGAGGTCTGGGCAAGGCGATGATGGTTGCCAGTGTCCTGCTGGTTTTGATCGTCGAGCTGCTCAACTCGGCGCTCGAAGCAGCGGTTGATCGCATATCGCTTGAGGATCACCAGCTCGCCAAGCGGGCCAAGGACATCGGCAGCGCGGCGGTCTTCACGAGCCTGCTCAACGTAGCCGTGATCTGGGCGCTGGTGTTGTTCGGCTGACTCGAGCTTGATTTGCGGCCACAATAGCGCTCCCGAGCATGCCGACGAGAGGAGCGCCAGACCAATGTCCGCCTACCTGATAGCGACCATCGAGATCAAAGATCCAGCCGGCTACGAGGAGTACCGCAAACTCGTAGGCCCGCCCTTGGCCAAGTACGGCGGCAAATTCCTGGTCCGGGGCGGAGAAATCGAGCACCTGGAAGGCGACTGGCGACCGAAGAGGGTCGTTGTCGTCGAGTTCGAAAGTCTCGACAAAGCGCGCGCGTTCTATCGGTCTGCAGAGTACGCAGAGGCTATCAAGATCCGCCAGCGTACCTCAGTGAGCAGCGTGCTGATCGTCCAGGGTGCGTAGCCTGGTTTCCCCTGAAAAACTCTTGGCACAAGCCTTGCATCCCGGTCAATCCGCTGGAAGATGAGGCGTGTGCTGTTTGCGCTCCGGCACGCCCGGCGCTGGGGGGATCGCCGCTTTCGCGCGGCTTTGTTCGCGCCAGACCACGGTCACCGCCCGTCCGGGTGCGGAAGGCGTGGAGGCCGATTTTTCCCCTCGTAACCGTGTCGTCTGCCGTTCGCGCGGTATGCCCGGGCTTTGGCCGGCCCGGGGTTTGCTTTTGGAAAAAAATCATATAGTTTAGATATAGATGTCGTAGAATCATTTACTGATGCGGGATAAACTACTAGAAAACAAGGGAATCCCGCCTTCGAAACCGGGTGCGCCGCGGCGCTTTGCGACCGTGGCGCTGGTGCGCGAGGATGGTTAGGAAGGATCTTTGGAAGTCCGACTGGTTCCTCGGCGTGATCGTCGCGCTTGTGGGCATTCTTTCGTCGCAAACTGACGGCAAACTGCGCTCGGACTACGCGTCCACCGGGAGCAATCGTATGGTGGGACTTGCTTCCCAAAGCCAAGGCCAGCTGGCGTTGTCCACTGCGGTATCAAACCGGCCAACGTGATGTACGACCCGGAAAACGACGCGGTGAAGGTCACCGATTTCGGCATCGCCCGCATCACGGATTCGAGTAAGACGAAGGCGGGCATGGTGTCGGCAACGCCGTCCTACATGTCGCCCGAGCAACTCGCTGGCAGGAAGATGGACGGCCAGTCCGATCTGTTCTCGCTCGGGGTTACACTGTAGCCGACATGGATCTCAGCAAATCTATCGAAATGGCGTCGGCAACCCACACGGGCATGGTACGTGCGCACAATGAGGACAGCATCGGCACCGACGCGAGCGTCGGTCTTGCAGTGCTGGCCGACGGGATGGGGGGCTATAATGCGGGCGAAGTCGCCAGCGGGATTGCGGTTGCGCTGATCAGCAAAGAGACGCGTGAGACGGTTTTGCGCATACCGCCTTACGAGACGGACAGCGAGAACGGCGAGATGATGGCCGCGCGTATCTTGCGCACCGTGATCGCCAAGGCAAATGCTTCGATCTACCAGGCGGCTAACAGTCAACCGCAGTACGCGGGGATGGGCACTACCCTGGTCGTGGCACTGCTGTGCGACGATCGCATTTGCATTGCGCACATCGGCGACTCGCGCCTGTATCGGTTGCGCGACGGCGGCCTGGCGCAATTGACGCGGGATCATTCGCTGCTGCAGGAGCAGATCGACAGCGGCATGATAACCAAGGAGATGGCGCGGCGTTCGCAGAACAAAAATCTGGTGACGCGCGCGGTGGGCATCGAGCCCGAAGTCGAGGCAGACGTCAATACCTTCGATGTCAAGGAAGGCGACATGTTTCTGCTCTGCTCCGACGGCCTGAACGACATGGTCGAGGACGAGGATATCCATCTCACCTTGACCTCGCTCTGCTCCAATCTTGCGCTTGCCGCCACCCAGCTGGTGCAGATGGCAAACGACAACGGGGGTCGCGACAACATATCCGTGATCCTGATCCGAGTAAAGAAACCTTTCCCTGCCGAGCGCGGTTGGATCGGCCGGTTGAAAGCCTGGTTTAGATGAGAAACGAGGATTGATTTATGGCGAAGCTGATCCTGAGCCTCGATGGCATGGTGATCCGGGAATATCCGCTCACGAAGGAGCGCACCACCATCGGGCGCAAGCCGCACAACGACATCGTCATCGACAATCTCGCGATCAGCGGTGAGCATGCCATGATCATGACGATCCTCAATGACTCGTTCCTCGAAGATCTCGGGAGCACCAACGGCACGTTGGTGAACGGGCAGCCGATCAAGAAACACTTCCTGCAGAACAACGACGTCGTCGAGCTTGGTAAGTACAAGCTCAAATACGTCACCGAGGCCACCGCCGCTCAGGCGAGTCCGGCGGACTTCGAGAAGACCATGGTCCTGCGGGCACCACCTGCCGCGGCGAAGCCGGAGCCCAGGCCAGAAGCGAGCAAGGCCGGCGAGACCACGACTTCGGTGGGCAAAGCATTCGGTGACACGGTGGTAAATCCCGAAATGATGCAAACGCACGGACCTGGTTTGCGCGAAGCCGCCCGGCAGGCTGCTGCTGGCCCGGCTGCGCCGGCAGCGCCGGCAGCACCGGGCGTGGCGAGCGTCCCACAGCCGGCACCGCCCACGGTTGGAACAGCGACATCCCCGGGTCCAGTCCATGCTGCGGTCGCCAGTGGGGCTGCTTCGATTCCGACTCCCGCGCCGACGACTGCCGCGCATGCAGTGGGATCATCACAGCCGCTCGGGACCATCCAGATTCTGTCCGGGCCCAGTGCGGGCAAGGAGTTGCCACTGTCCAAGCCCCTCACCACGCTGGGCAAGCCAGGTGTGCAGGTCGCGGTCATTGCCAAGCGGCCGCAAGGCTATTTCATCACGCACGTGGAAGGAGTGACGTTCCCGGTGGTCAACGGCAAGCACCTGGATGCGCAAGCCCATCCACTCAATGACCACGACGTGATCGAGCTGGCCGGCGTCAAGATGGAGTTCTATCTCAAGCCCGCCTGAGCTCGTCCTGGCTGACCGTTGCGCCTGTCGCGGCACGCGCGAAGTGGGCTGGTGAAGGCTGCGCAGCGAGAAGCAGCCAAAGGGGGGAGCTGTTTAAGAAGCACCTGCTCGATGGTGCCATGAAGCAGAGTCCGCCCTACCTCATCGGTGCGGAGTTCACGCTGGTATTGCTCGTGGGTATCACCATGGCCCTGGTCTTGCCTTTGCTTACTTCATTGCGGGCTATGCTGCTTAAAGCACTGGTACTGCGACCTTACCGTGGCGCTGTGGCATCCGGCAAATCTCGCTGATGAACGAATTTTTAACACCGCTTAGGCAGGTGATCTACCGCCATCAGGGGCACCATTGATGAATAGATGGGTAACTGTGTTACGGGCTTCTGGGTGCGCCGATGAGCGGTCCACAGCACACGGTGCACAGCAGTGGGACACGGCGGAGTTGCAGTTGATCAACCTTCAACAGCACTGTCCGGGATGCACCCTGTACGCGAATATTGCACAGGCTCGCATCAATCCGCCAGTTCCCGGCGGGGACGGCGCCACCGCCTTCGACACCAAGTAAACCATGCGGCTCAGAATACTCGGATGCAGCGGAGGTATCGGCGGTGATCTGCGCACTACCTCCATGCTTCTCGATCACGATGTCCTGATCGATGCCGGCACGGGCGTGGCCGACCTGTCGCTGTCCGAGCTGAAACAGGTGGATCACGTCTTCGTGACGCACTCGCATCTGGATCACATCGCCTGCATCCCTTTTCTCGTGGACGCCGTAGGCGGGATGCGCAACGAACCCGTCACCGTGCACGCGACCGCGCAGACTTTGCGTGCGCTGCGAGACCATGTATTCAACTGGAAGATCTGGCCCGACTTCTCACAAATCCCGAGCGCCGAGGCTCCCTTCATGCAGTATCGGGAAATCCGTGTGGGCGAGCCGGTTCTGCTGGGGAGCCGGAGCATCACTCCGTTGCCCGCGAATCACGTAGTACCAGCGATTGGATTTCGCCTTGACAGCGGGCAGGCGAGCCTGGTCTTCACCGGGGATACTACGTCGAATGACGCGCTCTGGGAGCAGGTGAACCAGATGGACAACCTGCGCTACCTGATCATAGAAACCGCGTTCTCGAACGCCGAGCGGCAGCTGGCGATCGATTCCAAGCACTTATGTCCGAGCATGCTGGCCGACGAGTTGGCGAAGCTCACGCGCCCCGCGCAAATCTTCATCACGCACCTCAAACCCGGCGAGGGTGCACTCACCATGGAACAAGTGCAGCAGATTGCCGGCGCTTATGCGCCCGAGATGCTGACCAATGGACATGTCTTCGATTTTTGACGCGCGGTCCGAAACCATGGTCGGCGGCGCTGCAATGGCGCAGCGCCGCTTTGATTTGGGTATCAGCTGCGCTGCAGCCGCTGGTGGTGACAAAGGATTGCTGCTATGAGCACGGTGTACGACACGAAACCGCAAGCGCAGAACTTGGCGGACATCAGCAGCAAGCTCGAGCTGCAGAAGCAGCTGCAGCTGGTGACCAATCGCATTCACGCCACCACCAACGTAGACGAAATCATGCTCGAGGTGGGGCAGGATGTTTGCCACCTGCTCGGCGCCGAGCGCCTGACGATCTACGCGTTGTCCGACGACCGCTCCTCCATTGTGTCCAAAGTCAAGACCGGGCTCACGTCGTTCAAGGACCTCAAACTACCGATCAACGAGCAAAGCATCGCGGGTTTCGTCGCCGCAAACCGCATGCTGATCAATATTCGCGACGTCTATGACGAGAACGAGCTGAGGGGCTTGAGTCCGCAGCTGCGATTCCTGAAGGAAGTCGACAAGCGCACTGGATTTCGCACCAAGCAGATGCTGGTGGCACCGGTAGTGGACGCTACGACCAACGAATTGATGGGCGTGGTCCAGGCAATCAACACCAGGAACGGCCAGCCGTTCCCGGCGCTGGCCGAAGAGGGAATCGTCAACCTGTGCGAGACGCTCGCGATCGCATTCAAGCAGCGCCAGAAGCCGCAGACGATAGTGCGGGGAAAGTACGACGCCCTGGTCGCCAACGCCGTGCTCTCCGCGGAGGAAATGGAGCTCGCTCTGCGCTCTGCGCGGCGCAAGAGCCTGGATATCGAGTCCATCCTGCTCGATGAGTTCCAGGTCAAACCGCACGCGATCGGTGAAGCGTTGTCGGCATTCTTCGGCGTCCCCTACGAGCCGTTCAAGATGGATCGCGTGAAGCCGCTCGATCTGCTGCGTAATCTGAAACGGGACTTTCTCGAGAGCAGTTCGTGGGTTCCCGTGGACGATGCAAAAGACGGTCTGGTGGTGATCACCACCGATCCGGAGCGGATCCGCGCCTCGCGTATGGTCTCGAATATTTTCCCCAAGCATCGCTTGGTCTACCGCGTCACGACAGTTCGCGAGTTCGTAGCGACGCTCGATCAGTTCTTCGGCGGGGAGGCTGGGGACAGCGCCTCGATCGGCGACTTGTTGTCCGACATGACGGAGGAGATCGACGAAGAAGGCGGCGCAGGCGGCGACGATGTCTCCATGGCCGCCGACAACGAGCTGGTCAAGCTGGTGAACAAAATCATCATCGATGCGCATAACCAGGGGGCTTCCGACATTCATATCGAACCCTATCCTGGCAAAGGGAAGACCGAAGTGCGCTTCCGCAAGGATGGCTCACTGGTGCCGTACATTTCCGTGCCGGCCAGCTATCGAAACGCGATCGCGGCCCGGCTGAAGATCATGTGCGACCTCGACATATCCGAGAAACGCAAACCGCAGGACGGCAAGATCAAATTCCGCAAGTTCGGCCCGCTGGATATCGAGCTGCGCGTGGCGACGATCCCCTCCGCAGGCGGCGTCGAAGACATCGTCATGCGTATTCTGGCTGCCGGCGAGCCGATTCCATTGGACAAGCTGGGGCTGGCCGCGCGCAACCTCAAGAACCTGAAGGAAACCGTCAGCAAGCCGTACGGATTGTTCTTCGTGTGCGGTCCGACCGGTTCCGGTAAGACGACCACGCTGCACTCCGTGCTTGGCTATCTCAATACCGCGGATACTAAGATCTGGACCGCCGAAGATCCGGTCGAAATCACGCAGAAGGGCCTGCGCCAGGTACAGATGAACCCGAAAGCCGGATTGAACTTCGCCACCGCTATGCGAGCGTTTTTGCGTGCCGACCCGGACATCATCATGGTGGGTGAAATGCGGGACAAGGAGACGACCGCCATCGGCATCGAAGCCTCCCTGACCGGTCACTTGGTGTTCGCTACGCTGCATACCAACAGCGCGCCGGAATCGATTGTTCGTCTGCTCGATATGGGGATGGATCCATTCAATTTCGCCGACGCGCTGCTAGGCGTGCTCGCGCAGCGTCTGGCGAAGCGTCTGTGCGCAAAGTGCAAGCAGGGACACACAGCGAGCCAGGACGAAATCAAGATACTGCTAGAGGAGTACTGTCAAGAGCTCAAGAATACCGATTCCTGGAAACGCGATCCCAAAGCGGCCTACGAAGCGATCTATCGTGAATGGGCCAAGTCGTTCGCGGATGACAAGGGTCAGTTCACCGTCTACGCCCCGGTGGGTTGCGAATCCTGCAGTGGCACCGGCTACAAAGGGCGAGTGGGTCTTCACGAGCTGCTGCTCGGCACGGATCCTATCAAGAAGCTGATACAGGAGAAAGCCCGCGTCGCCGATGTGCTGGCTGTGGCGCTGAATGAAAATATGCGCACGCTGAAGCAGGATGGCGTGGAGAAGGTGCTGCAGGGCGTGACCGACATGCTTCAGGTTCGCGCGGTCTGCATTAAGTAGCAAGCGGCTGGCGAGTGAAGTCGATGAACGATGCCACCTCAATGGATCTGCTGGAGCGGCTCACCGAGCTCAACCAGATCGGCATTGCACTGTCGCGCCAAAAGGACATAACGCGGCTGTTGGAAGTCATTCTGGGTGCTGCGAAGGAGATCACCAACGCGGACGGTGGCACCCTCTACCTGATGCACCAGGAAAAAGAGCTGCGCTTCGAGATCATGCTCACCGATTCGCTGGGCATCGCGATGGGCGGATCCACGGGGAAGCCGATACCGTATCTGCCGGTCAAGCTCTATGAAGACGACGGTCGCCCGAACAATTCGATGGTAGTTGCATATGCGGTGCTGCACGACCAGACGGTGAATATCGCCGACGCATATACCGAGCAGGGCTTCGATTTCTCCGGCACCAAGAGCTTCGACGGCAAGACTGGATACCGCTCCAAGTCGTTTCTGACGGTGCCGATGAAGAACCATGAAGACGAAATCATCGGCGTCCTGCAGCTCATCAATGCCAAGGCTCGTGCGGGCGGCGACATCGTATCGTTCTCCCCTGCCGATCAAAACCTCGTTGAATCACTCGCGTCGCAGGCTGCGGTAGCGCTTACCAACCGCCTGCTGATCAAGCAGCTGGAAGATTTGTTCGAAGCGTTCATCAACCTTATCAACGCTGCCATAGACGACAAATCGCCGTATACCGGCGGGCATTGCCAACGTGTGCCGCGACTCACCATGCTCATCGCGGAGGCGGTGAACCGTGCGTCCATGGGACCGCTGGCGACCTTCCACATGAGCGACAAGGATCGTTACGAGCTGAAGATTGCAGGTATGCTGCACGACTGCGGTAAGGTTACTACGCCAGTCCACGTAGTCGACAAGGCGACCAAGCTGCAGACGATCTACGATCGCGTCAACGTCATCGATACCCGTTTCGAGGTGCTGAAGCGCGACGCCCAGATCCGCAGCCTGCAGGCCAAGCTGGATGCGCTCGAGCGCGGCGATAAATCCGTGTGGCCGGAGCTCGATGCACGGCTGTCGGCTGAACTGATGCAGCTCGACGCCGACCGGGAATTCATCCGCTTCTGCAACATAGGCAGCGAGCGCATGGCCCCTGAAGATCAGCAGCGCGTCTGCAATATCGGCTGGGGATACAAATTGCGTGACCTGGACGGTAATGAGAACGCGCCGTTTCTCACCGACGATGAGATCAAGAACCTTACCATCCGCTCCGGCACGCTGACTGAGGAAGAGCGCAAGATCATCAACCATCATATCGAGGTGACGATCATGATGCTGGAATCGCTGCCCTGGCCCAAGCATCTCAAGAACGTCCCCGAGTACGCTGGCGGACACCACGAACGAATGGACGGCAGAGGTTATCCGCGCGGCCTCACACGCAATCAAATGTCGGTGCAGGCTCGCGTCATGGGGATTGCGGACATATTCGAAGCGTTGACCGCCAAGGACCGCCCCTATAAGCAGGGCAAGACGCTCACCGAAGCGTTAACTATCCTTGGCAAATTCAAGCTCAACGGCCACATCGATCCGGATCTGTTCGACATATTCGTTCGTGAGAAAGTGTATCTGCAATATGCCCAGCAGTTTCTCGACCCGGAGCAAATCGATGAGGTCGATCTCTCGAAGATCCCCGGCGTACCCGAGGACCTGCTCGCCTAGGCACGGGTGACGCCGAACGTCACCTGCACCGCGCCCAGACTCTCCCCAGTCGAGTTGCACTGTCAAAGCTTCAGCAGGCGAAATTATCGAATCCGACGTAAGCCGTTGATTTGGGGGTAGCGAACACACTGGCATACCCGTTGCATCGCAACGGTACGAACACCGACACGCGTGTTTACCCCGTCAAGTTAACCCATAGGAGTTGTTGCATGAAAGCTATTCAGAAGGGCTTTACGCTGATCGAACTGATGATCGTGGTAGCGATCATCGGTATCCTGGCGGCCATCGCGTTGCCGGCCTATCAGGACTACACCATCCGTACGAAAGTGACTGAAGGTCTCAGCCTTGCAGGTGGCGCCAAGCTCG
>Ga0335084_10000232_pt1 | contig 43781 bp, 37 predicted proteins | sample Lox_Sample_44_FD_206721 | JGI IMG/M metagenome (GOLD analysis project Ga0335084, IMG submission 206721) | Soil microbial communities from Loxahatchee National Wildlife Refuge, Florida, United States - Lox_Sample_4.4 | ecosystem: Environmental > Terrestrial > Soil > Wetlands | place: USA...
TATGTCAGAGAGAATATCTACGTCACGACGAGCGGCCGATATAGGCCGGAGGCGTTGATCTGCGCTATCAGCGCGATGGGGGCCGATCACGTTCTTTTCGCCGCTGATTATCCCTATGCGGGGATGAAGGAGGCGGTTGCAGACGTTGAGAGGACGCCGATCAGCGACTCGGACAAGGAAAACATTTATCATCTCAATGCAGAACGATTATTGAAAGTCTGAAGAAGGAAGGGGCCAGGAGAAACTCAGCTGTCGATTACCAATGGTACAGCGATCGACGATCATTTCTCGACGGGCATTCTTCCCTTGGCAAGCAATATTTCAGAATCCAAAAACATATTTCATAGTGTAAGAATTCGATGGCCCCGAATAAATCGAACGCAGTAGAAAAAGCCCTGGAAATCCTCATGGCCTTTAGTCCCACGCATCTTGAACTGGGAACAACCGACCTGAACCGGATGACAGGGTTCCATATGGCCACTGTGAGCCGGACGATTCAACTCCTGACCCGAAAGGGGTTTCTTCACCAGAATCCCATCACACGTAAATTCAGGCTCGGACTCTCCATTTTTTCCCTTGGACAAACCGCCATGGAATCGGTCAGCGAGGGATTAGCCAACGTCGCCATGCCGGTGCTCGGAGAGCTTGGAAAAAAACTGGGAGAGACCGTGGTGATTGAGATGGTGTCGGGCGCCCAGGGAATTATTACCTCCGTTGTTCAAGGGGCGAAGGCGTCCAGCATCAGGGGGCATATCGGCGGCAGAGTTGCCGTCCATGCAGGAGCTGGCACAAAAACCATCCTGGCGTATTCCAAGCGAGAATTGGTGGAGGATATTCTGAAAAATAAATTGTCCCGTCTCACACACAAGACCATTACCGATCCAGAAAAATTCCGAAGACACCTCAAAAAGATAAGAAAACAAGGCATCGGTTTTTGCCAGGAAGAAATTGACATCGGCATCAACGCCATCGGGGTGCCCATATTCAATCATAAGAATGAACCTGCAGGTTCTGTTGTCGTCATCGGGCCTTCTCCAAGGATTAAGTGCGAACTGAAATCGCCCATTGTCGCCGAATTGAGAAACGCGGCCTCTGAAATTGAGGCTCAACTTTTCCATGAACAATCTAAGGGTCAGGAGAACCATTTCGGAAACAGAAGTTCATGATGGGTTGAGAAAGCCCCCGACATCCAAGAAGGCAATGAGGATGGACTCAAGGTTAAAGAAATTTAGGAGTGCTAAGATTTCGTCTGGATCACGACGATTCTGAAATCGCCCTCATGGAGATGGTATAATCCGCTCACTCGGTGGGGAGTTTCTAAATGGGATCCATGCTTCCGACTTTCGTCATTCAAGCCCTTCACGGGCTGGTTTATGGTATGTTGTTATTCTTTGTCGCCTCGGGGTTCAGTCTCGTCTTCGGAATGATGGGGGTGCTCAACATCGCCCACACCGGATTCTATATGGTGGGAGCCTATGTGGGCTACACGGTGTTCACGAAAACGGGAAATTTCTGGCTTGCGTTGATTATCGCTCCGATCGTGGTCGGTCTTCTGGGGGCTCTGGTCGAGCGGTATTTTCTCAAGAAGGTCCATGCCTTCGGCCATGCCTATGAACTTCTCATTACACTGGGAATTTTCTTCGTCATTGGAGAAGTCGTCAAATGGATCTGGGGCAATTTTACACAGCCTTCACGGATTCCTCCTTCCCTTTCAGGTTCGGTTCACATCACCGGACTGACCTACCCGGATTACCGTTTATTCGTGCTTCTGATTTCCTTCGTCGCCTTGCTTGCGCTCCTGTATATTTTCTTGAAAACCCGCGTCGGCATCGCCATTCGGGCAGCCGTATCCGATGCAGACATGGTCAATTGCCTCGGCATTAATGTTTCCAGACTTTTTCTGTACGTTTTTTCCGGGGGTGCTGCTCTGGCCGGCTTGGCAGGGGTGGTCGCAGGACCTTTTCTGAGCACCCATCCGGCGATGGGAATTGACATGCTGGCCGACCTTTTCGTAGTCGTGGTGGTTGGAGGCTTGGGAAGCCTTGGAGGGACGTTTGTGGCTTCCCTGATGATTGGCGAGCTTCAATCTTTCGGCGTCCTGTTCATTCCCCAGTTAGCCCTTGTCTTCCAATTTCTCCTCATGGCCGTCGTTCTTATCATCAGGCCTGCTGGACTTTTCGGAGAGAAGATTTGAAAGAAATAACGTCTCGCCAGTGGTTTCTGCTCATCGGAGCGATTCTTCTTATCCTGCTCGCCCCCCTCTTTTTGAAGACTGTCCAAATACGGATACTAAACGAAGTCATTTACTTCTCCCTGTTTGCAGTCAGTTTCAATCTGTTGTTTGGATATGCCGGCCTCCTCTCCTGTGGCCATGCAGCCTATTTCGGAATCGGCGCCTATACCACGGCGATTCTCTTAAAACGCCTTGTCGGAATGCCCGTGCCCCTGGCGATCCTGACGTCGGGAATCGCAGCGGCCGTTGGCGGGGTGATCATCGGTTTTTTCTGCGTCAGGCGCAAGGCGAGCTACTTTGTCTTATTGACAATGGCTTTCAATCAGCTGGTCTGGGCCCTCGCATGGAAATGGCGCAGCATGACCGGCGGGGATGACGGAATAGGGGGATTTGTCCCCAAGAGTATGAGCTTAGGAATCGTGACGCTCGATCTGTCGAACGGGGGCATGGTCTATTGCCTTTCAGCCGTCATCGTCATGTTTTTCCTTTTTTTGATCTGGCATCTTTTAAAAACGCCTTTCGGCAACACGATCCGCGCGATCAAGGTCAATGAAGACCGCCCTGAATTTCTCGGATACAACGTCAATTTTTCGAAACTATTGCTCTTCACGATGGCGGCATTCTTCGCAGGTATCGCAGGAAGTCTCTACGCCCTGTTCCAGGATTTCGTGGCCACAAGCTCCATAGATCTCGCGATGGCCACCCAAGTCATCATGATGGCCATCCTCGGAGGAACTGGATCCTTTCTGGGGCCCGTCCTGGGAGCGGGTATTTTCGTCTACTTTACCGATTGGATCAGTCACTTGACGGATCGATGGGAATTCATACTGGGAGCCTTGTTCATCATCCTGGTCCTCTATTTCCATCGAGGAGCCATCGGATTGATTCCGAAAAAATTGAAATCGATCTTCGTCTCTGCAAAGAATCAATAAAAAATTATGGCGATTCTTGATATCCAGGGTTTACAAAAGAATTTCAGCGGGCTGAAAGTGATTTTGGGAATCGACCTGGCGATAGAACAGGGAGAGAAACACGCAGTGATCGGTCCGAACGGGGCCGGCAAATCAACCCTTTTTAATCTCATCACAGGCAAGTATATTCCCACGCGGGGGAAAATCTTATTTAAAGATAGGGACATCACGGGTCTCCCTCCGCACAAAATCTCGCATTTAGGCGTTGCCCGCTCATTCCAGATCACGAATATCTTCCGCAGCATGACGGTCTTTGAGAATATCCGTAATGCCATCCTCTCTAAAAAGAAGTTCCATTACAACCTCTTCTCAACTCTTTCAAGAATTGATGGCATCCCTGAAGAGACAGAAAGGGTGATGTCTCTGGTCGGTTTAGCCGCGAAAAGAGATGAAATCGCAGGGGAACTTTCTTATGGCCATCAGCGCGCCCTGGAGATCGCCTTGACGATTTCAATGGACCCGGACCTGATCCTTTTGGATGAGCCGACCGCTGGAATGTCCAAAGGCGAGACCATTGAGATGGTTGAACTTATCGGGAGAGTGACCGAAGGGAAGACCCTCATCATCGTTGAGCATGACATGGATGTGGTCTTCAGGCTCGCCAATCGAATCACGGTGATCTATTATGGCAAAGTCCTGGCCTCAGGCCCTCCTGAGCAGATTCGGAATGATCCGCAAGTGAAAGATGCTTATCTGGGCCAAGAGGAAGAATAATCGATGCTTCTAGAGATCATTGATCTTGACACTTACTATGGAGAGAGCCATGTGCTCCAGGGAATCAGCCTGACTGTGGACGCAGGAGAAATTGTCTGTCTCCTCGGAAGAAACGGCGTGGGCAAGACCACAACCCTCAGATCGATCATCGGCTTGGTTATCCCTCGATCCGGGTCCATTCTTTTGGATGGTTTAAAAATATCGGGATGGCCTCCTTATGAAATTGCCAATCAGGGTGTGGGATATGTGCCCGAGGAGAGAAGAATCTTTCCGAGGCTGACGGTGAGAGAAAATCTCTTGATCGGCATCAAGCCCCGAAAGAAAAAAGACAGAGAGAGCTGGACCATCGAAAAAATCTACGACTATTTTCCCGGCTTAAAGGATCGCGACCGGCAGAAAGGCGCCTTTCTCTCAGGCGGGGAGCAACAAATGCTGACCATGGCAAGGGCGCTCATGGGAAACCCCCGTATCCTGCTTCTCGATGAACCTACCGAAGGTCTTGGCCCAAAAATCGTGGAAACGGTGAAAAAGGTGATCCTGGACATCCATAACCTTGGAACGGCGATTCTCCTTGTAGAACAGAACATGAAGGTCGCCCTTAAGATCGCGGGCAGAGTTTATGTCATGAGCAAGGGAACAGTCGTCTTTCAAGGGACGGCCCGCGAAGTGCAAGAGGCCTATGAAATTCGCCAGAAATATCTTGAGGTCTAAAGGAGGTGAAAAAAGAAAGCCGGCTGAAGCAGATCAATCGTCCCACTGATTTCATATCCATCAAAGGAGGTTTTGACATGCGGAAAATGAAGATATTGGGTCTGATCGTGTTATTCGGTTTATTCATTTCTACGTTAATGATTTCCTGGGAAGTTCCAGCCATGGCCGCCGAAGGCAAAATCGTGATTGGAATGGTCGATGCCATCTCGGGCCCGTTTAAGGCCTCTGGCGATCGTTTTCAACTCGGCGCTAAATACGCTGTGGATGAAATCAATGCGAAGGGAGGACTCCTGGGGAAGCAGGTAGCGCTGGTTGTAGAGGATAGCTCTTTTAAGCCGGATGTGGCCGTGAGGAAAACGACCAAACTGATCCTCGAGGATAAAGCGGACATCTTGATCGGTTGTCTCGGAAGTCATGTCTTTTTAGCCATGATGAAGGCGGCTGAAAAATACAAGGTGATCGCGGTCAACCCGAACTCTGAAGCGGCAAGTATCACCGGGAGCGAGTTCAACCCTTACGTGTTCAGAACCACCCCCACCACAGGCCAGCGAACCGCCGCTACCATAAGCTATTTTGCCAAGTACAGCAAATTTAAGAAATTCTATATTCTTTGCCAGGATGCCTCACTAGGCCGTGAAGCGGGTGAGGGATTCAAACAAAACCTGAAGAAAATTCCCGGCTCGCAGCTTGTCGGAGAAGACTACCACCCCGTGGCCTTGAAAGATTTCGCCCCCTATATCAGCAAGGTCATCGCTTCCGGCGCAGAGGTGATTTTAACGACCAACTTCGGCCCGGATTTGGGAAACCTGATCAAAACCGAAGGCCAGCTCGGCTGCAAAGCGGTAACAGGGGGAGGCTATTTGTTTGACCCGGTGATTATGCAAGACGTCAGAGAAGCGGGCTTGGGTCATCTGGTCATTCATCATAGCCTCATTGACCTCGATAACCCGATCCAAAAGAAGTTTGTTAAAGATTTTCAGGAGAAGAACAAGGATCTGGATAAAGTCCTTTATAGCCCGGTTTTTGGCGTGAACGACTACTATTATGGCATGCAGTGGATGTTTGATGCGATCAAAAGAGCCGGGAGCACCGATTCGGCAAAACTGATTCAAGCCTGGGAAGGGGCGAGCTATGATATGCCATGGGGCAAAGTAACCATGAGGGCCTGCGACCACCAGATTCTTACCCCATACAAGGCGGCGCTTATCGTAAAAGATAATGAATTTTTCTCATTCCCCTATACGGGCAAACCGGTCATTATTCCGGAAGAAGAGATCACCGTGCCGCTGTCACAGACCGGAAATGCAAGATGTAAATAGGGAGTTTTTTTAACGACAGAAAAGGTCAGACAGACAAGACACAAAAACAGGGAAAGGAGCAGCAAGAATGGAAATTAAGAAGTTTCAATGGAAGGGCAAGTGGACAGGCGTTAATGTGTATCCCATCACGGTTTTCACAGAGGATATGAAAGTGGATTATGATGCCATGCGGTCTCTTTTTCGCTTCCTAGTGAAAGCAGGAGTCGCCGGTATCGGCGTGAACGGCCATACGGGAGAAGGAGAATGCTTGACCAGAGAAGAAAGGATCAAAGTGATTCAGATCGCTCGCGAGGAGATACAGGGGAAAATTCCGATCTGCACCGGGATCCACAAACACACGATCGATGAAGGTGTTGAAGAGGCCAAGGCGTTGGAGAAGGCAGGCGTGGATACGGTCATGATTCTTGCTCCCGCTTATTATCTGCTCAATACGATGGAAGATCCGAGATATGGGGTCGAATATCATAAAGCCATTGCCAGAGCGGTGAATATCCCGGTGGTCATGCACCAGTCTTACGATCATCAAGGGGCGTGTGAATATCCCACAGAGGCTTTTGCAAAGCTTTTCAGGGAGATCGACAATCTCGTGGCGGTCAAACTGGCGAACGGATGGGATACGCGGTGGCTCAAGCTGGAGGCGGATATGCAGGCCCTCAGGGCCGTGGGCCGTGAAAATATCTCTCTCTTTCCGGGGACAACATCGATGATGACCTTTTTATGGGGATGCGACGGGGTTTTCTCAGGATACGCGTGCTTCGATCCTCATGGCCTAATCGATTTGTGGAATGCAGTTCAGAAAGGGGATCTGTTCGAGGCGCGGAAGATTCACTTCAACCGCGTCCGTCCGCTGGAAGAGGTCATTTATGTCAGACCCATGGTGGACCTAATCACAAAGTATAAAGAGGTTTGTTGTTGGATGGGGCTGATTCCAAGAGCAACCGTGAAGCATCGGCTACCGCTGCTGCCGGAAGTCAGACGGAAACTTTACGACGGACTGAAGAAGACACATCTGAAGATCGTGAGGGATTTCGAATAAAAACCCTTGACGGAATGATCCTGATGCCCGGGGGCAGGGAGGTTGTTTACTCTTTGCCCCGGGCGAAGTTTTTTCCCGACAGGATCCCTACGTCTTCGCAAGATTTATTTTCAGAATTTTATAGGAGGGATGGAAAGTATTGAACCGTGCCATCAGGATAAACTGCGACCTTCGCCTTTTTCCCCCATTTGGTCGTCAGGAGAGCTAATGCCTCTTCCCATTTTTTAACCCATATCATCGAAGAAGCCGACTTAAAAAAATGGGCCCCGATATGATCGACCACCGGTGAGACGATAATGAGCCGTTGGACTTTTTTCGTAAACTGTTCGGGTATTTTGATCTTCCCTGAGTCGCCATTTCCGAATTTCCCGAAGAGGTAGTGAAGCGCCTGCCCTCCGGGTTCATTGGCAATAACCAGCAGATCGCCGCCCTCTTCCCTTAACGAAGCAACACCCATAAAAGAAGCAATGGCACATTCACTTGCTTTGGAGTAGGCGTTGACCACGACGATTTCCATGCCTTTGGCTGGAACTGTTGCATAAACCTCGCCGGCAAACAAACACCCTTCGCGATGTTCTAAGATCGGGTCTCCGACAAAGAGACCGATAATCTCTCCGCGGAGGTTTGTCACCGCATCGATCTTTAAATCGAGTCCGGCCATCCTTGCGGCTTCCTCTATGTCGAGGCGGGGAATGTTGCCCTCCATCTTTCCGAGGCCTACGCATTCTGGGTGATTTTGAACAAGCGTTCCATGGTTATAGGTAATGGAATCGATGTGGGCTACGCCCGGAAGAATAATCTTCCCTCCTCCTCCGAATCCGGAAAGGGGATGGGGCACCAGGCCTCCGATTCCAATCTTAAGATCGCACGCCATCACCTCTTTGTTGACAGAGACCGGAGTTCCATGGCTGGTTTTTCCCAGGTAGGAGCAATAATCGAAGCTATTGTGGTTGTAAACGGGGAACCGGTCGAGGACGGCTTCTCCGAGCTTCTTGCGAAAGTCATTGGCTGTATGCGCTCCATGGGCTCCCAAAGCGACGACGAATCGGATCTGGCGGTCGCAGATTCCAGCTTCTTCTAATTCATCGAGCACGAAGGGAACGATCTCATGAACAGGCGTGGGCCGGGTGATATCATCGAAGAGGATGACGATTTCCCGCCTCCCCCTGGCCAGATCTTTGATCGGCTTCGTTCCGATGGGTTGCCGAAAAGCTTCATTCAATCCCACCGGGGTCAGTCGTTTCTTCTTTCCTCCTTGCATCGGGCAGAAAGAAACAGACCATGAAGAGGGGAAATGTAAAGTCGTCTCCGTATTGCCGTACCAGAGAAGTTCAGGGACGCGGATTCTTTTATCTCTCCTTCCGATTCTCCTCCCTCTTTTAACCATGGTTCAACCTGCCTTTCTTTTATACAGAACAGTTGAAGAAAGGGGCCTGCCGGGGATGGAATTCCTGCTCACCCCTCTTCTCCCCTTTTCGATTTAATCGATTTGAACCAGACGTTTGGCCCACCGTTTCTTCTGTTCGAGATTTCCCAATCGTCCGTACATCACCTTTTGGGTCTGAGGAGATCCTGCGCCGTGCATGGATTCAACCAACGCGGTGCCGCCGCTCATGTTTTCAATGAGCCTGAGAATCTTCATCCGCGACTCCACAGAAACCCCTTGAGCCCCGGCCAGATATTTCTTCACGTAGCGGCCCACCTCGCTGCTTTCCATGTCCCCATGGAAGGGCATGGTAGCGACGATCCCGCCTGCAATATCATGGGCCAACCGCGCGATTTCGTAGATATGGCGCGTGACATTATGTTTGGTCGTATTGGCCAGGAGCGGATCGGGATAATAGGCCCCGGAAGGGGTTTTGTAACCCATGGCCGAGCAGGCCACTGACCCTGAGTAGAGCGTTTCGGCAAGGTGCATCATTTCCGCCAGTTTCTCTTTGATGTGAGAAGCCCCGGCCGTTCCCTGGTACTCTGCGGCCAAAGCGCTTGCCCCGACCAGGATGTCCGAAACGCCTCCCTTGCAGCCTCCGTAGTTCTGGCGGTGCAGGGTGGCAAACCGCTCGACCAGCAGCCCGGCCATATCATATTCCCCGCAAAGAAAAACTCTCTCCCATGGAACGAATACATCTTCGAAAATGATGAGTGCTTCCCCTCCTACCAGCCCGAACTGGGTGTTTCCGGCATCGAATCCTTCCTCACACTTGCGTTCCTCGTTAGTCTGGCGGCCAAAAATAAGGATCACGCCAGGGGCGTTCAATGGCAGCGCACAGGATAAGGCGTAGTCCTTTTCTTCTTCTTTCATCGCTTGAGTGGGCATGAGCAGAATCTCATGGGAATTGATGCCGCCGGTCATATGGGCTTTCGCCCCGCGGATCACAATACCGTCGGTCCGCCGCTGGACCACATGGGTAAAAAGATCGGGGTCTGCCTGTTTGGACGGAGAAAGAGACCGATCACCCTTGGGGTCGGTCATTCCGCCGACCACCATTACATTGCTTTCCTGGACATGAAGAAGATATTTCTTGAATTTCTCGAAATAGTCTGTTTTATATTTTTGATCGATGTCATAGGCGGTCATGTAAACCGCGTTTAACGCGTCAAATCCCACGCACCGCTGGAAACAGGAGCCTGTCTCGTGAGCGATGAGACGGAGCATCTGGATTTTTTTGATCAAATCATCCACGGTTTGATGAATATGGGTGAATCGATTGATCTTCTTGCCCGAAAGATGAGAGACCGCCGTCATCAGCGCTTCATGCTCGGGGCGCAGGGCGAGTTCATACGTAAGGGCCGCCGCATTGATATGGGGCCGGAGGGCAGGGTGCTCGGTCACATCCTCGACGCGCTTCCCGTTATAATAGACCACGTGACGGAGTTCTTTGAGGCTCTGAATATAATCTTTTTGGGTCGTAATAGGTTTCATGAGGGTCTCCTTAGTCGTCCGCGGATCGGAAAGAATCTAATGAATCATTGTTTTCCTTCTCTTCAAGTGTGGTCAGCCAATGGATCAGCAAAGGCAATTCATTTTCTCCGGAAATCGAAAAAGAACCCGGGCCGTTTGGATCCCCGTTTTCAACCGCACAGGACCGCTGACAACCATTGATGAAAAGCAACCCATTTAAAGTTTTTTGATTCGACAGAACGAAATGGAATCGATTCAGAAAACAGGACCTTAACTGCCGGATCACTTGGATCCGGTCATAAGTGGGATTGCATCCCCCGCAATATTTCACACCAATTCTCTTTTCAATTCCTATTTTCTTTTTGTGGGATTTCATAGGTGAGCGGGATATGAACATTCAAGCAGCAAACCAGCCCCTTCCACGAAGACCAGCGATAAAGCTTGGGAGTCTGATGCAAGATAGATGGTCGCCCCCACCACTTCTTCCGGTTTTCCGAATCTTCCCGCCGAGATTTTCCAAGAAGATCTTCTGCGATGTTTCCGTATTCTCTCACTCGCTCGGTCAACTCCATTTCGAGATTCGGTAGGATAACGATTTTCGGAAAGACCTTTAATGTCCAGTTGCTATTATAACACTTATTTTTTTCTTTAGTACTACAGACCATCCTTCCTTTTTTATCCAAATTCACGCAATAATAAAAATGGAAGTTGTTACTTTTGGCAATATTTTGAAGGGACGTTTCTATTCTTAACCCGGGAGTATTGGCCAACGAAGCCTCCGCGAGGAACCTGCCCAGATTCTCTCAGCATCTGGTATTTTCTCTTAGAATTTCGACAAAAAAGTGGGGATAGGCAAGGCTATACACGTGCTTGACATCGGTACATGGGTTTGTTAAGAACACAATGTTAAAATATTCTTCTGCCAAGAAAAATCCAAGCGAATATAAAAAATGCAACTTTGAAGGTTGGTCTTTTTCGTACCGGCTTGATCTTTCATCTTAGTTCTTCGATCTTCCCAAAAGGGGAACCAAAGGGGCGTCCTTTGAAGGGAAAATGTATTTAAACGGTGAATTGACGGCATGGGGAGTGAAATGAACAAGACTCGAAAATATTTCGATGCAGAGATCGAGACGATGGATCGGGATAAGCTGGAGGCCCTTCAACTCCGCCGGCTCAAGGCACAATTGAAAAGATGCTATCGAGATTCGGAATTCTACAGACAAAAATTTCAGGAAGCTGGCGTCAAGCCTGATGATGTGCGATCTATAAGTGACGTCATTTATTGTCCTTTTGTTACAAAGTCAGAACTTCGGGACGAGCAACTCGCTTTTCCTCCTTTCGGCCGGCATACAGTGACCCCCCCAGAAACCTGGGCAGAGCTCCACCCCTCCTCTGGAACAACGGGTGCCCCGGTCAATAATCTTTGGTCCTTTAGAGATGTAAGAAATATCTCCCGCTGGACCGCCAGAACCATGTGGACCTTTGGCGTTCGGCCAGGGGACATTATCCAGAACGGATTCAGCTATGGCCTCTGGGTAGCTGGAATGTCCACTCATTATGCAGCTCGAGAACTGGGTTGCTTCGTCATTCCTATTGGAGCCTCCATGACCGAACGTCAGATCGATTACCTTCTTAACCCAGGTTCCACGGTCCTACTCTCCACACCTTCCTACGCTCTTCATATTGCTGAACGCCTGAAGCAAAGAGGGATTTCACCTGAGGACATCCCTTTGAGGATAGGATGCTTTGGTGGAGAGGGGGGTGCCGAAGTCTCGGCAACGCGGGAGAAAATCGAAAAGGGACTGGGCATTGAAGCGTTCGATTACTTCGGCCTTGCCGAGATCGGTCCAACGGTTGCATCAGAATGTTCTGAGAAGGCAGGGATTCATTGGGTAGAGGATCATCTCCTGATTGAGGTTATTCATCCCGAAACCAAGAAGACCTGTGCCCCAGGCGAAATCGGAGTCCTTGTGATAACCCACCTGACGAAAGAGGCCACCCCGATGGTCCGCTACTGGTCGAATGATCTCGCCTCGCTCGACAAGAGGAAGTGCAAGTGCGGCCGAACCCATGCCCGTTCGGTGGGAGGCATCCTTGGAAGGGCAGACGACATGGTTATTTACAAGGGGGCAAAATTCTATCCTGTTCAGGTGGAGAGAGTTGTGCGAAGCTTTTGTGAGCTTTCCGACGAATTTTGCATTGAACTCAGCACCGATCCGCAGCTAAGCACCGATATATGCACCGTTGTCGTGGAGTGCAGGAGAGAAGAGGACATCCCAAGGGTCAAACCTTCGTTGAAGAAGGGATTAAAGGAAGAGTGTCAGGTGACACCCGAGATTAAATTTGTTCCGTTTAATTCCCTCGAACGAACCACTTTCAAGGCGAAAAGAATTTTCGACAAAAGGGAAAGGAAGCCAGATTCGATCGGAGGATAGCGACTTCGTTGCCGAGTTTCGAAATATGGATGGATTGAATCTTTTCAACCTGGAGAGAAAGACAGCGATTGTAACGGGAGCCAGCCGCGGCATTGGCGAGGCCATTGCAAGGGGTTTTGCCCAGGCTGGAGCTAACCTTGTTATTGTGAGCAGAAATCTGTCCGCCCTTGAAAGGGTGGCGAGAGAGATAGAAACCTTTGGGCGAAAAGTAGTACCCATCTCTGCTGACATTGGGAACCCGGAAGAAATCCAACGGATCATAGAAGCTACTCTGGATGTGTTCCCCGGAATCGACATCCTCTTGAACAATGCTGGAATCAGCCCGTTCTTGAAAAAGGCGGAGGAGATGACCCTCAGCGAATGGGAGGGCGTTGTGAAAGTCAATCTCACCGGGACCTTCCTCCTCTGCCAGGCTGTAGGGAAAGTGATGATTCAACGAGGAGGAGGAAAGATTATTAATATGGCCTCTGTGGGAGGCGTGGTGGGTTTTCCCCGACAAGTTGCCTATTGTGTCACAAAAGGGGGGATTCTCCAATTGACCAAGGTCCTTGCCATCGAATGGGCGCGGTATAACATCCAGGTTAATGCCATCGGCCCGGCCTATCTCGAAACAGAATTGACGAGAGGGATGAGAGAATCGAAAACCATCTCAGAAAACTTGCTCCAAAGGACTCCAATGGGACGATTTGGCAAGCCCGAAGACGTTATTGGAGCAGCCATCTATCTCGCTTCGGATGCATCGAGCTTCGTCACAGGCCAAACCCTTTTCGTGGACGGGGGGTGGCTAGCTTTTTAGAGGCCAAAGCTTATAAACTGATGGACTCGATATATTCCAGCGCATTTTCCCCGGCAATGCGGCCGCTGTTGATGGCAAAGCCCATCGTGTTGCCAGGAAGGACGAATACGTAACTGTCACCGTATATTGTGCAGGCGTCCGTCCCCACAGCGTAAAGACCCGGAATTCTCTTCCAATCCTTGTTTAGAACTTCCGTTTTGTGGTTAATTTTAATCCCTCCGAGTGTACCATACGCGCCGGGCAAATGTCTTGCAGCGTAAAATTTTGAGGTTCTCACCGGCCTGAGATACTTGTGGCTCTTGTTAAAGAGATCATCCCAGCCTTTGTCGCAGAATTTATTATACTGCTCTACCGTCCTCTTCAACCCACCCGGTTCGATTCCTGTCTTTCCCGCCAATTCTTCCAGAGAATCTGCGACGAATACATCTTTGTATCCTTTGTCAAAGGCCTCCTTGATCAAGCCATCGAGATTGTCCACTTTCGTGAAAGGGAAGACGACACTCAGGAAATCGTATCCAACGGTTTCCATATGCTTCTTTATATTCTCATCGAAGATGAGGAAGGCCGCTCGTTTTTTTTGCCTGGCGATGGCGTTGCCTGTGAAGGTGGTATTGGGCATGATCTCTTCATTGAAGAATCGCTCTCCCAACAGATTGACCATGAGGTGGGGTTGACGGAAGGTTTCATGGAGTCTCGGGTCCCATTCCCCTGGCATCCCGTAAATCATTTCCATGCTCATTTCGGTCGGCGCCGCCCCCACTTCCCAGGCCATTCGGATCCCGTCACCCACCATACCGGGGATCCTGAAGGAAAAGAGATCCTTGCCCCATTCAAATCCAGCGTATTTTTTGATCATATCCGGATTGTCTCCGAATCCCCCGGTACCGATGATGACGGCCTTGGCCTTGGCTTGGATCGGTTCCCCGGATTTGTCTTCCGCCATCACCCCTGAAACGCGGTCTCCTTGTTTGAGAATTTTCTTAACCGGTGTCTGCAGATGGATTTTAACCCCCAGCTCTTTTGCCCTGTCCGTCAGAATCTTCATCATGGTTCCCGAAGCCATCGGTCCAGGCTGCCCCGTTGCTGGCTTCACCAGATGCCAGGTGTAATTTCCTCCGGGAAAATACGTGGCCGGTTCCACAAATTCCACCCCCAGTTTCTCCAACCAATCGATGGTGGTGGCTGCTTTGTCAATGTAGGCTCTCACCAACTGGGCATCGACACGCCAGTGGGTGTAGTCCATAAATATCTTGAAGGCTTCGTCTCTTGTCAGTTTTACCTGCTTCAAGCGCTGCAGTCTGCTTTCCACACCAAAGGGCCCCATCCCCATATTGCCCGTTCCGCCGGTGGTCGATCCTTTCTCAAACACGACGACCTTGGCGCCGCCCTGGGCCGCGGTAATCGATGCAGGCAATCCCGAGGCCCCTGCGGCAACAACGATGATATCAGCTTCTAATTGGTTCATTGTGTCCTCCTTCCTAAAAAACACTTGTTAGGGAGATCGGGTCCTCGGGTTCTGGGGAGAAATTCTCCCTAATCCCCTAAGTCCTCATTCCCCCAGTTGTAGTTTGATATCTCCCCATCCCCCACTGGAACTAATATTCTCCCCAAAATTTCACGGGTGTCATCTTAAGCCTCAGATCACACTGCAGGCATCGGTGCGACTCGGCAACCGCTGCCTTTTCATCAAGCTCATGGACAACTTGGCAAAAGCTGATGACCCGTTCATCCGGTCCCAAACGGGGATTTTCAAATCGGCTCTCCCGGGCAAACCCCTCTCTGCGGCCTAGCATAGATTCAGGTTTTTCGACGGGTACCAGCGCTTCATCGATCTCACCACTGCCTCCGAGGTATCTGTCCACAACAGCCGCCCCGTTCCGGCCTGAGGCGATAGCCTCGACCACCGATGTGGTTCCTGTGACCGCATCCCCAGCAGCATAGACACCTTCTTTGTTGGTTTGATGGGTATAGGAGTCAACTTCGATTCGGTTTCCTTTCCCAGTGACCAATTCAAACGAGGAAGGTATCTGCGGACGCTGGCCGATCGCGAATATGACCGTATCGGCTGGCAGGAAGTGCTCTGAGCCCTCAATAGCGTTAATCTGAGCTTTGCCTTCTTGATCGAATTCGAAGGAGTCCACATTCAGGCACTCGACGCCAACCGTATGCCCCTGTTCCGTCAATATCCTCGTGGATGTCCGGGAAGGGTAGATCAGGACACCTTCTTCCTCGCCTTCTGAGACCTCCTCAGGCGTGGCCACCATCTTATCCCTCGACTCCAGACAGGCTATCTGGACTTCATCCGCACCGAGCCGTCGGGCAACGCGAGCACAATCAAAGGCCACATTGCCCCCGCCTAGCACCAAAACTTTTTTCCCCACTTTCACCTTTCTCCCGAGATTCACATCCTTAAGGAACTCCGTGCTCACCAGCACCCCGTCCTCGTCGGCTCCGGGAATGGGCAGTTTCTGACCCTCATGGGTGCCAATGGCAACAAGGATGGCGTCATATCCCTCTTCAAACAAACGATCCAATGAATCCACCCTCGAGCTGGTCCTTATCTCAACACCCATGCTTTCGATATCCCGAATCTCTTCCTCCAGCACATCTCTGGGCACCCGATATTCGGGAATGCCGATGCGCATCATCCCGCCGGGAAAGGGCAAGGCTTCGAAGACGGTGACCGCATGACCCAGTTTTGAAAGGTAGTACGCCGCAGTCAGTCCCGCTGGCCCTGATCCGAGGATCGCCACCCGTTTACCTGTTGGTTCTGCTTTACGAGAGTTCTTTTTCCATAATTTGGCATGATCCCTCTCTGCGGCAAAACGCTTCAGTCCTTTTATGGAAATTTCCTCATTCACTTCGCCGCGACGACAAGCCGCTTCACAGGGATGGTTGCAAACATAGCCAAGGACCTTTGGAAAAGGCACCTTTTCTCGGATGACTGCTGTCGCCTCGGAGTATTTTTTTTCGCGGATGAGACGGAGATAGCGGGGGACATCGATTTCCGCCGGACAGATGTATCGGCAGGGAACACGAGCCGCCCTTCGGCTCTTTCCCCTCGTCAGTTCCTCTTTATCCCTCAGGGCGCCGGTAGGGCAAACCTCGACACAGGCGCCACAGAACCTGCAGCCGGCATCGGCGAGGAGAGAATCGGAGCCCGTCCCGATGAATGCTTCCTTGTCCTTCTTCATAAACGAAAGGACACCGACTCCCCGCAGATCATGGCAGGCCCTCATACATCGGCCGCACAGGATGCATCTAGCCGGGTCGTAGACGAAAAGGGGATTGGCGTTACTGGCAGCAAAGGGTTTTGATCGCCTTCTCACGCGCAGTTCTTCGGCCGTCCCGATGTATTGCTTCATGGATTGGAGTTCACAGTTGAGATACTGGGAGCATACTGTGCAATCCGGAGGATGACCGGACAGGATTAGTTCCATGGCGAGACGGCGCATCCGATCCACGTGAGAGGATTTTGTTTTCACATGCATTCCCTCTTCCGCGGGCGTCGTACAAGACGTGGGCAGCCCTTTCTTCCCTTCGATCTCCACAACACACAACCCGCAGCCTCCGGCAGGCGTCAGATCGGGGTGGTGACAGAGATTCGGAATGTAGATCCCTGCCTCCAGTGCGGCTTCGAGCACCGTCTTCCCTTTTTTCGTCTCGATGTCCCGTCCGTCAATATTCAATGGAACCACAGACCAAATGCCCTCTTTCAAAGAATAAATGTGAATTGCAAAACTTGCAGTGGAAATTTAGCTGTGCATTAAAATGCTAATTGACCACTTTGCAATAAACCTTTTTCTCTATTTCCCTGTACCCTTCGTATTTTTTTAGTTTTTCAGGAATTTGATCGAGATCCTTTCTCGCCGCTGCTATTCGAAAATTGTCCCGTATCTCGAGATAGTGCTCCAATTTTCCTGCAATCGTTAAACGAGCTCTCTCCTGTTCTTTCTCACTGAAGGTTATAGAGATGTCGTCGCCCTCAACTTTGATCTCGCCCCTGATACCGCATATGGCACACTCCACAGGGTTCTTCTTCGGCACTGTCAAAAGGTTCGAATGGCAGACCGGGCACGTTCCGGGATCATCGCCCATCCACTTCACTCCAGGATGAGGCCTGCCCGCGGCCTCCGCAACATGGCGTCCCAATTTTCTGGCCCTTGCCATGGCTTCGTCGTTCAATACAACATGGCCCCACCTGCTCACGCCAGGCACCTGCATCTGATCAACAACCTGGATATGGGATGGAAAGGTAAAGAGATTCATCAGGGGAAGCCCCAAAGAAAGCCAGTTCTCGGTGACGGCGCCCCCCACGGATATAAAACCTGAAACCCTGTCTTTACGAAATCTCTTATCAGGACCTTTGCCTTTTCCCTTGGCCTCCGTTATCTTCTGGGCCTCCATACGGAAGGCATAATCATGGGAAGGACCGAACCTGTCGCTCATCACTTTTAACAATCCGTGAGGTGTCAGGACAAATACCGGCGAGCCGAGGATAAGTCCATCGCACTCCATGATTTCTTCCTCAACAAGGTGCAAATCGTCTTTGATGACACACTTTCCCGGCCCCCCTTGCATCAGGCTTCGAACGCAATTCACGCAGCCCGTGCAAGGCTTGATATCGAGGTCCAACAGGCGGATCATACCAACATCAGCGCCCAGTTCCTCCGCGGCCATCATCGCCTCTTTGACGAGGATTTCGGTATTTTGCATCTTTCTCCCGCAGGATAATCCTAACAGTTTCATTTTAAAACCCTCCCTCCTTACGGGTATGAATTGAGCAGGTTGAAACCACTCTCCAAAATTCCATCGGCTGAGTTTCCACGAAAGTTTCCTAATCCTTGGGTATCTTGAAGCGAGGGTGTTTATTGTGAACCTTGAAATAAGGCCGATCCCACCTCACTTCTTCCTTAGGCACCAGCATCCTCAATCGGCCCGAAGCAATGGCCCCTTCAGCAGCATTCTGGAGTGCATTGCCGCCGAGAACCACACCGATCTTTTCCCCGAAATCCCGCTGGAATCCTTCCCAATCACAGGATATGGCACCGGTGGGGCAGATCATTTCGCAAAAAGTGCAGCCGAGCCACATATCACACTCTGTTTTGTTGGATCCGAAGACTCTGCGCGAGGCCGACAGGTCGATGTAATCCATCAGGCAATGATCCATACAGAGGCGGCATTTCGGATAGGCACACTTCCCAGGATCATATTTGATGAGGCCGTGCGGGTTATGGCCAGACCGGTAGAACTCCGTCAGGACGTGCAATTGCTCCGTAAACACGCGCGCGGGCACCGGAGGAATGAGGTCGGTCTCCCCTGCGGATATTCTCCGGCTCACCTCTACCATTTCTCTGCCAAAATCCTCCGCCTCTTTCAGATCAATCTCATCGGGATGTCCGTCGGTAAAATACGGGGAGGGGGCAAGTTGAAAAATTCCGTCCCCATACCAGTCTCGCATCCCAATAACCGTGAACCCTTTTCCCTTCAGTCTCCTGACCACCGTGGGGAAATAGTGTTCCGGCATGACGCCGTGGGTGTTAAAAGAGAAGATGTGCCTCCCCTGTTGTTTCGACATCTCCTCCACGAAACGGCGGACATTGGGGGTCTCCGCGCCATCCCATACCGGACTGCCCAGGCCGATCAAATCATACTCGTCCACCGCCTGAGGCTTAATTTCCTTAACCGTGGCGATATCGCATTGCTCGATCAGTGGGCTCATCCCTTTGTGAATTGCGCGAGCGACCTTTTTGGTGTTTCCCGTCTGAGAATAATAGACGATTAAACTTCTCATGAGAGATATCTCCTTTTTCCGTATTACTGATTCAGGACCGGCGCGTGCTCATTTCGCCGCTTCGTCACTTTGCCGTCTTCGCTCGGCCAGGCCTGGAGTACTTCAAGTACGATTTGTATTTCTCGATCAACGCAGGGATCTCGGCCATCCTCGGATCAGGCTTGAGCGAAACAGCCTTCATATCGTCGCCATGGTGGAATTTACCCGAAAGGAGAACGTCCGAAAGGGCCCTCGCCTCGTCAGCGACCTCCAGCACATAATCGTCACCTTTGGTCTTCAATTGACCTTTTACACCGCAGACGGCGCAGATGACAGGTTCCGTCGTTGTGCCGAGCACCAGCACATTGGAATGGCAGACGGGGCACCTACCAGGATCACCGATGTACCTTGCCTCTTCAATCGGTTTCTTCAAGGTCTCGGCCACGTGACGCCCTGACCTTCTCGCCCTCTCCAGCATTTCAGGCCTCAATGCCACTATAGCGGGTAAACCGATCCAGTTGAATACATGCTGATCAACAACCAGCATGTTCATCGGAAGAGCGAATATCTGCAACAGGGGGAGCGCCAGAGTCGTCCAGTCGCTGCCTCCGACGGCAAAGAGTGATGCCACTCTCGGTTTGAACGACCTCTCGTCCGGCCCTTTGCCTTTGGTAATGCCCTTCTCCTCCCTGATCTTCTTCGCAATTATTCTGAATGCCAGATCGTGGGACGGCCCCATCCTGTCATTCAGGACCTTGAGCAAACCCTGTGGGGCCTTCTCATAAACCGGGGAGCCGAGGATCAGACCGTCGCAGTCATGGATTTTGTCGTCGATGAACCAGAAATCGTCGTTCTTGATGACGCACTCCCCTGAGCCGGCTTTTTCGAAAAGATCGATCACGCAGGAGTTGCACCCCGTGCACGGCTTGATATTGAGGTCCATCAGGCGCACGATCTCCACCTCTGCACCTATCTCTTCCGAGCCCATAAGTGCTTCTTTGACGAGTATCTCCGTGTTGCTCATCTTCCTGCCGCAGGTCAGTCCCAGAACTTTCATATATGTACCTCCTTTGTATTGAATCTAACTCGTTCATCCCTCATTTGCGTACGCCGCTCCGTTCTCGCGGCTTCTTGCATTTTACGCCTCCACTCTAGCTTGTCTTGCCTTTACCTGTAAACATAATCGCCGGCCACATATTTGGGCGGAATAACAGGTACCTGAAGGTACGAGTCATATTTACCCCCTGAGTGGATCACATGCTTACCTTTATTGTTAAGTTCCCATGAGAAAGGCTCAAACCAGCCTTCGCGAATGTAGTGCCCTGATACAAGGACTTGCAGCTGCTGGCCTTTGTGCCAAATCCTGCTGTGGGGCCATATCTCAATATCCACGGGAACGATTTCACCGGGTTTCAGCTTTTCATCCTTGCGATGGACCTGGATCGGCTGAAAATCCGTGGACAGCTTCTGATCGAGCTCGCGCCGCGATACCCTCATCTTTCCCCATGCTCCCGGATGGGGTTCTCCCAACACGTTTGTCGGCAGCCAGTTGCCTTTTTCATCGAGTTTCCGGATTGCAATAAAGAGGTCCATATCATCATTGCCCTCGGCCTCGACCCAGAGGCGGAGCTTCATGTAGCCGGTGATCTCCGTGTCTTCGGTCAATTGGATGGCGAAGGTCGTTGACCCGGTCTCGGCCTCGTAGCTAACCTTTGATTCCTTGGCAACGGGATCAAAGGAGAGAGCGCCCTTGGCGGCGTCGAGGTAGAGCTTCTTGTACTGGGTTCGGGCAAGGGGGAACTCCTTTTCGGGACGGTTGACCTGATAATTAAAATCATAGGCATCCATGATCTCAAGGCGGACCCTCGGCGTAAGCTCCCAGCCGTTTCGGATGTCTTTCAGATAGCGATCGTAGAACCCTTTCAGATCTTCGAGGCCGAAGGTGGAATAGGTATCCGGCCACTCAAACTCCCTGTGTGCCCGGAGCCACTTCTTCGTGGAGCGGATCCTCCTGAAACCTTCCATAGAACCGCGCAGGTGAAAATGGTTCCAGCAGACTGTGGTATAGGTTGGAATCCTGATCTTTTCCCACCTCGGAATTTTGTCTTCCCAATAGGCGTCCAGAAAAGGGTGCTCCAGGGCCATAGCAGCGGCGTCGTCCACATATCCGTTGCCCACCAGGGAACCCACAATAAAGTCGCAGAAACCAAGCGCCGGGATACCTCCTTCATAAAGGGACTCGCGATACAGGTCTCCCGTGCCTTCCCAAGGGGCGATGCAAGCAAGGTGAGGGGGCTGCTCTGCAGCCACTCGCCAGTGGGTCATGGCCACACCCGAGTTGCCGCCCATACCGATCTTGCCGTTGCACCAGTACTGGGTTGCAAGCCATTCGATGAAGTCATAGCAGTCACGTCCGTCTTGCGTGCCGAAAAAGCATACATCACCCTCTGAATGGCCAATGCCGCGGGGGTCCGCGTTGGCGATCGCATAGCCATGGCGACACCAGTAGGCGGGATCGGGAGATTCGAACTTGGCCATCCGGGAAACAGTCCCCGGTGGAACCCCGATGATCTGCCATTCATCAAAGCCATCGCCCGGACGTTTGCCGAAATAACTCCATGAGACGATGGCAGGAATATTTGTCTGTTCCACGGGACGGTAAATGTCGGTATAGATCACCACACCGTCCCGCAGGGTCACAGGGACGTCCTGCTCGCAGAGGATGCCGTCTTCTGCAAGATAGGTGCGGCGGTTAAGGTCAGGACAGATTCCAAAGCCTGATCCGTGCAGGGATTTTTCTTCGAGTCCGTCCCAGTTCTCCTCCTCTTTGGCCTTCGATTCTTTCTTCTGGGGCGGAACCGGTCTTCTTGTTTCCCTGTAGATTGCATCGATTTCCTCATTGCCGAACATTACTTTTTTTCTTTTCGTTTCAGCCATGGTCATCCTCCCATTTTATCTTTTATGACAAACGGTTTTTTGTCTCAACGAAATTTCTGACGCTTTTTCCGATCAGCCCCCGCAGAGCTGGGCGACGAATTCAGCGGCCTCGCCCAAAGTCTTTTTCCTTCTGAACTCCATGAAATTGATTTGGACGTCAAAGGCATCCTCTAAAATGGCGATGACCTGAACGTAATTGACCGATTTGGCCTTGAGGTCTTCCACCCATTTCGTGTCCGGACTTAATTCACCGGGGTCTTTTTTGAAAAGCACCGCAACTCGTTGGATGATTTTCTCCAAAACCTCGTCCTTTAATTCCATTGTTTTTTTACTCCTTTTCTGTAAAAGATAGAATCGAATGCCGCGAATCACAGCGAATGGCAAGAGTAAACCTAAAAAAAAGCGCATCAGCACATCAGAGGATCAGTAGGAAGTGAATCAGCTATTAGCAGTCAGATACCCCATCCCCCTCCGGACCTCCCCCGTGAAGGGGGACGAAGTTTTCTTCCAGATGTCCTGATTGCTGATATTCTAGCCACTGATATCCTGATACACGTGTATTCTATTCGCGTGATTCGTTATCATTCGGGTAATTTGTATTATCTCTTGTCAAAACCATTCCATACCGGTATTCCCGTATAGGTCTTGGGCTGCTCCTGCCCAGTCAAGACCCTGAGAGCGCCTGCAGCCATGGCTTCCATCTCGAACTCGCCCGCATAGACCTTGACCGGAGCGATGAACTTGACCATATCGGTGATCTTCTCGACCAGATAGACATCGTGAGGGATCCCGCCGGTCAGTAGAATAGCATCCACTTCACCCTTTAATACCGTTGCATAAGCGCCGATGCTCTTTCCGATCTGATAGATCATGGCGTCGTAGATGAGCTTTGCATAGGCATCGCCGTTTTTGATGCGCTCCTGTATTTCGCGGACGTCGGCAGTTCCCAGATGATCTACCAGACCGCCATTCTTGGTGATGCGGTCATACATCTCTCTTTCGGTATATTTTTCCGAATAACACATCTTGATGATGGCAACGGCCGGAATCGCACCCGCGCGGGTGGCAGCCATGGGACCATCGCCATTGATCACATCGGTGGAATCGACCATACGACCCTTCCTGTGAGCCGTGACCGTGACGCCGCCGCCGATGTGGGAGATAATCAGGTTGAGATCTTCATAGCGTTTGCTGATCTCTGCAGCATAGCGGATCCCGACTTCTTTCTGGTTGAGGGGGTGGCCTCTGCTCTCGCGGAGGACGTCGTGGAGTCCACTGACCCGTGCAACCAGTTGAAACTCATCGACGTCGGGAGGATTGACGACGAAGGCTCTTCCGCCATAGGTCGATGCGAAGTCATAGGCCAGCTGACTGCCTAGTGTGGCCGGGTGTTTCACGGTAAAGCCTATTCTGGCGTGATGCAGCAAGGTTTCATTGATGATATAGGTTCCACCTTCCAGACCGACCAGCCCGCCGCCCCGCCCGACAAAAGCGTCTATCCCTTTCAAGGAGATGCTCTTCTTAGCCAACTCACCCAAGATAGTCTCCTTACGGTATGGAAACTGGTCGCTTATCTCGCGAAACTCCTTGAGCTTGGCTGCGTCATGAGAGACGTTGGTGAAAAAGATTTCCATATCGTTTTCAAAGAGTGCTATCTTGGTTGAGGTGGAACCCGGATTTATTGCAAGAAGCCTGTATTTCTTATCCACCTTAGTCATCTCCCTCCATCACCAACCTGATCCTTACCCATAAGCGGGGTTGCAGGGCGCGAAGGTGTAACATTGAATAAGCCAGCGACGATTGCATTAAAATCCGAAATTCGAATGTCGAAATCCGAAGTTGTTTAAACTCTAAGCACTAAACTCTAAATCCTAAACAAATCCAAAACGAAAAACTCAAAAGGTAATTTTGACTCCATAATATCCAAGTCATCCAGTTTCGAGTTTTGTGCTTTGAACATTTGAGTTTGTTTAGAGTTTAGCCTGCCTGCGCGAAGCTGCTCTGGCGAAGGCAGGGGTTTCGAGTTTAGGATTTAACAACTTTGTTTCGAGTTTCGTGCTTCGATATTCGAACTTTATTTATTCTGTGCCCTTACTGCCACCATCGTGGTCGCCCCGACGATCTCTTCCACGGGCGCCCCCCGGGACAGGTCGCTTACCGGCTTGGCAAAGCCCTGCAGAAGCGGCCCGTAAGCCACCGCCCTGGCAAACCGCTGGACAAGCTTCACCCCAATGTTGCCGGAATTGAGATCGGGGAAGATCAGGATGTTGGCCTTGCCAGCTACCGGGCTTCCTCCCTTCACCTTCCTGGCTGCTACCTCCGGGACGATCGCGGAATCCAATTGAAGCTCACCGTCAATGAGCAGCTCCGGCCTGCGCTCGCGCACTATCTCCAGGGCCTTCAACACCGTATCAACGCGCTCGTGGGTGGCGCTACCCTTTGTTGAGAAAGACAACAGGGCAACGCGCGGCTCCCAATCCAGCAGACCGTGCAGGGTATCGGCTGTCGAGATAGCGATGTCGGCCAGCTCTTTCGAATCGGGCGCCGGACAGACAGCGCAGTCGGCAATCCCCAACAGGTTCCCTTCCGGACCCTCATATCCCGGAATTGACAGAATGCCCGTACTTGAGACCGTCGAGATGCCTTCCTGCAATCCGATGACCATCTCGCTGGCCATGATCACCTCTCCCGTCGTATGGCTCAGTCCTGCCACCATACAGTCCGCCTCGTCTAATTTCACCACCATGGCTGCGAAATAAAGCGGGGCTTTCAACATGCGCTTGACAGCGGAACCCGGAAAGTCTGGATTGATCTTGGCATACCCCCTGGCGAATTGCTCGACCTTTCCCGCATCGTTGTGGTCGACCACCGTGATCCCATCAAGCGATATCCCGATGCTTCCCGCTAAACCGGATACGGCCTTGGGATCCCCGACGAGTATCGGATAGGCGATGCCCATCTCTTTCACCTGGCGCGCTGCGCGAAGGATCTTTTCCTCGTTGGCTTCAGGGAATACGACCCTTTGAGGATTCGCCCTGGCCTTAAGCTGCAATTGCTCCATAACATCCGCACTCATGTCGAACTCTCCCCCAAGTAGATGCCGACACAAATCTTTTGCATCTTGTCTTCCGGGCTTGACTTAGCCTGCCCCGTACTTGATACGGGGGAATCCAGTATCTGGATCCCCGCTTTCGCAAGAATGACGTCCTTTGCTCTCACCAATGATGCGTATTTGAAAATGTTCATTTCGATAGCGTTGCTACAGCCACGGCGTAATCCCCATCATATGAGAGGCTCAAAAGGACACGGGTGACGTCACGCTCGGATGCAAGCTCCGCAAATTTCCCCGTGAGAGCAGGGATCGGCTCTCCATGCTCTCCGTCCCGTACCTCTATTTCCTTGAACTGGACACCCGTTTCCCAGCCTATTCCAAATGTTTTAAAGATGGCTTCTTTAGCCGCAAAGGTCATGGCCAGATAGGCCACGCGGTCAGGGTGGGTTTCAGCCCGTTCCTGCTCCCACGGCGTGAATACCTTGTCCATAAACACTTTGCCGCCTGTTTCCAAGACGTCTTTCATTCTGCTGAGGGTGATGATGTCTACGCCCAGCCCTATTGCCAATCAGCCTCCTCCGGACGGCGCGCCCTTCGAAATCACCGGCACCAGAAGATGTGAATCGTACTTGCCACCCGCATGGATGATATGCTCACCCTTGTTGCGCAGCTTAGGCGGCTTGATCCCGGCCATTGGTATCGGCGTCAGGTTGTATCCGGCGATCATGAGGCGCAATTGCTCGCCGGCATGCCAGTGCATGCCCACAGGCCATATTCCAATCTCCACCGGGACAATCTGCCCGGAACTTAGAAACTCTTCGGCCCGGTGTGTCAAATAAGGTTGTGATGGGGTCGATCGTGCCGCATCGAGTGCACGGTGGGAGACCCGCAGTCTCCCGGAAGGACCGGTAAAGAAGAGGAAGGACAGCTTCTTCATTCCGAACGACCAGAGGAGATTGACCATCGTCCGCGCAACCGGATTGGCCGGGATAATGACCGGGCTGGAAAGGACTTTGCCCCCTTTGCTGAGCTTCTGGACCTTGACGAAGAGGTCCATGTCGTTCGAGCCAGCTGTCTCCACCCAGAGGCGCAACTTCATGTATCCGGTCAGCTCCGTATCCCCATCAAACCTGATGGTGAAGGCAGCTTTTCCTTTACCATCGTCAGCCGCATAGCGCACCAAAGTCTCATCTGTCACCGGCTTGGAAGAGAGCGTCCCCGAACGTCCATCGAGGTAGAGACTTTTATACACCGTCCGGGCCAGGGGAAATTCATTCTCGGGACGATTAATCTCATCAACGCCGCCGGGGTCGAGGACCGACAGGCGGACCCGGGCGGTATTCTCCCAGCCGTTCTCTATACCCTTCAGATACCGGTCGAAGAATCGGCGCAGATCTTCCGCGTATTTGGGGTCATAATAGTCAGGCCATTCCTGAGTATTATGGACGCGAAGCCATTTTTCTTTGGAGGGAATCCGCTGGAAGCTGTCGAGGGTCCCGCGTACGTGCATCATGCCGGTCCAGCTTGCAACCACATAGGCGGGAATGCCAATATTCTCTAACTTGGCGATTTTGTCCTCCCAGTAGACGTTCACGAGGGGATATTTCTGGATCATGGCGGGGACGTCCTCGACACGATTCCTCCCGCGCATCTTCGAGACAATGCGTTCGCAGAATCCGAAATCCTGCACACCGCCACGGCTCACATCTTCCCGGTAGGCATCAAACCATCCCTCCCAGGGAGCAATTGCGGCCAGATGGGGAGGTCTCTCTGCTGCGATGAACCACTGAGCAATGGCCAGCCAGGAGTTACCCGACAGCCCGACCTTGCCGTTGCTCCACTCCCGGGCTGCGACCCATTCGATGACATCGTAGCCGTCCCGGCCCTCTTGGCTCCCCCAGAAATGGATGTCTCCGTTCGAACCGAAGGCACCGCGGGCATCGGGATTCACAACCGCATAGCCATGGTAACACCAGTAGGCAGGGTCAGGACCTTCCCACTTCTGCAGTTCCGAGACTGCATTCTTGGACACACCGGCCCGAAAAGGAAAATCGTCGAGGAGCGTCAAGCCTCCCTCTTTCCCGTAAGGGCTCCAAGCGATGATGGCTGGCAGGTGGGTCCCACCGACAGGACGAAAGACATCCGTAAAGATGATTGTGCCGTCGCGGAGTGTCACAGCAACATCGCGCTCAAAGAGTATTTCGCAGGGCAGAGGGAGTGCTCCCTTTCTATGGACATAGCCTTTTGGAAGAACGGTCGTGCCAGGTTTGAAGCCCGGATAACGGGCTTCCGGGACATCGGTGGGTGCCGCTTTGCGAAAGAGAACTTCGATCCGCTCATCCACACCCGTCTTCACATTCTGCATTCTTCTTTCTCCTTATTAGGCCTATCCCTCGTAATACCTCGCTGATCCATCACTATCCCCAGAACTACGCCGACGGCTCAAGTGTTTTACAAACGCGCGTCTGACACTTTTTATCCTTGATATGCGCTTCAAGTTCCTCACGAAAATGCCGGATCGCGGTGAGCGCCGGATTGGCTGCCGTCCTGCCCAGATCGCATTGAGCCCCCAACATAAGACCTTCCCCCAACTCTAACAGCAGGTCAATATCATGAGCTTTTCCCCTACCTTCGGTAATGTCCGTCAGAATTTCTGCCATTTGCATCGTGCCTTCACGGCAAAAAACGCATTTGCCGCACGATTCACTCTGGATGAAGGACAGGGAGCGTTTAGCCTGATCAACGATGCAGGCATCGCCATCGATCACCAGAATGCTTCCGGACCCCATGAGGGTCCCGGCAGCGGACAGGTGCTCAAAGTCAACAGGAAGATCCAAGGAACTGGCTGGCAGATAGCCGCCTGTCGGACCACCGATCTGGACCGCTTTTAGAGCCTTGCCATCCGGGGTGCCTCCTCCGAAATCATAAACAATTTCACGGAGGGGTGTGCCCATGGGAACTTCAACCAGCCCGGGATGCATCACCTTTCCCGATAAACTTAAGACCCTGGTCCCCCTGCTTCGCTCGGTGCCGAACCCGGCGTACCATTCTGCGCCCCTTTCCATCACAGCAGACACATGAGCCCATGTCTCCGCCTGATGGATGAGGGTGGGCTTACCCTCGAGTCCGGAGACAGGAGGATGAGAAGCACAAACGAAAGGCATGGTTTGCTTACCTTCTATGGCGTTTAACAGGAAGGTCTCGTCGCTGCACGCGAGTTTGCCCGGCGCCTCTTTAACTTCGATGCGGAAGCTGATGTTCGAATCCAGAAGATGATTCCCTAGAAACCGCTGCTCCTCCGCTTGCTTCAAAGCAGTCCTGAGTCTGCTAATCGCCAATCCGTATTCAGCATTAATATAGATCCACCCCAGCCTAGCCCCCGTGGCAAAGGCACCAATCACCATCCCTTCCAAGACGGAGTAGGGATCGCATTCCAACAGGGTCCGGGCTGTTCGGGACTCCGGATCGCCCTCCACGGCATTGCAGATCACAACCTTCTCACCGCCTGGTGCATTAAAACTGAGGCGCCATTTCTCTCCGACCGGAGATCCGTCCCAACCCCGCTCCCGGAGCCCGGACCTGGCTATCTCTTCAATCACCCCTTCAGGAGCCATCTTGAGAGCCCGCGCCAATCCATTGAATCCACCCCGGTCACTATAGTCATTGATATTTTCAGGATCGATTTCACCGCAATTGCGGAGGGCTATTCTGACCTGGGGAAGAAGTTCTGATTCCATTTAACAGTAATAACCTCAAGCGCGGGCTTTACTTCAGACTTAATGTTCTGGAAATCTCCTCTAACCCCTTTTTTCCGTTGTCGTTAAGAAACCCATCTGCTTTCCTTTGAAATGAGAAGATACTTTCCTCATTTCCCTTGAGACATTCCCCTGCCAACACCCCTTATCCTCTGACTAATTCGACCTACCGACCCAACAAGTCCGTAGGGGAAGTACATTACAATCAGAACGAATAGGAGCCCAAAGATGATGAGATGCGCTTCTCCCAATTTAAGCGCAAAGACCTCTGAAAGGATGACCAGGAAAACGCTGCCGATAATCGGTCCCGCTAAAGTGCCGGCACCGCCGATGATCGCTGCCATGAGGGGTTCAAACGTCCAGACGGGACTGAACATCATGAAGATGAAATGGAAGGAGAGCCGCAAGTAAGCGAACACGCCCCCGGCCAGTCCGGCCAACAGTGCGCTGATGAATAATGCCAACACCTTACATTTGAACGTGTTGACACCGGTCACCTGGGCTGCTGTCTCGTCGTCACGAACCGCAACCATTCCAAGTCCCAGCTTAGAATGCGTCACCAGGTAAACAACGACGACGGCCAGGGTGGCTACGACGAAGGCAACGTAATAACGGGAGATAAGGTTATAGGAGGCAACATAGGAGCTTGGCATCTTAAGCATCCGGTGGAAAGTACCCCCCACCACGATCCGACATACCTCTGCTAATGCGAACGTCCCTATGCCAAAATACATTCCCTTCAACCTTAGGGTAGGCAAGCCAATAATCACTGCCAACACCATGGCGGCGACGCCACCTGCTGCCATCGCCAGATAAAAGGGGAGCCCAGCCTTCCAAATGAAATGTGTCACCAGCGTCCCGCAACCAAAGAAAGCAGCCAACCCCAGATTTATCTGACCTGTATAGCCTCCCATCAGGTTCCAGCTCTGAGCGAGGATGATATAGATAAACAGCATGATCAGCAAATTCAGGACACTGGTTCCGATATCCCAAATCAAAGGAGGAACCAGAAACACTGCTATCAAAACCCCAAGGATGGACAGTTTCTTCCAATGCATCAGGATCCATACTCCTTTTTGGCAAACAATCCCTGGGGTTTGATCATGAGGACGATGATAAATACAATCAGCGCGATCGCCTGGCGGTACGAAACCCCCACCACCAGAAGACCTGCCGACTCAATCAGACCCAGGACCATACCGGCAGGAATAATGGCATTGATGTTTCCTTCACCCGCAAGAACCATGACCACAAACGCGGAGGATAGCCAACCGATGCCGGCGGTCGAGCTGATGGAATAACTTGAAACGACCACCATCCCAGCCACGCCTGCCAGCGCGATCGCGATGCCGCAAGAAAATAAATAGGTGCGTTGAACGTTGATCCCACACAGGCTGGCTGCCACAGCATCCTGTGTCGCCGCCCGGATATGTTTGCCAAAATAAGTCCCACTCAGAATAAAATAGAGCGCCAATGCCACCAGAACGGCAACCCCCACCCCGCCGAGACCGGTAAGGCTGAATCTCACGCCGAGAAGCTTCAAGGTCTGTCCGGTGTAGGGGGTCATGACACTCCGGACATCCGGGGTCCAGAGCACGGTCATCGTGTTATCCAGGACCCAGATCGAGCCAAAGGTAATCAACATGGACGTATTAATTCGCATTCCGATGTTCGGTAATTTCAACAACGGTGAAAGAGCTAACTTATAGAAGGCAATTCCGACGAGGAACATGGCCATGACGACCAAGGGGAGCGAAAGGAATGGGTCGATCCCCCAAAGCTCCAGAAGCCAGTAGCTCAAATAGCCACCCAGAATGATGAATGTCCCATGAGCCGTATTGAGGAATTTCATGACACCCATGAGCAGCGCAAACCCAAGCGCGACCAGCCCGTAGAGAGCCCCGACCAGCAACCCATTGGCCATCGTTTGGAATACAATTTCCATGGAACCACTTCCCTCTTCTCTACGCCGTCCCCAGATAGGCCTCTTTAATACGTGCACTGCATAACAGAGACTTCGCGTCACCCTCGTCTACAATACGCCCATTTTCTATCACATAACCGCGGTGAGCCATTGATAGAGCCAGTGGCACATCCTGCTCGACAACGAAAATGGTCAATTTGTTTGCCTTATTGATGCCCTGTATCACACGGGAGAGCTCTTGGACCACAAGAGGGCTTAATCCTAGGGACATTTCATCGATTAGGAGACCCTTCGGTTGTGACATCAGGGCCCTGCCGATGGCTAACATCTGTTGCTCTCCCCCACTCAGCGTCCCCGCCCTTTGTTTGGCTCTTTCTCCCAAAATCGGAAAGACCTCGTAGATCTCTTTAAGCGTTTTTTGCCTTACCTTGCGCGCTGCGTGAATCGAAGCACCCATCTCCAGGTTCTCTAGGACGGTCATCTGCGGGAATATCCTTCTTCCCTCAGGAACCATGGAAATGCCATGTTCTACAATCGAGTGTGCAGGCAAGCTGTCCAGGCGAATTCCACGAAATTCGATGGATCCGACTCGTATTTTGAGTAATCCCGAGATGGTATTCATGAGGGTGCTCTTGCCGGCGCCATTGGAACCGACCAGCGTCACGATTTCCCCTTCTCCGATCGTCAGCGAGACATCCCATAACGCCTGAAGGTCGCCATAATAGACATCGATATGGGTAATCTTCAACACGAGACTTCTCCTCCTAGGTAAGCCTTCACAACCTCGCGATTGCAGACGATCTCCTGAGGAGTACCCTCTGCTATTTTCTCCCCGGTCTTCAGCACAATGATTCTGTCCGAAATCCCCATGATCACTTTCATCACGTGTTCCACGACGATGAGGGTGATGCCGGAATCTCTTATGGCTTTCACCAGCACGATCGCATCATCCAGCTCTGCTGGATTCAAACCTGCCATCATCTCATCCAACAAGAGCAGCTTTGGTTTCGTAGCCAGAGCTCGGGCAATTTCCAATCGCTTCCGGTCCACCAGGCTAAGCATGCCCGCCGTCCTATCCTGCCTGTTTGCCAGGCTGGTAAAAGCCAATATCTGCTCTGATTCGATACGGGCCTCTCTTGTATCCCGAGCCGGATGGCTGCCGTAAGCCCTTCCTATCATCACGTTTTCCAGTGAAGTCAACCGGCTGAAAGGTTTTACCAACTGGAAGGTCCGAGCGATGCCGCTCTCGCATATCTTATAAGGAGCCATCCCGGTGATATCTTTATTATTGAACTTCACCGTACCTGTGTTGGGCTTGAAAATCCCTGATATGATGTTGAACAGTGTGCTCTTGCCCGCTCCGTTGGGACCAATCAGTCCCAGCACCTCTCCCTGGTTGAGATGAAAGCTCACCTGCTTGACAGCAATCACTCCACCAAAAGCTTTGGATACGTTGTCCAATTCAAGCAGTATCATATCTTCCCCGTTTATTGTAGCTGATGGGCATGTTTGACCCGGCCCGACACAGCTGTAACCAATAAGATGTCAAAAAATCCGAAATCCGAATACAGGGCGAAGCGTCCGTTTCGGACCAATCCGAATTTGTTCAAACTCTAAACACTAAACTCTAAATCCTAAATAGATCCCAAATATAAAACTCAAAACGTAATTTTGACTTCTCAAAAATTGAAACGAATATTTTCTAAGTCATATGGGATTGAGTTTTGTGCTTTGGACATTTGACTTTGTTTCGAGTTTAGGATTTAACATCTTTTTTGTTTCGAATTTTTTATTTCGCGCTTCGGATTTAGAATCCATTCGATCTTTACAGCCCAATAAGAAAGCATTCCAACCGCGGGACTCAGCGGTTGGAATGTGCGAAATTTATGACATGCTACTTGGGTCGGGGATAAATCAGCGCCTTTGATTTCATGTCATCCGGCCAAACCATCTCCATTTTTCCTTTCTGCCATTGGGTAACGACAAGGGGAGCATTGATTCGCCGGCATTTCTCATTAAACTTGATCTGTCCAAAAACGGTCGGTACATCGATGCTGGCAATCGCATCCCTGACTTTCGTTCTGTCCAGCGTGCCGGCTTTCTCGATGGCCGCGGCTGCGACCTGAATCGAGGCGTAGGCATTTCCGACAACAATGTGAGTTTCCGTTCCAAACTTGGCCTTGTATTCGGCATTCAATTCCTTCACGCCGGGGTAGTTTAGCGCAGGATGCCAGTCAGGGCATCCGATGACATAATCACCCATGGCGCCTGTCATCTTCACCCAGACTGGATCGTCGGACCCCCTGATCATAATGATAGCTTTTGGATTATAATCAAGCTCCTTCATCTGCTTAAGCATCGTAATGCAATCAGGAGGGACGGGCCCAGAAAAGACCACCTCTGCACCGGCCTTTTTTGCCTCTAGAATGAGCTTGCTCATATCCGGAGTTAGCACCTGATAATTGTTATGGGATACGAAGGTAATTCCTGCTGCCGCCGCTTTCTCTTTCGCGAGATTGAAGATTTCAGCGATCCAATCGGTTTGCTCCTGCCACATGGCCCACTTGGTTGGCCTTTGATCTTTTGGAATTTTTCCGAAAGCACCGAAGACCGCATTTATTATCCCATCATTCAGCTTACTGAGGCCAAAATAGTACTTAAAACCTCTTTCCCAAAGCGCAACATTGGTCACCAATGAGGTGATGGCAGGTAACTTATTCTTTTCAAAGACATCGGAAGACCCACTCATCATGGTGGTGCCGCAAACAATAGAAGCGCCTTGTTGATTGAAAGCTTCCGCTCGGGCAATCGCCTTCTCCGGGTTGGTCTCCATATCTAGGATTGAAATTTCAAGAGGTATTTTCTTCCCATATTCTTTGACAAAAACACCGCCGTCCTTATTGAACTTTGCCGCCGCCATTTCGTAACCGTCTTTTGCCGGTTTTCCGATCGCAGCATCGGGACCAGTCAGGGATATCATAATCCCGATCTTTATGGCTTTGGGTGCTGCCGGCTGAGCATACCCAGGTCCGAAAGCCAATAATAGCATCAGACAAATACACAGCGTAATTCCGATCAATTGCTTTCTCATCATGACATGCCTCCTTTTTAATATTGCTTAATTAATAATTACAGCCACTTCATCCGAGATTTGATTTTTCTTTCTCCTGAGAATTAACACCCCCTTTCTCCGGAACTTTTCCTTTTTCGAAAAATGGGGTTCCGCCCGCAATCGTTCTGGGATGGAACTGGATCGGTAGATCATAGTGGTTCTTCCTTCCAAAAGGCTCTTAGCCTCCTTTTCACTGTCCGGTCACAGGATTTCGCCATCCGGCGGACCTGTTTCCCTAAAGCCCCGGATCAAGTCCGGGGCAGGCTTAACCATCGTTCAGCATTCAAATGTGCTATCTTCTCCCTCACTTCATCGCTCATTGGAGTGTTCTCGAAACAGTCGATGGAAGCCTTCGGATGCACAAAGGGATAGTCCATGGAATAAAGGACGCGGTCTTCGCCCATGGCGGCTATCGCGCATAGCAACGCCTCCGGCCTGTAGAGGCCGCTCGTCGTGACGATAATGTTACTCCTGATGTATTCGGAAAGCCGCTTCTGGAGTTTTCTGCCGCTTTTGGCAGCCATGACGTAACCTTCATCCAGACGGCCAAAAAGATAGGGAAGAGATTCACCAAGGTGCCCCAGAATCAATGTAGCCTTGGGGAATGCATCGAAGACCCCGGCGTTGATGATGCGTAGCGCATGAGTGCCCGTCTCGACCCCCCAGGCCCACGTTGCCCCCGTCAGTTCGGGGTGTCCTGCATATACTTTTGCAGAATCAAATGAAGGCTCCTGCACGTGCAGATAGATGGGTACTTCGAGGGCTGCTGCCCGCTCCCAAATAACCCAGTATTTCGATTCGTCGAGGTACTCCCAGCCGGTGCTGCCCTGTATCATAGCTCCCTTGAATCCCAACTGTTTTACCGCCCGTTCGAGTTCATCGGCGGCGGCTTTCGGGTCCTGGGTAGGCAACCCCGCAAATCCCGCAAAGCGACCAGGATACTTCCGGATGATCTCCGCCTGTGCGTCGTTTATCTTCCTTGCCTTGACGACGGCAGTCGGCGCGTCGGCATACCCTTGAATGCCGGGAGAGCCTGTTGAAATAACCTGCACGGCAATGCCGAATTCGTCCATAAAGGGGAGGCGGAATTTCTCGAAATCCGGCGTCCTGGGGAAGGAGTATCCAATGGCCTTTGGATCGACGGTAATGGGATACTTCGTTCTCTTCCCCCACTCGGTGCGTAGATCGTTCAACTCCTGATTCGCCCAGTGTTCTTCAAGAGCGATCTTCTTCGTTCTTTTCACTGCGCTCTGGCGCTCATTTATGTCCATACTTCAGCATCCATGTAACGTTTCTGTTCCTCGATAATCATACCGTGGGCATAGTGCCTCTCTTGGGAATCAAGATTCAGAACTTTGATTGGACATGAAGAAATGTGGTGCCCGGGATCATGAATTGACAGTCATGAAGATGTCTATAAACATGATTGCGAAAAATGTGCCATTATTATTGCGTTGTAATATCAATTACATAAAAATACTGTCGCCCTAGATTTGTCAAATATGACCAATCCCCTGTCATATTAGACGATTTTGCGTTAAATTGTCAAATATGATAAGAATTAGTATCCCTTAATTTCTTCTGACTGATGAGGAATCAGAATTATGATCATCGACGAAAATGAATTTTTCCGGCAGGCTACCCTGCGTATCTGTGGAAATCTCGATTTTGAATTCGCCATGCAGGAATGTCTTATCTTTCTAAGATCCTTCATGCCAGCGGATAGACTCCAACTCAATCTTTATGATCGAGGATTGGGTGCGTTAAGGACCATTGCCATTGCCACTCCCACGGAGGCCAGCAGACTCAATATGGTGCTACCATTGGATGACGAGGGGAAGAAGTTCCTCGACGGCCCCGGCCTTCCGCCCGTCGTGATACGAAATAGTGTTCTCTTGGATCCGGTTGCAAGACCCATCGTACAAAGGACAGGACGATGGAACGATTCCATCCTGGTGATGCATCTGGCCATTAAGGAAACCAAGCTCGGAAACTTGGTCCTGTTTGCTGAAGGACTGGATAGGTATACGGATGAGCATCTGCGATTATACTCAATCTTGTATGAACCTTTTGCGATCGCCCTCTCGAATGCCCTGCGGTACGATGAGTTGAATCAACTCAAAGAAGTCATGGCGGATGACCTTCGCTATCTCCAAGGCAGACTTCAACATTTTTCTGGAGATGTCATCGGCGAGGAGTTCGGTTTAAAAGAAGTCATGGAAATGGTGAGGGAGGTCGCCCCTCTGGATAGTCCGGTACTGTTGCAGGGAGAGACCGGCGTGGGGAAAGAGATTATTGCGAACGCCATCCACAGCTTGTCCCGTCGCAAGAATGGCCCCTTCATCCAGGTGAATTGTGGGGCTATTCCTGAAACTCTTATAGACAGTGAACTCTTCGGTCATGAAAAGGGCGCCTTTACCGGTGCCATCTCTCAAAAACGAGGCTGCTTTGAGCGAGCCGACGGGGGAACGATTTTTCTGGACGAGGTGGGCGAGTTGCCACTCCAGGCACAGGTCCGGATGCTGCGAGTGTTGCAGGACAAAAATATTCACCGGATAGGAGGGGCCAGTCAGGTGAGGGTCGACATTCGTATCATCGCTGCAACCCACCAAAACCTCCATGACATGGTTAAAAGAAAACTGTTTCGAGACGACCTGTGGTTCAGGCTGAATGTCTTTCCGATCGTCATCCCGCCATTAAGGGATCGAAAAGAAGACATCCCTGCCTTGGTCGATCATTTTGTCGAAATAAAATCGAAGGAACTGCAGATGCCTCTCCTCCCAAAGCTTGCTCCGGGAGCCATGGCACCCCTGATGGCCTATGCGTGGCCGGGCAACGTCAGGGAATTGGAAAATGTCATCGAGCGGGCCTTGATTCTGAGCAAAGGCCGACCCCTCACTCTTGATAACATCGTCTGGCCGGATGACAGTGAGGGTCACGGAAAATTGACAACACAAAAGGATGATTTTTCCAACCTTGACGCGGCGGTGTCAAAACACATTCAGCAAGCCCTGGAGATGGCCAAAGGGAAAATCCATGGATCGGCCGGGGCCGCACAACTGCTGGGCATCAATCCCAGCACCCTCCGGCACCGCATGAGGAAGCTCGGGATACCCCACGGAAGACAAAAACAGAAGAGAATTTAGCTCCCCAGGTCCCTCACCCCTCCCCACTCCCGTATGGGGAGAGATAAAGCTCCCTCCCTCGCGGGGAAATCGTGACCTTTCCTAAATCAAGTCCTCTGACGCCTGCTTGGTTGACAATCTTTTGGCCTTTCTCTTAATATGGAGCTATGCCTTTTCTTGTTCTCCTTCTGGTCATTCTTGTCTCCTCTCCATGTCTTGGTCAGATGCTGGATGAATCTGTGGATCAAGGTCTCGGTCAGAAGCTGGAGGAGTCTACAAATCAATTTTGGAAATCTACGAATCAAGTTCGGGAGTCGACGGATCAAGTCTGGGAAGTCGGCGATCGCCGCTGGACGGTTGAAGAAGAGCGTCGATTTGAAAAATGGGTGGAGGAAACGATTACGGAAGATTTCTTCATCCGATACCAGATCCCCACGGATTGTGCGGATGTGGTCTATGCGATTCGATGGATTTATGCCCGGATCAACCATCTTCCCGCGGCTGCGACGACCAGGGAGGGCAGATGGATCGGCCACTGGTCCACGGATTGGAAACATCTCCCAACCCACCCGGAATGGTACTTGGATGAACGTTTCCGCGCCGCCCTTCGCTATCTCCTTCCGATGACCTGGACAGGGACCCTTCCCTTCGACACCTATCCCATTCGCATCTCTTCCGATTCGGTCACCCCGGGAACGCTCTTCTTGCTTACAGAGTCCCACACCGGGATAATCGGCCATGTCTTTCTCGACGGAAGCCATGCCCATCCTCTTCAGACCTGGGAATCGGGGCTTCCCGTGAAGGTTCGAAAACTAAGTTTAGGATATTTTTTTTCAACGAAACCGGAATCCAGCGCCCGCTCCGGTCTCGTGAAGTTTCGATGGCCCGTTTCTGAAAACGGGGAATGGAAGTATCTCTCCGTTCAGGAACACCCCTTCTATTCCGAAGAGCAATACACCACCGATTTCTGTAAGGGCTCTACCGATTTTGTCGAGGCCGTGGCCCGGAGGATCGATCCAACAAATTATTCCCCCACGGAGAAGATGATGAAGGTTATGGGAACGATCATCCGCTACCTCAGGGAGAGGGTTCCCCTTGTTCTGACAGGATACGAGCAGTGTCACAATGGGGACTGCCCGGATGGCTCGGAAGCGTGGGAAATTCACACGACCCCGGGCTTCGATGGAATGATCATCTCCTTGATGGATCATCTCTCAAAGATCATCGAATCGAATCATCTCGACCGGGGGATGGTGAAGGGAATGATGGAGTCTATTTCGATCGGCATCTCGGAGAACCGTTCCGTCACATTCTATGATGTCTATCAGAACCGCTCCTGGCTTTCCTCCAATCCGGAGAACTCCATCGAGGCCCGGTGGGGGTTAAGCAAATGTGAGATGATCCGCGCACAGACCCTCACCACCAAAGAGTCCATTGCCTTCATCGAGAGGCTTTACCGTAAAAGGGACCCCAAATATGCAGACTTATCGATTCTCCAGCAGCAGCGTCTCCTGGTAAGACTGAACGAGGAGTGGACGAGGTCGGAGTGCAGAGAGCCGCTTCCGACCGCATTGAAAAAAGCCCGGCTTTCTCCTCCCCGGAAGGACTTGATTAGGGACTCGATTGAGGTCCGCCGAGGATCGAAGAGGTGTGAGATGATCCGGGCACAGATCGTCGCCACCAACAACTCCATTGCCTTCATCGAGAAGACTTATCGGAGTAAAGATCCTGAATACGCCGACTTCTCGATTCGACAGCAACAGCAAGACCTGCAAAAATTGAGCGAGGATTGGAACAGGTCCGAATGCATGGAATCGCTTCCGATGCCGGAGAAAAGAGCGAGCAAGTAGAGAAAACAAGTGAGAGAAAGGGAACAGAGAACTCAAGAATTTACGTCATCGTGCAGAAGGTATGTTCGACTTCTTGTAGCTGATGGAAATGCCTGAGCTGCTGGAACGATCGATCGTCGTCTCGTAGTTGGGTAGGCTTCGGACATAATCAACAAATCTTTTTACATCTCCAAAACCATCGGTCACATTGTGAGCCGTAAAGCAACCGCCCACGGCCAGTTTTGGGTCCACGTCTTTAAAATACTGCGTATACCATTCCTTGTCGGCATCGGAAAAGACAAAATCAAATGGGCCTTTCAATTCTTTCACCAACTGATGGGCATCGGCCAACCGGGCATCAATCATTTCTTCCACTCCGGCCTTCTTAAAATTCTTCAACGCTGTCTTGTGGCGGCCCTCGTCGATCTCAATGGTAATCAGTTTGCCGCCCGTCTTGCTCAACGCCCAGGCCATCCATATAGAGGAATGGCCCGTGGACGTGCCGATTTCCAGCGCCCGTTTGTAATTGTTTTTGACGATCAAGTTGAATAATGTCTGCCCGTCCTTGTAGGGCACATTCCAGTCATTCCAGTTCCTCCGGTTTTCGTTCAGGAATTTTTCCACCCTCGCATCCAGCTCTTTGGAGGTCGCGGTTTCTTGGGCAAAGACCAAAGGGACAGTGGCAGCTAAGAAAATTGATAGACTCATATAGGTAACCAGAACTCTCAAGGAAGTCCGACTCATCTCTCGCCGTTTCATAATTCATTATGCCACACAACTACCCACTTCTCCATTCATACTTTCTGCTATTCGAGAAAAGAGAAGTTGAGTTTGGAAAGAAACGTTGGGCGAGGAGAATGAGTGGTTGACAGTGGGGAAGAAAAAGAATCAGTGAAGGGAATGCAAGTCCATGGAGAATGGCGTGGATGAAAAAGGAATTTTGAACGAGGGGGAGAGCCTTGGGAGGAACTTCCCCCTCGGCAAGCGTGGATCATCAATAATTCTCTGCCAGAACCTCAAAGTAGGCTCTGGGGTGTTTGCAGACTGGACATTTCTCCGGAACTTCCTTCCCTTCAAAGACATAGCCGCAATTCCGGCAGTGCCATTTCACAGAAGACTCCTTTTTAAATGCCTTTCCTTCCCTTACATTTTTTAACAGATCCAGGTACCTGGCCTCATGGAATCTTTCTACCTTGGCGACCTGGCTGAAGGCTTCATAAGCGTCGCCCAATCCTTCCGTCTTGGCTGCCGCAGCGAAATCCTGGTAGAGCTTTGTCCATTCGAGATTCTCTCCAGCAGCCGCCGCTTTCAAATTGTCGGCGGTATTTCCGACGACTCCGGCAGGGTAAGCCGCCATGATCTCTTCGTCTCCTCCCTTGAGCAAATTGAAAAAGAGCTTGGCGTGTTCTTTCTCGTTTTCGGCTGTTTCCAGAAAGATGGCGGAGATCTGCTCGTAGCCCTCTTTTTTGGCAGCACTGGAAAAATAGGTGTAGCGGTTTCGGGCCTGCGACTCGCCGGCAAAAGCGGCCAAGAGATTCTTTTCTGTCTTGCTTCCTTTCAATTCCATACTTTTCCCTCCTGGGTTTGATTCAATGAGAGACTATTAGAATCACCCTTCGCCCCCCTTTTCCAAAGGGGGATAATAAGAATCATAGCCATGTCTTCAAGACGTTCTCATCCACTCACTCCCATAATCGTCTTATAACTATAAAGCGGTGATAGGAGTGTGTCAAATTAGGGGAGAGGGGACCAGGGGGATGGCATGGTTCTCATGGAAAAAGAGATGCTTCCAAGATCGAATCCGCTTATTGCCAAATCTCTTGAAAAGGCTTAAAGTTTGAAAATGGAGAATACGCCAGAAGGAGGACAGCATGAAAGTTTTGGGAATCCTGGGGAGCCCTCGGGTCGGAGGAAACAGTGATATCTTATTAGAACAAGCGCTGGCAGGGGCCAAGAATGCAGAGGCAGAAGTGGAGAAGATTGTCCTGTCCAAGAAAAAGATTTCCGGGTGTCTGGATTGTGGAAAGTGCAATGAAACAGGGATCTGCGTCATCAAAGATGACATGCTGGAGATTCACAAAAAGATCCTCGACGCAGGGGCCATCATTCACAGTGTGCCTGTCTATTTCTGGGCCATGACTTCACAGATGAAGGCCTACCTGGACCGCTGGTGTGCCTTTTTCGATGCGGAATGGCAGTGGCAGAAGGCCTACCGGCCTAAGATGAAAGGAAAAAAGATCGGCTTGATTACGCTCTGCGGAGACCCGAATGTCTCGACAGCCGACCCCATTGTTCACAGTTTCAAGAGCACCTGCCAATTCAGCGGACTCAACTTCCTGGGGGTGGTGCAAGCATCGGCTTCTACAAAAGGCGAAATTTCCAAAAACGAGGGAATCAAGAAACAAGCCTATGATCTGGGAAGAAAGAGTGTGACCGGATAACCCTGTTGTTAAAAGAAGATCCATTTTAATTAAGATTGAATGCGTCCCTTCTGCCGGAAAAGGCATGGCGCTTTCGAGGCCGAATTCAATGAAACAAGAGGGTTAACGTCTCTTTCGGCCTCGGTTCTCCAGGATGATACGGTCAACGATCTCCCCGCAAAGAATGCATCTCCATCCGAAAAAATCCTCGTTCTGACCGTAGAATTTTTCGTAAGCCATCGAGCCTCCGCAGCGGTCACATTTCATTGACCTCACCTCCCTTTTTTAATTTATACTAATGTATGCATCGGCTCTCCGAATTTCAAGGCCGGAGGATGAAAAAATGATCCATTGTTTGACGGGTAGAAGGCATTAGAATTAAATGATAACCTTATGAAGCTGTTTTTATTACAACTTCCCATTCAGGGACATGATTTCTTTTACAGCAAAGAGAATATTCCTCTCGCCGCATCTTATCTCCAACAGATTGCAGAAGCGCAAGGAATTGAAGCGGAACTGTTGCCTAATCCCTTGATGTCTTACGGAAGCGATCAGGCCATTCTCCGGTATTTGGTAGATTCGAAATCGGACATGGTAGGGATGAGTTGTTATTTGTGGAATGTGGAGCGGAGCTTATTTCTTGCCCGGATGCTCAAGCGCCATTTGCCCTCCTGTAAGATCGTATTGGGAGGGCCGGAGATCAACCCGGATAACGAATTCCTTCTGCGGTACAAGGATTTCGATATCGGCGTCGTTGGCGAAGGCGAGGAGGCATGGAAAGTCATACTTCAATCTCATCCGGAGCCTCCTCGGCTTCCTAGGATACTTCTGAAAGAGGAAGATGGGGAATGGCATTTTACTGAAAAGAGGCTTCCTCCTTCACCTCTTGATCATTGGGCGTCTCCTTTTCTCTCCGGAAAACTGGACGGCCATCTCAAGAACGTCTTGTGGTTGGAGACCGTGCGGGGTTGTGTCCACCGCTGCGCCTATTGCTATTATCACAAGCAGTCCGTAGGTCTCAGGACTTTCCCCCTTGACCGGATTTTGACGGAAATGCGCCGTGCGCGGGAGAAAGGGGTTGAGGAGATCATCTTTCTCGATCCCTGTTTTATCAGACATCCTCAACTTGAAGTACTCCTGAGAGAAATGGAGAATATCAATCAAGACCGTTTCTTAAGGATTCATGCCGAGGGCAATGCCGAAGCGATTGCGCCATGGATGGCTGAAAGGATGGGACGGGTTGGGTTCGCCCGAATGGAGGTCGGCCTCCAAAGCATCAACAGGAATACGCTGGGACGCATTCGTCGGGATTTCGAGGTAGAAGGCTTTCAGAAAGGGGTTCATCTCCTGTGGGACAATGGCATCGAAGTGATGGTCGATCTCATTGCCGGGCTCCCCGGAGATCGCTTTTCCGATATCTGCCGAAGTATTGACTGGGTGCTCGAATATGAGGCCTGCGATCTTCTGATGCTTTATCCTCTGAGCCTCATTTCCGGAACAGAGCTTCACCAGCGTTCGAAAGAGTTTAGGATCAAGGCCCTGACCTACCCTCCCTATTTCGTGACGCGAAATAAGGAAATAACCGCTCCGGAAATTTGTCAGGCCTTTCTTCATTACGAAAACCGGGTCGAGGAAGAAATCTCTCCTCTCGAGGTTCCTCCGGCCTTAGACTCCGTTTCAACAATGGACTCCCTGCTCGGGGAATTGCGCGCCGTGGTCCGCTGGCATACTCCAGACCAGGTGCGTCCTCTCTCCCGTCTCAACCCATCCCTCGCCTATGCCTTTACCCTTAGCCTGTCCCGAGAGGTGCTGAGAGAACACACAAGATGGCTTCCATATTTGCGCGAATACTTGCAGGAGAACCCCTTCACCCTGCTCTCTATTGAAGTGCCCTACGACGTTTTCCCTGAAGAACTCGACCCCTGCTGGCAGTTCGCCCGCGAAAAGACACAACATCTCCTGGACCGGGATTATACGGTTCCCCATACACCCTATCGAAGTTTTCTCATTTTCAGCCGTCATGAAGGACTCCTCTGGAAGTGGCCGGACCCAAGGGAACCCCTTCCCCTTCGGTTACCCGACGGCCAGAAAACCCCGTCTCGTCCTGCCTGTCTTGTGAAGACCTCAGAGAAAATTCTTCCCCGGTGGTTCTTAAACCACCTGAGCCAGCGTTACGACTCCTTGCCCGAAATCAAAATATGGCTGCCTGCCGAGGATTAATTGAAGCGTGTCTGATGAGAAACGCGGAGATTACCGACTAACAGAGATGACGTTACCAGCGAAATCCAGCCAAACCACCCGCCTTGCTAATCAGTCCTCTCGCCTCGGGCACACGAAACGCCAGGGCGATTCCCAAATAGACGGCGCCATACAATCCCAGAGAAACGATCGCCAAAGGAATTGGATGGCTTAGATCCATCATCAATTTGCCAGCCCAACCAGCCCCAGCACCAATGGCTGCTGCGGTCCAGAGTCTTAGGACGAATGACCCCGGCAGACCTGTCTTGCCAATCCGTCCTTTCAGCGAGCTTCGAAGGAGAGCCAACTCCAGCCATCCGCAAAGACCTGCGGATGCGGTGAGTCCTACGACTCCCCAGCGTGCGTTCATGCCGAGGAGGGGGGGTAAGGGTATGGCAGACAGATATCCGAGACCTGCGGTGAGACAAACACGCACGATTGCATACCGTAGCGGCGTGTGCGTATCTTTCAGGGAGTAATACATCGAGGCATACAGTCT
>Ga0335084_10000233_pt1 | contig 43735 bp, 44 predicted proteins | sample Lox_Sample_44_FD_206721 | JGI IMG/M metagenome (GOLD analysis project Ga0335084, IMG submission 206721) | Soil microbial communities from Loxahatchee National Wildlife Refuge, Florida, United States - Lox_Sample_4.4 | ecosystem: Environmental > Terrestrial > Soil > Wetlands | place: USA...
GAAAGATCCGACTGGCGCGAACCTCGACCGCATTCAGATCATTAAGGGATGGGTTGACGCGAGCGGCAAGGCGCAGGAGAAGATTTACGACGTCGTGTGGTCGGGCAATCGCAAGCCCGGCAAGGACGGGAAGCTGCCGCCGGTGGGTGATACGGTAGACGTAGCGGCGGCGACGTGGACCAACACGATCGGCGCGACCGAACTCGCCGCCGTGTGGAAGGACCCGGACTTCAAGGTCAACCAGCGCGCCTTCTACTACGCACGCGTGATCGAGATCCCGACGCCGCGCTGGACGGCATACGACCAGGTGCGCTTCGGCGTGAAGATGGGTAAGGACGTTCCGATGACGGTGCAGGAACGTGCCTGGACCTCGTCGATCTGGTACACGCCGGGGTGATCAAAGGCCTTTGCATGCGCGGGACGGTGGCATGAGCTACTGCGTCGGAGCCAGCCTGCCGGTCGCACGCTCCCGTCCCGGCTGACCCACGCCGGCCGTCAACCCCGGTCATTCCGGAGCAGGCATTGAAGGCACTGCTGCGCGAACCGCTCGTGCAATTTCTGCTGCTCGGCGCGGCGCTCTTCCTTGTGGATGCGTGGCTGCGTCCGGCGACACCCGCTCCGCGCGACTGGAGCGAGATCGTCGTCAGCGAGGCCCGCATCCGCAACCTCGCGCAAACCTTCGCTCGCACCTGGCAGCGCCCCCCGACGCGCGAAGAACTCGACGGCCTGATCGAGTCTTTCGTGCGCGAGGAGGTGATGGTGCGCGAGGCGCGGGTGCTGGGTCTCGATCGCGACGACGCGATCATCCGCCGGCGCCTGCAGCAGAAGATGGAGTTCGTTGCGGACGAAGGCGTGGCGCTGGCGCCGGCGACCGACGAAGAACTCGCGGCCTATATGAAGCTCCACCCCGAATCATTCCACACCGAACCGCGCGTCAGCTTCATGCAGGTCTACTTCGATCCGCACAAGCGGGGCGCGGGAGCGGAGGCCGAGGCAAGTCGTCTGCGCGACTCACTGAACCGCCCCGACGCGAAGACGGATCCTGGTCAGCTGGGTGACCGTCTGCTGCTTCTGCAGGCGTCCTATGACGACGTGCCGCAGTCGGAAGTCGCGCGTCTGTTCGGCCCGGAGTTCGCTGATGCACTCGTCACGCAGCCCACGGGGCGCTGGGTTGGGCCAGTGAGGTCGGGTTATGGCACGCATGTGGTGAAGGTGGTGGTCGTGCAGGCGGGCGGCGACCCGTCACTGGACGAAGTGCGGCCGATCGTCGAGCGCGAATGGATGAACGCCAAACGCCAGCAGCTCGCGAGGGTGTTTTACGAGCAGCTGCGCGCGAAGTACACGATCACGGTTCGCATGCCGGAGGCGATAAAGCCGTGATTCATAGGCTGCGTGCGGCACTGGCAGCGTTGGCGGCGGCCTTGGTACTGGCGCCGGCGGCTGCGCACGAACTGCAGCCGGGTTTCCTCGAACTGAAGGAGGCCGCACCAAGCCGTTACGACGTGCTGTGGAAGTTGCCGTCGCTTTCCTCCGACGAACGCATGCCGATCGTTGCGGTCTTTCCGGAGCGTTGCCGGCAACTTGGCGAGCCGCGCACCCACCGCTCCGGCACAGCATGGGTGTTTACAGCCCGATTGGAATGCCCGGGCGGTCTCGTCGGCGAGACGCTGGCGATCGAGGGACTGGAAGCGTTCGCGACTGACGTGCTGCTGCGCGTACAGCAGCTCGACGGCACGGTCGAGACCTACGTGCTGAAGCCGGTGCAACCCTCGGTCACGCTGCGTGCGCCGGACGGGCGGCAGCGCGGAGTCTGGCTGTACCTCGACCTCGGGATCGAGCACATCCTGCTCGGCATCGACCACCTGCTGTTCGTGCTCGGACTGCTGCTGATCGTCAGCGACCGCTGGGTGCTCGTCAAGACGATCACGGCGTTCACCGTCGCACACAGCATCACGCTGGCGGCGGCAACCTTTGGCGTCGCGACGTTGCCCCCCGCGCCGCTCAACGCGGCGATCGCGCTTTCGATTCTGTTCCTCGGGCCCGAGATCGTGCGGCGCTGGCGCGGCGAGACCAGCTTCACGATCCGGCACCCGTGGGTGGTCGCCTTCGCCTTCGGCTTGCTGCATGGCTTCGGCTTTGCGAGTGGACTGGCGCAGCTTGGGCTGCCGCGCGGCGAGATCCCGGTCGCACTGCTGCTCTTCAACGTCGGCGTCGAGTTGGGTCAGCTCGCCTTCGTGCTGCTGATCCTCTTGGTCGAACGTGCATTCCGCCTGCTCGAAATCCACTGGCCGCTCATCGTTGCGCGGCTGCCGGGTTACGCGGTGGGCACGCTCGGCGCGTACTGGACGATTCAGCGCCTGGCAATCCTCTTTCGCGGCGCCGGCTAACTCCTGGCGAGCGGCCGTCGCCCCTGCTCACGTCGCAGCGGCGACCAGCAGACCCTGGCGCTCGATGAAGCCGATCACGACCTCGACGCCCGCACCGGTCTTCAGATTGGTCATCACGTAGGGACGTGGCCCGCGCATGCGCTCGGTGTCGTGGCGCATGACCTGAAGATCTGCGCCGACGTGCGGAGCGAGGTCGGTCTTGTTGATTACCAGCAGGTCACTCTTGGTGATGCCAGGGCCGCCCTTGCGCGGGATCTTCTCTCCGCCGGCGACATCGATGACGTAGATCGTCAGGTCCGAGAGCTCCGGGCTGAAGGTCGCCGCGAGGTTGTCGCCGCCCGACTCGATGAAGATGAGCTCGAGGTCGGGGAAACGCCGGCACATGCGGTCCACCGCCTCGAGATTGATCGACGCGTCCTCGCGGATCGCCGTGTGCGGACAGCCACCGGTCTCCACCCCCATGATGCGGTCCGGCGTCAGCGCCTGCGCAGTGACCAGCAGCCGCTCGTCCTCCTTCGTGTAGATGTCGTTTGTGATGACCGCGAGGCGATAGCGCTCGCGCATGCGCTTACACAGCACCTCGACCAGCGTCGTCTTGCCGGATCCGACCGGCCCGCCGACGCCGACGCGCAGGGGTGCAGCGGCGCGCGCAGGCACGAGATCGATGTCGCGGGGCGCGCTGGTCGTGGTCATTTGGGATCAGGAACGGAAGAGTCGCGAGTATTGGGTTTCGTGCCGTGCCGAGTGCAGGACGGCGCCAAACGCGCATGTGCCGAGTTCTTCGTCGCCGAGCGCCCTCGCGGTGCCGATCGCCTGCTGCATCGAGGGATGCAGCGCGTAGAGCATCGCCTGGGCGGCCTGCTGACCGAGCGGCACGGTCTTCACCGCCACGAGCACCTGGTTTTCGGCCCACGTCCACAGGTAGGCGGCGAGGCCCTCGTCGCGTGTGATTCCGAGTCGCGCACAGGCGATCGCAAACACCGCCGTGTAGGTCGGCGATTCGAGGTCCGGAGGATCGAGATTCAACGCCGGAAACACGCGCGCGAGCGATGCGCCCATCTGCAGCGACTCAGCGCGCAGCTCGGCGGTTTCGCGCGTCGCCAGCAGCTCTTCGTTCCAGCGGACGACCTGCCGAGTGTCATCAGCACAGGCAGCGTCGTGGACACGCAGCCACAACGGCGCCTCCAGTCGCGCAAGCACCAGAGTCAGCGCATCGACGATCCAGCGCCGCGCGGTCGCGGCGTCACGCACCGTGTCGTCGGTGATCGCAGCCTCGAGTCCCTGCGAGTAGGCGAAACCTCCAACCGGCAGCGCAGGGCTGGCGAGTTGCAGCAGCGCAAGCGTCGTCGCGAGCGAAGATGCCGGGCGGGCCGTCATCGTCTGCGCCCGCGCGCATGCGCAGCGATCGACAGCTGCTCGCCGATCGTGGCCGAGACCTCGTCGACCTCATCGCGTGGCGCGTGGCCATGGTGATGATGACCGCCGTCGTACGCGCCGCCTTCAGGATCGAACGGCGCCTCGAGATGCTCGATACGGGCTCCGAGTCCGCGCAGCATCGCCTCTAGGATCGGATCGCGCTCGATGATGACCGCATCGGCGGCGAGCTGAGCGGGCACATGACGGTTCGCCAGATGGTAGGTCGCGCGCAGCAGCGCGAGCGGCGAGTCGGCGCTGATGCGTGTGACCGGCTCCGCCGCGACTTCGACGATCGCGAAGCCGCCATCACCGGCAAGCACGGTCCCGTCGCGCAGAGCGGTGCCGCGCCTCGCTTCCCGCAGCAGAATCGCAACGGCCCGACTGTCGATGCTCATCGACGCCAGCCGGTGCTTCACGCGTTCGTCGTAGGTGAGCCGCACGCGCACGGCCGCCGTTTCCTGCGCGGGCGTCAGGGGAGTCTCGTGAATACGGGTGAAGCGCAGCATCAGAACAGGAAATAGCGCTGCGCCAGCGGCAGTTCGCGCGCCGGCTCGCAGTCGAGCAGCACGCCGTCGGCGTGCACCTGATAAGTCTCCGGATCGACGCTGATGTTCGGAGTCATCGCGTTGTGGATCATGCTCCGCTTGGAGAGCTTGCGGATGCCCTTTACGGCGACCACGGTCTTCTGCAGCCCGTACTTCTCCGGCACGCGCTTTCTCAACGCGGCCTGTGAGACGAACGTCAGCGAGCTCTTTGCCATCGCTCCGCCGAACGCGCCGAACTGCGGCCGGTAGTGCACCGGCTGCGGCGTCGGGATCGACGCATTCGGGTCGCCCATCGCGGCGGCCGCGATCGTGCCGCCCTTCAGGATCAGGAACGGTTTCACGCCGAAGAAAGCCGGCTTCCACAGCACGAGGTCGGCCCACTTGCCGACCTCGACAGAGCCCACTTCGTCCGCGATGCCGTGTGTCAGCGCCGGGTTGATCGTGTACTTCGCCACGTAGCGCTTGATGCGCGCATTGTCGTGCTCCTTCGGGTCCGAGAAATTCTTCTCGGTGAGCGAGCCGCGCTGCTGCTTCATCTTGTGCGCGGTCTGCCAGGTGCGCGTGATTACTTCGCCGACGCGCCCCATTGCCTGCGAGTCCGACGAGATCATCGAGAACGCACCGAGGTCGTGCAGGATGTCCTCGGCAGCGATCGTCTCCTTGCGGATGCGGCTTTCCGCGAAGGCGATGTCCTCGGCGATCGCGGCGTCGAGGTGGTGGCACACCATCAGCATGTCGAGGTGCTCGTCGAGCGTGTTGACGGTGTAGGGACGCGTCGGGTTCGTCGAGGACGGCAGCACATTCGCTTCGCCGCAGACCTTGATGATGTCCGGCGCGTGACCGCCGCCGGCGCCTTCGGTGTGATAGGTGTGGATCACGCGGCCCTTGAACGCCCTGATACTGGCCTCGACGAACCCTGCCTCGTTCAGCGTGTCGGTGTGGATCGCGACCTGCGTGTCGGTCCGGTCGGCGGCCGTGAGGCAGGCGTCGATGGCGGCCGGCGTGGTGCCCCAGTCTTCGTGCAGCTTCAGCCCGATCGCTCCCGCTTCGATCTGCTCCAGCAGCGGCGGCACCAGCGATGCATTGCCCTTGCCGAGGAAGCCGAGGTTCATCGGGAACGCGTCCGCCGCCTGCAGCATGCGTTCCATGTGCCAGGGCCCCGGGGTGACGGTCGTCGCGAACGTCCCGGTGGCGGGTCCGGTGCCGCCGCCGATCATCGTCGTGATTCCGCTGTACAGCGCATCGTCGATCTGTTGCGGACAGATGAAGTGGATGTGCGTGTCGATGCCGCCGGCAGTGACGATCATGCCTTCGCCGGCGATGATCTCGGTCGCCGGGCCGATGACGAGCGTCACGCCCGGCTGGATGTCCGGGTTGCCGGCCTTGCCGATGCCGCTGATGCGCCCGCCCTTGAGCGCGATGTCGGCCTTGACGATGCCCCAGTGGTCGATGATCAGCGCGTTGGTGATCACGGTATCGGCGCAGTCCTTCGCCATGCGCTGCGACTGGCCCATCCCGTCGCGGATCACCTTGCCACCGCCGAACTTCACCTCCTCACCGTAGAGCGTGAAGTCTTTCTCGACCTGTGCGACCAGCCTTGTGTCCGCGAGCCGGACGCGGTCGCCGACCGTCGGCCCGTACATCTCGGCATACGCCTGGCGCGTGATCCTCATCGCCGCTCCCCGCGCGCCTTCTTCTTCGCCGCGGTGCCTTTGACTGTGGCGCTGGTTCCTGCCCTCGCTCGCGGAGGAAGAGTTGCGAGGGAGCGGTTGATGGTCCCCTTGGGGAGGCGAGCATCGAGCCTCCCCATGATCTTGCCGTTGAACCCGTAGACGATCCGGTCGCCAGCGAGCGCGACGAGCTCGACCTCGCGCTCCTGGCCCGGTTCGAAGCGCACCGCCGTGCCGGCCGCGATGTTGAGCCGGTAACCGCGCGCAGCGCCGCGATCGAAGCGCAGCGCTTCATTGGTCTCGTGGAAGTGGAAGTGCGAGCCGACCTGGATCGGCCGGTCGCCCGTGTTTGCGACCGTCACGCGCAGCGTCCTGCGGCCGGCGTTCAGCTCGATCTCGCCCGGCGCCGCAGAAAGCTCGCCCGGGATCAGTGGTGTCGTCATGCGTTGTTCCTCAGGAACAGCGTCTTGTAGTAGATCGCGTTGGCACGCCATTCGCCGCCGGGGCTGCAGGCGTACTCAGGCAGCCCGCCTATGCACGTGTAGCCGAGTGCACGATAGAGGGCCTCGGCGCCCGAACCGGCTTCCGTATCGAGGTAAAGCAATCCGCGACCGAGTTCGCGTGCCCGCGCCTCGACCGTTGCCATCAGCGCCCGCGCCACGCCACTGCGCCGTGAACGCGTATGCACGAGCAGCTTCTGCACCTCGGCGCGGTTGATGCCGTTCTTCTTCATCACGAGTTCGAGCTGGACGGTGCCGACGCTTGCGCCGTCGGCGCGCGCGACCCACAGCAGGCGGCTGCCCGATGCGATCGAAGGGGCGAGTCCGTCCCAGTAGGCGCCGGCCTCGTCACGCCCCAGCGGCAACACGAAGCCGACCGATGAGCCATGCTCGACCGCATCGATCAGCAGGTCGACGAGGCCCTCGCGTTCGCTCGCAAGCGCGGCGGCATCGATGCGTTCGGTCGTCGGCATGCCTAGGGGATCGGATGGTGGACCGTGACCAGCTTGGTGCCGTCGGGGAATGTCGCCTCGACCTGGATGTCGGGAATCATTTCCGCGACCCCGTCCATGACGTCGGTGCGCGTAAGCAATGTCGCTCCGTAGTGCATCAGCTCCGCCACCGACCTGCCGTCGCGCGCACCTTCGAGGATCGCCGCGCTGATGTAGGCGACGGCCTCCGGGTAGTTGAGCTTCAGCCCGCGCGCCTTGCGGCGCTCCGCCACGAGTCCGGCGGTGAAGATCAGCAACTTGTCCGTCTCGCGGGGCGAGAGTTCCATCGTGGCGTTCCAGTGTCAGGTGGCCCACAGGCGGGGTGTCTGGACGGCGCGGCCACACACGCGCGGCCGCAGAGCCTGCCAGACCGCGGTGAGACCCTCGCGCGCTGCCGTCGTGCCATCGGTCAGCGCGCGTGCCACGAGGAGATAAGGGGCAAGCCGCGTGATCCGAACCGTGGCGTGCGCACCGAGTTCAGCACGGAGTTCATCGAGGTCGAGGTGTTCGACCGCCGCCCCCGCGGCCCACAGGCAGCCAAAGACGTGGCGACCCGCGAGCCCGACCGGCGAATCCAGCAGCGCATCGCCGCCGGTAACGCGCGTGCGTTCGTGCCACGTCAATGTGCCGCCAGTACGCAGGCGGATCGACTGCACGAACCGACCCCGTGCGAAGCGCTCGCCCGCGGCGCGGCGGCCGAGCGCCACGACGTCCCAGCCGATCACGAGCCCGCTGTCGGCCAGATCGATGTCGATCGCCGATGAGACATCCGCGGCGTCGAACACGATCGCTTCCTGCGGCAGCCATTCGAGGACACCCTCGACGCCGAGAAGTATGCGCTGGAACGATGGCCGCCCGTTCGCCTTGTACCACTTGGCGGCCCCCGGCGTGGTCAGCAGCGCGTGCGCACCGGCTCGCACGTCGATCGAAAGGTCGAGCACATCGCCGCCGGCGATGCCGCCCGGCGGATGGATCACCACGGCATGGCACACCGCCGCGCCCTCGGGATACAGAGGCTTCTGCACGCGCAGCGGCCCCCGATGACGCTGAGCGCAGAGCGTGCGCCCGCCCACGCGGCTGAACTGCAGCGCGAGTTCGGCATGCCACTGGGCGGCTTGACCGTCGTACATGGAGAGGGGCAGCGGCGCGGCGCTCAGATCGCGAGGAGTCCGACGACATTCTCCTCCTTCATCCGCGCGCCGCTGCCGCGGTGCGTGATCTGTCCTCGGGACATTACCGCGTAGTAGTCCGCGAGCGACTCGGCGAACTCGTAGTACTGCTCCACGAGCAGCACCGCCATCTTCCTTTCGGTCACCAGCATGCGGATTACGGCACCGATCTCCTTGATGATCGACGGCTGGATGCCTTCGGTCGGTTCGTCGAGGATCAGTAGCTTGGGGTCGGCCGCGAGGGCCCGGCCGATCGCCAGCTGCTGCTGCTGGCCGCCGGAGAGATCGCCGCCACGTCGCCGCAGCATCTTTCCGAGCACCGGGAAGAGATCGAAGATGCGCTCGGGAATGCGCCCCGCGCCGGCCCCGGCGACCGGCGCGAGGCCCATCATCAGGTTCTCCTCGACCGTCAACCGGTTGAAGATCTCGCGTCCCTGCGGAACGTAGCCGATGCCGCAACGGACGCGCTGGTACGGTGCGAGCTTGCCGATGTCCTGCCCGCCGAAACGCAGCGAGCCGCTGCGTGCAGCGACGAGTCCCATGATCGTCTTCAGCAGTGTCGTCTTGCCGACGCCGTTGCGTCCCAGCAGCACGGTGCAGGAGCCCGGGCGGACTTCGAGCGACACATCGCGCAGGATGTGGCTGCCGCCGTAGTACTGGTTGAGGTGGTTGATGGTCAGCATCGGCAGGCACCCTTGCGCGGCGGGCCCGCTCCGCGCACGAGCACGTCAGCGCCCAAGGTACACCTCGATGACGCGCTCGTCGTTCTGCACGACGCTCATCGTGCCTTCGGCGAGCACGCTGCCTTCGTGCAGCACCGTCACCGTGCGCGCGATGCGGTTGACGAAATCCATGTCGTGCTCGACGACCATGATCGAATGGCTGCCCTCGAGTTCGAGGATCAGTTCGGCGGTGCGGTCGGTTTCGGCGTCGGTCATTCCGGCCACGGGCTCGTCGAGCAGGATCAGTTCCGGCTCCTGCACCAGCAGCATGCCGATCTCGAGCCACTGCTTCTGCCCGTGGGAAAGCAGCCCGGCAGGTCGAAGCTGTTCGGCAACGAGGCGGATCGTCTTCAGCGTCCGCGCGATCAGCTCGCGCTGCGGCGCGGTGAGTTGCGCCAGCAGCGCCGCCCGCACGCGCTTGTCGGTCTTCATCGCGAGTTCGAGGTTTTCGAACACGGTATGACTCTCGAACACGGTCGGCTTCTGGAACTTGCGGCCGATGCCGAGTCGCGCAATCTCGGTCTCGGGCAGGCGGGCCAGATCGAAGGTCTGGCCGAAGAAGGCGGTACCGCTCTCGGGCCGCGTCTTGCCGGTGATGACATCCATCATCGTCGTCTTGCCGGCGCCGTTGGGGCCGATGACACAGCGCAGTTCGCCGCGCTCGATTGTCAGGGTCAGGCGGTTCAGCGCTTTGAACCCGTCGAAGCTCACGGTGATGTCGTCGAGGTACAGGATCGGCCCGTGCGAGGTGTCGACCGCGCCGGGCCGCGCGATGTGGCCGTAGCCCGAGACCTCGGCAGGACCGGACAGCGAACTGATTGCGCGCGCGCTCATCCGCGCGCTTCCGGCGCCGAGAGATCGGTCGGCGCCAGCGGGGCCGGGCCTGTGGATCGCCTACGGCGCAGCGTTCCGGCCAGTCCCATCAGTCCGCGCGGTAGCAGCAGGGTCACGCCGACGAACAGCAGGCCGAGGAAATACAGCCACAGCTCTGGATACGCGACGGTGAACCAGGTCTTGGCGCCGTTGACCGCGAACGCGCCGAGAATCGGACCGAAGAGCGTGCCGCGGCCGCCGACCGCGGCCCAGATCGCCACCTCGATCGAGTTGGCCGGGCTCATTTCGCTCGGATTGATGATGCCGACCTGCGGCACATACAGCGCGCCGGCCATGCCGCTCATCACGGCGGCCAGGGTCCAGATCGCGAGCTTGAAGTAGATCGTGCGGTAGCCCAGGAACATCAGCCGCGATTCCTGGTCGCGGATCGCGGTCAGCACGCGGCCGAACTTGCTGGTGACGATCCAGCGCGCCAGCACGAGCGCGCCGAGAAGCGTCAGGGCGGACAGTACGTACAGCGTGGTGCGGGTCTCGGGCGACGTGATCGGAATGCCGGCGATCCGCTTGAAGTCGGTGAAACCGTTGTTGCCGCCGAAGCCCATGTCGTTGCGGAAGAAGGCGAGCATCGCCGCATAGGTCAGTGCCTGCGTGATGATCGAGAAATACACGCCCTTGATTCGCGAGCGGAATGCGAAGAAGCCGAACACGAAGGCGACCAGCCCCGGCACCGCGACGACGAGCAGCAGCGTCCAGACCAGCGAGTCGCTGAGTCCCCAGTACCAGGGGAACTCCTTCCAGTCGAGAAACACCATGAAGTCGGGCAGATCGCTGTGGTAGACGCCGTCGCGGCCGATCTGGCGCATCAGGTACATGCCGAACACGTAGCCACCGAGCGCAAAGAACAGACCCTGACCCAGCGACAGGATGCCGGTGTAGCCCCAGATCAGGTCCATTGCGAGCGCGACGATCGCGTAGCACATGAACTTGCCGATCAGCGTGATCCAGAAGCTCGAGACATGCAGCGGGTTCGTCTCGGGCACGGCGAGATGCAGCGCCGGCAGCGCCACCAGCAGCACCGCAGTGACCGCCAGGATCGCGGTCCACACCGGCAGTGGAAACAGGCGAGTCATGGCTCGGCATCTCCCAGTCGACGCGCGCGGAGCGCGCAAGGCGCTGCCGCAACGAGAGGCTGCTGCGACTCTCCCGGGCCAGGCGAGCGCGAGGGGGCATGCCGAGCGCCCTCGTTCCTTGTGAATTCGAGAGCCGCGAGGAAGGGGCTGCTGTGTTGGTTCACCGGGTCGGCCTAGGCTTCAGCGCTGCGCCCCTTCAAGGCAAACAGGCCTTGCGGTCTCTTTTGAATGAACAGAATGATGAAGACGAGGACCATGATCTTCGCGAGCACGGCGCCCGACCACGGTTCGAGGAACTTCGCGACGGAGCCGAGTCCGAACGCGGCGATCACTGTGCCGGCGAGCTGGCCGACGCCGCCGAGCACGACGACCATGAAGCTGTCGACGATGTAGCTTTGCCCGAGGTCGGGTCCGACGTTGCCGATCTGCGAGAGCGCCACGCCGCCGAGCCCCGCGACGCCAGAGCCGAGGCCAAAGGTCAGCATGTCAACGCGGTGCGTCGGCACTCCCGTGCAGCTCGCCATAGCGCGGTTCTGCGTGACGCCCCGCACGAACAGTCCCATGCGCGTGCGATTGATCAGCAGCCAGACCGCCGCCAGCACCGCGAGCGAGAACATCACGATGGCGATGCGGTTAAATGGCAGCACCGTGCCGCCAGCGAGCGCGATGCCGCCGGAAAGCCAGCTCGGGTTTTCGACTTCGACGTTTTGCGCGCCGAAGATCGAGCGGGAAGCCTGGATCAGTAGCAGGCTGACGCCCCAGGTGGTGAGCAGCGTCTCCAGCGGGCGGCCGTAGAGCCAGCGCAGCACGCCGCGTTCGAGCGCCATGCCGACGGTGGCCGTGACGATGAAGGCGGCCGGCAGGGCAGCGACGACATACCAGTCGAAAGCACCCGGCAAGTGGCTTCGGAACAGCCCCTGCACGGCGTAAGTCGTGTACGCGCCGAGCATCAGAAACTCGCCGTGCGCCATGTTGATGATGCCCATCAGGCCATAGGTGATCGCGAGGCCGAGTGCTGCGAGCAACAGGATCGAGCCGAGACTGATGCCGGAGAACAGCGCCGCGCCAATTTCGGTGCTGCGCAGCCGCGCGTTGATTTCCGCCAATGAGACCTGTGCCGCCGTGCGCACGTTCTCGTCGGTTTCGGGATAGCTGCCGTCTTTCTGGCGCGTGATCATCGTCGCGAGCAGCTGCCGCACCTGGGGATCGTCGCTGGCGGCGAGCGCACGTGCGGCCTTGGCGCGCTGCTCGGGTTCGCTGCTCTTCAGCGCGAGGGAGGCGGCGGCGAGCCCGAGGATGTCCTTGACCTCGGCATCGGACTCGCGTGCCATCGCACGCTCGAGGATCGGTAGTGCGTCCTCGTTGTCGGAGCCCTGCAGTTCCTTCGCTGCCGCGAGCCGTACCGCACGATCAGAGCTGCCCAGCCGAAGTGCAGCAAGTGCCGCGCCGAGCTCGCCGCGGATGCGATTGTTGATGACGACGGTTTCAAGACGGGGCGGCGCGGAGCCGGCCGGCTGGCCGGTCACCGCATCGGTCATCTGGCCTTGCACGACGATGACTGCACGCCGGTCGTGCAGCGCCAGCGCGTCGCTGTCGAGCGCCTTCAGGATCTCAATGGCGCGTGGGTCTTCAGCGGCGACCAGCTTGCGTATCGCCTCAATTCGCGTGTCGGAATCCTCCGCGCCCAACCGCGCGACCAGCGCCGGGTCGAGCGCAGCCCGTGCGGGCGCGGCGAAGAGCACCAGCACGCAGGCCATGGCGCGCAGAAGTCGAAGGGGCATCGGGACACACGGCGCAGCGCGCAGGACACCGCCGTTCCAGGGATCGGTGACCTGCGCGCCGTCCGCGATCAGGCAGGAGAGTTCGGCTTCTTCTCGTTGCCGGCGATGAACGGGCTCCAGGGCTGCGCGCGCACCGGGCCCGGCGTCTTCCAGACGACGTTGAACTGGCCGTCCGGACGGATTTCGCCAATGAACACCGGCTTCCACAGGTGGTGGTTGGTCTCGTCCATCTTGATCTCGAAGCCATCGGGCGCGTTGAATTTCTGTCCGCCCATCGCTGCGATCACCTTGTCGGCCTCGGTCGACTTGGCCTTCTCGACCGCCTGCTTCCACATGTGGATGCCAACGTAAGTCGCTTCCATCGGATCGTTGGTGACGACCTTGTCGGCATTGGGCAGTTTCTGCTTGAGCGCCCACTCCTTGTACATCTTGATGAAGGCGTCGTTGGCGGGATTCTTCAGCGACATGAAGTAGTTCCAGGCGGCCAGATGGCCGACCAGCGGCTTCGTGTCGACGCCGCGCAGTTCTTCCTCACCGACGGAGAACGCCACCACGGGCACATCCTTGGCCTTCAGCCCGGCGTTGCCGAGTTCCTTATAGAACGGCACATTGGAATCGCCGTTGATCGTCGAGATCACGCAGGTCTTGCCGCCGGTGGCGAATTTCTTGATGTTGGCGACGATCGTCTGGTAATCGCTGTGGCCGAAGGGGGTGTACACCTCCTCGATGTCCTTCTCCGACACGCCTTTGCTCTTCAGGAACGCGCGCAGGATTTTGTTGGTCGTGCGTGGGTAGACGTAGTCGGTGCCGAGCAGGTAGAAGCGCTTGGCACCGCCGCCTTCCTTGCTCATCAGATATTCGGTGGCGGGGATCGCCTGCTGGTTCGGCGCGGCTCCGGTGTAGAACACGTTCTTTTCGAGCTCCTCGCCTTCGTACTGAACCGGGTAATACAAAATGGAGTTCAGTTCCTTGAATACCGGCAGCACCGACTTGCGCGAGACCGACGTCCAGCAGCCGAATGTCGCAACGACCTTGTCCTGCGTGATGAGTTGGCGCGCCTTCTCGGCAAACAGCGGCCAGTTCGAGGCCGGATCGACCACGACCGCCTCGATCGGCCGTCCCATCACTCCGCCCTTGGCGTTGATGTCGGCGAACGTCATCAGCGCCGTTTCCTTGAGCGCCGTTTCGGAAATCGCCATCGTGCCCGACAGCGAATGCAGCACGCCGACCTTGATCGGTGTCTTGTCCTGGCCGAAGGCGGCCGTAATGGAAGATGCGCTGAGGGCGGCTGCGCCCCCGGCCTGGATAAATTGTCTGCGATCCATTCCCCTCTCCGGTGTCAGCAGCGCACGTCGGCCGCGTTGCACTGCAGAACAAGTTCTGTGCCAACCCGAATCCCGGTCGATTCCGGGTGCGGGTCGCAGACGCCGCACCAGCGCAGGGGCAAATGCACCTGATCGAAGTCATGAATGCCCGCGGCTGGTGCGCGCGCGCGACGTCGGCGGAGCCGCGCGATGAGCCGCAAACCGATCGGCACTTCGCGCGTACCACAGAGCCGGCTCGGTCGGCTGGCGCGGCTCGGCTGGGCTGCAGGCGAGCTTGCCGTCGGCGGCGCGGTGCAGGGCCTGCGACGGATCGGGCAGTCCGATCCCTCTGCAGCGCGGTTTTCGACTGCGACGGCGCAGCGCCTGGCGGAGCGGCTGGCGCATCTGCGGGGCGCGGCAATGAAGCTCGGCCAGCTGATCTCGCTCGAAAGCGAGGGGCTGTTGCCGCCCGAACTCGCCGTGGCGCTCGAGAGCCTGCGTTCACAGGCGGCGGCGATGCCTTCCGAGCAACTGCACCGCGCGTTGGGACGCGCCTACGGCGGCGGCTGGCAGCAGCGTTTCGAGTCTTTCGTCGAGGACCCGATCGCAGCCGCGTCGATCGGCCAGGTGCATCGCGCGCGGACCAACGACGGCCGCGATCTCGCGCTGAAGATCCAGTATCCCGGTGTCGCCAAGTCGATCGCCAGCGACGTCGACAACGTTGCGGCCCTGCTGCGGATTGCGCAGCTGCTGCCGCTCGGACTCGATGTCAATTCGATTGCGCGCGAAGCCAAGCGTCAGCTGACGCAGGAGGCCGATTACGTCGCCGAGGCGCGCTTCCTCGAGCAGTACGCGCGCCTCGTCGCCGACGATCCCGACGTCTTGCTGCCGCGCGTGCACTGGGACTACACGACTGCGCGCGTGATGGCGATGGACTACATGGAGGGCGCGCCGCTGGACGCGGTCGCACAGGACGCGCCGCAGCGGGTGCGCGACGCGGTGGGTGCGGTGCTGCAGCGGCTGCTGTTTCGCGAGCTCTTTGAGTTCGGCGTGATGCAGACCGATCCGAACTTCGGCAATTACCTTTACCAGCCGGCGACGCGCCGCCTCGTGCTTCTCGACTTCGGTGCCACGCAGCGGTTTTCAGCCGAGTATTCCGAGCGCTTCCGGCGTATTACGCGGGCCATCGTCGACGACGATCGCGAAGCCATCCATCAGGGGGCTATCGCGCTCGGCTACATCGCCGCGGACGCCCGTCCCGACGCCGTGAATGCGGCGCTCGACGTGCTGCGTCTCGTCTGCGAGCCGCTGTACGCGCGCGGTACCTACGACTATGGCGCGTCCGACCTGCCGCGCCGCGCGCGCGAGCTCGGCATCGATCTCGCTTTCAGACGCGGGCTATTGCGAGTGCCGCCGGCGCACGCAATGTTCCTGCATCGCAAGCTGGTCGGCGTCTACCTCGTGCTGGCCCGGTTGCGGGCCCGTGTGCCGACGAGCCGCGTCGTGCGTCCGTTCCTTGAGCCGGACGCCAGGGTCGCGGACTAGGCGCCGGTCAGGTCGATCACCGGATCGGCCTTCGCCAGCACGCTCGGATGCAAATGACGGCGATGGCTCGCCGTGAAGCAGACCGGCCCGTCGAAGCGGGTCATGCGTTCGAGGAGCGCGCGCGTGCAGGCCTCGTGCGCGCCGTCGGCGAGGTCGATCGGCCGGCCGTGCGGCCCGAACAGCGCATCGGCTTCGTCGAAGAGCAGCAGCACGCCGGCGTGCTCGGCCGCGTCGAACATTCGCTCCACGTTCAGTTCCGCCTCGTGCGCGAACGGCGACAGCAGCCGGCTCCAATCGACCCGCTGCACGGGCGCATTCAGGTGGCGCGCGATGACCGCCATCGCCGCACTGCGTGCCGCAGCGTAGGGGCTGAGCAGGACGGCGACGAGCGGCGGCTTGCGGACTTCCGGCGGGAGGCGCTGCTCGGCGAGGCGCTTTTTCGCGTGAATCGCGAGCACCGTCAGTGCAATGCGCACGGCCGGTTGCAGGCTTTCGGCGATCCTGAGGTGATCTGGCGTCACGCGCGAACGATACGGAACACGCTCGGCGAATTCGCTCGCCGCTGGTCGGAATCGCCTGTCCACGCGATCGCGCTGGCGAGGCAATCCGTTCGGCCGGTCACTTCATCCCCAGCTTCCTGCTGGCTGCGAGCAGCCGTAGCACCTCGGCCGGCCAGACCTCGCCCGCGCCTGTCGTCACGCTTTGCCGCAGCGAGCCACTCTGCGTACTGGCGTCGGTAGCTGCGCGCCAACGCTTCGAATTGGGCACGCGCAACGGCGTTTTTCTTCAGAGCCTCAGCGAAGAAATCGGGCAGTGCGATGGGCAGATCGTTGCGGACTCGGCTCTTGCGCGCTGCGGTCGGTACGCAGTTTGGCCCGCCGGAGTCATCAGCCCGGCCTCGATGAGAGCGTGCATGCGACGCTTGTTGAGCCCTGAACAGTTGGGAGAGTCGCTTCGCCGCGTGAGCAGGTGCGCGTAGCGCAACTCGTCGTGCTGTCGATCCAGCCGGAACACAGCGCCTCTTGGACGCACTCGTCGTAACTCACGCCACGCTCACCGCTCTAGCGACGAAAATGGACGAACCAGACGCCACGACTCGTGGCGTGGTTGCGTTCGAGCCAGCGACGCCATGCCGCCCGACTGCGCAGTGTGAGCTCGGGATGCGGAGGCTTTGGGCGGTTCGCCGTCATGCCGGGGCGGCGTGCGGGCCGGTGGTGATCAGCACGACGCCTGCGCTGGCGAGCAGCATCGCACCCGCGTGCAGCGGCGTGAATGGTTCGTCGAGCACGAAGACGCCGACCGCGGTGGCTGCCAGCGGCAATGCGACGGTAAAGACGCCCGCCTGGTTCGCCGGCACGTGCTTGAGGCCCGCGACCCACATCCAGACGGCAAACAGACTCGCGCCAAGCGAATAGAACAGCAGCAGCAACCACAGCGACGCGGAGACGGCCGCGAGGTCGTAACGCGGGAGCTGCCACAGGCCGAACGGCGTGATCAGCGCCAGCCCCCACAAGTTGATCAACGCAGACACACGCAGCGGAGTGCGCGTCGCCGCGAGCCGCTTGGCGATGATCACGTACGTCGCCTCGCAGACGACGGCGCCGAACATCAGTAGGTTTCCCAGCCAGGCCGTGTCACGGGCGCCCGCACCTGCGCCGCGCGCGAACTGCAGCAGCCCGATGCCGCCGACCGCCAGCACGACGGCCAGCACGACGCGCGGCGTCAGGCGCTCACGCAGCAGCAGCCACGACATCAACGCCACCACCGCAGGCAGCGTCGCCATGATGACGCCCGCCGCCGTCGCGGTGGTCATCGAGACTCCGTAGAGCATGCAGATCGAGAACAGGAAGTTGCCGAAGAAAGACATCACGAACAGCAGCCGATGCTCGATGCGCGTCAACTGGGCTTCGCCCTGGCTGCCTGGCGTCCACGGCAACATCGCCACCGCAGCGATCGCAAAGCGCAGGAACGCGAGCAGAAAGACCGGGATCGCGGCAGTCAGCGGCTTTGACAGTGCGACGTAGGTGCCGACGAGCGTCATCGACCCCGCGAGCAGCAGATAGGCACCGAAGCGCGGCGGCGGGGCAGGCATCGCGCGCGACGATACGCGAAGGCGCCCCGGCTACACGATGCGCACGCTCAGGTTCGGCAGACCATCGATGTGGCACTCGATGACATCGCCGCGCACGACCGGGCCGACATTCTCTGGAGTGCCGGAGAAGATGATGTCGCCGGGCTGCAGCTCGAACGCGGCCGAGAGCCGGCTGATCTGCTCGGCGACGCTCCAGATCATCTGGTTCAGATTCGCGTTCTGCCTGGTCTGGCCGTTGACCTTGAGCCAGATCGCCCCCTTCGTCATCGCACCCATCTGCGGCGCCGGATGCAGCGGCCCCATCGGGGCCGACATATCGAAGCTCTTGCCGATCTCCCACGGCTTCTTCTCGTCGCCCATCGCGCGCTGCAGGTCGCGGCGTGTCATGTCGAGGCCTACCGCGTAGGCGTACACGCAATCGAGCGCGCGGTCGACGGGGATGTCCTTGCCGCCGCGGTCCAGTGCCGCCACCAGTTCGACCTCGTAGTGGTAGTTCCTGGTCAGCGTTGGGTAGGGATGGTCGGCGACGGTACCGGGCGCGACGTACTGGATCGCGTCGGTCGGCTTCTGGAAGAAGAAGGGCGGCTCGCGGGTGGGATCGGAGCCCATCTCGCGCGCGTGGGCAGCGTAGTTGCGACCGATGCAGTAGATGCGACGGACCGGAAACATCTGGTCCGACCCGGCGATCGCGATGTAGGTGTCCGGCACGGAGAACGGTGTCTTCGGACTCGTGTTCGCGCTGCCCGGGCCGGCGCAGCCGGCCACTGCGCCGACTGTCATGGCCGCCGCGGTCTGCAGCGCACCGCGGCGATCGATCGATGACATGGTTCCTCCCTGAAAGCGCTGCCCGATCCGGAGCGGAGGCAGTCTAGAACCTATCTCGGCGTCCCCGCCGCCGAGGGCGCCCGCGGAACGGGGCGTCGGAGATTCGGGAGACGGTCCTGGACGACGGTGCGCCGGGCCTCATAACGATATTCCCGTGCGGACGCCCAGCGGGGAACAAACGGCATATGCTCGTCGCCCGTTTGCCCAAGGCCGTGAGGCCGATCCGGAGAGCGACGCGTGAAACTCATCGCCTGCCTGGCGCTGGCGCTGCTCATCGCGGTGCCGTCATACGCGCAGAAGATCGACCCTGCGAAGGTGCCGGAGGAGCAGCGCTCGAAGTCGAACCTCTATCTGCTGCCGAAGCAGACCCCGGCGTTCCTAAAGGCCCAGAACGGCAAGGTGCTCTTCCTCGACGTGCGCACGCGGGCGGAAGCCCAGTTCCTCGGCATGGCCGAGGGTGTCGACGCGCTCGTGCCCTACGTCGAATTCCAGGAGTTCATGACCGACTGGGACGGCTCGCGCGGTTTCTACAAGCTGGAGCCCTTCAACGACTTTGCGCCGGAAGTCGCGCGGCGCGCGAAGGAAAAGGGGCTCAGCAAGGAGGATCCGATCGTCGTGATCTGCCGGTCGGGCGAGCGCAGTGCGCGGGCGGCCGACCTGCTGACGTCGCTCGGGTACGCGAAGGTCTACACCGTGGTGAACGGCTTCGAAGGCGAGCTCTCGGAAAGGGGCCGTCGCGACGTCAACGGCTGGAAGAACGACGGCCTGCCATGGAGCTACGAACTCGACAAAGCCAAGATGTACTTTCCGCGCTGACCCACTTCGGGGAGCTAGGCCGGCTCGCGTGCATCGGCGGCCACCGGCGCCCCGTATTCCCGCGCCAGGAAGCGCTCGGCTTCCTCCAGCACGAAGTAGCGGAACGCTTCGGCTGCCGGTGACAGCGTCTTGGCCAGCGTATTGACGATGTACCAGCGCTTGAGCAGTGGCAGGTCCTCGATGTCGGGAACCGCAATCAGCCCTGCCTTCAGTTCGAGCCCGATCGTGTGCAGCGAAAGGAGGGAGATTCCCATGCCGGCCATCACCGCCTGCTTGATCGTTTCGTTGCTGGTCATCTCCATCGCGACGCGCACCTGGAGGCGGTGGTCGGAAAAGTACGTCTCCATCGCCGCGCGGGTGCCTGAACCTTCCTCGCGGATCAGGAACTCGTAGTTGGAGAGCGCTGCGGCGGGTGCGTGTCCCGCCTTCATGAGCGGGTGATCTGGGGGCGTGACGATCACGTGGGGATGAACGGCAAATGGCTCGGCACGGGTCGCCATCTCGCGCGGTGGACGACCCATGATCGCCAGATCCACCTCGTTGGCCTGCAACAGCACGACCAGCTGCTCGCGGTTGCCGCCAATTTTCAGCCGAACGTCGATTCCGGGATGTTCTGCCCTGAAGAGCGCCATTAGACGAGGAACAAAGTATTTGGCCGTACTTACCATGCCAATTGTCAGGCGACCGGACTGCAGCCCGCGAAAGCGGGCGACCGAGTCCTCGGCGTCCTTCAAGGTCGCCAAGATCTTCCGGACGTAGACCAGCAGATATTCGCCGGTTGTGGTCAGGGCGACCACGCGGCCGCTTCGATCGAACAGAGGCAGCCCGACCTGTTGTTCTAACTCTTTGATCTGCATGGAAACCGCGGGCGGCGTCAGGTGCAGTTCCTCGGCGGCTTTTCCGAAACTGAGATGTCGTGCGACTGCGGAAAACACGCGTAGCTGGCGAAGCGTGACGCCTTTCATAAGAGAATCTTAACGAAAGCCTCAGTAAATGTGACTGTACCTTAGCAAGGTGCCTGCCTACAGTACAAACACCGATTGCCGCCGTTGCGGTGCCGCAAAACCGAGGGCAGAGCTCATGAACAAACCGGTCGACGGCCACATCAAGGACGTCAAGCAGCGCTACAAGGGCGGCGTCCTGAAGTACAGGCAGATGGGTTACTGGCGGCCCGACTACGAACCGAAAGAGACGGACGTCATCTGCCTGTTCCGCATCACGCCGCAGGATGGCGTCGATCCGGAAGAAGCGGCCGCCGCCGTGGCCGGCGAATCGTCGACCGCCACCTGGACGGTGGTCTGGACCGACCTGCTGACCGCCCACGAGGGCTATCAGGCCAAGGCCTATCGCGTCGAGCCGGTGCCGAACCAGCCTGGTCAGTTCTTCGCCTACGTCGCCTATGACCTGATTCTTTTCGAAGAGGGCTCGATCGCCAACATGACGGCGAGCCTGATCGGCAATGTCTTCAGCTTCAAGCCGCTGAAGGCGGCGCGGCTCGAGGACATTCGCATTCCGCCGGCGTACGTGAAGACATTCAAGGGTCCGCCGACCGGGATCATCGTCGAGCGCGAGCGCCTCGATAAGTACGGCCGCCCGCTGCTGGGTGCGACGATGAAGCCGAAGCTCGGTCTGTCGGGCAAGAACTACGGCCGCGTCGTCTACGAGGCGCTCACCGGCGGCCTCGACTTCACGAAGGACGACGAGAACATCAACTCGCAGCCCTTCATGCACTGGCGCGACCGGTTCCTGTTCTGCATGGAAGCGGTCAACCGCTCGCAGGCGAACTCCGGCGAGATCAAGGGCCACTACCTGAACGTGACGGCGGCGACGATGGAGGACATGTACGAGCGCGCCGAGTTCGCGAAGGAGCTGGGCTCGAACATCATCATGGTCGACCTCATCATCGGCTGGTCCGCCATCCAGTCGATCAGTAACTGGTCGCGCAGGAACGACATGATCCTGCACATGCATCGTGCAGGACACGGCACCTACACGCGGCAGAAGAGCCACGGCGTCAGCTTCCGCGTCATGGCGAAATGGCTGCGCCTCGCGGGCGTCGATCACCTGCATGCGGGCACGGCGGTCGGCAAGCTCGAAGGCGACCCGATGACCGTGCAGGGCTATTACAACGTCTGCCGCGACACGTACACGAAGACCGATCTGCAGCGGGGCCTGTTCTTCGACCAGGACTGGGTGGATATCAAGAAGGTGATGCCGGTCGCCTCCGGCGGCATCCACGCCGGGCAGATGCACCAGTTGCTGGATCTGTTCGGTGACGACGTCGTGCTGCAGTTCGGCGGCGGCACGATCGGGCACCCGGCGGGTATCCAGGCCGGTGCGATCGCCAACCGCGTCGCACTCGAAGCGATGGTCAAGGCACGCAACGAAGGCCGCGACATCGCCAACGAAGGCCCGGAGATCCTCGACGCGGCCGCGAAGTGGAGCACGCCGCTCAAGCAGGCGCTCGAGACCTGGAAGGACGTGAGCTTCAACTACACGTCGACCGATACGCCCGATTACGCCGTCACCCCGACCGCCAGTTGAGCACGGAGAACACGATGCGCATCACGCAAGGCACCTTTTCCTTCCTGCCCGACCTGACCGATGACGAGATCCGAGCGCAGGTCGACTACGCGCTCTCCAAGGGCTGGGCGCTGTCGGTCGAGTACACGGATGACCCGCACCCACGCAACGTCTACTGGGACATGTGGGGCCTGCCGATGTTCACGGTCAAGGATGGCGCGGCGGTGCTCTTCGAGGTCAACGCCTGCCGCAAGGCGCACCCGAACCAATACATCAAGGTCAACGCCTTCGACAACACACGCGGCGTCGAATCCATGTGCCTGTCGTTCATCGTTAGCCGCCCGAAGGACGAACCGGGCTTCGGTCTCGAACGGCAGGAAGCGTCGGGCCGCGTGGTGCGTTATACGACGCGCGCCTATTCGGCCGCCAGGCCGGCCGGTTCACGTTACGAGTAATTCATGAGCGAAGGCGACGCGCCAACCGTTGACCTGCAGTCCATCCTGCGCGATACCAACGTGCAGGAGGTGTTGCAAGAACTCGACCGCGAACTCGTCGGACTCGCGCCGGTAAAGAAGCGAATCGAGGATGTTGCAGCCTTCCTCCTGGTGTCGAAAGCGCGCGCCCAGCTCCGCCTCGAGGCGAGCACACCTTCGCTGCATATGTGCTTTGCCGGCAACCCCGGCACCGGCAAGACAACAGTGGCGCTGAAGATGGCTCAGATCCTTCATCGCCTGGGCTACGTGCGCAAGGGCCATGTCGTCAGCGTCACGCGCGATGACCTGGTCGGCCAGTACATCGGCCACACGGCACCGAAGACCAAGGACGTACTGAAGCGCGCGATGGGTGGGGTGCTCTTCATCGACGAGGCCTACTACCTGTACCGGCCGGAGAACGAGCGCGACTACGGCCAGGAGGCGATCGAGATCCTGCTGCAGGTGATGGAGAACAACCGCGACGACCTGGTCGTGATCCTCGCCGGCTACAAGGACCGGATGGACAAATTCTTCAGGTCCAACCCCGGCATGAGTTCTCGCATCGCGCACCACATCGACTTTCCGGACTACGGCGAAGGCGAGCTGATGCAGATCGCAGAGAAGATGCTGGACACTCAGCACTACCGCTTCGGTGAGGGCGCGCGCGAGGCCTTCGAGCGCTACCTAGCGCAGCGCATGCAGCAGCCCAACTTCGCCAATGCGCGCAGTGTCCGCAATGCGCTCGACCGCGCGCGGCTGCGCGCCGCCTCGCGCCTGTATGCAGTGCGCGACCGCGCACTGACCGAGACTGACCTGACCACGATCCTGCCGGCGGACATCCTGGCCAGCCGGGTGTTCCAGGCCTCTGCTGCCTAACCGACGGAAACACCATGCCCCTTTCCAATCGACGGACGCTGACGCAGTACCTGATTGAACAGCGCCGCCGCTTTCCGCAGGCGAGCGGCGCGCTCAACGCGCTGATTCTGGACGTAGCGCTCGCGGCCAAGGCGATTGCCCGCTCGGTGGCCTTCGGCGAACTCGGCGACCCGATGAGCCGGCAGCTGGTCGCCGCCGCCGAGTCGCACGCGCCGATAAACGTGCAGGGCGAGGTGCAGAAGCCACTCGACGTCGTCAGCAACGAGATATTCATCCGCACGACCGAGTGGTCGGGCCAGCTCGCCGGCATGGGCTCGGAGGAGATGGAGCAGCCCTACCAGATCCCGTCGCAGTACCGGCGTGGCAAGTACCTGCTGGTGTTCGACCCGCTCGATGGCTCCAGCAACATCGACGTCAACGTCTCGGTCGGCAGCATCTTCTCGATCCTGCGCGCGCCGCCGTCGGTGGTCGAGTCGGGCCGTGACGTCACCGAGGCCGACTTCCTGCAGCTTGGAACCACGCAGGTCGCCGCCGGCTATGCGCTGTATGGGCCGACGACGATGCTGGTGCTGACGGTCGGCAGCGGCGTGGTCGGTTTCACGCTCGACCCCAACCTGGGCGAGTTCAAGTTGACGCATTCCGACATCCGCGTTCCGGCCGACACGCAGGAGTTCGCGATCAACTCCAGCAACAGCCGCTTCTGGGAGCCCCCGGTCAAGCGCTACGTCGACGAATGTCTGGCCGGCAAGACCGGGCCGCGCGCCAAGGACTTCAACATGCGCTGGATCGCCAGCATGGTGGCCGAGGCGCATCGGATCCTGATGCGCGGCGGCGTCTTCATGTACCCGCGCGACACCAAGGACTTGAGTAAGCCGGGCCGCCTGCGGCTGCTGTACGAGGCGAACCCGATCGGCTTCGTGATGGAGCAGGCCGGCGGTCGTGCCAGCAACGGCCGCGGTTCCGTGCTCGAAGTGCAGCCGGAATCCTTGCATCAGCGCATCGGCCTTGTGTTCGGCTCGAAGAACGAGGTGGAGCGCATCGAGCGGTATCACGCCGAGTACGACGCCGGCACCGACAAGCCGTACAGCTCGCCGCTGTTCAACGAGCGGTCGCTGTACCGCCCCGAAGCGCTTACCTGAGGCGCTGACCGGCGTCCGCCGTCCGCATACCTGAACTACGCCATCGAGGGAGACTGCGTTGTCCAAGAAGCATCCGATCATTGCCGTGACGGGCTCGTCTGGCGCCGGTACCACCACGGTGATGCAGAGTTTCCAGCACATCTTCCGGCGCGAGGTGCTCAAGGCGCAGATCGTCGAAGGCGATTCGTTCCACCGTCACAACCGGATGGAGATGCGCGCCAACATGAAGGAGGCCGAGGCGAAAGGGAACAAGCACTACTCCCACTTCGGCCCGTACTCGAACCTGCTCGAGGAACTCGAGGCGCTGTTCAGGGGCTACGGCGAGAACGGCAGCGGTCGCGTGCGCAAGTACATCCACGATGCCGGCGAGGCCGCGGAGCACGGCGTAGAGCCCGGCAACTTCACCGATTGGAAGGACATCGAGCCGGATTCAGACCTGATGTTCTACGAGGGCCTGCACGGCGCGTACTTCGATGACAAGATCAATGTCGGCAAGCACGTCGACCTGCTTGTCGGCGTGGTGCCGATCATCAACCTCGAGTGGATCCAGAAACTGCACCGCGACAAGAAGATGCGGGGCTACTCGCAGGAAGCGGTGGTCGACACGATTCTGCGCCGCATGCCCGACTACGTGAACCACATCTGCCCGCAGTTCGGCGTCACGCATGTCAACTTCCAGCGCGTTCCAACCGTCGACACTTCGAACCCCTTCATCGCGCGCGACATTCCGAGCGCCGACGAGAGCATGGTGATCATCCGCTTCACCAATCCCAAGGGCATCGACTTCCCGTATCTGCTGTCGATGCTGCACGACTCGGCGATGACGCGCCCGAACACCATCATCGTGCCCGGTGGCAAGATGGGACTGGCGATGCAACTCATTTTCACGCCGATGATCCTGCGGCTGATGGACCTGAAGCGCCGCGCGCACTAGGAACGTCCCGATGAATGCACCGATCACCGCGGCCGAGCGCCGCCGATTTGCCAATGCGCTGCGCTTCCTGGCCATTGGTGCGGTGGAGGCCGCGAAGTCCGGTCACCCCGGCATGCCGATAGGCATGGCCGACATCGCCGAGGTGCTTTGGCGCGACCGCGACGGGCAGCCGCCGGTCTACCGGGCGAGCGTGTCGCCGTCGCGTGTACCGCGGGTCGCGCCTGAGGCGGGGCACGGGGGTTTCTGGCGCAGGCGTGTCGGCCTCGACGGCGGCGCCGTCGACATCGCGAGCTTCGGCGGGTCCGCACGGGCGGCGACGCTGCGCGAGCATTTCGGCCCGGCCGCCAGCGCGGTGGCGGACGCTCTGGCTGCGGCAGTGGCCGACATGGCCGCCGCGACGACCCGGCCGCTTGCTGCCTGAGCGGGGCTCGACATGGCGGCCCAATCCGCACCGGCCGAGCTGGGTTCGCTCGCTCCCGACTTCGAGCTGCCGGGGGTCTGTGGCCAGGTCTGGACGCGCGATGCGGTGGTCGGCCCGAGTGGCCTGCTGGTGATGTTCATCTGCAACCACTGTCCGTATGTGCAGGCCGTGCTCGACCGCATCGTGCGCGACGCGCGCGAACTGCAGGCCGCCGGCATCGGCGTCGTTGCCATCAGCAGCAACGACGCAACTGCCTACCCGGAGGACTCGTTCGAGAACATGCGCCGCCTCTGGCGAGAGCGGGCCATGCCGTTTCCGTACCTGTACGACGAATCGCAGGCGGTGGCGCTTGCCTACGGTGCCGTGTGCACGCCGGACTTCTTCGGCTATGACCGTGAACTGCGTCTGCAGTACCGCGGCCGCCTCGACGCTTCGGGTCGGCAGCCGGCCTCGCCGGACGCGAGGCGCGAACTGCGTGACGCGATGCTGCTGGCTGCGCAGACCGGGCGGGCGCCCGCCGAGCAGGTGCCGAGTGTCGGCTGCTCGATCAAGTGGAGACGGGGCCTCGGCTAGTCCGTCACAGGTTCGAGGCCGCGTACACGACGGGCGCCGAGAGCGCCGCGATGTGCCGCTCGGTCACGACGAGCCGGCATGTCTGGGCAGCCAGTGCCGTCGGGCCTATCGCTGACCGCAGGCAGGTCAGCTCCTCGTCGCGGCGCGTCTGCCCGAGCCACGCGCGCTCGCGCTGCGCGAACGCAGGTTTCTGTGCGGCCGCCAGATGCGTCCAAACCGCGCGCCGCAGTTCGACCAGCTGCTCGTCCGCCGCGTCGGCGGCGGCGCGTGCCATCGCGACGTCTGCACTCGGATCGATTACCTGTGCGGATGCGAATCCGCCCAGGCTAAGTGCCGCGAAGACCGTGAATGCCCGAAGCGAGACCATGGCGCGTCCGGTGTGTGAGGAGTGCACGATGCTAGAGGCTTGCGCTCGAGTCGCAGCAACGCGTGCGTGATGTAGATATAACGCGACGCTTTACCGGTATTAGCGCTGATTTGTGACGGCGCGAGTGCGGGCGCTCACGACACGGGCGGGCGCCGGCCCCATAATGCGCGTCGCCTGAAGGCGACCATGTCCGAACAACCCAGACAACTCTTCCGGCAAGAGGCGATCGACGCGCAGCGCGAGAAGCTGCTGGGCGAGGTGTCCCTTGCCCAGCCCGTGCCGCTGTGGATGTTCACCGCCCTCGCCGTTGTTTTCGCCGTGGCTGTCGTGGCGTTCTCGATCTGGGGCGAATACGCGCGACGTGAGCGGGTCGACGGCTTTCTCGCGCTCGACGCCGGCGCGGCGCGGATCCTTGCGTCCGAGGCGGGCACTGTCGCAGAGCTCCTGGCGAAGGAAGGGGACGAAGTCGAGGCCGGCCAGCCTCTGATCCGGCTGTCGTTCGAACGGGGCACCGCCTCCGGGGTGACCTCCGGGGAACTGGTTCAACGCGAGATCAGCGAGCGCCGGCTCGTGCTCGAGCGCGAGCAGCAGCAGATCAGACTGTTAGGCCAGCAGCAGTCCGACGCGATGCGCCGCAAGATCATCGATCTCGAGCACGAGCTCGCCCAGTTCGACGTGGAGATCAAAGCGCAGCAGAGCCGGCTCGCGTCGTCCCGCAACGAATTCCAGCGTGCCGAGGAACTGTTCAACGAGAAGTTCTATTCCGAGTCGAAGCTGATCGAGTTCCGCAACAACGTGCTCGACCAGCAGGTGAAGGTCGAGGCGCTGCGACGCCAGCGCGCCAGCGTAGAGCGCGAGCTCTCGGCGGCGCGCGCCGAGGAGCCTTCGGTCCAGCTGAAGACGCAGACGCAGCTCGAGCAGATCCGGCGCCAGATGAGCGAGCTGCAGCAGGGCAGCGTGCAGGAGGAGGCCAAGCGCGAGAACGTGATCCGCGCGCCGGTGGCCGGCGTGTTGACGAACATCGCGGCCGCGCGGGGCGAGACCGTGGCCGAAAGCGCGCCGCTCGCCGTGGTCGTGCCGAAGGGCAGCGGCCTGCACGCGCAGTTGCTGGTGCCGACGCGCGCGATCGGCTTCGTGCAGCCCGGCCAGGAGGTCGTGCTGCGCTACGACGCCTTCCCGTTCCAGCGCTTCGGCCAGTACCGCGGCCGCGTCGAGCGCGTCAGCCGCACCGTCTGGTCGCCCGGCGAGAAGGTCGGCCCGCTGCTCGCGCGCGAACCCGTGTATCGCGTCGACGTCCGGCTCGACTCGCAGACCGTCAACGCGGGCGGGCAGCAGCTGCCGCTGCGTTCGGGAATGCTGGTCAACGCCGACATCCTGCAGGAGAAGCGCAAGGTATGGGAGTGGGTGTTTGAACCCGTTCTCGCGCTGAAGGAGCGCTTCCAGTGAGCGCGCTGCAGCGATCGCCGCGTCCTGGCGGCGGAGGCAGCCGTGGCTAGGCGCGTGCCGATGATCCTGCAGAGCGAGGCGCCCGAGTGTGGCATCGCCTGCGTTGCGATGATCGCGAGCTACCACGGCTTCCGCACCGATCTGTCGGCGATGCGGCTGCGGCTGGCACCCTCGATGAAGGGCGTGACGCTGAAGCACATCAGCGCGATCGCCGACACGATGAAGCTCGCCGCGCGCGGGGTCAAAGTGCCGCTCGACGGCCTCGGGCAGCTGAAGCTGCCGGCGATCCTGCACTGGGACATGAACCACTTCGTCGTGCTGACGAAGGCTTCCGGTGACACGATCACCGTCAACGACCCGGCGCGCGGCCGGCGCGTGCTGCGCCTTGCTGAGGCGTCGGACCACTACACCGGCGTCGCGATGGAGATGACACCGGCGACAGGGTTCGCCGCGCGCGACGAGCGCGAGAAGATCAGCGCATGGCAGCTCGTGCGGACGGCAACCGGACTGCGCGGCGCCGTCGTGCAGGTGCTGCTGCTCTCGCTGGTGCTGGAGATCCTGGCGATCGCTTCGCCATTTTTCCTGCAGATCGTCGTCGATCGCGTCGTCGTCGGTCGCGACCGCGACCTGCTGGCCGTGCTCGGCATCGGTTTCGCATTGCTGGCGGTCACGATCGCCGTGATTACCGCGCTGCGCTCGTGGCTCGGCGTCTACATCAGCACGCGCCTGAACCTGCAGATGCTCGACACGCTGTTCGCGCGGCTGCTGCGCCTGCCGCTCGCATGGTTCGAGAAGCGCCACATCGGTGACATCGTCTCGCGCTTCCGCTCGGTCGACGCGATCCAGCGCACGCTGTCCCTGACGTTCCTCGAGACCCTGATGGATGGAGTCATGGTGCTCGTGACGTTCGCGGTGATGCTCTGGTACAGCGGCATGCTGACCGTCATCGTCGTGCTGGCCGCGCTTGCGTACGGCGCGTTGCGCTGGGCGATGTACGGCCCACAGCGCCGCGCCACCGACGAGCGGATCGTCCACGAGGCAAAGGCGGCGACGCACTTCATCGAAACGCTGCGCGGGATGATGGCGATCAAGCTGAACCTGCGCGAAGCCGAGCGCCGCGCCGCCTACCTGAACCACGTCGTCGATCAGACCAACGCCGACGTACGCGTCCAGAACCTGGCGCTGCTGCAGCGGGCGGGCAATGTGCTGATCTTCGGGCTCGAAAACGTGCTGGTGATCTGGCTCGGCGCGTATGCGGTGCTCGAAGGCCAGCTGTCGGTGGGGATGCTGTTTGCTTTCCTGCTGTTCAAACTGCTGTTCATCACGCGCGTGAACAACCTCGTCGACAAGACGATCGAGTTCCGGATGCTCGACCTTCATGCCGACCGCGTGGCCGACATCGCGCTGGCGCAGCCTGAGGGCGGCGGAGAGTTGCCTGCGGTCGCGCGGGCCGACGCGCCAAGAGGAGCTTTCGTTCTCGAGGCGCGCGACCTGGGTTTTGCCTATGGCATCGAGGGCTTCGTCTTTCGCGGCATGGGGTTCAGCGCCCGGCCGGGGGAAACGGTGGCAATCGTCGGTCCGTCAGGTAGCGGGAAAACAACGCTCGTCAAAGTCCTGGCCGGGCTGCTGGACCGCACCGAAGGCGCGCTCGTGGCGGCCGGACGGGACATCCGCGATTGGGATAAGGCAGCGTATCGCAGCCGTATCGGCGTCGTGATGCAGGACGACCACCTGTTCGTCGGCACGATCGAAGACAACATCAGCTTTTTCGACCCTCAGCACGACCCGGAGCGCGTGCGCGATTGCGCGCGGCTCGCGATGATCGAAGAGGAGATCGCCGCGATGCCCATGGGCTACAACACGATCGTCGGCAGCCTGGGCGTCGCGCTCTCGGGCGGTCAGCGCAGCCGCGTCCTGCTGGCGCGCGCGCTTTACCGGCGCCCGCAGATACTGTTCCTGGACGAGACTTTCGATCAGCTCGATCTGGCTCGAGAGCGAGCGATTACTGACGGGCTACGTGGCACCGGCATTGGACTCGTCATTGTCAGCCACCGCCCAGAGACCGTCGGGGCCGTCGATCGGATCGTGCGGCTCGGCGAGGCCTGAGAGGCTTCAAAGCGAAACGGCGCCCGCGGGCGCCGTTTTCCAGCTGTCCGATGTCGATTACTTCACGGCATCGACACCAAGGACGCCGGGCTGGGTCTTAAGCGACGCCAGGCACTGGTCGACCGTAGGCATGCGCGAGGTCGGCGAGACCCGGAACTGCCAAGTGTCGGCAGCCGGTGTGGTTCCAACGTAGTCGACGCGGCACCCGGTGACAGTCCCAAGCGCCAGTGCCCCCTGCGGGTTCGGCGGGATGCGGACTGGCTGGATCTTGAGGTTCACCAGCTGCCCTGGCCCAGTGGCTGTATCGGTGTTGCGGTCCGAGGATGCGCAGGCAGCGAGCATCGCTGCGGCGGCGATAAGGAGTGCGCGGGCGGTGTTCATGGGAGTTAGTCTCGCACAACGTCGCCGCGGGTCAAATGCCGCGGCACATGCCGGACGGACTAACCAGTGGGCCAATCTAGCGTCAGGGGTGACATTTGTCGAGAAATGACAAAAAAACGGCGCCCGTCGGCGCCGTGTGCAAGTTGCGGAACTCATTTGGGGGCTCTGCGGCCCCTCGCGTACCGCGTTTGCGATACGCGCGATCAGGGATACTCCTGCGCTGGCCTTCCGCTGCCTGCACTGCGGTCAGTATGCGGAGCCGATTGCCGTCCCGCCGGAGACCATATCCAAGTCATCGAATGACAGGGCCAAAATGTCCAGCGCCTCGTCTGTCGTCGCAACTTGTTCAACGGCCTTGATTTCCGTGGTCTCGACGTTCATGGTGGGTCCCTTCCGCAAGAATTTGGTTGTTTGGTTGGCATGCTTCGAAGCATGCACGGGACGAACTTTGAAGGGTTCGGGCGTTGGGGAAAATCCCTCGTTACTGGTGTTTGCTTTCCTGTCGCACCAAGGCAGAATCGGGCGCCAATTTTTTCCCGGCCGCCCTGGTGATTACTACGCGGCTCGTTGATGGACGATCTTGAAGCGCGGCTAGAGATCCTTGAACAGGAGTTGCGCCAGAACATCGCGGCTCCCCCGGCGGACTTGCCGTCTTTTATTGACGACTGGCTGAGGCGCCTTAGGGCGATTCCCTTCAACGTCGCACCGAAGAAGCGAGTCGAACTACTAAGCGACGCTTCTGCTCAGTACTACTTTCACGGTCAACGAGTCTTCAACGCGGTCGAGCCGATTGCGTTGGCCGTGATGCTGGCCGAGCAGGAAGGCGATCAGGCTCTGCTGCGACGAGCGTTGTCAATTCAGGGTCTCGTACTCACGGGAACTCGCAATACACCCGACGCGCTGCGGAGCCTGACGCGAGCATTGGACATAGCGGAGAACACGCCGGACAAAGTGGCCGTTGCGGCCGCTTGGATCAACATTTCGGTGACCTTTCTCGAGGCGACGCTGTACAACGATGCGCGCGTTTGCTACGACCGAGCGGACATCATGGCGCAGTCAATCGACGACGAGGCGTTGCGCGCCTCGCTGCGGGCTCGCGCGCTCCATGGGTCGGCCGTCACTAGTTTGTACCTGCACGAATATCTCCAGGGCGTCGATGCTTGCGAGGAAGCGCAGCAACTTCTCCTCGAACCGCGCGATCGTGAACATGAGCTCCTGCGGGCGATACTTGAAGCGACATATGCCCAACTGCTGTTGGCACTGAACCGCACGAGCGATGCGGCCGTGCATGCAGCGGTTGCGAGGGAGATGGCGGTCAAGTCCGGCGCGGCTCGCGCAAAGATCTCCGCCGCGACGGTCAGCGGCCTCGTAGAGGTTTACAAGGGCAACGTGGACGTGGGCATCTCGCGCATCGTTGCGATCAGGGATCAGTCGAAGATCCTGACCGGGTCATACCGAGAGGCGCTACTCGCCTCGGTAACTGCTTACGAGAAAGCAGGGCAACCAGATCGTGCGCTGTCGATGAATCGCGAGCTGATGATGCATATCCGCACCCAGCACCGTGAAGCCATCATGCAGCAGCAGCAGCAGCATCTGCAGAGACTGGGGCTGCCCGATACCGACACCGCGAGCCTGCGGGCGATCGAAGACCGGGACGAGGCGCTGAAGCGCAAACTCGAGGAAGCTGCAGCCAAGCAAGGTGAGTTCCTCGAGCACATGGCGCTGACGGTCGAGTTGCGCGAAGAGGACAGCGGCGAACACGCGTTCCGGGTGGCCATGTGGGCGCATCTGCTCGCGCTCGAGCATGGCGTTGATCCGACCGAGGCTCAACTCATCGAGTTGGCTGCGCGACTGCATGACATCGGCAAGGTCGTGATTCCGGATTCGGTGATCCGCAAGCGCACTGCGCTATCGCAGGGCGAGCGACAGCTCATCGAGACGCACGCGGCAACTGGCGCAGACTTTTTGATTCGCGCGAAAGTGCCTTATGCAGCACTTGCCGAGGAAATTGCGCGCCACCATCACGAAGCTTGGTCCGGCGAAGGCTATCCGGACGGCATTCCGGGCGATGCGATTCCGCTGCCGGCGCGCATCGTCGGCCTCTGCGATGCCTTCGACTCGCTGGTGCATCACCGCCCATGGCGGCCAGCCTGGCGCGTCGAGGAGGCACTCGGCCATCTGGTGCGCGAGAGCGGCCGGCAGTTCGATCCGACGCTCGTCGATCAATTCATCCCGCTGGTTCGACGCACCTACGCCAAGCATCCGGACGTCGACGCCTATCTGGCGCAGTCGGCACAGCAGACGCCGCTATGGACGATGCGCCGCTCGCTGGTCGAGCGCCTGTCGCGGCCTGCGCCGGGCGAGCAGGCCAACGAGCAATTGCGCCAGCAGCAACTGGCGCGTCTCAAGTCGACGAATTCGTAGCCCTTCGGCGGCATTGCCGGGGTGAGGGTCCGATTTGGCCGCTCCGGTGGTGCGCGCTAACCTTCGCGCCGCAGTTGCGGACGGACCGGCCCGACGCGGCGGTCGCGCCGGATTTCGACAAACATCACCTTCAGGGAATGCGATGAAAGCCATCCTCTCCGCGCTGGGCTGCGTGCTCGCGCTGGCGGCTGCGACGCCTGCGTACTCGCAGGAAAAGGCACCGCAAATGACCTCGGCCGAATGGCTGGCGAAGATCCAGGCCGACAAGAAGGGAATCGTCGCCAAGTCGATGGACCTGACGCCGGCCGAGGCGAAGAAATTCTGGCCGTTGTACGACCAGTTCGAGCGCGAGCTCGCGGTGCCGCAGGCGAGCTACACGCGCGCGGTGCTCGACTACATCGCGGCGGATGGCACGCTGACCGACGCCAACGCCAAGCGCATCACCGAGCAGGTCCTCGCGGCTTCTCGTGACGAAGCGCGGTTGCGCGACAAGCACTATCGCCAGTTGCTGAAGGTGCTGCCCGCACGCAAGGCGACGCGCTACATGCAGATTGAGAGCAAGATTCAGGCGATCGTTCGCTACGAATCGGCGAACGCCATTCCGCTGGTGAACTGAGGCGGTTCAGGACGCGTCGCCGCGCCAGCGCCGCCATCCCGCGGCGCGCAGTTCGCACGCGGGGCAGTGGCCGCAGCCCAGGCCCCAGGCGTGCGCGCTCGTGCGGTCGCCGAGGTAGCAGCTGTGGGTTTCGCGACGGATCAGCTCGACGAGCACGTCGCCGCCCAGATCGTGCGCAAGCCGCCAGGTCGCGGCCTTGTCGCGCCACATCAACGGCGTCTCCACCGTGAAGCGCTGGTCCATACCGAGCGAGAGCGTGACCTGCAGCGCCTTGAGGGTGTCGTCGCGACAGTCGGGGTACCCCGAATAGTCGGTCTCGCACATGCCGCCGACGAGGGCGTGGATCTCGCGCCGGTAGGCGATCGCGGCCGCGTAGGTAAAGAACAGCAGATTGCGTCCCGGCACGAATGTCGTCGGCAGGCCCTTGGCGCTCATGCGAATTTCGGCCGCCTGCGTGAGCGCGGTGTCAGACAGCTGAGCGAGCTCGCGCATGGCGACGAAGTGATCTTCGCCGAGGCGGGCGGACCACGCCGGAAAGCGCTCCCGCAGGTCCGCCAGGAAGCGCGGCCGCACCTCGAGTTCGACCGCGTGGCGCTGGCCGTAGTCGAAGCCGACGGTCTCTACCCGCGCGTATCGGGCCAGCGCCCAGGCGAGGCAGGTCGCCGAATCCTGCCCGCCGGAAAACAGAACCAGAGCATGGTCATGCATGAGATCAGTGTAGTGGGCATACTGACGGCATGAGAGCGCGCACGATCCCCGCCGTCTTCATGCGCGGGGGCACCAGCAAGGGACTGCTGTTCAAGGCATCCGACCTGCCATCGGATCACGCGCGCTGGGACTCGCTGTTCTGCGCAATGATGGGCTCGCCGGACTCGAACGGGCGGCAGCTCAACGGCATGGGCGGCGGACTGTCGTCACTGTCCAAGGTCTGCGTCATCGGGCGCCCGTCGCGCGCGGACGCGGACGTCGATTACACCTTCGCGCAGGTCGCGATCCGCGAGGCGCGCGTCGACATGAGCGGCAACTGCGGCAACATGAGCTCGGCGATCGGGCCGTTCGCCGTCGACGAGGGCCTGATCGCCGCCGCGGACGGACCCGTCACGCTGCGCATCCACAACACCAATACGCGCAAGATCATCCATTCGACCTTCGAGGTTCGCGACGGCCGCGCGGTCCAGCACGGCGATCTCGCGATCCCCGGAGTGGCGGGCACCGGCGCGCCGATACGGCTCGAATTCATGGAGCCCGGCGGCGCCATCACCGGCAAGCTGCTGCCCACAGGCGAAGTGATCCAGGAGCTCGACGTCCCGGGCGTGGGCCGTATCGACGTGTCGATGGTCGATGCCGGCAACGCCTGCGTATTCATTCGCGCCGAAAGCCTCGGTCTCAGCGGGAACGAAACGCCTGAGCAGATCGAGCGCGACGCTCGCCTGATGGAGGCGCTGCAGGCGATACGCGCGCACGGGTCGGTGGCGATGAAGATTGCACCTGACCTTGCGGCGGCGCGCGCGAAGCAGACCACACCGTCGATCGGCATCATTTCGGCGCCGACAGAATGGCGCTCGATCGACGGCGAAACCTTTGCCGCGGACGCTGCCGACCTCGCGGTGCGGATGATTTCGAGCAACCAGCCGCACCGCGCACTGCCGCTGACGGCGTCGCTATGCGTGGCTGTCGCCGCCAGCCTGCCGGAGTCGCTGGTGCACACGGTCGCGCGCTACTCGGGGCAGGGTCCGATGCGGCTCGGGATGCCGTCGGGCGTGCTGACCGTGTCGGCAGAAGTCCGCAAGGACCGCGAAGGCTGGTATGCACAGTGCGGAAGCTTCTATCGCACGGCGCGGCGGCTCTTCGAAGGGCGCGTCTGCCTGCCCGAGTAGCGCCGCGTCGGCGCTAGGCAGGGCAAGCCATGGACTGATTCAGCCAAGGTGGCCGGCCTCGGCGAGTTCGCGTATGCGCACGACGGTATCCAGGTCTGCGCCTTCATACGCCTGCTGCCGCAATGCGATCGTGACCTCGTCGAGTCCGCCCTCGCCGGCAACCTCCGATTCCGCTTCGTAGACGAAACGCAGGAACAGCGCGTCGGGCGAAGGCTCTTCGATCGTGATCGCCATGCGACTGGCGGGCCAGGACGCACCCGCGGCAGTGTGGATCTCGCTACGCTGGCGCGGGAACAACCGCACCCGGTCGCGCACACGAAAACTGCCGTAGTCGAGCGTGCGCTCGAGTTCGGTGACGCCTGAAAGCTCCCGGCGCGCATCGATCGTGGCCCGATCCAGACCGGCGATGAAGCGCGCGGGATCCTCGGCCCGCAGCACCAGCCCGCGCCACAACTGGTCGCGCGTCAACTCCGTCAGCAGCGGCATCAGAGGATCGTTGATCTGCACCAGGTGCTCGAAACGCATCCTAGTTCCAGAACCCCTGGCGCTCCAGCAGCGCGCGGATCTCCTCGGACTTCGGTCCGAAGAAGTCGGGGTCGTACTTGATCTTGGACGTGTAGTACTGCGCGAGCGAGGTGATGCCCGCGGCCTCGATGGCGGCCTTGATCTCCGGGATCGACATGTAACGCTGCCAGCCGCGCCGTTCGCGTTCGGCATAGATGGTGTCGATAACGGCCTCGGTTGGTCTGCGGTAGACCTCGTCGTGCACCAGTGCGGTCACCGGCAGGCGATCGCGCTTCGCCGGGTCCTCGGCCGGGTAGCCGACGACGATGCTGGTCACGGGCACAACTGTCTCCGGCAGTTGCAGGAAGTCCACCAGTTCCGCCAGTGAGTACAAGGTCGTCCCCATGTAGCAGATGCCGAGCCCGCGGGCCTGGAACCCGAGGCAGGCGTTCTGCGCGACGATCATCGCGTCATAGGCAGCCACGTGGTAGCCGAGCAGGTTGTTGAAGTTGTCGCGGGCGCCGCGCCGGCGCAGCCAGGTGCGGGTCCGGTACCAATCGGCGCAGAAGGTCACCACCAGCGGGGCTTCGAGCACCATCGGCTGCTCGAGGTGGAGCTCGTAGAGGCGGCGCTTCCGTTCGGGGTCACGCGTCAGGACGATCGAAATGCCGTTGAGGTTGCCCGAGGACGAGCCGCCGGCAATCGCGTCCTCGCAGACCTCGGTGACGAGCGCAGGGTCGATCGGCGTAGGGAGGTAGTGGCGGATCGAGCGGTGGTGGCGCAGCAACCGGGACAGATCGTTCATGGAAGAGTGGGTCGCGTTTAACCCCATTGTCTCCGATGCCGCGTTCACAGGTTCGTCGGCCCCCATGGGCCTCGAGAGGAGACACCGATGTCGGCAACTTCGTCCCGGGCGGGCTCGCCGCACCGCTCGCATCGTCGGGCGCGTGGGTGGGCGCTTGCCCTGGCTGCCATGGGCACGGCCGTAGGTCTTGGCATCGCCCCGTCCGCGCACGCGATCGGCTCGCTGGTCGATGTGCAGGTCGTCGATCGCTCCACCGGCGAGACGCTGCCGATGTACTGGTACAACGGTCGCTGGTGGGTGCCGGGCAAGCCGGGCACCCGCTACGCGGTGACGCTCACCAATCGTTCCGGCGGGCGCGCGCTGACGGTCGTATCGGTTGACGGAGTCAACGCAGTCAGCGGCGAATCGGCTTCGCCCGACCAGACCGGCTACGTCATCGCCAACGGCCAGTACGCGCAGATCACCGGATGGCGCAAGGACCTGGACCGCGTCGCTGCTTTCGAGTTCACAGCGCTCGCCGACTCCTACGCGGCGCGAACCGGCCGCCCTGATAATGTCGGCGTGATTGGGGTCGCCGTATTCCGTGAGCGCCCGCGCGCGCCGAGTCCACCGGTGCCTCCGCTCGCGAAATCCGAGCGCCAGGAGCCGGCGCGCGACGCGCCTGCACCGGCAGCCGGTGCCGCGGCTTCGAACGAGGCCGACGCCCGCCAGCGCAGTGACGGCGTGCGCGAGCAGCGCCTCGGCACGGGCCACGGCCGCAACGAGCGCTCGCCGACCTCTTACACGGACTTCGAACGCGCGCAGGCGACGCCCAATGAACTGATCGCGATCCACTACGACAGCCGCGATAATCTGATCGCGATGGGTGTGATCCCGCGACCGCGTCCGTTACCCGACCCGTTCCCGATGCCGGCGCGGTTCGTTCCCGATCCACCGATGCGCTGAGCTGCGTGTACGGGGTTCGCGCCTCAGTTGGAGCGATCGCATCGTCAGCCCGCGGCGCAGAATCGCTTGCCATGGAGGAACCGGCGAGCGACGAGGCTCTGCTGGCCGCGTATGCGGGCGGCGATGGGCGCGCGTTCGCCGAACTGTACGAGCGCCACGAACGGCCGGTGTATCGCTACTTTCTGCGGCAGGGTGCGGCGCCGGCGGTCGCGGACGATCTGCTGCAGGAGACGTGGATGGCGGTCATTCGACATGCTGGCCGATTCGAGCCGCGCGCGCGCTTCACGACGTGGCTCTACACCGTCGCGCGGAGCAAGATGGTCGATCATTGGCGCGCACAGGACGGCACGATGAGCCTCGATGACGCCGCCAACGACCCGGACGAGACGCCGTTCGACGTGCCAGGCCCCGCTTCCGACCGCCCGGATGTGCAGGTCGTGTCGCGTGCCGAGGCGCTCGCCTTTGTTGCTGCTGTCGAGGCGCTGCCGCCGGCACAACGCGAGGCATTCCTCCTGCAGATTGAGGCTGGCCTCTCACTGGAGGAGATTGCGCAGGTGACTGGAGCCGGGACGGAAACGGTCAAGAGCCGGCTGCGCTATGCGATGGCGAAGCTGCGGTCGACGATGGAGGCATGGCAATGAACGCGCAGCACCCGACTTCCCGCATGCACACCGCCATGACAGGCGGCGGCGAGCGCAGCCGGCGACGGGAGCGGCATTGAGCGAAGACAGCGATCGCCTACGGCGAGCCTATCGCGCTGCCAACGAAGCCCTCGACGCGCGACCTTCGGCGGCGACGCGCGCGGCTATTCTGGCAGCCGCAGCACGCGAGGTGAAGGCGCAGCCGCGCGATGCGGCCGCGCGGCCGCGTCGCGGACTGCCGCGCTGGCCCATGGCTGCCGCAGCCGCCGTGCTGCTGTCCACGCTCGCCGCGATGCTCACGGTTCGTACCGAGCGCGAGATGCCGAGCTTCAACGCGCCTCCCGTGACGGAGCGCGCTCCGGCACCGGTGGCAGCACGGCCGGCCGCGCCCGCCGAGAAGGCCGACGCTGCATCGGCATCGCGTGAGACGATTCCGGCGCAGGGGTCATCGAGCGCTCAGGCATCGCCAGAAGTGGCTCTGAATCCAGCACCGAGTCGAGATGCGCCGCCGCTGGTCAAGCGCGCGGCGCCGAAAATTGCTCAGCAGGCGGATGCGCAACCTGGTCGCGACCAGACCGAGCGCGATTCGATGCGTCAATTGCGGAACGAAACGCCCGCCACGGCGGCACCTGAGCAGCGTGCGCGCTCTGCGAAGGAAGAGTCCGCCGCGCCGTCTGTACCGCTGGCCGTGGCCGCTTCGCCCGAAGTGAAGGCGCGTGCGGCCACTCCCGAAACCGCAAGGACGGAACCCGCACCGGCCACGGCATCTTCGCCCGGCCCGGACGAGCGGACCGACCGGGCTGCCGGCATCGTGGCCAAACCGCAAAAGCAGGGGGCTCTCGCGGCAAGCGCGGCCGCGTCCGCCGAGTCGGCCGCCGCCGATGCGGCATCGCCGCCGCTGCGCGCCGAAGACTGGCTCGACAAGATCATCCGGCTGCGGCGCGACGGCCGCCACGCCGAGGCCGACGCCGAGCTGAAGCAGTTCCGCGAGCGCTATCCGCAGGTGGCCATCCCGGCGGAAGCCCTGCCGCCGACCGGCACTCGCTAGTCGGAAGACGCTACGCCTTCCGCGCCGCGCCCGGTGCGGGTCGCGTGGCACTCAGACGCACTGCATCACGCGTTGCAGCCTCGTCCGGACTTCCGCCGCCACCGCGCCGAGCGCCGGGCTCGATGAAAGTTGCTTCATCGCGTCCGGGTCCTTGAATTCCACCTGCGTGTTGCCGTCGTCCGATTCCCGTACCACCACATTGCACGGCAACAGCAGCCCGATGGTCGGCTCGGCCTCGAGGGCGCGACGAGCCAGCGGCGGGTTGCAGGCACCGAGGATCCGATATGGGCGCACGTCGATATCGAGCTTTTTCTTCATCGTCGCCTTGACGTCGATCTCGGTCAGCACGCCAAAGCCTTCCTTCGCAAGTTCCGCAGTCGCCCTTTGCACGGCGTCGTCGAACCCGAGCGCCACGGTCTTGCCAAATCCATACGCATTCTTCATCGCCACGCCTCACTTCACAGCTGCATGTGGTGATGCTGGCAACACTGCGGCGTCTTCGCTTTGAGCCGCGCCAAGCGCCATGCATTCAACCGCGTATCGGCCGTCAAAGGCCTGCCGCGCAAGGCGAGCGGCGTCGGCTTCGAAGGCCCGCAAGCCGCCGTGAGCCAGGGCCTGCGCCGCTTCGAGCGTCTTGACCGATCCGAGCCAGCACCAGCGGTCGAACACATGGATGTCCTCGCGGCAGCGGGCCTCGTTGCGCTCCACCAGCGCGACCGGCCCGGTATAGGGCCAGTCGGGTATGAGCCAGCCGGACAACAGTTCGCGCACCCGATCGCCGTGTTCGCGCGGCGACTCGATCCCGACGCAGGCGCCAAGGCAGCGACGCAGCTGGCGGCTGAAGCACGGCAGGCCGTCCGGCCCGCGCCGCCCTTCGAGCCGCAGCACCTTCATGCAGAGCCCGTGCTCATGCGCAAGCTCAGCCAGCAGGCGGCGCGCCGCGGCGCGCGAGCCGAAGGGCCCATAGACGCCGGCGAGCCCATCGGGGGCGAGGGTCGCGGCGCACAGATACTGTGGCCGCCCGTCGTCGGCGAACTGCAGCATCACCTGGTTCTGCTTGCGGCGCAGCGCGACGTTGTGCGCGGGCAGCCGGGTCTTCACGAGCTCGCACTCGCGCAGCAGGGCGCCGAACTCGCCGGCGCATTCTTCCCACTCGAGCCTGTGCACTTCCTGTGACAGCCGCAGCTCGCGGCCGGCACGATGCTCGGCGTTGAAGTGGCCGGCCATGCGCGCCTTCAGGTCGACGCTCTTGCCGATATAGATCGGATGCTCGTTGAGCCCGTAGAACAGGTACACGCCCGGCGCGCGCGGAACGCCGTCGAGAGCATCGGGCGGCAGATGTGGCGGCAGACTCGGTCGCCGCAGCAGAGTCGCCACCGCCAGTTCGAGCTCGGCCGGCGGGTGGCGCTCCGCCAGCTTCTCCAGCAGGCGCCAGAGCACGCGCGCGTCGCCGAGGGCGCGATGGCGCTGCTCGCCGCCAAGATCAAAGCGCTCGATGATCGCGTCCAGCGTGTGCGGACCGCGGTCGGGATACAGGTGTCGTGACAGCCGCACCGTGCACAGCGTCTTCGCGTGGAAATTGAGGTCGGCGCGTGCGAACTCCGCGCGCAGGAAGCCGTAGTCGAAGCGCGCGTTGTGCGCGACGAACACTGCCCCGTCGAGGCGGTCGTAGAGCTCCTGCGCGATCTCTCCGAAAGCCGGCGCCTCGCGCACCATGTCGTTGGTGATGCCGGTGAGCCACTGGATCTCGGGCGGGATCGGAATGCCCGGATTGACGAGCGACGACCATTCGATCACGCGCGCATCGTCGCCGTCGAAATCGACGCCGACCAGGCCGACTTCCGTCACCCGCTCGCGCTCGGGGCTCGAGCCTGTCGTCTCGACATCGACGAAGGCGAGTCGGGGGGCAATCGGGGGCAGCATCGGTGGCAGCGGTCCGGCCCGCGAATTATCGGGCACCAGCGTCACAAATCCGCGCCGCGGGGCATACTGGCAGGTCAAGCTGCTGGAGCTCACGAGGCGCCGGCTGAAGAACAGGGAGACATGCCATGCAGGCCGCCACACTTCCTCTTGCGTCTTCGCCCGACACCGGCAAGACCCGCAGACTGGCGGAGGTCGCCGCGCTCATCGCCGAGCGCCACACCGGCAGCGAACGTACGCTGCTGATGACCTTCTGTGAGCAGTACTTCCGCCAGGCGGATCCGGAAGACCTCGAAGAGCGCAGCGCGCAGGATCTGTACGGCATGGTGTGGTCGCACCTGCGGTTCGCGCACGTGCGAAACCCCGGGGAACCGAAGCTCAGGGTGCTCAATCCGACGGTGCCTGACGCCGGCTTCGCTTCGCGGCACACCGTGGTCGAGGTCGTCAACGACGATATGCCGTTCCTGGTCGACTCGACCTCGGTCGAGATCAACCGGCAGGGACTGACGCTGCACCTGATCTTCCACCCGATCTTCGCCGTCCGTCGCAACGAGGCGGGCGAACTCGTCGAACTGCAGCCGCGCGCGGAGCGGCCTGACTGGTCGCGCGAATCGTTCATGCATCTTGAGGTCGACCGTATCGCTGATCCGGTCGCGCGGGCAGGGCTGGCCGAAGGCATCGAGCGCGTGCTCAGCGATGTCCGCGCTGCCGTGACCGACTGGAAGGCGATGGTCGCGAAGCTGCGCGATGTCATCCGCGAACTCGACGAGCGGCCGCCGCCGGTGTCGCGCGAGGAGCTCGCGGAATCTCGCGCGTTGCTGCAGTGGCTGACCGAGGACCACATGCTGCTGCTCGGCTATCGCTGCAACGACCTGCGTGTGCGCAATGGCGAACTCGAGCTGGTGCGCGGTTCCGAGTCCGGGCTCGGCATCCTGCGCGAAGGTGGCGTGCCGGCGGCAAGTTCAATCAGCTTTTCGACGGCCCCGCGGGCGATGCGCAGCCTTGCCACCTCGCCCTCGCCGCTGCTGCTGGTCACGAAGGCGACGACGCGGGCGACAGTGCATCGGCCCGGGTATGTCGACTACGTCGGGATCAAGCGCTACGACTCCGATGGCCGCGTGATCGGCGAGCATCGCTTCATCGGCCTGTTCACTTCGGCAGCCTACAGCGCGCGTGTATCGGAAGTTCCGCTGCTGCGCGGCAAGGTGCGCGCCGTGACCGAGCGCGCGGGCCTCGCGCCGGCGAGCCACCTCGGCAAGGCGCTGACCCACATCCTCGAAAGCTATCCGCGCGACGAGCTGTTCCAGATTTCAGCCGACGAACTGTTCGAGATCGCCAACGGCATCGTGCAGCTCGGCGAACGCCAGCGCTTCCGCCTGTTCGTGCGACACGACGCCTTCGAACGCTTCGTGTCGTGCCTGATCTTCGTTCCACGCGAGAACTACACCACCGGGCTGCGCCGCAAGTTCCAGTGGATCCTGCTCGAAGCATTCAACGGCTCGGCCGCCGAGTTCGACGTGCTGCTCACCGATGCGGTGCTGGCGCGAATCCACATCACGGTGCGAACCACACCGGGCTGGATTCCCCCCTATGACCGCCGCGCGCTCGAGGCGCAACTGGCTGCCGCGGCGCGTCGCTGGGAGGACGACCTGCGCGACGCACTGAATGACCAGGTCGAGGAAGCGGCGGCGGCGCGCGCGCTGCGCCGCTACGGCTCCGCGTTTCCGGCGTCGTACCGGGAGCACAGCGACGCCGAAAGCGCCGTCGAGGACATCGAGTGTCTGGACCGACTATCGCGCACCGACCTCGTGCTGCGGCTGTTCCGCCCCCGCGGCGCAGCGGCGGGGCGGCTCGGCTTCAAGATCTACCGCGGTACCGCGCCGGTGTCACTGTCGGATTCGCTGCCGATGCTCGAGCACATGGGTGTGCGCGTCCTGGCGGAACGGCCGTACGAGATCACGCCGGATGGCGCCGAGCCGCTATGGATCCACGACTTCGAACTCGAGGCGCCGGCCGGCGACGAGCTCGACATCGCGGCGCTTGCGCCGGCGTTCGAGGATGCGTTTGCGCGCGTCTTCACCGGCCGCGTCGACAACGATGATTTCAACCGCCTGGTGCTGAAGGCGGGTCTCGGAGCGGATGAGGTCACGGTCCTGCGCGCGTATGCAAAGTACCTGCGCCAGGTGGGATTTCCGCTGTCGCAGCCGTACATCGAGGCGACGCTCGACGCGCATCCCCGCATCGCCGGCTTGCTGATGCGTCTGTTCCGCCTGCGCTTCGCGCCGGACCAGCATGACACGAACGCGGCCGCGAGCCAGGTCCGCGCGATCGAACAGGCGCTGGACCGCGTGCCGAACGCGAGCGAGGACCGCGTGCTGCGCCAGCTGCTAGCCCTGGTCCAGGCGACCCTGCGGACCAATTTCTGGCGGACGGGTGTGGGCGCCAGCGGCGCCGATGGGCCGCGCCGCAGCTTCGTCAGCTTCAAGTTC
>Ga0335084_10000234_pt1 | contig 43709 bp, 39 predicted proteins | sample Lox_Sample_44_FD_206721 | JGI IMG/M metagenome (GOLD analysis project Ga0335084, IMG submission 206721) | Soil microbial communities from Loxahatchee National Wildlife Refuge, Florida, United States - Lox_Sample_4.4 | ecosystem: Environmental > Terrestrial > Soil > Wetlands | place: USA...
GGAAAAGCACGGCTGCCGTGCCGAAATCGCGTGCCCAATAGTACGCGTAGGCGCGCCCGAGCTGGGTCGCGATCCGTAGCGAGAACGACGTCGCCCCGCTGCCGATGCGCTGAAAGTCCTCGACCGACTGCGAGGTGTGTCCGTCGGCTGCGTCGAGCAGCGCGAGGATGCCCGATACGGCGGCGAGCGTCGGCTCGCCGGCCCGATCGGAGACCGAAGCCTCTACGATCTGGAAGTGGGTCCGCGCGGTACCGATGTCGCCGCCGGCGAGCGCGATCCACCCGAGGCCGAGGTTCGCCCACGTGGCCCAGGGCGTTCCTTCGCTCGCCGCGAGCGCCCGGACGAACGTCGTCTGGGCAGCAGGCGTCTGTCCGCTGCGCAGGTAGGCGTCGGCCAGCGCGAGCAGCGCCGGTGGTGGAAGGTTCTCGACGCCGTATGCACGCAGCGCCAACACCGCGCGACGGTTCCGCGCCGGATTCTCCATGTAGGACGACAGCGCCTGCAGGGTCGTGGCGTCGAGAACGGATGGTGGGGCGCCGTCCGTGGCCTGGCCGTCGACCCGCCCGCTCGCCAGGACGAGGGTCGTGACGATCGCCGCCGTGACGCGTGACATCGGAGATGGCGCGGAGCGTCGCTCGGAGGGGATCGTTCGCGGCATGTACGACGGATCGTTCGTGCCAGTCAAGATTGGGCATGCGACTCCGAGGGAGAGACATCATGATCTGTCCCTTGACCCGTGCCAGCGAGCTAGCGCCGGCGTCCGCGTTCGCGTGTGGAGGTTGACAGGGCGCCGCAACGTGAGGAATGGTCGGCGCCCGCGGATGACGGACGCTGCGACGCTCGCAGGGACGCTCGGTGCCGCAGCGGCGCCTGCGGTTCTGCTCGCGTTCGTTCTCGGAGCGCGTGACGCCTTCATCGCGACGAGACGCAACTCGTTCGTGCGCATCGGCGACTACCTGTGGGTGTACGTCGCCATCCCGATCGTCGCGCTGACGGTCCTCGTCCTGCCGCTCGGCGCCGTCGTGGCGCTCGGCGGGTTCGCGGCCGGGCTGGCGGCTCGCACGGTTGCGGCTGCCTCCGCGGGCAGCATTGCCGCCCTCTGTTTCGCGATCGAGACCCGCGAATTTCTCGAGCGGATCCGGGGCACGATGGATCGCGCCCACGTCGACGCGCCGTCGCGACGGCGCGCGCTCGCCGTGGTCGGAACGGCGGCCGGGCTGGCCGCGTGCCTCGCGGTCGCCGCGGTCGCCGCCATCTTCTGGAAGCTCGGACCGCTCGGCCGCCTGGCGATCGCGGTGGCGATCGTCGATCTCGCGCTCCTTCCGCCGCTCGTGCGCCTCGCCCTCCGGGAGCTTCCGCTCGCATGGGTCGCGCGGAGGCGCCGGCGTCCCACCGAAGCGCGAGCCGATGCGACGCGCCGCCCGTCCGTCGTGCTGATCTCGATCGACACGCTCCGTGCCGATCGTATGCGCGCCCTCGGCGGGCGCGGGCTCATGCCGAACCTCGATCGCCTTGCCGCCGCGGGCGTCCTCTACGAGAGGGCGATCGCACAATCGTCGTGGACGCTGCCGTCGGTCGCATCCTTCTTGACCGGCCTCCACCCGTCGCGTCACGGCGCGGGATGGGCCCTCAACGGCTTCGATCTCCTCGCCCGCGCGCCGCTGCGCTCCGGAACCTGGACCGTCGCGCAGGGCCTGCGTGCAGCGGGCTATCGCACGCACGCCGTCGTCGCGAATCCCTACCTGGCGCTTCCGTTCGGCCTCGCCCAGGGGTTCGATACGTACGACAACGTGAGCCTCGAATCCGAGATGGCCATCTGCCTGCGCACGACGCTCGCCGCCCGGCTGGTCGGGCCGGCGCTCGGAACCCGGGTCAGCGGCAACGGCGACGTCGTGACCCAGCGGGGTCTCCGCCGGCTCCGCGAGCTGCGCGCCGGCGCGCGGGATCAGCCCTACTTCCTGTGGCTCCACTACATCGACCCTCATGCCCCGTACGGCTGCGGAGGCGACAAGTCATTCCGCGGTGACACCTTGCTCGCGGAGATCGAGCACGACGGTGCGGAGCTGCGCGATCGCTTCGAGGCCATCGCCCGACTCCGTGCCGGCGAGATCCGGCTGAGCCCGGCGGAGAAGGCCCAGATGGTGGCGCTCTACGACGCCGGGGTAGCGGACGTCGATCGCTGTCTCGGGGAGATCCTCGACGCCGTCGCGCCGGGGGACGACACGCTCATCGCGGTCGTCTCCGACCACGGCGAGGAGTTCTGGGAGCACGGCGGCGTCGAGCACGGCCACACGTTCTACGACGAGTTGGTGCGCGTCCCGCTCGTCCTCGCCGGAGCGGGGCTTCCGCGCGATCATCGGGTGGCGGAGCTCGTTCGATTGATCGATCTGCCACCCACGATGTTCGACCTCCTGCATCTTCCGGCGCCGAGCGACCTCGACGGGACGAGCATGCTGCGTCCCACCGGCGCGGAACGGGTGGCGCTGTGCGAAGGGCTGCTGTTCGCCGAGGACAAGGTGGCGATCCGTACCGCGCGCTGGAAGTACGTTCGATCCGCGAACGGCAAGGAGGAGCTGTACGACCTCGAGACCGATCGGCTCGAGCTGCGGGACGTGGCCGCGAGCGCGGATCTCGAATGGGCTCGGGAGCTGATCGCCGCGAGCGGAGCGGGCGCGCCCCAAGCCGAATGCATCGACGACCATGCTGCCGACGGACCCGCCATCCGCGAGGCGCTCCGACACCTCGGCTACGCATAGCGCCGCGCGCCCTCAACCGCGCTCGTCGCGCGAATGCCGGCGAGCGAGCAGCCACCACAACGCGGCGCTGCCGGCGACGATCCCGATGACGAGCACGAGAGCGGCGAAGCTCGTCCCGGCGACTGGACGGGGCCGCGCAGACGGCTCCGCCTGGAGCGCAGGCTCCGTGGCCGGCCGCGCGAGCGCGCGGTCGCCCGCCGGCACGGCCACGGTGGACGGCGCATCGGCGACATCCGCCAGCGCGGCGCGCGCGAGCTCCCTTCCGTCGACGTCGAAGAGCGCGAGCACCTGGTCGGCGGGACTCCCGAGCGGGACGCGCCGATAGCGCTTCATGGCCCCGCGCGTGATCGCGCGCGGCTCGAGATCGACGAGGGCGCGCGCGGTGCGCTTCGTTTCCGCTTGCAGCTCCGTCGGCGACGCGAGGGCGCGCAGGCGTTCGAGCGCCTCGTCGTGCGCGCCTGCACGCCATCGCGCCCAGGCCGCCCCGTACGCGGCGTCGTCGGCGAGGATCGATCCCGCGTCCGTGCGTGCGACCTCGTCGAACTCCGCGGCAGCGACCTCGTAGGCGCGCGTCCAGTAGTGCGCGTACGCGACGCCGAGCCGCGCCAGCGGGCGGAGCGGCGGCGGCACGCCGGGCGCCGTAGCCGCCGCGCGCAGCGTCGCGATCGCCCGATCCGTTTGGTGCTCCGCCGCGTCGATCAATCCGAGCGCGACCGGCGCGACCGGGTGGCCGAGCCCCGTCTCGTCGGCGTGCTCGTAGTGTCCGCGTGCGTGACGGAATTCGCCCGCGACCATGTCGAGCCAGCCGAGTGTCAGGTGCGTCCAGTCGATGGCCGGCGGCCCCGCGTGCTCCGCGACGATGCCGTCGAGGACGCGGCGGGCTTCTCTCGGACGCCCGCTTCGGGTCCAGGCGTCGGCGAAGGCGATCCGGACGCCGGCCGGCGTGTCGGGCGACGCCTGGCGGGCGAGCGCCAACAACGCGCGGCGGCTCGCCTGCGCATCGCGGACCTAGTTCAAGAAGATGTTCGCGACGGCAGGATCGCCGCCGTCCAGCGCTGCGGCATGCGACGCCGGACCGGCGTGCACCGCCAGCACGCAGGCGACGACGAATGCGCCCCGGCGTCGCAGCGACCCCATGAGCCGCTTGCTTAGTTGATCTGGACGGTGACGCCCACCGGCTGGGGTGTCTCGAAGAAGGCGGCGAATCGGTCGTCGCCCTTCAAGTACCATTCCAGGAACGGAATCACCCAGCGCAGCACGGCGAGGTGTGCCTCGTCCTGGGTGAGCGTCACGGGCGGATTGCAGTCGGGGCTGGGGAAGCAGCCGTCCGAGTAGGCGAAGTGCCCGGTGTTCGCGATCTCGACGAAGTACTTCGGGGTTGCCGCCAGATCGTACTGGCTCCGCGTAGCGTTGTTGTTCACGACGCTGTCCGCGGTCGAGATCATGGTGAGCGACGGTATGGTCAGCACTGGGTGCGAGGGGGGGACGGCCGCGGCCATGGGGATGGCGACGCGATAGCGGGTGTCCTGCGTCGCTGCGAGGTAGGTCGTGAAGCCGCCGAAGGAATGTCCCGACATGCCGATGCGGGTCGGGTCGAGGACGCCGAAGAACGCCGATCCCGGGTTCGCGTTCTCCGCCAGCATCTGATCGAGCGTGAAGCGGACGTCCTGGGGTCGTTCGACCGCGGACGCGAGCTGCGCTTGCGGCGTGCTGCAGGTCGGGAACTCGAAGAGCGTGTTGCCGGGGTGCGGCGGCGCGATGACGACGTAGCCGCGCGAGGCGACGAGCGGCCACAGGAACAGGCTCTGGGTCGGGAAGCCGCACGAGCCGTGCGAGAACATGACGACGGGGTAGGGCGCCCCCGATCCGTCGACGGGCGCGTCGAGGACGCCGTCGTACCGCCCGTCGATCGGCCCGGCGCCGGGCGTGGTCGGATACCACACGACGACGTCGAGCGGGCGCGGATCGTTCGGGTTCACGGCGGACTGCTTCGTGAAGGTGATGACGCGCACGCCGACCCCGTACGGACCAGGCACCCGCACGTCGGAGCAGGTCCCGGCGCTCCAGTCGACCACGTCGGCGCAGTAGGTCGCGTCCGAGCACGCCGTCTGGTCGAAGCGCGCGCGGTCGGTGCAGGCGGCCGCGCGGCGGACCTTGCACGATGCCACGACGCCGGCCGCCGGCTGCACGCGGCCGCAGGGTACCTGCTGCGTGCCGCACGACGCGGTCTTGATGACGCGCTTCGCGGTCTTCTCGCACGCGGAGCGCAACGTCGCATCGCCGACGGCGGCGGCGAGCACGCCCTTGCCACAGCGCCGGAACGTGCCGCGGCTCTTGGCGGCGGCGCAGGGACAGCTCGTCTCGAGGCTGGCGCGCAGCGTCGCCATGGCGCGCTGGTCGGCCAGCGTCGAGGCGCCGGCAAGGCAGCCATCGTCGGCGCGAGTCGGCGTCGGCCGGAGAGCGAGGGTCAGCACGATCGCGCAGGGGAGAAGGCGTCCCATCCATCCATTGTGTGCGCACGGGGAGCCGGGCAACAGCCCGATCCGCTCGAACGGTCGGAGGCGCTGGCCGAACGGCCGTGTGATCGCTCAGAGCGCGATCTCGGCCATCGTCCGCAGCGCTTCGGGCTGGCCGACGGCCAGGATCATGGTGCCGACCGGCGACGCGCGCCAGGCGGCGAGCCGATCGCGAATGCGGTCCTTGGAGCCGACCAGCGACACCTCGTCGGCGAGCTCGTTCGGCACCGCGGCCGTCGCCTCGTCCTTCTTGCCGGCGAGGTACAGGTCCTGGATCGTCTTCGCGGCCGACTCGAATCCGTAGCGGCAGGCGAGGTCGTTGTAGAAGTTCTTGCCGCGCGCGCCCATGCCGCCGATGTAGAGCGCGAGCTGCGGCTTCACGCGATCCAGGCACTTCTGCACGTCGTCGCCGAGGATGACGGTCGTGCTGACGGCGATGTCGAACCGGGCGGGGCTCTTGCCGCCGCCCGCCTTCGCGAAACCCTCGTCGAGCGACGGCTGGTAGACCTTCGGCGCGCGATACGGGGAGTAGAAGATGGGCAGCCAGCCGTCGGCGATCTCGGCCGCCTGCGCGACGCTCTTGGGCCCGATGGCCGCGAGGTAGATCGGGATCGGACGGCCGTGCAGGATGCTCTTGAGGGGCTTGCCGAGACCGCTCGCGCCGGCCCCCTCGTACGGGATGTCGTAGTGCTCGCCGTGGTGCTCGAGCGCCCGCTCGCGCGCCCAGATCGTGCGCAGGATCTCGACGTATTCGCGCGTGCGGACGAGCGGCTTGCCGTAGCGCACGCCGTGCCAGCCCTCGACGACCTGCGGTCCCGAGACGCCGAGGCCGCAGATGAAGCGGCCGTTCGAGAGGTGATCGAGCGTCATGGCGGTCATGGCCGTCATGGCGGGTGTGCGCGCGGGCATCTGCATGATGCCCGACGCCACGTGGATGCGCTCGGTCTGCGCCGCGATCCATGCGAGGGGTGTCACGGCGTCGGAGCCGTAGGCCTCGGCGGCCCACACCGAGTGGAAGCCGAGCCGATCGGCCTCGGTGATGAGGGGCATGTCGAGGCGCATGCGCGCGCCGGAATAGCCGACGTTGAGGCCGAGTCGCATGAGGCGCGGGTCTAGGGCCGCGTGGACGCCGTGTCAATGCGCAGCGCAGCCGGTGTGGATTCAGGACGCCTTGCCGCCGGCGACCTGCGCCAGCCGACCGAGCCCGTCACGATCGCCGATCAGGACCAGCAGATCGCCCGCCGCGAGCCGTGTCGCGGGCTCCGGGATGATGCGGATCGGCTCGTCCTCGCGCTTGAGCGCCACCACGCGCACGCGCGACTGCTCGCGCTCGACGTCGGCGATCGTTTGGCTCGCCAGCGTCGAGCCGGATCCGATGCGCGCCTCCTCGAGCGTGACTTCCTCCTGATGCCCGGGGAGCGAGAGCTCGAGGAAGTCCACCACCGACGGCCGCAGGATCGACGCGGCCATGCGCACGCCGCCGCTGTGATAGGCGGAGAGGGCCTGATTCGCCCCCGCGAGCTCGAGTCGGCGGAGCCCGGCCTCCGTCTCGCCGCGCGCGTGGATACGAATGGCGGCGCTCTTCTCACGCGCCGAAAGGGTGATGAAGACGTTGTCGGGATCGGACGGCGTCGCCACGACGATCGCTCGCGCGCGACGAATACCGGCCTGCTCCAGCACCTCGTCGGCGAGGGCCGAGCCGATGACGTACGGGACGTCCAGGGCACGGAGGGCCTCCTCCTTGCCGGGATCCGCGTCGATGACGACGACGGGGGCGTGGTTGCGGCGGAGCTCCTCTGTCACGACGCGGCCGAAGCGGCCGTAGCCGCACACGATCACGTGACCCTGCAGTTGATCGATGCGTCGATGCATCACGTTCCTCCCGAAGATGTCACGCAGCTGGCCTTCCAGGACGAGCTGCGCGGCTGCCGACAGCAGGTAGAGCGCGGTGCCGACGCCGCTCAGGATGATGGCGATCGTGAAGAAGCGTCCGCCGACCGTGACGGGGACGATGTCGCCGTAGCCGACGGTCGTGAGGGTCACGACCGTGAAGTAGAGGGCGTCGATGACCGGGAGTCCCTCGATCAGGACGTACCCCACCGTCCCGACGGCTGTGATGAGCGCGAGTGCCACCAGGCCGGCTGCGAGACGTCGCGTCGGTCGCAGCGGGCCTACTCCGCCGGTGGGAGCTCGGGCAGCCCCTGGCGCTCGTCGGCGAGCGCGAGCAGTCGCGAGAGATACTGCAGGCAGTCGGTCTCGGAGAGCAGCCCGACGAGTGTGTCGTTCTCCACCACCGGCAGGCACCCTATCTTGTGCTCGACCAGCATGTCCACGGCGTCGCGCACGGGACGGTCGGGCCCGATCGCGTGGATCGTCGTGCTCATGACGGCTTTCACCGGCACGGTGGCGAGCCAGTGGCGCGCCGTCTGGTATTCGAGCTGCAGCAGCGAGGACGACGCTGCGCGAAAGAGGTCACGCTGCGAGAGCACGCCGGCGACCTTGCCGGCGTCGAGGATCGGGAAATGGCGGACCCGGCCGAGCCGCATGATGTCGTCGGCGAGGTCGAGCGTGTCGTTCACGTCGAGGGTCGCCACGTCACGGGACATCAGGTCGCGTACGCGCAGCATGCCCCTTGCGGCTTCAAGTGGCGTGCCGGCCGCGACGTCCCGGGACCGGCGGCGATTTTCCCGCCCTCGGGGATCCGTGTCGCCTCAGGGCCGCGGCGATTCCCGGGGATCGGAAACGACGTCGTGGAAGCGCGCGTAGTCGATCTGCCGGCGGCCGTCGTCCAGGTCCGTGAGGACGTCCACGAAGCGACCGCCCCACACGATCTCTGCGGGCAGATACGACCAGCGCGCGTGGATCGTCTGCGAGGAGGTCTCGTCGATGCCGACGATCGACACCACGAACTCGGCCTGGTCCGCGTCGAGCGACGCGGGGGTGGCGCCGTAGAGCGGGCTCGACGGCGTGATCGGATGCGTGATGATCCAGGTGAACACGAACACGCCCGTCTCGCTCCGCACCAGTGGGAGGTCGTGGATGCGCCGGATGGGCTCGCCCTCCTGCGTCGTCTCGAGCCGCACGACGCTCAGCCGCGCGTGCGCTTCGACGATCTGGTTGCGGCGGCCGTTGGCCATGCGGAGAAAAAGGCTCAGCTGTCCATCACGCGGCGCGATGATCGCCCGGTCGCTGAACAGCACGCGCGCGGTCGGCCGCGCGAACTTCGCGAAGACGAGGCCCGTCACCAGCGGGAGCGCGAGGACGCCCACCGTCGCCTCCATCGCGACCAGGACGTTCGCGTAGAGGGTCTGCGGGTACATGTTGCCGTAGCCGATGGTCGCGAGCGTGTGCACGCTGAAGAAGAAGATGTCGCCGAAGGAGCCCTGGTGGGCGTTGGCGATCGCGCCCGGCTCGAGGGTGTAGCCGATCGCGAAGACGAGGTTCGCGACCGCGTAGCCGGCGACGAGCAGCCCGATGAAGCGCGGCCACGACGTCGCGAGCAGCCAATGGTAGGCGTCGTGCCACCCCCGCCCGAGCCCCTTGCGGACGATCAGGTCTCCCGCACCGCCGCGGCCGAACGCTCGACGTTGTTGCGCCATCGCTGGGGGAGAGATCGCACGCCGGCCAAGAGCGGCTCAAGCCACGGGCCCCGTAGCCCCAGCCGATTCGTTCAGGCCGCGACGCCGAAGCGGCGCGGGAGCGACCCGATGCGCGGGTGATCGCGATTCCAGAGGTGGGTCACGACCACGTGGACGAGGTCGGACACGCTGCGTACGCGATCGATGTCGCGCTCGGGGACGGCGATGGCGAGCCGCTCCTCGAGATCGATGACGACGTCCAGGAGGTCGAGCGAGTCGGCGGCGAGATCACCCGTCAGCGACACGTCGGGCGCGAGGAGGATCTCCTCGACGCCGAGGTGGTCCGCCAGGGCGGAGCGCACCACGGGCTCGACGAACTCGAAGAGCCCGAGGCGGCCGGTGGGTGGGGGGACGAGCGGGTACATACGACGAAAAGCAAGAGTGGTGCCCGGGGCCGACCACCTGGTCACGTGGACCCCGGACACCACGCTGGGCGAGGATGCGGCCCGGATGACCAGGTCGCTGCCTGGGGGGCAGGCACCGACGGGGGTGGGGTCATCGTCCGCACGCCGTCACCTATAGCCGCGGCGTGTTGCGGCGCCGTCGTGCGGCGATGAAGTCGCGGTGACGAAAGCAGTCTATCGGATGAGACCCGAGCGGCCGAGCGCGTCCTCGAGCAAGCCTCGCACCGTCGTCTCCCACCCGAACGAGGTGTGGCTCCCGTCGTACCAGTCGAGGCGCGGCCGATCCCAGTGCTCCCAGAGCGCACGCACGCCGGCCGGCGGTACGAGGCGGTCGGCCGTCGCGGCGTAGAGATAGCGGCGATCCCACGGCACGCGGGGCGCCATGGCCAGGGGTGAGATCACGCGGACCAGGCGCTCGACGCGATCGAGCGCGAGGCCGGCATACTCGGCGAGCTGCAGGAGCCACGTCGGGAGCACCCAGCGGGTCAGCCCGACGTAGTCGGTCGCCGGAATGCCCGCGATGACGCAGGCGAGCTCGTCCTCGAGCGACGCCAGCAGCGTGGTCGTGTAGCCGCCGAGCGAGAGGCCGTAGACGCCGACCGGCTGCCGCTCCTCGGCCCGCAGCCAGCGCACGAGGCGACGGATGTCCCACACGGCCTGGGTCTGGAGGTGGATCGTGTCGAGGTAGTCGCCGGACAGGAACCCGTCGCCGGTGCGCACGCCCATCTTGCGCGGCCCGTGGAGCGGGAGGACCGGGAAGACGACGTTCAGGCCGAGCTCGCGATGGAACCACGCCGCCGGGAAGCCGATGAAATCGGCGAGCGGGAACCCCATGCGGTAACCGTGCACGCACACGAGCCACGGCCGCGGCCCGCCCGGATGCTGGAGCACCCACGCGTGCGCGGTGCGATTTCGCTCGTAGCCGAGCCATCGCTCGCGTCCCGGCTCGCCCTCGTGCGGCTCGTAGCCGCTCGCGAAGCGCAGGTGCACGTAGCGCAGCCCGCGCGACTGCGCCGGCCGCAGGTCGATCGGCTCGAGCGCGGCCGGGGCGCCGTGGTAGCGCGCGGGGGCGTCGAGGAAGCCGCGCGCGTCGTACAGCTCGAGCGCGCGCTCCACCTCCTCCGCGACGCGCGAGCGATCGCGGACCGAGACCAGGCGTACCGACAGCGCCTCGGTCAGGAAGAACACCTCGTCGAGCGCCATCTTGGTCGCGAGCCCGAGCGAGAGCCGTGGGCGCGGCACCTCGTCGACGTCGGGCACCTGGGCGAGCCCGAGCCAGCGGGCGGCGAGCACGCCGGGCGTCAGGACCGAACGAAGCACGAGGTCGATCATTGCGATGCCCGCCGGCCCGGTCGCGTACGGACTTCCGTGTCCGTCGCGACGGCGACGAGCTCGTCGAACGACGTCTCCACGTCGCGGGCGAAGTAGCCCAGATCCGGCACGAGGTCCCAGTCGGCGTTGAAGCCGAAGAAGAGGCGCCCCCCGTAGCTCGAGACCGCGACGCCGAGCGCCTGGTTCTCGAACAGCGGCACCATCGGGTAGCCGGCGAGCAGGCGGGCGCCGAGGAGGTAGAGCGGGATCGGCGGTCCGGGCACGTTGGTCACGATCATGTTGTACGGATTCACGAGCTGCATGAGCCGGATGCCGAGGTGCAAAAACGTGAGCGAGCCCGCGAGCCCCGCGATCTCGCCCAGGATCTGCACGCCGCGCGCTTGGTGCGTGCGCTTCATGTGCTCGGTCGTCTGGCGCACACGCGTGTGACGTCGGCGTGGATCGCGCTCGCCGATCGGCAGCGAGATGATCCACGCCGAAGCGCGGTTGTTCATCATCCCGCGCTCTTCGACATCGCGCACGCTGACCGGCACCACCGTGCGGAAGTCGACGCCGTCGGTCGACATGCGGCGGCGGTGCAGGAAGCGTCGCAGCGCCCCCGCGACGACGGCGAGCACGACGTCGTTCACCGTGCCGCCGAGACGGTTCTTCACCGTCTTCACGCCGCCGAGGTCGATCGAGATCCAGTCGACGCGCCGGTGCGGTCCGATCGGCCGGTTGAGCGGCGTGTCGGCGGCCGTGCGGAGCCCCGCTCGTGAGATCTCCCAGAGCGCACCCAGGCTCTGGCGCACCGTCAGGCCGCGGGTCGCGCGCGCGACGAAGTCCCTGGCGGCGACGCCGAGGCGCCAGGGAGCGCCGACCACGCGCGCGAGCTCCGAGCGGAGCAGCTCCGATCCGGTCGGCGCGGGCCGCGGGGTCCAGCGCGGCGCCTCGTCGACGGTCGCGTCGGGCGTGGGCGAGAGCAGCACCGTGGCCAGCTCGACGGCCGCCACGCCGTCGGTCATGCAGTGATGGGTCTTGATGATGAGCCCGCAGCGCCCGTCCTCGAGCCCCTCGACGAACCACGCCTCCCACAGCGGTTTCCCGCGATCGAGCTGCTGCGACATGACGCGCGCGGTGAGGCGCTTGAGCGCTCGCTCGTCGCCCGGGCGCGGCAGGGCCGTGTGCCGCACGTGATAGCCGAGCGTGAAGTGGTCGTCGTCGACCCACACCGGATGCCCCTCGATCGGCACCCAGTCCAGGCGCTGGCGGTAGCGCGGAATCTGGTGCAGGCGCGACGCGATGTGGGCGCGCAGCCGCTCGATGTCGAGCCCGCCGTCCGGGGTCATGAGCGGACCGGCCTCGAAGACGAGCGTCGCGCCGATCGTCATGTGTGAGTTGGGGTCCTCGAAGGCGAGGAACGTTCCATCCGCCACCGGGAGCCGCTCGTAGCGAAAGCTGGCCACGCGAGGCGGGCTTCTACCACGCGCGGGCGTGCCTGGCGACGTTTCGCGCCGTTCAGGCCGGAACGGGGTTGAGGCCCCCTAATAGGCCGGGAATCCGAGCTTCATCGATTCCACGTACAGCGGCCGCGCGCCGCGCGCATCGCGGATCATCGCCTCCATCTCGTCGTCGCCGAGCACGTCCAGCCGTTCGGCGGTCTCGAACAGCGGCGGCCACAGGCGCGTGTCCGACGGCAGCACCGTCGTGGCGACGAGGTGCGTGAGCGCGAAGCGGAGCCGCCGCGCCATATCGGCGGGATCGTCCGACGGCCGGTACCAGGTGGTGTACGTCTGCTCGGCGCGCGTCGCCCACGGCCCGAGCGCGATCGCCTTGATGCCGATGGCGCCGACGCCGCGGGCGATCGTCGCGGCGAGGAGCGGCCGGTAGTCGGTCGCGGGGCGCGGATCGGCCGCCTGGATCGGGTTCACGGGGAACATGACCGTGTCGAACGCGAAGCGCGCGAGCGCGTCGCGGAGCACGGAACAGTGATGGCCCGTGATGCCGATGAAGCGCACGAGCCCCTGCTCGCGCGCTTCGAGGATCGCCTCCATGGCGCCGCCGGGTCCGAGGATGCGATCGAGATCGTAGGCGTCCGAGACGGCGTGACATTGGTAGAGGTCGAAGCGATCGGTGTGCAGGCGCTCGAGCGAGCGATGGAGCTCGTCGCGCGCCTTTCCCCGCCGCCGCTCGCGCGTCTTGCACGCGAGGAACATGTGGTCGCGGTGACGTGCGACTGCCGGGCCCAGCACGCGCTCGGCCTCGCCGTACGACGGCGCGACGTCGACGTGATTCACACCGCGGGCGAGCGCGTCTTCGAGCGCCGCGGCGGCGCGCGCGTCGTCCTGGTCCGCCCAGAACGCCGCCCCCCCGAAGGCGAGGACGGACGAGTGGTGGCCGGTGCGGCCGAGCGGCCGGGTGATCATGCGCGTTTGGTGAGCCCGTGTTGCTGCATGCGCCAGACGAGGAGGTCGAGCCGATCCTGCCCGAAGAAGGGCTCGCCTTGGAAGACCATGGTGGGTACGCCCCAGTGGCCGGCCACCTCGAGGTCGCGCTGGTTCCGCTCGATGATCGCGTCGTAGCGCTTCGGGTCGGCGGCGATCGCGGCGTCCATCGCCGCGAGGTCGAGTCCGGCGCGCCGGGCGGCGTCGGCGAGATGCGAGCCCTCGTGCCAGCCGACGACCTCGCCGCCGAAGACGAGGCGAGAGACCTCGGCGATGAAGGGCAGGCCACGCCCGCGCTCCGAGGCGTCGACCCCGAGGCGGGTGAGGCGATGGATGTACGGCTGCTCGGCGGCGACCTTCCGCGACGGGAATTCCTGCACGATCGGATCGGGCCGCGGCCACCCGTACGGGATGCCAAGGTGCTCGGCGATCCGCGTCGTGTCGCGCAGGAGATACGGCGGCCAGAGTGGGTTCACCCTCTCGAAGAAGCCCGGGATGCGCACCGCGATCGGCAGCACCGGCCGGACGTTCACGTCGACGTCGTAGAGGCGCGCGATCTCCACCAGGCGCGGCGTCGCGAGGTAGGAGTAGGGCGAGCGGAAGGACCAGAAGACGTCGACGGCGAGGGTCATCAGTGGAAGAAATGTCCGCCGTTCACGTCGAGCGCCTGTCCCGTGCACGCGCGCGAGAGGTCCGACGCGAAGAAGACGACCGTGTCGGCGACCTCGCGCGAGTCGGGGATGCGATGGAGCGCCGTCTTCGACGCGACCTCGTGGTGGACGTCGTCGTACGTGCGGCCCTGCTCGCTCGCCAGGCGTTTGAAGTACGCCTCCATCTTGTCGCTCCAGATGTAGCCGGGCACGATCGAGTTGACGCGGATGCCGTGCGGCCCGACCTCCTTCGCGAGCGTCTGCGTCGCCGTCATGAGCGCGCCCTTCGACGAGGCGTAGCCCCCGACGTTGGGCTCGATGATGCGCATCGACATCGTGTTCACCATGACGATCGAGCCGCCGCCCTGGGCCTTCATGTGCGGGATCACGAGCTGCGAGAGGCGGAGCGACCCGAAGAGGTTCACGTCGAGGATCTTCTTCCAGTCCTCGAAGTTCGCCGTCTCGATTGGTCCCCACGGGTGGGTGAGGAAGGCGTTGTTCACGAGCACGTCGACGCGGCCGTACTCCTTGATCGCGGCCTTCACGAGCCGCTCGCAGTCCTCCGGCTTCGCGATGTCGGTCGGCACGCAGAGCGCGCGGCGCCGTCGCTTCTGCACGCCGAGCGCGACCTCCTGGAGCGAGGCCGCCGTCCGCGCCGCGAGCACCACGTCGGCGCCCTCGCGCGCGAAGGCGTACGCGACCTCCTTGCCCACTCCCGGGCCGATCCCCGAGACGATGGCGATGCGATTCTCGAGCAGCATGGCGTTCACCCCAGTAGCGGCGCGACTTCGCGCCCGAATGCGTCGATCTGATCACAGAGCTCGTCACAGGAGCGTGAGCGGAAACGGACGCCGCACAGGTTCGCGCCCATCGTCTTCAGCTCGAGCAGCGATGCGGCGATGGTGTCGCCGCCGCCCGTGACGGCACCCGGCGGCATCTCGAACGGCGGCTTCCCCACGTACAGCCACGGGCTGTTGGCCCCGATCTCGATCGGCTCGTCGCCGCGCACCTTCTTGCGGTGCTCGCGGATGGTCGCGACCTGGGTCGGGAACTGGTCGCGGAAGGTTCCCTGCGGCACCCAGCCGTCGCCCTTCGCGGCGGCGCGCCGCAGCGCCGCCGGCGTGTTGCCGCCGACCCAGATGGGCGGCCGCGGCTGCTGGACCGGACGCGGCCGCAGGCCGACGTCGTGGATGTGCCACGTGGGCCCGTCGTGCGACGGATACTCCTCGAGGAACGCGGCGACGACGACGTCGAGCGCCTCGTCCATCAGCTTTCCGCGTCGCGTGAAGTCGACGCCGAGCGTCGCGAACTCGCCCTGGAGGTGGCCGGCGCCGCAGCCGAGGATCACGCGCCCGCCCGAGAGCGCGTCGAGCGTCATGAACGCCTTCGCCGTCAGCAGCGGGTGGCGATAGGCCGGAATCCAGACGTACGACATGAGGCGCACGTGCTTGGTCGCGGCGGCGAGGAAGCCGAGCGTCGCGATCGTGTCGTACCAGACGGTCGACATCGCCTTCGCCTGCTCGCGCGGCACGCACACGTGGTCGCACGCGGCGATGTAGAAGAAGCCGGCGCGGTCGCACGCCTTCGCGACCCGGACGAGCTCGGTCGTGCCGGCGCTCGCCTCCCACGGCTGCGCGAAGACGGTGCTCTGCGCGGCGACGGGAAGCTGCAGCCCGTAGACCAGGCGTCCCGGCGGAACGATCTGGACGGCGCGAGCCGCCGTCATCGCGCGGCGGCCTGCCTGCCGGTGCGCGCCGCCGCCTCGCGGTAGCGTGTCGTCGAGTGCACGGGGTCGGTGTCGAAGCGCGGGATCACGTGCTTGCCGAACAGCTCGCAGGTCTTGACGCACGCTTCCTGCGGCAGCGTCGTCGCCAGGATGCCGAACACGAGCTGGTCGCAGCCGACGTCGACGTACTTCTGCACCGCCTTGGCGCACTCGTCCGGCGTGCCGACGATGCGCTGCCCCGTCGCGATGCGCTCTTCGAGCTGCGCCGGCGTGGGGTCGGGAATGAGCTGCGGCCAGTCGGGCACCTGCGGCGGCTTCGGGAAGGTGTCGAGGTAGCGGAAGACGAGGCTCTGGTGACGGCCGCTGCCCATGTCGAGGGCCATCTCGCGCGCCTTCTTCCCGTCCTCGTGGCACACGAGCTGCGAGACGCACACGACGTTGTCGTTCACGTAGTCGCCGATGGGCTCGGCATTGCGGATGGCGTTCTTGTAGGTCTTGATGAGCGGCTCGAAGTCCTTGGGCGAGCCGAGGCTGAAACAGAGCGCGCCGAGCCCGAGGCGTCCGGCCTTCTCGAACGTCGACGGGCTGCCGCACGCGACCCAGATCGGCGGGTGGGGCTTCGAGTAGAGCTTCGGGAGCACGTTCCGCTCGGGCATGGAGAAGTGCTTGCCCTCGTAGCTGTACCTGGTCGTCTTCCACATGCGGACGATCTCGGGCAGCGCCTCGTCGTACATCGAGCGCGTGGTCTCGCCGTCCGGGATGCGAAAGCCCTTGAACTCGGTGGTCGACGAGCCACGCCCGGTGCCGAACTCGAAGCGCCCGAGCGAGAGGTGATCCATCATGGCGACCCGCTCGGCGACGCGGGCGGGGTGGTTCACGGGCGGCGTGATGTTCCAGATGGCCGAGCCGACGTGGATGCGCTGCGTGCGCGCCGCGATCCACGGCAGGACGATCTCCGAGGCCGAGATGTGCGAGTACTCCTCCAGGAAGTGGTGCTCGACCGACCAGACGTACTTGAAGTTGAAGCCGTCGCAGGCGACCGCGAGGTCGACCTCGCGCATCAGGCGATCGTGCTCGGCGCCCTCGGGGTTCGCCTGCACCTCGGACTGCGGAACGTGCGCCTGGATGAACAGACCGAATTCCATGGGCGGGTGGCTTACCAGCCGCCGCCCGACGATGACAAGGCGCGACTTGACCGCTCCGGAGCAGGGCGATTTGATCGCGCGATGACGTTTCGACCTCTCGTGGCATTGGTGGTCCTCGTCTCGATCACGGCTTCGCCGGCGCACGCACTCTGCACCGCGAACGCGAGCCCGCAGGTCGCCTGCACGATCAAGAAGCCGGACAAGCTGAAGGTGCAGATCACGCGCGACGACTACGGCGTGCCGCACCTGAAGGCCCGGACGCTCTACGACGTCGGCTACGGCATGGGGCAGGGGCAGGCGCAGGATCGCCTCTTCCAGATGGAGCTCGTGCGGAAGTCGGCCACGGGCAACGTCGCGGAGCTGTTCGGGCGCGACTTCCTGTCGAGCGACATCGACGCGCGCCGCCAGTTCTACTCGGACGAGGAGCGCCAGTATCTCGCGACCACGGTCTCCTGCCCGGTCCAGACGCTGGTGCAGGGGTTCGTCGACGGCGTCAACGCGTACATCGACGAGATCTACGCCGGGCCTTCGCTGGACAGGATTCCCTACGAGTTCTTCATCCTGCCCCTCGCGATCCGCCTGCAGGGGAACTTTCAGATTCCGGGCGGGGTCCGTTACAGCATCGTCGCCGTCCCCGGCGGCGGCGAAGTGTACAAGCCCGACCCGTGGCGCGTGACCGACGTCGGCGCGATCGGCGTGCTGCTGGCGGGCCGCTTCGGAAGTGGCGGGGGACGGCAGCTCCGCCAGGCGGCCTTGCTCAACTACCTCACGGCGAAGCTCGGCTCGGCTGCTGCCGCCCGTGACGTCTTCGAGGACGTCCGGTGGCTCGACGATCCCAACGCGCCGACCACCATCCCGACCTCGGGAGCCATCAACAAGGTGAAGGGCGGGAAGACGCCCGTGCCGATCGCCGACGCCGCGCCGGTCGGGGTCCCCAGTGTGCTCGCCCAGGTCCTCGGGTTCTTCACGCCGCCGATCGCGCTCGCCGACATCCCGCGCGATCCCTATCGCGCCCAGCATGCCTTCCTGCGCGACGTTCCCCCGTCGACGATCCTGCGCGGGCTGCGCGCGACGCAGCGGATGGAACGCGAGGCCCGCGAGCTCAACCGGCGGTTCGGCGTCTTCCTCAAGTCCGGCAGCAACGCATGGGTGGTCTCGCCCGAGCGGAGCCAGACGGGACACGCGCTCCTGTGGGGCGGGCCGCAGGAGGGCTTCGACAACCCGAACATCGACGTCGAGATGTACGTCAACTCGCGGGCGATGCGGGCGGGCGGCATGATGATCGCCGGGGTGCCCGGCGTCCTGATCGGCCAGACGAACAAGTTCGCCTTCACCACCACCTCGGGGGAGATCGACAACTCGACGCTGTACGTCGAGACGCTCCAGGAGCCGGCGGCGCCCGAGCCGCAGAGCGTCTCCGCGCAGTACGCGGTATTGCAGGGCGGGAGCTTCGTCCCGCTCGATCGCCGCACGGAGACCTTCCACTACGCCGGCGAGGTCTCGACCAAGCCCGCGGCCTACGCGCCGGCGGGTCCGGCGCTCAACGACGGTCCGCTCCTCTACAACGTCTTCCGCGTGAACGACTGCGACCCGGCGCACTTCCACGGCTACGTCATCGAGTTCGACCTCGGGGCGACGCCGCCGCGCGCGTTCACCTACAAGACCGCGTACTGGAAGAACGAATCGTCCACGGTCGACGGTTTCCTCGAGTACGGTCTCGACCAGAACTTCACGGCCTTCCAGTCCTCCGTCCACAAGGTCGTCTCGCTCCACAATTTCTTCTTCGCCGACAAAAAGGGGAACATCGCCTACTGGAGCGCCGGCGCGCGGCCGGCCTTCCCGGCGGGATTCGACGATCGTCTCCCGGCCGACGGCACGGGCTCGCAGGAATGGGGGACGCACCCCGGCGGTGAGCGCTACGTGCCGTTCTCGAAGTCGCTCCTCTCGGTCAACCCGACCCAGGGCTGGCTCGCCAACTGGAACACGAAGCCGGCCGACAAGCCGTACGTTCAGGAGGGCAACTCGCACGACGAGCACTGGGGCGAGGTCTATCGCTCACAGCGCATCGCGTTCCTGCTGGCGAACGACGACGCCATGTCGCTCGAGGACGCCGAGGAGATCGAGCGCGACGTGGGGACCATGGACGGCTCGACCGACACGATTCGCGCGGCGGTCCCTGCGCTCTTCCCGTTCATCCAGCAGGCGTACATGAGCCTCCTGGCGTCGAGCGATCCGCTCGTCGACCCGACCACGCACCCTACGCTCCAGCAGGTGATGCAGATCCTCTTCGACTGGAACCGGTATCTCACCGACACCTCGCAGATCTTCGTCGGCGGGCACTACGCGCCGGGCTACAACCCGTCCCGCGGGCAGCCCGGGATGTCGATCTTCTTCCAGTGGTGGTATGCGATGAAGAAGAACCTCTGGGGCGGCGGGCGGCCGGGCGCGACGTACGTCGGCACGGTCGATTTCTCCGACAGCGGGATCGACGGCAACGACTACCTGGGCGAGACGACCTACAACATGCTGCTCCACGTCCTGCGCGGCGCACAGTCGGGCGTCCCGCAGCGGTACGCCGGCGACTACTTCGGCGGTCATCGCGATCAGATGATCGTCCAGAGCCTCAACGACGCCATCGCGCTGCTGTCGGGAACGGGGCCGTTGCCGGAGATGGGTTTCGGGACGTGCGACGGGTCGGGCGGCTCGGTGAGCGGCTTCGGCACGCCCGATCCGACCGCCTGGGGATGGCAGCCGCCGGCGGACCTCGACTTCGACTGCCTCGACTCGTTCGCCGATCCGTTGCTCGCGACCGGGACGATGCCGACCGGGTTCGGCAAGGCTCCCTCGGAGAATCGCAGCACGTACATGCAGGCGCTCGAGCTCGGAAGCCCCATCCGCGGCGAGAACGTGCTCCCGCCCGGACAGTCGGGCTTCCTGCAGCAGCAGGGCGCGGGGATCGCCAAGGCCGATCCGCACATGGGCGATCAGGCGGAGCTCTTCCGCACCTTCACCTACAAACCGATGCAGCTCGACTTCAAGTGAGGGACGCGTGGAGCTGAACCCGTTCGCGCACGAATTTCACGAGGACCCGTACCGGACGTACCGGTGGATGCGCGACCACGCGCCGCTCTACCACAACGAGTCCCTCCGCTTCTGGGCCCTCTCGCGCTATCGCGACGTGCTCGCGGCGTCGCTCGACTGGGAGACGTACAGCTCGCGCGAGGGCACGACGGTCGAGCGCATGGATCCGAAGCTCTTCGAGGTGCGGCCGATGATCATCTTCCTCGATCCGCCGCGCCACGACCGGCTGCGGAAGCTCGTGTCCCGCGTGTTCACCCCGCGGCGGGTGGCGTCGCTCGAGCCCTTCATCCGGACCACCGTCCGGCGCCTGCTCGACCGTTGCGCGGAACGCGGCGGCGGTGACTTCGTGACCGACGTGTCGATGCCGTTGCCGATGGAGGTGATCTTCACCCTCCTCGGCGTGCCCGAGGGGGACCGGCTCCAGCTCCGGCAGTGGATGGATCTCTCGCTCGAGCGCGATCGCGACACGCCCGTCGTCCCAGAGCGCGCGATGGTCGCGATGGCGTGCATGATGCAGTACTGGGGCGACTTCCTCGACACCTTGCGCACGCAGCGAAACGACGGGCTCGTGTCGGCGCTGCTCGATGCCGAGGTCGAGGACGATCACGGCGGCACGACGCGTCTCACCGATGGCGAGATCATCGGGTTCTGCTCGCTCCTCGGAGCTGCCGGCAACGAGACGGTGACGAAGCTCCTCGCCAACGCGTGCGTGCTGTTCGCGCGCCACCCCGATGAGTGGGCGAAGGTGCTCGCCGATCCGGGGCTCATCCCCGATGCGGTCGAGGAGACGCTGCGCTACTCGTCGCCGTCGCAGTACCAGGGGCGCGTCACGACCCGCGACGTCGAATGGCACGGCCGGACGGTCCCGAAGGGCGCACGCATCCTGCTCCTCACCGGATCGGCGAACAGAGACGAGCGCGAGTTCCCCGATCCCGACCGCTTCGACGTCGCCCGGCGGCCCGAGCAGCATCTCGCGCTCGGCCACGGCGTCCACTTCTGCCTCGGGGCGTCGCTCGCGCGGCTCGAGAGCCGCGTCGCCCTCGAGGAGTTTGCCGCGCGCTTCCCGCGCTACGGCGTCGAGGAGTCGCGCTGCGTGCGCGTGCACATGTCGAACGTGCACGGCTACGAGCACGTTCCCTTCGCGGCGGCTTGACGCCCGGGCTCACGCCGAGTCGGCAGGCGCGGGCAGCAGGTCGTCCACGGCGACGCCGGCTCCGGTGATCGCGACCGGCGCCAGGCGTTCGCCCCGGCGCGCGAGGCGCCGGGTCCGGTACGTCGCGGCGGCGGGATCGGGGTCGCGGAACACCTCGACGGCATCGTCGCGCCGGCTGACGATCCAGTACTCGGGGATCCCCGCGGCGGCGTAGATCGCGGCCTTGGTGAGGCGGTCCTGCTGCACCGAAGCGTCGGCACACTCGGCGACGAGCAGAGCCGACGTCGGATGGGCGACGACGAAGTCCAGACTGCGACCGGCGACGACCGCGACATCGGGCTCCGGCATCGATCGTGGCCCGAGCGCGAGCGGACTTTGCACCCGCACCGTCGCCCGGTCGCCGACGACGCTCGCGAGCACGTTCTTCACCTGATCAAGCACGGCTGCATGCCACGGATTCTGCGGCGCCACGGCGACGATCACCCCATCCAGCAGCTCGACCCGATCGTCGGGTCCGAGGACTCCCTGCCGCACCAGGTCGGCGTACTGCGCGACCGTGTAGCGACCCGGAGTGCCCTGCTCGGCTGGGGCGGGGGCAGCCATGCGGCGGAGTGTAGGCGCGCCCCGGCGCAGCGACAATCCCTGCGATCGGAGCATGACGAGCAATCGCGTCGGCGCGAATTGCCCTTGACGGCGGCGACCCGGCTCGCGCATAGCGGGACGAGGGGGGCTTCCATGCGCCGTCGTCGACTGGCCCTGGCCGTCGCGTGCACGGTCGCCGTCGCGCGGGTCGCGACGGTCGCGGCGGGGGTGCATCCGCTGCTGCGGGCCGGCGACGTGTTTCCGGGCGGCACGGTGACGGAGATCTCGTCGGTCGCGGCGGCCCCCTCGGGGCGCCGCGTCGCCGTCCTCGTCGGCGCGACGATCCCGTCGCGACCAGGTGCGACGAGCGCGCTGGTGCTGTGGGAGAACGGCAGCCTCACGACCCTCGCGCTCGAGGGCGATCCGCTGCCCGGCGGCGGGACGTTCGGCGCACCGGCGTCGCTGTTCACGAACGACGCGGGGACCGTGGCCTTCGAGATCGCGGACCACGTCTACGCCTACGACGGCGGGGCGTTCGAGGAGATCCTGGGCCTCACCGATCTCCCGGCGGGCGACAACTGGATCGGCCTGCGCGTCGACGACTTCAACGACGACGGCGACGTGCTGCTGACGGGGATCGCGCAGAACGTGCCGGGCGGCCCGCTCACGTCGGCTCTCCTCTCGCTCGCGGGCGGAGCGGTGACGGAGCTCATGCGCGTCGGCGCGCACAGCGCCGAGGGGGACCTCATCGCCACCTTCCAGGGCGCGCGCATGAACGACGCGCGACGCATCGTGTTCAGCACCGGCTTCAGCGCCGTCTATCGTCTCGACGCGGGCGTCATCCGTCGCGTCATCCGGCAGGGCGACGCGGCGCCGGGCGGCGGGCTCATCGACGACGTCGCGCAGCACGCGATCGACCAGGGTGGGAACCTCGTCCTGGTCGCGAACCTCGGCGACGAGCTCGCGCACGAAGGCTTCGCGGGCCAGATGATCCGCGTCGACAGCAGCGCGATGGGCGCGTTCGTGGTCGACGGCACGCCGAGCCCCTGGGGAGTCCAGTGGTCGAGCAACAGCGCCTGGCCGGCGTTCAACCGGCGCGGCGACCTCGTCTTCCGGGGCGCGTTCTACGGTCCGCCGTCCGCATCAGTCGTCCTGCGCCGGACCGACGGCGTGACGACGCGCCTGCTCGACGACTACACGCCGGCGCCGTGGGATCCGGCGCATCGGCTCTTCGGCGCGTCCGCGCCGCAGCTGAGCGACGATCGGCGCGCGACGCTGGCGACGTTCATCGAGGGGCAGCCCGACGGGGGGCCGACGGTGCTCGTCCAGGTCGCGACCGACTACGACGGCGACGGCATCGACGACCCGGACGACCCGTGCACCGACAGCGACGGCGACGGCCGCGGGGATCCGGGCTTCCCCGCCAACACCTGCCCGCGCGACAACTGTCCGGGCGTCTTCAATCCGACGCAGCAGGACGGCGACCACGACGGCCTCGGCGATGCCTGCGACATCTGCCCGGCGGCGTACGATCCCTCCCAGGCCGACGCCGACGGCGACGGGCTCGGGGATGCGTGCGATCCATGCACGGATCCCGATCGCGACGGCTGGGGTCGCCCCGTCGACGCGTGCGGCAATGACAACTGCCCCACGATCGCCAACGTTGATCAGCGCGACAGCGACTACGACGGCGTCGGCGACGCATGCGACAGCTGTCCGCTCTTCGCGAATCCCGACCAGTCGAACCCGATCGTGTGCCGGCCGACCGCGATCGTCGGTCTCACGCCCGCGGAGCGCGTCCGCTTCGAGGAGGGGCTCCAGACGTTCATGCAGACCGAGACCCCGACCTCCGGTCTCGGGCCCGTGTTCAACGGCGCGAGCTGCGCCGAGTGCCACAACCGGCCGAGCATCGGGGGGTCGGGCACGCGCGTCGTCACGCTCTTCGGCACGACCGGCGCCGGCGGGTTCGACCCGATGGCGGTCCAGGGGGGCGCGCTGCTGCAGTCCGAGGGCGTGTCGACGCCGACGTGCACGGTGGCCGGCGAGGTCGTGCCCACGGCGGCAACCATCGTCGCGCAGCGGGATACCCCGGCGCTCTTCGGCGCGGGGCTCATCGAGGCCATCCCCGACTACAAGATCCTGCGCTTCGCCGATTCGCTCGACCGCAACCACGACGGCGTGATCGGGCGCCCGAACATGGTCGATCGCCGCGTCGGGCGGTTCGGCTGGAAGGCGCAGGCGGCAAAGCTCGACGACGTCGCGGCCGACGAATACCGCGACCAGATGGGCATCACGAGCCCGACCCGCCTGGAGGAGGTGCGGCCCCAGGGTGGGCCGCCCGTCTGCGACACCGTCCCCGAGCCCGAGGACAGCGGAAGCGCGATCGGGGCATTCACCGGCTTCCTGCGCGCTCTGGCCCCGCTCGTCGACCGGCCCGTGCTCGACGTGAGGGCGCGCATCGGCAAGCGGATCTTCCGGCGCATGCGTTGCCACGTCTGCCACACCGACAAGCTACGCACCGGCCTCACCAGCATCCGCGCGCTCTCGAACAAGCGCGTGCGGCTGTACTCCGACCTCCTCCTGCACGACATGGGCTCGCTCGGCGACGGTGTCGTGCAGGGCGACGCGGGCGGCAACGACTTCCGCACGGCGCCGCTGTGGGGAGTCGGCCAGAGCGCGCCGTATCTGCACGACGGGCGCGCGGCGACGCTCGAGGAGGCGATCGAGGCGCACGATGGCGAGGCGGCGGGATCGCGCGACCGCTACTTCTTCCTCTTCCCCTCGGAGAAGGCCGCGCTGGTCGCGTACCTCCGCTCGCTGTGAGCGTCACCGTCGTCGCGTACACCATCTACCACTCGCCGAACGCGTACCTGGGACACGTGCTCGCCGAGCGCGCGCTCGCCGGCCTGCCGGTCGTGGTCGAACGACGGCCGATCGTCGTGCCGCGCTCACGCGGGGTGAAGGTCGCCGACCTCGTCGCCGGGCGCGAAGCCGAGCGCCACGGCCGGTACCATCGCGAGGATTGCCTGCGCTGGGCTCGCCGGTACGGCATTCCGTTCGAGCCGCCGCCGCCCGCCGCGTTCGCCGAACGCGCGGCGCGGTGGGCGGCCTCGCCGCTCGCGCGCGAGGAGCTGCCCGCGCGCGCGTACTATGCTGCGGTCGGCAGCGGCAAGGAGGACGCGCTCGACCGCGCGCTCTTTCGCGCCGCATGGGTGCTGGGGCTGGACGTCAACGACGAAGAGGTAGTACGACGGGCCGCCGCGACGGCGGGGCTCGATCCCGATCGCCACCTCGCGGCGGCAATGGCCGAGGGACCCGGAGACATGGTACGCGCGGCGCTGGACGCCTTCGACCGCGACGAGTGCCCGGGCGTGCCGACGTGGGTCGTCGCGAGCGAGCGGTTCTGGGGCAAGGACCGCGTCGATTGGCTCGCTGCGCGCGTGCGCGAGCTCGCGGGAGCGCCCGCGTGATCGAATCGGTCCGGGCGCTCCTGCCGCGCATCCGGGCGGCGGCGGACGAGATCGAACGGGCCCGGCGGCTGCCGCTGGAGCTCGTGCACGCGCTCGCCGACGCCGGCGTCTTCCGCCTCTGCGTGCCGCAGGCGCTCGGCGGGGAGGAAGCCCACCCCGGTCGCCTCGTCGAGGTGATCGAAGCCATCGCCACCGCCGACGGCTCGGCGGGATGGTGCGCCATGATCGGCGCCACCAGCGGCGTCGTGTCGGCGTATCTCCCCGACGACGTGGCGCGCGAGATCTACGGGACGGACCCCCGCGTCGTGACGGGCGGCGTGTACGCGCCGAGCGGCACGGCGGTGCCCGAGGCAGGGGGCTATCGCGTCTCCGGCCGCTGGCCGTTCGCATCCGGCAGCGAGCACTGCGCCTGGCTCATGGGGGGCTGTCTCGTGCGCGACGGTGGTGCGCCGCGCGCCCGCATGATGCTCTTCCCCGCCGCCGAGGCGCAGATCATCGACACGTGGACGGTCGCCGGCCTGCGGGGAACCGGGAGCCACGACATAGCGGTCGACGAGCTGTTCGTGCCCGCCGCGCGCTCGGTGTCGCTGACCGAAGACCACCCGAGCGCGGGCGGCGCGCTCTACGCGTTCCCGGTCTTTGGCCTGCTCGCCGGCGGGATCGCCGCCGTGGCGCTCGGGATCGCGCGCGCCGCGATCGACGAGCTGGTTCGGCTCGCCTCCACCAAGACGCCGCAGGGCTCGCGTCGCTCGCTCGCCGAGCGTGCCGTCGTCCAGGCGCAGGTCGCCGAGGCCGAAGCGCTCGTGCGCGGAGGCCGCGCGCTCCTCGCCGACGCGATCGGCGACGCCTGGCTCGCAGCCGAGGCGACCGGCGAGATCGCGACGGCGGAGCGCGCGGCGCTTCGCGTCGCCGCGACGCACGCGACGACCAGCGCCGCGCGGGCGACCGATCTCATGTACAACGCGGGGGGCGGGACGTCGGTCTACGCGACGAGCCCGCTCCAGCGCTGCTTCCGGGACGTGCACGTCGCCACCCAGCACGCGATGGTGGCACCCGCGACGCTCGAGCTGGCCGGTCGCATCTTTCTCGGCCTCGACACGGATACGACCCAGCTATGAGCGCCTACACGACCCTCGAGACCGCGCGCACGGGCGACGTCCTGCGTGTGACGATCGCCCACCCGACCAGCCCGGTGAACGCGGTCGACGACGCGCTGCACCACGATCTCACGCGCCTCTTCGCCGACCTGAAGCGCGAGCGCGACGCGCGGGCCGTGATGCTGACCGGCCGCGGACGGGCGTTCTCGGCCGGCGGCGACTTCAACTGGTTCCCGCAGCTCCGCGAGCCCGGCCGCATGGAGGCCCTGCGGCGCGACGCGAAGCAGCTCATCTGGGACCTCCTCGACGTCGAGATCCCGATCGTCGCGGCGTTGAACGGGGCGGCGATGGGGCTCGGCGCGTCGATCGCGTTGCTGTGCGACGTGATCTTCATGGCCGACACCGCGACGATCGGCGACCCGCACGTGCGGGTCGGCATCGTCGCTGGCGACGGCGGCGCCGCCATCTGGCCGCTCGCCGTGGGTCCCGCGCGGGCCAAACAGTATCTGCTGACGGGCGATCCGCTGCCCGCCGCCGAGGCCGAGCGGATCGGGCTCGTGAACAAGGTCGTGCCGGCCGCGGACCTCGATCGCGAGGCGAGCGCCTTCGCGGCCCGCCTCGCCGCCGGCGCGCCGCTCGCGGTCCGCTACACGAAGCTCGCCGTGAACAAGCTCGTGAAGGACGCGTTCAACGTCGCCTTCGACGCGTCGACGGCGCTCGAGCTCGTCACCTTCCAGAGCGAAGACCACCAGGAGGCGCTCGCGGCGATCCGCGAGAAGCGCCCGCCCGCGTTCAAGGGACGCTGAAAGGAGATCCGACCCGTGCTGACCGTCATCGCAACCCTCAAGGTGAAAGCCGACAAGACCGCCGCGTTCGAGGACGAGGCGCGCAAGATGATCGCGCACGTCGAGGCGAACGAGCCCGGCACGAAGACCTACGTCTGCCACCGCAGCACCGCCGACCCGACCGTCTACGTCTTCTACGAGATCTACGCCGACCAGGCGGCCTTCGCGCAGCACGGCGGCAGCGCGGCCATGCAGGCGTTCTTCGGCGCCATGCGCGGCATCGCCGACGGACGTCCCGAGATCGCGATGTACGAGGAGATCGCCGCGGTCAGGCGATAGCTTCGCCGTCGCGGCGCACGTCGTGGATGCGGGTACGCAGATTGCGGCGGACCCCCTCCGCGTCGAGGCCGATCGCTTCGCAGATGTTGTCGAAGCTGAACGGCCAGCTCCGATCGCGGCTCTCGACGTACGCGATCGCGCTGCGCTGTGCACGGCGATCTTCGCGCGAAGCGATGCCCGTAGCGCGGGCGTACGCGGTGCCCTGACAGTCGTCGAGAACGGTCTGCAAGACGGCGAGCATGAGGCGCTTCTGCGGGCCGGCGAGCTGCGCGTCGGCGCGGCGCAGGTACTGGATCGGGAGGATGACGTGCAGGCTGCTCATCGAGGCGCCTCGCCGTGCGTGACCGCTATCCTCGCTGCCCGAAGGGCCGATGCGTCGCAGCCCCATGCGAGACCGTCGTCGCACTCTGGGCGGGCTGCGGGGCGGGCCGTGCGGCGGTGGTGCGTAGCTCGTCGGCACCGAGCCAGCCGTCCGAACCGTTCTCGCGCGCGCGCACGCGATAGCGCGTTCCGGCCGAGCCGCGCGGGCGCCAGGCGAGCACCTCGACCTCGGCGCCGTCACCCAGGCCGCCCCCCGGGGTCACGCCGCGCTCGTCCATCAGGACGACGATCGGGCGATCGGACGGGGAGTGGACGAACACCCGCTGGCCGACGGCGAGGACCGGTCGCGTGTCACGGGGGCGGCCGACCGGTCGCTGACGAGAGGGAATGAACGCCATGTAATCTCCTCTGGGAGCCGCGCCCGAGGAGGGAGGCTCCATGCCTCTGTCCTGGCCGAGGGTTCACTCTCCGCCGGAATGACGGCCGCTGTCAACTCCGTGGCGGGTGCCACTGTCAGCGGATTGACCCTCACCCGCAATCGAGAAGCCGCCGATACTCCGATCGGTAATGGAGCCGCACGCCTCACGTGTACTCGGCGCGGTGCTCGACGCCGTCGGGGACGCGGCCGGCTATCCGGACGTGCTCTTCCGCATCTGCCGTGCGCTCGTCGAGGCGGTCCCGTGCGAGCAGACGACCATCTACGCCTACTCGCGGCGCACGCGGACCTATCTACCGAAGGCGGACTTCGGAACCCCGTCGCACGTCGTCGAACGCTTCCTGCGGCGCGGCTTCGGGGCGCGGACGTTCGGTGACGATACGGGCCTCTCGGCCGGCCGCCTGCTGTGCGCGTCGACGGCCGACGCCTCGCCGGTGATGGCCGAGGTGCTCGAAGCCGCCGAGCTGTCCGGGCTGATCCTGCTCCCCCTCGTCTTCAACGGCGAGAACGAAGGGACGATCAGCTGCGGCCTCAAGCACTCGCAGCGCTTCAACGCGGAGCAGATCGAGGCCCTGCAGCGCGTGGCGGCGCACGTGGCGCTGCTGGTTCGCAACGCCCGCCTGGAAGCGGACGCCGCGCGTCTCGTCACGCGGCGCACGTGGCTCGCGACGTGGGCGGCGCAGGTTCTGGCGGCGACCGACGCGCTCGACGTCGGGGCGCTCCTGGGTCAGATGAGCCGGGACCTGTTCCGCGCGAGCGGCGCGTGGCTCCTCATGGTGGAGGAGGACGCGCTCGTCGCACGCCAGACGGCCGCGCAGGATCGGGGCGCCGAGCTCGCGCGCATCCCGCTCGGCGACCGCTCGGTGTCGACCGACGCCCTGCGCTGCGGGCAGGTGCTGGTCGCGAACGACTTCCGCAAGTCGGAGTACATGCTCCACGAAGCGGCGCGGCGCTTCCATCCCGCCTCGGTGCTGGCCGTTCCGCTCTTCGACGACGCGGGGCCGGTCGGCGTGCTCGTCGTCCACGATCGCGACCACCCGCGCCGGTTCCGGCCGACCGACGAGGAGGACGCGCGGATCCTCGCCACGGTGGCGACGGCCGCGTTGCGCAAGGTACTGCTCGTCGAGGCCATCACGCGCGCCAATCGCGCCAAGAGCGACTTCCTGGCGAGCGTGTCCCACGACCTGCGGACCCCCCTCAACATCATCACGGGCTACGCGCAGCTCCTGCACGAGGAGGCGTTCGGGCCGCTCACGCCCGAGCAGTCGGACACGCTCCGCCGCATCCTGCGGACGGCGGCGGATCAGCTGGGGCTCATCAACGACCTGCTCGATCTGGCCCGCATCGAGCAGGGAAAGGTCGCGTGGACGCCCCAGCCGATGGCGGTCGCCCGGCTGATCCCGCCGCTCGCGGAGATGATGGAAGCGCTGCTGCGCAATCGGCCGGTGCGCTTCGAAGCGGCGGTTTCCGAGGACGTCGTCGCCCGGGCCGATCCCGAGCGCGTCCGCCAGGTGCTCGTGAACCTCCTCACCAACGCTGCGAAGTTCACGAACGAGGGCTGCGTGCGCCTCGTGGCGGCGCTCGAAGGCGAGGGCGTCTGCATCTCGGTCGAGGACACCGGTCCCGGCATCGAGCCCGAGCTGCGCGATCGCGTGCTCGAGCCGTTCGCGCGGGGCTCCTCGCCCCAGGCCGGCTCCGGTCTCGGCCTCGCGATCGTCGCGCGCCTGATCCAGGTGATGCAGGGGACGATCGCCATCGACAGCACTCCGGGCGCCGGCACCCGGATCGCCGTCCGTCTCCCGGCCGCCTAGCCCACCTCGGAGACGGCGTCGAGCTCGCCCGGCTCGGGGAGATCGTCTTCCGGCGGTCCGGCGGCGAGCCATGCATCGGCGGCGCGGCGGCCGGCGGCCGCGAGCTTCTCGAGCATCACGCGCCGGAAGTCGAGATAGGAGCCGGGGCCGCAGATCTCCGTCTCGGGCCGCAGCGCCTTGTAGAGGCGCACCGCGCGGTAGCCGCCCTCGAGCTTCGCCAGGCGATTGCGCGTGAAGAGCAGCTTGCGGTCGACGTTGTAGGCGTTCTCGAGCAGCGCATCGACCGTGCGCTCGACCGCGTCGCCGAGGCTGCGGAGCGGCCGCGCCGACGCGACGCCGGGCGTCTGCGTCACGAGCACCGTGACGATCTCCTCGACGCCGAGCGCCACGACCGGCGCGAGGGGCGTGTTCACGAGCAGTCCGCCGTCCCACAGGAGATGGTTCTCGACCGCGACCGGCGGGAAGAGGAGGGGAATGCTCGCGCTCGCCATCACCATGTCGACCGTGATCGCCGGCACGATGTGGTAGTCGGGCTCGCGGGTGAGCGGCGTCGCGACCGTGACGTAGCGCACGATGCGGCCCGTGCGCACGTCGACCGTGTTGATGGCGAGGCGCATCGCGCGCTCGTGGATCGTCTCGCCGCCGAACGTGTCGACGAGACGCTGGCGCAGCCGGGTCGTGTCGGCGAGCGCGGAGCGCCGCACGCCGCCGAGGAAGCGGCCGACGAGATCGAACCGTGACGTCAGCAGGTACTCCGTGACGAGCGCGAGGAAGCTCCCCAGCCGCGGCGGCACGTGGTTCTGCGCGCGCTGGATGAAGCGCCGCACGGCCGGACCGCCGCCGAAGACATCGAGCGAGTCCTCGGCGGTGAGGTCGGCGACCGCCTTGATCGCTTCCTCGAAGAACGTCGGATCGACGACCACCGGCGGATCGGCGGCGATGTCGCGCCAGAACTGCCGCATCTCCTGCGGGCTCTTGCCGCTCGCCAGCAGGGCCGCATTGATGCCGCCCGCCGACGTCCCGGAGGCCACCACGGGCCCCGCGCCGAACTCCGGATCCTGGAGGAGCCGCTCGAGCACGCCCACCTGGAACGCCCCGCGCGCACCACCGCCCGAAAGCACCAACCCCCACCGCCGCCCCATCGCGTTCCCTTGTAGAGGAGGGCGGGGCCGGGCGCAAAACGGCCGCGCGGGGTGTCGCCCGCCGCGCCGCGGCGGGTGTCGCCCGCCGCGCCGCTCCGTGGTAAGCGCGAGCCGCCATGACGACCGAGAAATCTTCTGCAGGTCTGCTCGCCGGCGTCCGGATCATCGAGAGTGCGCTGCTCGGGCCCGGCGCCGTCGGCATGCAGCTCGCCGATCTCGGCGCCGAGATCATCAAGGTGGAAGGACCGGGCGGCGACTACGTGCGCAAGATGGCCTTCCCGATCGTCGATGGCATCTCGCTGCTGCACTGGCATCTCAATCGCGGCAAGAAGAGCATCATCCTCGACCTGCGGACGCCCGAGGGCGTCGCCACGTACATGGACCTCGCGCGCGGTGCCGACGCCGTCATCGAGGGCATGCGTCCGGGCGCGCTCGCGCGCCGCGGCCTCGGCTACGACGACCTGCGCAAGGTGAACCCGAAGATCGTCTTCTGCACGCTCTCGGGCTACGGCATGACCGGCCCGTACAAGGACATGCCGAGCCACGGTATCGCCTACGACGTCTGGGCGGGCGTGGCCCGCCCGACCTTCAACGCGGAGGGCATGCCGACGCTGCCGTCGTACACGGCCATCGGCATCAACGCCGGCCCGCTCTACGCTGCGCTGGGGATCTGCGCGGCCATCATCCGTGCGCGGGCCACGGGCGCCGGCTGCCGGTTCGAGGTCGCGCAGAGCGATGCGGCGGCGGCGTTCAACTGGAACGGCATCGAGGGCAACAAGGCATACGAGCGTCCCGAGGACGAGGTCACGGGGAACGACGGCGACGGCAAGGGGCCGCGCCGTCCGGTCGGCGACGACAGCATGACCGAGTCGGTCCGCTACCAGTACTACCGGTCGAAAGACGGCCTCGTCCTCTTCATGGCATCGGAGCGCGAGTTCTGGAAGAACTTCTGCGAGGGCGTGGGGCGGCCGGAGCTGTTCGCGCAGAACCCGGGCGCGAAGTACGCGGACCACGCGCGCGGCAATATGGCGCTGCGCCGCGAGCTGGCGGCCATCTTCGCGACGCGCACGACCGACCAGTGGATCGCCTTCGGGCTCGAGGTGAACACCCCCATCTGTCCGGCGAACACGGTGAAGACGATCACGAAGGACCCGCAGTTCCAGGCGCGACTGCCGCTGCGGCCCTACCGGGAGGCGGGGACGGATCTGATGCCGTCGCCGGTGAAGCTGATCGGCGAGGAGCTGCCGGTGCCGGCGATCGCGGCTCGCGAGCCCGGCCGCGACACCGACGAGGTGCTGCGTGGGGTCCTCGGGTACGACGCGGCACGGATCGCGGCGTTGCGTCAGGCGGGCGCCCTCGGCTAGCGCACGATGCGGCCCCGGCGCTCGGGCGGCGGCTTCGCCGCGATCGGCTACTCCATCGCGAGGGCGCGCGAGGCCGGCGGGCTCCTCCAGGTCGGCCGGCGCCTCGCGACGCACAACACGTGCAAGACGTGCGCGGTCGGCATGGGCGGCCAGCAAGGCGGCATGCGCAACGAGGCCGGCTCGTTCCCCGAGGTCTGCAAGAAGTCGATCCAGGCCCAGGCGGCGGACATGCAGCCGCCGATCGACGAGACGTTCCTGCGCACGCACGACCTGGCAACGCTCGAGCGCTGGTCATCGCGCGAGCTGGAGCGCGCGGGACGCATCGGCTTCCCGATCGTGTGGCGCGAGGGCGACACGCACCTCCGCCGGATCGGATGGGACGAGGCGCTCCACATGGCCGCCGGCGCCTTCACCGCGACCATCCCCGACCGCACCTTCTTCTACGCCTCGGGACGCAGCAGCAACGAGGCGGCATTCCTCCTCCAGTGCTTCGCCCGCGTCTACGGGACGAACAACGTCAACAACTGCTCGTACTACTGCCACCAGGCCTCCAGCGTCGCGCTCGCCGAAGCGATCGGGAGCGGCACCGCGACGGTCACGCTCGAGGACCTCGGCCAGGCCGACCTCGCGGTCGTCGTCGGTGCCAATCCCGCCTCGAACCACCCGCGGCTGATCACGCAGCTCGTCGAGCTGCGGCGGCGCGGCGGGAAGGTGATCGTCGTGAATCCGTACCGCGAGGTCGGGCTCGTGCGGTTCCGGGTCCCGTCGGACTGGCGGAGCATGATGTTCGGCTCGGAGGTGTCGGATCTCTACCTGCAGCCGCACGTGGGATCCGACGTGGCGCTCCTCGTGCTGCTGTTGCGACGGGTGATCGAGCGGGGTGCGGTCGACCAGGCGTTCATCGGCGCCCACACGACCGGATGGGACGCGGTACGCACCGCGGTGATGGCACACGACGCGCGCGCCCTGCGCGAGGCGTGCGGCATACCGCGCGAGCAGGAGGAGCAGGCGGCCGAGCTGCTCGGGAAGGCGCGACGGGGGATCTTCGCGTGGGCGATGGGCATCACGCAGCACCGCAACGGCGTCGACAACGTGCAGGCGATCGTCAACCTGGCGCTCGCGCGCGGCTGGGTCGGCCGGCCGGGCTGTGGCCTGCTGCCGATCCGGGGTCACTCGAACGTGCAGGGCGTCGGCTCGGTCGGCGTCGCGCCGGCGCTGAAGACCGAGTTCGCGCGGCGCCTGGGCGAGCTCTACGGCGTGCGGCTGCCCGGCACACCCGGCATGCACACGCTGGCGAGCGTCGAAGCGGCCGCGGCGGCACGGATCGACGCGGCGCTGCTGCTGGGCGGCAACCTCTTCTCGGCGACGCCGGATCGCGCCTGGACGGGTGCGGCTCTCCGCAAGATCGGGACCACGGTCTACGTCTCGACCAAGCTGAACGAGAGCCACGTGCACGGCCGGGGGCGCACGCACCTCGTGCTGCCGGCGCTGGCGCGCGACGAGGAGCGGCAGTGCACGACGCAGGAGAGCATGTTCAACTTCGTGCGGCTGTCCGACGGCGGCGCGCCCGCCGCGTCGGCGGAGATGCGCTCGGAGGTCGAGATCATCGCCGCGCTCGCGCAGGCGGTGCTCCCGCCGGGGCCGGTCGACTTCGGCACCCTCACCGATCACGCCGCAATCCGCGCGGCGATCGCGAAGGTGGTCCCGGGCTACGAGAAGATCGGCGACGTCGATCGCACCCGCGAGGAGTTCCGGGTTGCCGGGCGCATCCACCATGAGCCCCGCTTCGCGACGCCGGACGGCCGCGCGCGCTGCCGCGTGACGCCGCTCCCGGCGTACGCGCCGGGCCCGGGTGAGTTCCGGTTGATGACGCTGCGCTCGGAGGGACAGTTCAACACCGTCGTCTACGAGGACGAGGACCTCTATCGCGGCAACGAGCGCCGCGACGTCGTCATGATGAACGCCGAGGACGCGCGCCGGCTCGGCCTCGCCAAGGACGCGCGGGTGCGCGTCGAGAACGCGACCGGCGCCATGGAGGCGCTCGTTCGCCTGGCACCGCTCCCGCCCGGGAACCTCGCGATGTACTACCCCGAAGCGAACGTCCTCATCCCGCGCGAGATCGACCCGCGCTCGGCGACGCCCGTCTTCAAGTCGACGACGGCACGCGTGGAGCCGGTGTAGGACGCGTCGCCGGCACGTGGCGCCGAGGCGTCCTTCTACATCCGGTAGAGGAGCGCCGCGTTTCCTCCGAGCAGGCCCGCGCGGGCGTCCGGCGGAAGCGTCGCAGCCAGCTCCCGCAGCTCGTCCATGTAGCCGGCGTCGTGGTCGCTGTGCGGGTAGTCGGTCGCCCACAGGAAGCGGTCCGCGCCGACGTGCTGCATGACGAGCGGGAGCGTGCGCTCGTCGGGGTCGCCCGAGATCCAGCACTGGCGTCGCACGTAGGTGCTCGGCGGCTCGCGGAGCGGGATCGTCACGCGCAGGCTCGAGCGCGCGAGGGCGTCCATGCGGTCCATCCAGTAGCCGAGCCAGCCGGCGCCCGACTCCAACACGACCAGGCGAAGCGCGGGGAAGCGGTCGAAGGTCGCGTACTGGAAGAACGTCGTGAAGGCCTGCTGCACCGCCTGCGCGAACATCACCTGGAGGTACCACGCGCCGGGAAACGGTACGGCTTCGGGCCACGTGAGCTCGTCGAACCGGTGATGCAGCGACCGCGATGGCGGATCGACGCCGGTGTGCAGCGCGATCGGGACGTCGAGATCGCACGCCGCGGCGAACAGCGGATCGTGGGCGGGGTGCCCGTGCGGGAGGCCGGAGAGCGTGAAGGGGAGGAGGAAGCCGCCCCGTGCCCCGGCGCGAACCGCGCGTCGCAGCTCCGTCGCCGCGGCATCCGGATCACCGAGCGAGAGGTGCGCGACGGGTACGAGCCGGCCGCCGCTTGCGGCGCAGAACTCCTCGATCCACCGGTTGTACGCGCGCGCGTGCGCGAGCGCGTAGGCGGGATCCGACACCTCGGCTTCCCACTGCAGGCCGAGGCTCGGGTAGAGAAGCGCGGCGGCGATGCCGTCGCGATCGAGGAGCGCGATGCGAGCCGCGGGATCGACCGCGGGACGCGGCGCGTTCTCGGCGTAGCGACCCGAGAGGCACGCGGCCGCGAGCTCGTCGAAGGGTTTCCCCATGCCGCCGAAGCCGCCCAGCATCTCCGGCGTCGTGAGCCGCGCCGGCCGGCCGTCGACGACGAGCGCATCGCGTCCGTCCGGCTGGCGCGCGACTCTGATCGCACGATCTCGCCAGGCGGGCTCGATGTACCGGGCCCATACGTCCGGCGGCTCGAGGACGTGGCCGTCGGCGTCGATGATCCGCTCGGTCACGGCCTCGTGCTAGCGCCTTCGCTCGGGCCGGGTCAACGCGGTCGCGATCGTCGCCTACTCGTGGGCAGCGGCCTTGACGCGCTCTTTGTCGGCGTGGGCGTCGGCGCGGGTGCGGGCGGCGTTCTCCTTCCAGGTCTGCTTGGCCTTACGCGGCCCGCCCGTGAAGAAGTCGCGCACGGTGCGGCCGACCGCGAGCGTACCGTCGCGCACGGCGTGCCCCGCCGTCCGCGCCGACTCCTTCGGTACGTCGACCACCGGGCTTTCCGCTCGAGCACACGGCGCCGCGAGCCCGAGCACCACGACGAGCGTCGCTATGATGCGCATGCTCAAAGCGTACACGCGTCCGATCCGTGCGCAACCGCGGCCGCGCCGACCGCGCCGCAAAAGGCGCCGCGTGCCAGGAAGAACGGGCGATTTCCGAACCGGGCGGTGATCTCTCCGAGAATCGCCCGCAGCGCCGGATTCCCCACCAACGTCGAGCCGCAGTACACGACCGTGTCGATCCGGGTCTCGCGCGCGAGCCCACCGCAGATGAGGGCGACGTTCTCGCCGACGAGCCCCATGAGCGCGTGCGCGACGTCCCCGGGCTGCGTCGACGCGAGCTTCGCGAAGCTCGACGCCGTCAGGTCGGCGGCGATGGCGGGCGCGACGTCGCGGTAGACGTCGCCGACCAGGAGATCGACGCGCCGGCGATCGCCCTGGGACGCCAGCTCGGCGATCGCGCGAAACGACTCGGCGCCGAGCAGGAGCCGTCCGAGGCCGAGCACCGTGCCGCCGCCGAGCGCCGTGCCGCCGACGCGGGCGACGTGCCCATCGTCGACCGACAAGATCGAAGTTCCCGTTCCGAGTGAGACGAGCAGATAGCGATCGGGCAGCACGACCCCCTCGTCGGCGGCGACGATCGGCGCACCCCGCGCCCAGGCCTCGAACTCGGGGACGTGCGTCACGGGCACGCCGGCCACCTCGGCGCCGAGGCCGATCGCGCCACCCCCGGTCGCGGCGACCCGCGCGGGGCCGAGCGTCTCGAGCCGCGCCCGCACGGGTGCGAGGTCGCGCGACGGATGATGCTCCGTTGCCAGGGTCGGACCTCGCACCGCGAGCTTGCAAAGCGTCGCGCCGACGTCGAGCCCGATGGTGGGCGGCACGGCGCGGGACGCTACCACCGGGCACCTGCCCGCCGCCAGGCGGCCGGATCGCCGCTCATCGCAGCCGGCGCCGGTAGAGGCCGACGCCGGCTGCGAGGTACGCGAGCCCGTACGTCAGCATCACCGCCGTCGGCACGAGCGCCGCCTCGTGCCGGCGGTGTCGCATCATGAGGTCGTTGAACGCGTCCATCGCCCAGGTGGTGGGAAACGCGAGCGCCACCTGCCGCATCCAGCGCGGCTCGAGATCGATGGGCCACCAGCAGCCGCCGACGGCGGCCATCGTCATGATCACGATGGATCCGACGGGCAGCAGGGCCTCGCGCGACCGCGTCGTACCCGCGACCACGAGCCCGAAGGCCGCGCCCGCGAAGACGATCCCGATGGTGGGGAGCACGAGGGCCCACGGCTCGGGCCCCAGCGAGACGCCGAAGCAGAGCCACCCGACCGCGAGGAGCACGATCATCTGCGCGACCCCGACGCAGAAGCGCGAGCCGAGCTTCGCGACCAGCACCTGCGTCAAGGACACCGGCATGGCGCGCAGCCGATCGAGCGTGCCCCAGTCGCGCTCGTCGACGAGGCCGAGCGAGACGCCGAGCAGCATGCCGAGGAGGATGAAGGTCACCGCGAAACCGGGCACGTTCTGGTCGAAGGTGTTCATGGTGACGGCGCCGCCCCCGACGTTCACCTCGTCGACGCCGAGCGAGGCGCGCACGGCGGCGGGCGCAGGCGGCAGCTCGACGTCCGGTACGTCGATCTTCGGCAGCGCGGGGAGCGCCGGCAGCTCGATCTCGAGCTTCGGCAGCGCACCCGCCGCAGAGACCATCGGCGGCGGGTCGGGGAAGGACGGTGGCGGGGGGATCGCGTCGGCGCGACTTCCCGCGAGCCGGCGCAGCTCCGCGAGCCAGTCTTCGAGGGCCCGGCGCTTCCCCGCGAGCTGCTCGAGGTAGGCGCGGAGCGGCGCGAGGCGAGCATCGAGCGCGTGCGCCACGTCGTCGCGTGCGCGAGCGATCGACGCCTCGGCGCCACGCCGTCGCTTGGCGGCGTCGTTCCAGGCCGCTTCGATCTCGTCGCGCGCGCGCAGCGTCCGGCTGCGCAGCTCGCCGAGCTGCCGCGCCACCCGCTCGCGCTCGGCGCGCGCGTCGTCGGCGAGCCGCGTCGCGCGTTCGCGCGCCAGCCCCTCGCGCAGCTCGGAGAGCTTGGCGCGCACGTTCAGGCGCTCGAGGTACTTGACCGTATCGACGTAGAGGACGAGCCGGGCGGGCTCGCCCCGGTCGAGCGCCGCCGCGGTGCCCGCGGGGACGACCAGGGCCGAGCCGGCGCGCTTGCGGCGGACGAGGTCCTGGGCCTCGGCGCGTGTGGCGACCGGCTCGAGCCGCACCGAGGTCTCGTTCGCGAGCCGCTCGCGGATGGTGCGGCCGAGCGCGCCGCCGTCCTCGTCGACGAACGGCAGCTCGTAGGCCGTCTGCCCGCTCGGGTCGGCGCCGTAGAGGTTCGCGAGCGAGAAGCCCGCGACGGCGATCACGACCATGGGCGCGATCATGAGGAAGAAGAGCCCGGCGCGATCGCGCCAGAGCAGGCGCAGATCCTTCGCGAACAGGGGTCCGAGCGCACCCATCAGTCGCGCAGCTCGCGGCCCGTGAGGCGCAGGAAGACGTCCTGGAGATCCGTCTGGTGGAGGTGGAACTCCAGCACGTCGCCGCCCACGGCGGTCGCGCGCTCGAGCACGAGCGCGGCGTCGGCGAGGGTCGCGAGCGTCACCAGCGCCTCGTGACCGCGCGGCGTCACGACCGGCGCACCCGCGGCGGACCCGGCGCCAGCGCCGTCGAGCCATCCCGCCGGCAGCGGTTCGCGCGTGACGAGCGTCAGCCGCAGGCCCTCGCCCAGCTCGTGCACGAGCGCCGCCGGCGTTCCGGAGGCGATCACCCGCCCGTGGTCCAGCAGCACGACGCGATCGCAGACGCGCTCGGCTTCCTCGAGCAGGTGCGTGCTGAAGAGGACGGCCGCGCCGCGCGTCGCCTCGCCGCGGACGGCGTCGAGGATCCGCTCGCGCGACTGCGGATCGACGCCGACCGTCGCCTCGTCCAGGAGCACCACGCGGGGCGCGTGCAGGAGCCCGCACGCGAGGTTGAGGCGCCGCTGCATGCCGCCCGAGAACGTCGCCACCACGTCGGCCGCGCGGTCCTCGAGGCCGACCAGGACGAGCGCGCGATCGACCGCCGCGCGCGCGGCGCCGCCGCCCAGGCGGGCGGCACGCGCGAAGAACCAGAGATTCTCGCGCGCCGAGAGGGACGGATAGAGCGCGATCGACTGCGGGACGACGCCGAGCGCGCTCCGCACCGCCGACGGCGCGTCCGAAACCGAGTGGCCGGCGACCGCCACCATGCCGGCGTCGGGGCGCCGCAGGGTCGAGAGCACCGACAGCGTGGTCGTCTTGCCCGCCCCGTTCGGTCCGAGAAGGCCCACGACCTCGCCGGCCGAGATGGCGAAGCTCACGTCGTCGAGGATCGTGCGGCCGCCGAGCGCGAGCCGGAGGCCACGGACCTCGACGAGCGTCATCTCGCCCATCGATGACCGGCGACCGCCGACCTGTCAACGCGGGTGCGTGTCGATCCAGCGCCACAGGAGCGGCGTCAGCGCGCCGAGCAACGCGCCGAGCGCCGTCCCCACGAGGACGAGCGCGAGGGCGAGCGGACCGGCGCCGCCGGAGACGCCGACGATCCAACCCGAGAGTCCCCCGCCGGCCGCGCCGGCCGCGGAGGAGACCGCGAGTCGATGGGGTCTCGCTGCCGCCATGGCCACGATTCGAGGATATCGGCTGGCGGCGCACGTTCGAGGTCGCGCTCGCCGGGCACATCGCCTTGACGGAGTCCTGCGCGAGTGGAATCAGCACTCGCCATGGCGATCGAAGAAGGCAAGAAGGCCCCCGCGTTTTCGCTACCCGATCAGGACGGGAAGAAAGTCTCGCTCGGCGACTTCGCCGGGAAGCATCTCGTCCTCTACTTCTATCCGAAGGACGACACGCCCGGGTGCACGAAGGAGGCGTGCGGCTTCCGCGACGACTGGAAGACGCTCCAGAAGCTCGGCGTCGCGGTGGTCGGCGTTTCGGGCGACGGTGCGGCGTCCCACCAGAAGTTCCGCGCCAAGTACAAGCTGCCGTTCCCGCTCCTGTCCGATCCCGACAGGAAGATGATGGCGAGCTACGGCGCGTACGGCGAGAAGACTATGTACGGCAAGAAGGTGATCGGGGTCATCCGCTCCACCGTCTGGATCGGTCCCGACGGCAAGGTGCGCAGGCACTGGAGAAGGGTGGCCAAGGCCGAAGACCACCCGAGCCAGGTGCTGGAGCAGCTGAAGGGCGAGCTCTAGCCTGTTACAACCCGTCGCCGCTCGCGCCCGGGACCGGCTCGAGGCGGAGCGTGTACGGGTGGCTCATGTACGCGACGAAGAGGTCGCTCCAGTACTTCTGCCCCATCGCGGCGGCCACCTTCTCCACCATGTCGGGCGCCTGGACGCCGCGGACCTGCTCGAACGTCTTGCCGGCGATGCGAACGCCGATCACGGGCTTGCTGACGTTGCGATCGAAGCGGCCCGCGGCGCGCGATCCGAGACGCACGTAGAGCTGGCCGTCGATCACGACGAGCCACACGGGGAACCAGTGCGGCTCCTGGCCCGGGTCCGTGGTGCGAAGCTCGACCGTGGATTCGTTCGTCCACGCCTGGGGCGTCCAGTCGGCGGCGCGGACGGGGTGGCCGACGAGCAGGGCGGTCACGATCGCCGTCGCGACGAGTGCGGTTCGCATGTGCGGCTTCATGGCAGGTGCGCGGGGTGGCCGGCAAACGAGCCGCCGCTTGACCGGGGCCGTACCGGATGGCGTATCGACTACCCGATGCTGCTGCTCCAGGCCTGGGCGCCCTGGCTGTTCCTCGTCGCGGCCGTGGTCGGCGCCTGGTTCACGTTCAACGCGTATCGCCCCATCAACTGGCCGGCGCCGATGGCGCTCGGATCGTTCTTCGCGGGGTGGCTCACGACCGAGCTCGCGTTCCACCACATCGCCTGGCAGGCGGCGATGACGCTCGTGTTCGTGTGGGCGGGCGCGCTCACCGCATGGCCCGGCTGGGTGGCCCTGGGGCTGACGCTCGTGTCGTGGATCGGCCTCGCGCGCTGCTACGTGAAGGCGCGCGCCGCAGAGGGCGTCGTCGAGACCGCGCTCACGACCGCGCTCGGCGGCGACTACGTGGAGCGGATCCTCCCCGCCGTGCGCGAGCAGTTCGCGCCCGCCGTCGACTGGTGGCAGATCGCGCTGCCGTTCCCGATGCGCCATGCGTCGGTCGAGCGCATCCGCGACGTCGAGTATCACCGCGTGGGGAACCTCGGCCTCCACCTCGACGTCTATCGACATCGCGACCGTCCGAGCGGGTGTCCGACGCTGCTCCAGGTCCACGGCGGCGGATGGATGGTCGGCAGCAAGAACGAGCAGGGCGTTCCGCTGATGCTCCACCTCGCGGCGCGCGGCTGGGTGTGCGTCAGCGTCGACTACCGTCTGTCGCCGCGTGCGACCTTCCCCGAGCCGCTGGTCGACGTGAAGCACGCGATCCGCTGGATCCGCGAGCACGGCGCCGAGTACGGCGCCAACCCGGACTTCCTCGTCGTCACCGGCGGCTCGGCAGGCGGGCACCTGTCCTCGCTCGTGGCGCTCACCGCGAACGATCCGGAGTACCAGCCGGGCTTCGAGGCGATCGACACCAGCGTCCGCGGCTGCGTCGCGTTCTACGGCGTGTACGATTTCACCGATCGTCACGGGCACTACCGCAATCCCGGGCTGGGGAAGCTTCTCGCGCGCTACGTCATGAAGGCGAAGCTCGCCCACGCGCGCGACGCGTACGAGAAGGCGTCGCCGATGAGCCGCGTGCACGAGGGCGCGCCCCCGTTCTTCGTCATCCACGGCGATCGCGACACGCTCGTGCCGGTCGCCGAGGCGCGGCGGTTCACCGAGACGCTGCGCGGGGCGCTGCGCGCGCCGGTGGTGTACGCGGAGATCCCCGGTGCGCAGCACGCATTCGAGCTCTTCCCGTCGCTGCGCACCACGTTCGTCGTGCACGGCGTCGAGCGCTTCCTCGCCTGGCTCTACAGCCAGTACCTGGCCGAGCACGGCACGACGGAAGGGACGCGCGCCAGCGCGTGACTCACCCGGGCGTCGGCCCGGCGCCCGCAGCGGTCTCGTACAGCTCGATCTCGTGGACGCCCCAGTGCGGCCACCACCCGATCGCCATGATCCCCGTCCCGACGGCAGGTCGCACGAAGCGGAAGTGCTGCCGCGACTCGGCCGGAATCACGAGGTCGACCAGAGATCCTCCGAATCCCTCGCGGCGCTCCGCAGTGGCGGCTCGACGAGCGTCTCGCCGGCGGCGGGCGTCCACGTGATCCCGTCGACGGAGGTCTCGCCCATCCTTCGAGCAGCGTATCGAGGCGGCAGGCGGGATACGTGTCCGGGAGCCGGCCTCGCCTTCGTCACCACGCGGTGGGTGCTGCGGGCCGCGCCCTGCGCGCCGAACTACGCCGTGCTGCCGTACTTCCCGCTCGTGCTCTGGCTGGTCACGCGTCCCGTGCTGAGCGGACGCGCCGTGGCGCTGCTCGCGGGGCTCGTCGCCATCCAGTCGGCGTCCGGGGTCTACGTCGCAGCCGGGTTGCTCGGGTCGCTCGTCCTGTTGGGCGGTGGCGAGCTCCTGGGCTCGTCCACACGCGCGCACGGACGTCGCACGCTCGCCGCCGTGGCGCTCGCGCTCCCGTTCGTGCTGCTGCTCTTCTGGGACACCTGGTCGTCCGTGCCGAGAACCCTCGCCTCGCCGAGCAGACGTTGTGGGCGTTCCCCGAGCCGGTGCCGCTGCTCCTTCCCTGGGGCTGGCTCCTCTGGACGGCACCGACCAGCGTGCCGCTCGCCGCGTTCGCCCTGATCGCGATCGGCGGGCTGGCCGCATGGCGTGTTGGTCCGGGCGAGGGCCTGGGGCGGGTATGGGCGGTCGTGCTCGCCTGGGTCGTCGCGGGCGTCGTCGTCGCTCTGCCGCCGCGCGTGCTCGTCCACGGGCACGTTCTCGAGCTTCCGCAGGCGCTCGTGGCCCGCTGGACTCCGATCTACGAGGCGCTTCGCGTGCCCGAGCGGATCGGCGTGTCGGCGCTCGTCGGGCTGGCGCTGCTGGTGGGCCTCGCGTTCGCTGCCTGCGAGCGTCTCGTCCGACGATGGGCACCGGCGCTGCCCGCTGCCGGGGTGGGGCTCGTTCTCGCGCTCCTGGCGGGACTCGCGTGCTACGACGGCTACGTGAATGCGCGGGGGATCCCGTACATGCGGGGCAATCCACCCATCCCGGCGACCTTTCCGCTCTTCGAGGCGCCGGTCGAGGTCCCGGAGGTCATCGAGGCGCTGCGCGGAGCCGGACCCACGATCGACGTGCCGGCCTGGCCTCCGCGCGGCGCGGCGTCCGCGGGCCTGCACGCGAGAGCCACGTACCGCGCGATCCAGCACGGCAGGCCGATCCTCAACGGCTACAGCGGCTACTGGCCCGCCGGCTTTCCCGAACGCATGGCGGTCGCCACGCAGCTGCCAGGTCCGGCGGCGCTCGCCACGCTGCGGAACACCACCGGGCTGTCGACCGTGGTAGTTCGCCTCGACGAGCTCCGGCCGCGCATGCTGCAGGCGTGGGTCCTGGCCGCCGCCCATCCGGAGCGAAGCGGCCTCCGTCTCGTCGCCCACACGCCGTCGGTCCTGGTGCTTTCGGTCGCGCCCGACTCCGAGCGGAGATAGGTTGTGTGCGGATGGCGGACGGCGAAGAGCTGACGGCGCGCATGACGCCGAACGAAGGCCAGGCGCACGACTGGGCCGTCGTGCTCTCCGCAGCCGGTGTGCCGTGCCGCGTCGACCCGCGCGCGGAGGGCTGGGCGCTCGTCGTCTCGGTGCGGGACGCGACACGCGCCGCCGACGCGCTCGCGGCGTACGAGTCCGACGCGCCGCCGCCACCGATTCCCGACACGTT
>Ga0335084_10000236_pt1 | contig 43456 bp, 35 predicted proteins | sample Lox_Sample_44_FD_206721 | JGI IMG/M metagenome (GOLD analysis project Ga0335084, IMG submission 206721) | Soil microbial communities from Loxahatchee National Wildlife Refuge, Florida, United States - Lox_Sample_4.4 | ecosystem: Environmental > Terrestrial > Soil > Wetlands | place: USA...
TTGCTCAATCTAGTGGGCGAACTGGTGATCGCCCAGTCCATGCTGACCGAGGCAACGCTGCGCAGCGGCGCGGTTCAGGACACTGGGCTGCGCGACAGCGTCGCCTATGTGGGGCGGCAGACTCGCGACTTGCAGGAAGCGGTGATGGGCATCCGGCTGCTGCCGCTCGATTTCTTGTTTTCGCGCGTGCCGCGACTGGTGCGCGATCTCGCCCACAAACTGGGCAAGGACGTGGAGCTGGTCATGCACGGCGGTGAGGCCGAGCTGGACAAGGAGCTGATCGAGAAACTGGCCGACCCTCTCATGCATCTGGTCCGCAACAGTCTGGACCACGGCATCGAGCCCCCCGCGCAGCGCGAAGCGGCGGGTAAGAGCCGCCGTGGCAGCATCCAGCTGCGCGCGGTGCATCAAGGCGGGGGCATCCTGGTCGAGGTGCAGGATGATGGCGCCGGCTTCGACCGCGAGAAGATCCTGCGCAAGGCTGAGGAGCGCGGGTTGCGCGTGCATCCGAGCATGAGCGACGAGGAAGTGTGGCAACTTGTTTTCGTCCCCGGCTTCACCACGGTCGACGAGGTGAGCGACGTATCGGGACGGGGTGTCGGCATGGACGTGGTCAAGCGCAACATTGGCGCGCTCAACGGGCATGTCGACGCGCGCTCGAGCCGCGGACGGGGCACGACGATCGCGATGCGCCTGCCGCTCACGCTTGCCATCCTCGACGGCATGACCGTTGAGATCGGGGGTGAGAGCTTCATTGTTCCGCTGTCGTTCATCTCCGAGGCCTTCCTGCCACAGGCCGGGCAGATCAAATCCATCGCTGGCGGTCCGCAGGTGGTCCAGGTGCGGGAGAGTTACGTGCCATTGCTCGATCTGGAGCCGCTGCTGCACATGCGTCGCGAGGCGGCATCCCCCGGTGCCGGAATTGCGATCGTGGTCGAAGCCGAAGGGCGGCGCGCTGCGCTCTCGGTCGAGCGCCTGCTGGGACAGCAGCAGGTCGTGATCAAGAGCCTGGAGGCGAACTACCGGCGGGTCCCGGGCATTGCTGGGGCTACCGTTCTGGGCAACGGCCAAGTGGCTCTGATCCTCGACGTGAACGCCCTGATGCGCGCTGGGCTGGGCCCTATGAAGGGCATGGAAACGCTGGACACGATCCCGGGGTGAGGGAGTGAGGGCACGCATATGCACAACCGAGCACTGAACGCTGCGCACACGCCCTTGGTGGCCGCGCCGACCCGCGAATTGCTTGCCTTCCGGCTGGGCGATGAAGACTACGCCATCGATATCCTGAAGGTGCAGGAGATCCGCGTCTTCGATGCCGTAACCAAGCTGCCTGGCGCGCCGGCCTACATCAGGGGTGTGATCAATCTGCGCGGGCTGATAGCACCAGTGGTCGACATACGCATCAAGTTTGGGTTCAAAGAGGCAGCCTACGGTCCCTTCACCGTGGTGATCGTGCTCAATGTGCACGAGCGCCTGGTGGCGATTGTGGCCGACGCGGTGGTGGACGTGGTGGCTCTGACCGATGATGAGATCAGGCCTCCGCCCGAGTTCGCCACGTCGGTTAACGTCGAGTACGTCACAGGACTGGCCGCCAAAACCGAGCACATGCTGATCCTCCTCGACATCGAGAAGCTGATCTCCAGTCAGGAACTGGGACTGTTCGACGTCGAGGCTGCAGTGTAGAGGCCGCAGGCGCGCAGATGAACCCAACGAGGGATCAGAACCAGACCCGGGTCTGGACGTGGCTGGCCATCGCTCCCGCCGTAAACGCCCTGCCGGTCTGACGCAAATGTGGCCCAGCGCCAGTGGCAAGGCCGGTGATCCCTCCATCTACTTCGACGCGCGGCTCAACGCAGAGGTAGCCAAGATCTATCCCGGGCAATACTTCGTCACCGACCGCGACATGGTCCTGGCCACGGTGCTCGGCTCTTGCGTGGCGGCTTGCATACGCGACGCCGCCGCCGGCGTCGGCGGGATGAATCATTTTCTGCTGCCGCAGACGTTCGGCGACGTGAGCCCTGCTAGCCGCTCCGCTCGCTATGGGACCTACGCGATGGAGGTCCTGATCAATCGCCTGCTGCAGCACGGTGCGCGCAAGAGCACGATGGAGGCGAAAATATTTGGCGGCGGCAGCGTCATGCCCGACCTGCGCACCGCAGCGATAGGCGAGAGCAACGCGCGCTTCATCGTCGAATACCTGGATAAGGAAGGTATCCAGGTCGCGGCCAGGGATCTGCTGGACGAATGCGCGCGCAAGATCTACTTCTTCCCCGCCACCGGGCGCGTGATGGTCAAGAAGTTGCGCCAGCTGCACAACGACACCGTGCTGGCGCGCGAGCTCGATTACAGCCACCAGCTGCAGCTGGTCGACCTGAGCGGCGAAGTGGAGCTGTTCAAGTGACCATCCGCGTGCTGGTGGTAGACGATTCCAGACTGGTGCGCGAGATCCTGGTGCATATCATCAACAGCCACCCCGACATGCGCGTGGTGGGCGTGGCACAGGACCCATATCAGGCGCGCGCGCTAATCGACGAGCTCAAACCCGACGTGCTGACTCTGGACGTGGAGATGCCACATATGAGCGGGCTTGAGTTCTTGGACAAGCTCATGCGCGCTCGCCCGATGCCGGTGGTCATGATCTCAGCGCACACACAAAATGGCTCCGCAATAACGCTCCAAGCGCTGGAGCTCGGTGCAGTTGACTTCGTACCCAAGCCCCGTCTCAGTGCCCGCCTCGGGGACGACTACCGCAGCGCGGTAGCCGAGAAAATCCGGGCAGCTTGCGTGGCACGGATACAGCCGGCGCCGACTTCCGGGCAGTCTACTCCCGCGGCACAGGGGGGCTCCAGCTTTCGGCGTGGGCCGCATACTGGTCGCTGCGACTGCGTGATCGCGGTTGGCGCTTCCACCGGAGGCACCGAGGCCCTGAGGGCGCTGCTTACACGGCTTCCGGGGGACGCTCCGCCGGTCCTGATCGCTCAGCATATGCCGGAGTACTTCACGCGTTTGTTCGCCGAACGGCTGAACGGGTTGTGCCAGATTCGGGTCCAGGAGTGCGCACATAACCAGGCCGTGCAGCCGGGCAACGCCTACATTGCGCCCGGGGGTCAGCACCTCCGGGTACAGCGTAACGGCGAGAAGGAAAGCTGCATCTTGCGACTGTCTGCGGACGATCCCGTCAACCTGCACAGGCCTTCGGTCGACGTGCTGTTCGACTCGGTGGCCACGGCGCTGGGCGGCCGAGCAATCGGCGTGATCCTCACCGGGATGGGGAGGGACGGAGCCGCCGGCCTGCTCCGGATGAAGCGCGCTGGAGCCTACACATTCGCCCAGGACGAAGCGAGCAGCGTCGTGTTCGGCATGCCGCGCGAAGCCATCGCACTGGGTGCGGTGGACGAGGTAGTACCGATCCAGAGCATGGCCGAGCGGGTGCTGGAGGCGGTGCGCGCGCGCCGGGTCGTCGATGGCGTCGACGTGGTCCACTCCTCCTCCTGAGCCGGTGCCGCGACGCCATGTCTTGGCGACCTTCTGGGTCCTGGCAGGCTTCTGGCTTCTGAGCCACGACCAAAGCAGGGCGCGGATACCCTTCTCGACAACCAGCTGCTGATTGTTCCCTTCACAGGTGCGATATGTTTAAGAGCTTCTCCAAACTCTCCATCGGCCTGAAGTACGCGCTGACTGCCAGCGCGCTGGTCCTGGTCTCGTTCGGCGTGCTCACGCTGCTGATGAGCATGACCATGACACGCTACCTCGACCAGGAAACCATGGACGAGCTCGCCTCCACTGCTCGTCGCGTGCAGGACCTGGTGCAGGTGTTCGACGGAGCTCTGGACAAGGACATTGGACGAATGGCCAGGCAGTTCGCCAGCTACTTCCCGGAGCGCATCGAGGCGGAGCGCGGCGCTACGGTGAAAATCGGCGATACCAGCACTCCGGTGTTGCGCGCAGGGTCGGAGCGCATCAACCTCAACTTCGACCGCGTCGATGCGTTCACCGCTCGTACCGGCGCCACCGCAACTGTTTTCGCGCGGACCGGCCGCGACTTCATTCGCGTCACCACGTCGCTCAAGAAGGAAGATGGCTCGCGCGCCATCGGCACGTTGCTCGACCACGAACACCCGGGTTACAAGCCGCTGCTGGAGGGACGCGCCTACCGCGGCCCGGCCGTGCTATTCGGCCGCATCTACATGACCAGCTACGAGCCGATTCGCGACAACGACGGCCAGGTCATCGGCGTCCTTTATGTAGGCACGGACATCAACCAGGACATGGAGGTGCTCAAGCAGAAAATACGCACCGTGAGGCTGCGCCAAACCGGATACTTCTACGTGCTCGACGCGCGTCCCGGAGCGAGCCTCGGCACAGCGGTCATTCATCCCCAGGCCGAGGGCTCGAGCCTGCTGGGTTATAAGGACGCCGGCGGAAACGAGGTGATCCGGCAGATGCTGGAGAAGAAGCAGGGTCTGCAGCACTACGTCCGACCCCCGACACAGGCACGCGGATCGGAGGAAGTCATCGCGGTCTACACGTACTTCCCGGGCTGGAGCTGGCTGATCGTGGGCGAGACCCCGGCCAAAGAGGTTTTTGAGGTCAGCAACATCCTGCGCGCCGAGCTGTCCATGGGTGCGGTCCTGATCGCCTTAGCGCTATCGGCTCTGCTTTATTTGACGCTCAAGCGGACTATCGCCGGCCGGCTGAGCCGCGCGGTGGGCTATGCCAGACAAGTGGCCTCGGGCGACTTGTCCAGCCGCATCCGCAGCCGGCATGTGGACGAGACGGGTCAGCTGCTGAACTCGCTGGACGACATGGCCGACAGCCTGTCGAACATCGTGTCGGGCGTGCGCGTCGCGGCCGACTCAATCCACACCACGGCGAAGCAGATCCGCGCAGGGAACACGGATCTGTCGCAGCGCACCGAGGAGCAGGCCTCGAGTCTGGAGCAGACCGCGGCCAGCATGGAGGAGTTGACCGGAACCGTGAAGCAGAACAGCGAGAACGCGAAGCAGGCGAACGAGCTGGCCCAGCATGCTTCCAAGGTGGCCGCGCGCGGCGGCGAGCTCGTAGGGCAGGTGATCGATACCATGAGCGAGATTCAGCTGTCCTCCAAGAAGATCGCCGATATCATCGCCGTGATCGACGGCATCGCTTTTCAAACCAATATCCTCGCACTCAATGCCGCGGTGGAGGCGGCGCGCGCCGGCGAGCAAGGCCGCGGCTTCGCGGTGGTAGCGGGGGAAGTCCGCAGCCTCGCGCAGCGCAGTGCCGACTCGGCCAAAGAGATCAAGCAGCTGATCTACAGCTCGGTTGAGCGGGTGGACGGCGGCAGCAAGCTCGTCGCGCAGGCCGGAGTCACCATGGACGAGATCGTCACTGCTGTGAGGCATGTGAGCGAGCTGATGGCCGGCATCGCCGACGCGTCCAGTCAGCAGAGCGCAGGGATCCAAGAGATCAACCAGACCATCACGGCGATGGAGCAGGTCACGCAGCAGAACGCCGCGCTTGTAGAAGAAGCTACGGCGTCGGCGGAGCAGTTGCGGCGGCTGGCTGAGAATCTGGTCACCGCAGTGAGCGTATTCAAGGTCACACACAGCGGCCGACCAGCGGTCCGGACCCGCAGCGAGAGCGCGGATGCCGTGCGCGGACGCGCGTCCAGCTCCCTCGCCGCCCCCGTTTCGCAGGTGAAAGTGTCGCGCACCAGTGATGGCGAATGGGAAGAGTTTTGATTCTTGCACGACCAGCGCGCCGGGAGACTTCCGAACCAGACGCGCGGAGAAATCCCTGCCAGGGGGTGGAAGCAGTTCAGCTCGGATGCAAAGATTGACGGCAGACTCGCAGAGTCTCCAGGTGATGCGACAGGCGCTCTGACCGCTCGCAGTGCTCCGGCTGAGAGACCACCGCGCGCAGCCGCAGGACCTCGAGCTGGGTTTGGAACGCGGCATACTGCACCATCAGGAAATCGAGCACCGCGATCTGCTGGTCCCGCGGCAAATAGTTGATGAAGCTTGTCACCTTCCGTTCGAACTGCCCGGGTTTCAGCTCCTGATCGTCGGGCGGGAAGATGTACCAGAGCCTAGACAAGTTCACTGTGTTCATTCTCTTCCTCCCAACTCCGCTGCCAACAACAAACGCGGATTCAATCAACGTGAGGGCCTGCCTATGCGCTTGGGGGACGCGGCCTGCTTGTCTATCCGAGCAAAGAGCTCCGATCAACGATCGCGCATGCCGAGAGTTGATCAGAGCTTGCCTAGCTTGCCCCGTCGTGAAAAGGCAACGCCGATTGGCTCGCGTGTCGCACAGACATGATCGCGGGCGCTCGATGTCACCGGCTTGCGACGACGGTGTGGCAACGATCAACAAGTGCCACTCGCTGTTAGTCTCGCGCGGTCGCGCCGGAGTTCCGGGCCATACGCGCAGCCAAGGGCCCTCGCCGGCAAATGAGCAAGTAATCTTAGCCCGAGTCTGTTTCAGTCTCGAGACAGCTTGCCGTCGATTCTGCTGTTACAACTCCCCAGAATAGAGGCTTTTTCGCCAATCACTCGCGCGCAATCGCAACGCGCAGCAAGGCCGAAGTAAGGTTCGTTGGACGGCGGTACGGCCAGGGCAAATCTACGCAGCGCGGCACTCTGTCTGCCGAGCTCGCAGACACGAGGGCCGAGCTCAATCGGTAGGTGCAAACGCCTACAGGGTGAGCAGATGCGATAGCCGCGTTTGCGGGGCGCGAGAACAGGTTGCCGCAGTAACAATCTGCGCGGCGCTTCGACTTCAGTCCGCCGTGGCCAGATTCAGATCCAGCTGCGTAGCGGCTGCGCTCGTGCGGCGCGCGAGCTCCGCATCATTGCGGTTGGCCTCGATACCAGCCAGGTACTCGGGCGTCACATCGCCGGTGATGTAAACGCCGCTGAAGCACGAGGCCTCGAAGCTGCGGACCTTGGGATTGACCGAGCGACAATCTTCGATCAGAGCCACGAGGTCTTGGTAGATCAACCGATCGGCACCGATCTCGTGGGCGATCTCTTCGTCCGTGCGGCCGTTGGCGATCAACTCTTTCGAGCTCGGCATGTCGATGCCATACACGTTGGGGAAGCGCACCGGTGGTGATGCGGAGGCGAAGAACACTTTGTGCGCACCCGAATCGCGCGCCATTTGCACGATCTCCCGGCTGGTGGTGCCGCGCACGATGGAATCGTCCACCAGCAGCACATTCTTGCCCTTGAACTCCATCCCGATGGCGTTGAGCTTCTGGCGCACCGACTTACGCCGGACCGCCTGCCCCGGCATGATGAAGGTGCGGCCGATGTAGCGGTTCTTGATAAACCCCTCCCGATAGGACACACCCAGTTTCTTGGCCAGCTCCATGGCGGAGGGACGGCTGGAATCGGGGATCGGCATGACTACGTCGATGTCCAGTCCGCGGTGCTCGCGGCGGATTTTGTCGGCCAGGCTTTCACCCATTCTGAGCCGTGTCTCGTAGACCGAGATGCCGTCGATAACAGAATCGGGGCGCGCCAGATAGACGTACTCGAAGATGCAGGGGTTAAGCGAGGGGTTGGCCGAACATTGACGGCTGTAGAAATGTCCGTCCTGATCGATGAAGATCGCCTCGCCTGGACCGACGTCGCGGATGAGCTGGAATCCGAGCGTGTCGAGCGCCACGCTCTCAGAGGCCACCAAGTACTCTACGCCGTGTTCGGTAAGGGTGCGGCCTACGACAAGGGGGCGGATGCCATAGGGATCGCGAAACGCAAGCAGCCCGTACCCGGCGATGCTGGCCACCACCGCGTAGGCTCCCCGGCAGCGCCGATGTACTCCGCCCACGGCCGCGAAGATGGTGTCCGCGTCCAGCTCATAGCCGCTGGAGCATTCCTGCAGCTCATGAGCCAGCACGTTCAGCAGCACTTCCGAATCGGAGCTGGTGTTCACGTGGCGCAGATCCTGCCGGAACAGATCGCGCTTGAGCTGCTCGGAGTTGGTCAGGTTGCCGTTGTGGCCCAGGACGATGCCGAAGGGAGAGTTGACGTACAGCGGCTGCGATTCGGCAGAGTTGTCGGCGGAGCCGGCGGTGGGGTAGCGGCAGTGGGCAATGCCCACGGTTCCCTGCAGATTGCGCATGTCCCGAGTGCGGAAGACGTCGCGCACCAAGCCGCTGCCCTTGTGCATGTGGAAGGTGCTGCCCTCCGCGGTTACGATTCCGGCCGCGTCCTGACCGCGGTGCTGAAGCACCAGCAATCCATCATAGAGCAGTTGATTGACGGGAGATTTCGCGACAACGCCGATGATTCCGCACATGGCTCGGTTCTCCGTTAACGCTCATCCTGGTCCCGCTGTCGAAAACCCGCATCGATTCTGGGTTTTCTAGCGCGCGGGGCCGCGTTAGTATAGTCCATAGCACGCATCGCTCATTCGTAGCGGATTCTCTCCGCCAGTGCCTCGGGCAGATAAGCCCGAGCCTTCTTCGCCAGCAGCACCAGCGGTGGGCTGAACAGCGAGTTTCGCCACGCCGGATGGCGTGGCAACGGCGTCAGCCCCGCCGCCAGCACCAACGCCACCAGAATCACGAGCGCCCTCGCTAATCCGAACAGCACACCCAGTGCACGGTCCCAGGGGACCAGCTTGGAACGGCGCACGACGCGCGTCAGCGCCACGGTCGCCAGCGCGAAGAGCACCAGGCTCACCAGCATCAAGCCGGCGAAGGCCACGGCCAACCGCAGCCAAGGGTGGCTCAGCGATGCCGGCAGCAGATGCGAGAACATGGTGGCGAAGTAGTGCGCGATCAAGAACGCCCCGACCCACGACGCGAGCGCCATAACTTCGCGTACCGCGCCGCGAAATAGGCTCACCAGCACCGACAATCCAACGATGCCCAGGACGGCGTAGTCGACCGTGGTCATCGGTCGCCTCGGCCGCTCATTCCCCCATGGGTACCACCTTGGCGTCGCTGACGGGCATCAGCTTCAGGGCCCTGAGTCGCTCGCGCGCCTTCTCTGCCGCCTCCACACTCGGATAGGGCCCGACACGCACCCGCGTCCTCTCGCCGGTCGTCGTTTTCACCGGCTCGCTGTAGGCAGGGAACTTGCGCGCCTTGAGTTGCTTCAGCAGTTGCCTGGCATTCGACGCATTGGAGTAGGCGCCAAGCTGGATGACGAAGCCTTCTTGGGCCGCGACGTGCGCTGGATTCGCTGCCGCCGCCTTCGCAGGCGGACCGTTCTGAGGGGCCGATCGCTCGGGTTCCGCTGCCGGGGACTGAGGCGCAGGCGTTTCGACCGCCGCCGGCGGCGAGGCCGGTGCGGCAGCAGACGGGGTTGCGGGAGCAGCGCTGCCTGTAGCAGGCACTGCAACCGGCGGCGCCGGCGCTGCGTTGGAGTTTGGACGCTGCTGGGTCTGTCCGGGGATCGGGGGAATACGGATATCCATGTCCTGCTTCTGCGGTCGCGGCTCGCGCTCCAGGAACATGGGCACGAGCACTACCACGAGCAGCACCAGCACAATCGCGCCCAGCAAGCGCCGGCGGGCACGCTTGCGTAGTTGCAGCTCTTCATCGGAGATTGGAGTCTTGGCCACGGTGGACAAATGGTCTAGTCGCGATTCAGTGCACGCAGGGCTGCAGCCACGGTTTGAAAGGATCCGAACACGACGATTTTATCATCCGGCCCTGCGCTCTCGCGGGCCCGCTGCAGTGCGTTGCCAATATCGGCGCAACACACAAGCGGCACGCTGACGGAGCGCAGCGCACCCTGCATGCGTTCGAGGTTGGCCCCGCGCGGTCCGGGCAGCGGCGCAATGAACCACTGTTGTACCTGTGCCGCTAAGGCAGCGACCACGCCTTCGATATCCTTGTCCCTCAGCATGGCGAACACCGCTAGAACATTGCCGCGGCGATCGAGGCGCGCGAGGCTCTCGGCCAACCCCGCAGCGGCGTGTGGGTTGTGCGCCACGTCCAGTATCAACACGGGCCGGCCCGGTAACACCTGAAACCGGGCGGCCAGCTCCACTTCCACCAGTCCGCGCCGGATTGCGCCGTTGTCTACCGGCAGCCGGTCGCGGAGCGCGTCGAGCGCGGCCAGTCCGGCGCTGGCATTGGCCAACTGGTAGGTGCCGCGCAGCGCTGGAAGTGGCAGAGCGTCGCGTTGACCGCGCCAATCCCAGAAGCGCCATTGCACCTCTCCCGCCACGTAACCGAAGTCGCGATCGATCAGGCGCAGGTCCGCGCCGATGTCCCGCCCATGTTGGAGCAGACTGACGGGCGGATCGGCCTCGGCGATGATGGCTGGCCTATGGGCACGGAATATCCCCGCTTTCTCGAAGCCGATGCTCTCGCGCGTGCTCCCCAGGTAATCCAAATGATCGAGTGCGACACTGACCACCACTGTGCAGTCGGGCTCGAAAGCATTCACGGCGTCCAGCCTGCCGCCGAGCCCCACCTCCAGCACCGCCACGTCGATTCGCGCATCGACGAACAGCAGGGCGGCCGCGAGCGTCCCGAACTCGAAGTAAGTGAGCGAGGTGTTCGCGCGTGCAAGCTCCACGCGCCGGAATGCCTCCACCAGCGCGCCGTCGCTCGCTTCCACGCCACCGATGCGCACACGCTCGTTGTAGCGCAGCAGGTGAGGAGACATGTAGCAGCCGGTCCTGTACCCGGCCCGGCGCAGGCAGCTTTCCAGCATGGCACAGGTGGAGCCCTTGCCGTTTGTGCCTCCCACGGTGATCACCGCAAACTTCGGCGCGAGCTCGAGCCGGTCGCGCACCGAAGCAACGCGATCCAAGCCCAGATCGATGCTGGAGGGATGCAAGCGCTCGAGATAGCTCAGCCAGTCATGCAGACCGGAGGAGTCGGGCGCGGCAGGCAAGGGGCTGATTGCGGCGGCTTGAGACGGGGGCAGGCGATTAAGCAGCCGGCGCGCGCATCAGCAGGGTGACGAGGCTGCCCAGCCGGTCGCGCATTTCGCGCCGGTCGACGATCATGTCGATGGCGCCGTGCTCGATCAGGAATTCGGCACGCTGGAAGCCCTCCGGCAAAGTCTGCTTGACCGTCTGCTCGATCACGCGCGGCCCGGCGAAGCCGATCAACGCGCCGGGCTCCGCGATGACGACGTCTCCGAGCATCGCGAAGCTGGCCGAAACACCGCCCATGGTGGGGTCGGTGAGCACGGAGATGAAGGGCAGGCGATCGGTGGCCAGTTGCGTGAGCGCCGCGGTGGTTTTGGCCATCTGCATCAGCGACATCAACCCCTCTTGCATGCGCGCACCGCCGCTCGCCGCAAAGCAGATAAAAGGCAGCTTCTGCTCGATAGCCGACTGCACGCCGCGCACGAACCGCTCTCCTACCACCGAACCCATGGAACCGCCCATGAAGCGGAACTCGAACGCCGCAACCACCACCGGAATGGTCTTGATCGAGCCCTGCATGACCACCAGCGCATCGCTCTCCCCGGTCTCCTGCGCGTCGGCTTCCAGCCGCTCCGTATAGCGCCGGCTGTCGACAAACTTGAGGAAGTCGACTGGCACCACTTCGGATCCGATCTCGTAGCGGCCCTCGGCGTCGAGCGTGACATCGAGCCGCTCGCGCGCGCTGATGCGGTTGTGGTGCGCGCACTTGGGGCAGACATTCACCGACTTCTCGAGGTCGGCCCGGTACAGCACCGCCTCGCATACTTCGCACTTGATCCACAGCCCTTCCGGTACCGCCTTCTTGGCGGCGCCTGGGCTGCGCTTGATCTTGGGTGGAAGCAGCTTCTGGAGCCAGCTCACGTCACCTCCGGATGCAGAAGTCGCTTGAACACCTGCGGTAAAGGCTTGGGCACGAAATCGCGACGCGCAACAACCGTTACTCGTCCATGGCCAGGCGGATAGCGCCCACCAAGGTCTTCACGTTACCGATCAGCTGATCCGGCTGGGACTGTTCGATCTCTTGCACCAGCCGGCTGCCGATTACCACAGCGTCCGCCACACGGGCGACCGCGCTCGCCGTTTGGGCGTCGCGGATACCGAAGCCCACGCCGACAGGCAACTTGACATGAGAGCGGATGCGCGGGATCTTCGCGCCCACCTCTTGCACGTCCAAATGACTGGCCCCCGTCACGCCCTTCAGCGACACGTAGTAGATGTAACCGCTGGCCACGCGGCCGACCTTCTCCATGCGCGCTTCTTCGGTGGTGGGTGACAAGAGGAAGATGCTGTCGATGCCGCGCTGGCGCAGCTGCTCTGTCAGGCTCGAGCTCTCTTCGGGCGGATAGTCGACCACGAGCACGCCGTCCACGCCGGCGTGCTGCGCAGCCTGTGCGAAGCGGTCGTAGCCCATCGCTTCGATCGGATTGCCGTAGCCCATCAGCACCACGGGTGTGTCTTTGTCCGTCTGACGGAAGCGCGCGACCGCCCCCATCACATGTTTGAGACTGGTGTGGTGCTTGAGCGCGCGTTCGCTGGAGCGCTGGTTCACCGGCCCGTCGGCCATCGGGTCGGAGAAAGGCACGCCCAGTTCCACGATGTCGGCGCCCGCCTCGACCAGTGCGTGCATGAGCGGGACGGTCGACTCCAGGTCAGGATCGCCGGCCGTGAAATACGGGATGAGCGCCTTGCGCTTGGCGGCCTGTAGCCTGGCGAATGTGGGAGCAATCCTCGACATGGTCCGGGAAGAGTGAATGGGCAAGCGTGAACGCGTCAAGGGTAAAAGCCCGGGAGCGGGCTTTGGTTTGACCCTTCGCCCTTCACCTTCTTCACTCCTTACTTCCTTCACTCACAGCTGTATGCCTGAGTATTTCGCGACCGTATGCATGTCCTTGTCGCCTCGGCCCGAGAGGTTGACCAGCAGCACCTTGTCACGACCCAGGCTCGGGGCCAGCTTCATGGCGTGCGCAAGCGCATGGCTGGATTCGAGCGCCGGCATGATGCCCTCCAGGCGGCAGAGCATGTGGAACGCCTCGAGCGCCTCCTGATCGGTGGCGGCGACATACTCCGCGCGCCCGCTGTCCTTGAGCCAGGAATGCTCCGGTCCGACTCCGGGGTAGTCGAGTCCGGCCGAGATGGAGTGCGTTTCAATGATCTGCCCATCCGCATCCTGCAGCAGATAGGTCCGGTTCCCGTGCAAAACGCCGGGGCGCCCGGCGCAGAGCGTAGCCGCGTGATGGCCGGTCGCGATGCCTTCGCCCGCGGCCTCCACGCCGATCAGTTGCACGGAGGAATCCTGAATGTAGGAGTAGAACACGCCCATCGCGTTGGAACCTCCCCCGACGCATGCCAGGATCGCGTCCGGCTGGCGTCCGATCGCCTCGGGCATCTGCGTGCGCAGTTCCTTGCCGACCACGGCGTTGAAGTCCCGCACCATCATCGGGTAGGGATGCGGCCCCGCGACCGTGCCGATGATGTAGAAGGTGCTCTCGACGTTGGTAACCCAGTCGCGCATCGCTTCGTTAAGCGCGTCCTTGAGAGTCTTGGATCCGCTCTCCACCGGCACCACGCTGGCGCCCAGCAGTTTCATGCGGTACACGTTCAAGGCCTGCCGCTTGATGTCCTCGGAGCCCATGTATACGACGCACTCCATGCCGAAGCGCGCGGCGACGGTGGCCGCCGCCACGCCGTGCTGCCCGGCGCCGGTCTCGGCGATAACGCGCTTCTTGCCCATCCTCTTCGCCAACAACCCCTGCCCTACCGTGTTGTTGATCTTGTGCGCACCGGTGTGGTTGAGGTCTTCGCGTTTAAGCCAGATCTGGGCGCCGCCGAGATGTTCGGACAAGCGCTTGGCGTGGTACACGGGGCTGGGACGGCCGACATAGTGCCTCAGCTCGGAGGTGAACTCGGCCTGGAACTGCGCATCATCGCGCGCCTGCAGGTACGCGCGCTTCAACTCTTCCAACGCATGGATAAGCGTTTCCGCAACGAACACGCCGCCGTAGACGCCGAAGTGGCCTCTTGCGTCGGGCAAGTCATAGATCTGGCCCGCTTCATACATCTGCATCGCGCACTCCTCGCATGAATGCGGCTATCTTGGCGCTGTCCTTGATGCCTTTTTCTCGTTCCACGCCGCTGCTGACGTCCACCGCCCAAGGGCGCACCGCGCGGATCGCCTCACCGACGTTGACGGCGGTGAGCCCGCCCGCGAGCACCACCGGAAGCGGCAGATCGCGCGGAACCAGACTCCAGTCGAAGGAGCGCCCCGTGCCGCCGTGGGCACTCTCGTCGAAGGCGTCCAGAAGCAGTGCTTTGGCCGAGCGGTAAACGGCAGCGCATTGTAGCAAATCCGTCCCCGCAGCCACCCTGCACGCCTTGATATACGGCAGGCCGAAGCGCGCGCATGCCTCGGGCGGCTCGGCGCCGTGAAACTGGAGCAGGTTGAGCGGCACTTCGCGCAGCACGCGCAGAACGTCCTCACGCTGCGGGTCCACGAACAGGCCTACAGCCGTGACAAACGGCGGCAGCCGTTCCACGATCGCGCGCGACCGAGCGATGTCCACGCAGCGTGGACTGGCAGGATGGAATACGAACCCCACGGCATGCGCGCCGGCGTGGGCGGCCGCCAGACCATCCTCGACGCGCGTGATGCCGCAGATCTTGACCGCTGTGGCCATCGGTTCAGGACAAGGTGATCGACGCAAGCCCTGCGCTCATGAACACGTCGGAGGGCATGCCCGCGAGCGGCGCAGGCAAGCCCCACGCCGCGTCGTATTCTACTGCCGTGAGGTATAGCCCATCCGGCGGGAAGGTGGGCGCAGCGCGCTCGCGGTCGCGGCCGTCGAGCACTTCTTTTAGCCATACCGGCGGATGCGCTCCCTCGCCGATTTTCACCAGGCCGCCGACGAAGTTACGCACCATGTGGTGCAGGAAGGCATCGGCGGCAAACTCGAACAGAATCAGCCCACCGAACCGATGGATCTGGGCGCGGCGCAGCTCCTTCACCGGTGACGCCGCCTGGCATTCAGCGGCGCGAAACGCACTGAAGTCATGTGTACCGATGAGCCAGCTCGCGGCTTCTTGCATCAAACCGAGATCCAACGGTCGGTGGTGCCAGCCGATGCGCGCGTGATGCACGCCGGGCCGCTCGTGACGGTTGAGAAGAAGATAGCTGTAGACGCGTCCGGTGGCTCGCTTGCGCGCATGAAAATCGTCGCTCACCTCTCGCGCCCATTGCACTGCGATGGACTTCGGCAGCAACGCGTTGACACCACGCACCCACGCGCTGAGCGGGCGCCGCGCGGACGTGTCGAAGTGCGCAACTTGACCGAGCGCATGCACGCCAGCGTCGGTGCGGCCCGCACACTGGGATTGCACGGTATGCGCCGCGATTTCAGATAGAGCAGCATCCACCGCGTCCTGCACCGAACAGCCGGAGGGCTGAGTCTGCCAGCCGCAATAGGCGCTGCCGTCGTATTCGAGTCCCAGAGCGATCCGCATACATACCCGCCAGCCATACCAACGCAAGGCGCCGCACGGTGCGCGGCGGGGTTACCGAAACAAAAATGGGCGCGGGGTTGCGCGCCCATGGTTGTCCAGCACGAGCCGCTTCAGCTCAGGGTCTCCAGCACCTTGTGTGCCGCGGCCTTCTGCTCCGCGTCGCCCTCGGCGATCACCTCGCGCAGGATCTCCCTGGCGCCTTCCTTGTCGCCCATCTCCTGATAGGCCTTGGCCAGGTCGAACTTCGTTTGTACGTCGTACCACTTGTCGTCTTTGCCGCTGCTCTCGGGTTCCGCAGGGGCTGCCCCACCCAGATCCAGACTGATGGACGAGAGATCGATCTCCGGCATGCTGGGTCCGGATCGATCGAGGTTGAGCACCGGCTCGGACTTACTGGCGCCGCCCGTTTCGAGAGCGATACGATCGACGTCGAAGTCCAGGGCGGAAGCGGCTGCCGGTGCCCCGCTCCCCTCGTCCAGCTTCAGGTCGAAATCGACAGATTCCGTTTTGGCCATCTGCCCCGACGTCTTCTCGTCGCCGCCCGGGGGGAGGTCGAGATTGAAATCCATGACCGGCATCTGTCCAGGCTGTTCGGCTCCGAACGTGGCCAGATTGATGTCCGTGCCGGTGCCCGCTGCGGTGAGACTGCCCAGGCTGTCGAGGTCCAGGTCCACAGCCGTGGCATCCTCGCCCGGACCCAGTCTGCCGAGATCGATATCAGTCTTGGTACCCGGCACTTGCGCTTCGTCCACGCTCACGTTGAGGTCAAGCCGGTCGGCGCTGCTGGAGGCCGCCGTGGTCGTCGCAAAGCGGCGTCCAAAGCCCGCGTCGATGTCGGTGAGCGTCCCGATCTCGGGCGAGGCCTCGAGCGAGTCGATCTGGAAGTCGAGCGTCTTGTCGGTTGCAGTAACGGCTGTCGCGGCGGCCGCGGCGGCCGCGGCAGCGACGTCTGCTGCACTGGGTTTGCCCGCCGCGTACCGCGGGTTGCTCGGATCGATCTGATAACCCAAGCGGGCAGCCTGCGCCCAGATCTCACCCTGACCGCCGGTGGCCTGCTGCAGCGTCCGCGCCACCGTATCAAAGGCGGGGACGTCCTTGCGCTTGGCGAAGATCTCTAGCAGCTTGAGGTGGATCTCGAAGCGCCGGGGCTGGTTCTGCAGCGCCTCTTTCAGGATCTCTTCGGCCTGGCCATCGCGCCCGTAGGCGAGGTAGATCTCGGCTTCGGCCAGTGGGTCGACCTCTTCGGCGATCTGGGGCGGGGATGTGCCGGCGCGCGACGCGGCTGGCATGAGGGCCGCGGTGTCGCCACCGCTCGCGCTCAGCTCTCCTATGTCAGAAGTTTTTTTTTCTGCCCCGAAGTCGGCCGCCGCGCCGCGACGGCCCTTGATGATGCGATATCCCAGGAAACCCAATATCAATGCTACGAGCGCCCCTCCACCCGCGAGGTAAGTTGGCTCCGCGAGCAGATCGTCCAGCAGGCTGGGCGGCGGCGGCGGTGGCGCCACGACCCGTGGATGCGGCTTCGGCTTGGGCTTGGCCTCTGCGTCCGCTGTGCCGGGCTGGGTGCCCGACGCCGCCATGGGGCCGATGGCCGGCGTCGCCGCTGGAGGAGAAGCGACGGCCGGCGGGGCCTCTGGCTTGGGCGGGGCGGGAACGACGGCGGGGGGCGCTGCTGGCCCGGGGCTGGGTGGGGTAACGGCCGGCTTCTGCAGGTCTGCCATCGGTTTATTCTTGAGCTCCAGCAGTCCCTGCATGTCCTTGACCGTCTTCTCCAGCTTGGCGATGCGCTCGTTGGCCTCGTGGATGGTCTTGTTGCGTGCGGCGATTTCCTCTTCCAGGCCGCGCACTTTCTCCTGCGTAGCCTTGCTGCCGCCGGCCCCGGGCGGCTCGCCCTGGGAGAGCTTTAGCACCTCCTTGGGTTCGCCAGCGGGCGGTGTAGCTTTGTCCTGCAACGGAGGCGTAACCTTGCCCCCGGCCGCCAGTCCGCCTTGGTCCGGTGCAGGCGCAGTGGCACCAGCTGCGCTGGCCAATCGCTCGCGATAGCTCTTGAAGTCCGCAACCTGGAGACGCACTTCCTTCCGCGCTTGCTTCTGCGGGATGGCGGCCGCCTCGGACGGATCGGGAATCGAGAGGATTTTGCCGGTCTTCAAGCGATTCATGTTGCTGCCCGAAAAAGCGCTCTTGTTGTTGCGGAACAGCAGGACAAGCATCTGGTCCAGCGTCACATCATCGGGCTTGTATTGCATTGCGATCTTGGACAGGGTATCCCCGCGCTTCACCGCATAACTGTCTTCCTTGGGCGCAGGCTCGGGGTGGGGTGGCATGCCTGCTTCCGCAGGCGGCACCGGAGGCGTTGTCTCGGTGGGGGTAGCCGGTGGCGCCGGCATCGGTTCACCCGGCGCAACCTCCGATGGCGCAGGAGCGGCCGCGACTTCGGCTGGTGGCGTCTCCGCTGGCGGGGGTTGCATCTCGCTGCCCATCCTGGTTTCTACCGCTGGTGCCGCTGGGGCAGGCGGCGGGGCGGCCGCCTCGGCCTTGGGAGCAGGGGCCTCCATCGGTGGAGGTGCAGCCGCAAAGGCCGGCGGGTCCAGGAGGGCGGTGTACGCGCGCAGAATCTTCCCGCCTTGCCAGTTCAGCTCGACGAGCAGGTCGACGAAGGGCTCGGGCACCGGCTGTGCACTCGTCACCTTGATGTAGGGCTCCCCGTTTGATCGATGGTCGATGACCATGCGCAAGCCCAGCGAGCCCGGAGGATACGGAAGGTTGGACTGGAGATAGGCCTCGGGTGACCCCAGTCTCACTTTGAGCGTGTCCAGTTCGCGCTTCTCCGGCGCGACCACGTCGATCTCGGCGCGCAGCGGCTCTCCCAGGTGCGACAGCACTGTGAGCTTGCCCAGTCCGGCGCCCTCGGCGGCTCCCGTGAGCAGGAACAGCGCGCCTGCGATTAATGAGCCTACAAGAGACGTTTTGCCCACTGCGCCACCTGTCGTTATGACCCCTTAATAATTAAAAATAACATCATGTATTTAGGGATGCAAGCTAAACTTGCGTCTTAGATATCGGCACCACCCACAATATATCCAGCCCGTTTCGAGGTCGCGTTAGATTCCTGCGGCGTGCTGCCACGGCCGCGTTCCCTAGCGCGCTCCTGTCCGCGCGCGTCGATGTCCGGCGACATAAGCAAAACCCTCGCCTGCTTTAACAATCCAGCCGACGCTCGACACGCGTCTGCTGCGAGCCGACATCCACGAGCGGAAGATTCGCCTGTCATCGGCGGCGTGGCGGCCCGCGCGGACTGACTCGTTCGCGGGCGAGTCAGCGCTCGAGCAGGATGCGCAGCATGCGGCGCAACGGCTCGGCAGCGCCCCACAGAAGCTGGTCGCCCACCGTGAATGCACACAGGTATTGCCCGCCCATGGACAGCTTGCGTAGACGACCGATGGGTACCTCCAGGGTCCCCGACACGCGCGCCGGTGTCAGGCTGTCGAGGCTGGGCTCACGCGCGTTGGGCACCACCCTCACCCATTGGTTCGCCGCCTCCAAGATGGCCTCGATCTCACGCAACGGCACGTCTCGCGTGAGCTTGATGGTGAGCGCTTGGCTGTGACAGCGCATCGCACCGATGCGCACACAGATACCGTCCATGCAGATCGGATCCGACTCGCGCCCGAGGATCTTGTTGCCTTCCGCCTGCGCCTTCCACTCCTCCCGGCTCTGACCGCTGCCGAGATCCTTGTCAATCCAGGGCAGCAGGCTCCCGGCCAGCGCCTGACCAATATGCTCCGTTGGCAGCTTCGGACCACGCAAGGCCTCGGTAACTGCACGGTCGATGTCGAGAATGGACGTGGCTGGATCCTCCAGCAGCTTGGCAGCTGCACCGTGCAATACGCCCATCTGCGCGACCAGCTCTCGCATCTGCTGCGCACCGGCTCCGGACGCAGCCTGATAGGTCATGGCGGTCATCCACTCCACGAGCCCAGCCTTCAGCAGGCCGTGCGTGCCCATCAACATCAGGCTCACCGTGCAGTTGCCGCCGATGTAATTCTTCACCCCGCGCGCCAGCGCGCGGTCGATCACGTCGCGGTTCACCGGATCGAGGATGATGACCGCGTCGGGCTGCATGCGTAGCGGCGACGCGGCGTCGATCCAGTAACCCCCCCAGCCCTCGGCGCGCAGTTTGGGGTAGATTTCGTCGGTGTAATCGCCGCCCTGACACGAGATCAGGACATCCATCGCTTTCAGCTCGGGGAGGCTGCGGGCGTCCTTGAGCGGGGGCACCTCTTTGCCGATTGCTGGAGCCCTTCCCCCCGCCTGCGAGGTGGTAAAGAACATCGGGTCGATGTGCTCGAAATCGCGCTCGGCACGCATGCGTTGCAAGAGCACCGAACCCACCATCCCGCGCCACCCGATCAAACCGACTCGCATCGCCTTGCCTCTGCCGTTCGCTTCGCTACCGATGCGCGAGTGCCGCGATCACCGCGTCGCCCATCTCGCGCGTCCCGACCTTGGTGCAGCCCGGCTCGTAGATGTCGGCCGTGCGCACCCCCTGAGCCAGCACGCGCTTCACCGCCGTTTCGATGCGCGCCGCCGCCTGCTCCTGGCTGAAGGTATAGCGCATCATCATGGCGGTGGAAAGGATCGTCGCCAGCGGATTCGCGACATACTTGCCAGCGAGGTCCGGCGCGGAGCCGTGGATCGGCTCGTACAGGCCCTTGTTGTTCTCGTCCAACGACGCCGAGGGCAGCATGCCGATGGAGCCGGTGAGCATCGAGGCCTGGTCGGACAAGATGTCGCCGAACATGTTGCCGGTGACAATGACGTCGAACTGCCGCGGCGCGCGCACCAGCTGCATCGCGGCGTTGTCCACGTACATGTGCGACAGCTCCACATCCTGATACTCGCTTGCGACCTCCAGCATGACCTCGCGCCACAGCATGCTGGTATCGAGCACGTTGGCCTTGTCCACCGAGCACAAACGGCGCGCGCGCTTGCGGGCGGTGCGGAAGCCGACGTGGGCGATGCGGCGGATCTCCGACTCGCTGTACAGCATGGTGTCGAACGCTTCGCGCTCGCCTGTGGCGGTCTGGCGCCGGCCGCGCGGCTGGCCGAAGTAGATGTCGCCGGTCAGCTCGCGCAGGATCATGAGGTCGAGCCCAGCCACCACCTCCGGCTTGAGGGTGGAGGCGCCGGCGAGCTCCGGGTATAGCAGAGCCGGGCGCAGGTTGGCGAACAAGCCCAGCTCCTTGCGGATGCGCAGTAGCCCCTGCTCCGGGCGCATGGCGCGCGGCAGCGCGTCGTACTTCGGCCCGCCGACCGCCCCGAGCAGCACGGCGTCGGCCTGGCGCGCGAGGTCCAGGGTTGCGGCGGGCAGAGGGTCCCCGGCCGCATCGTAGCCGGCACCGCCGATCGCGGCGTGCTCCAGTTCGATCCTCAGGCCCTCGCCGCGCAACGCGTCGAGCACGCGCACAGCCTGACCCACGATCTCCGGACCGATGCCGTCCCCTGGCAAGACTGCGATTTTCATCTCGATGGAGGGAGGATGAGCGGTGAAGGCTGTTGCCCTTCACCCTTCGCGCCTTCACCCTCAACACTCAGGTGAACAGCCAAGGCTGTTCGGCCTTGCGCTTCGCCTCAAAAGCGCGGATGGCGTCGGCGTGAGCCAACGTGAGTCCGATTTCGTCCAGGCCCTGGAGCAGGCGATGCTTGTGGAACGGATCGATGTCGAAGCGGAACACGTGTTCCGTCGGCGTGGTCACGGTCTGGGCTTCGAGGTCGATCTTCACGCGATAGCCGTGGATCGCTTCGACTTCGTGGAACAGCCGATCGACCTCGTTCGCGTCCAGCACGATCGGCAGCAGCCCGTTGTTGCAGCAGTTGGAGTAGAAGATGTCGGCATAGCTCGGCGCGATCAGCGCGCGGAAGCCGTAGTCGAGCAGCGCCCAAGGCGCGTGTTCGCGCGACGAGCCGCAGCCGAAGTTCGCGCGGGCGAGCAGCACCTGCCCGCCCAGGTAGCGCGGCTGGTTGAGCACGAAGTTCGGGTTGGGCGTGCGCTTCGCTTTGTCTTTGGCGGGCTCGCCTGGATCCAGGTAGCGCCATGCGTCGAACAGATTCGCCCCGAAACCGCTGCGCTTGATCGACTTCAGGAACTGCTTGGGGATGATGGCGTCGGTGTCGACGTTGGCGCGGTCGAGCGGGACCACCAGCCCCTCTAGGCGGACGAATTTCTCCATCGCTCGCTCACATGCTGCGCACGTCGATGAAGCGGCCCGCGATGGCCGCCGCTGCGGCCATCGCGGGGCTCACGAGGTGGGTGCGTCCGCCCGCCCCTTGCCGCCCCTCGAAGTTGCGGTTGGAGGTCGATGCGCAGCGCTCGCCCGGCTCGAGACGATCGTCGTTCATCGCGAGGCACATCGAGCAGCCCGGCTCCCGCCACTCGAAACCGGCGCTGCGGAACACCCGATCCAGTCCCTCGGCTTCGGCCTGGCGCTTCACCGGCCCGGAGCCGGGCACGACCAACGCCAGCTTGACGGTGGACGCCACCTGCCGACCGTCGACGATTTCCGCCGCGGCGCGCAGGTCTTCGATGCGCGAGTTGGTGCAAGACCCGATGAATACCTTGTCGATGCGGATGTCGGCGATCGGCGTGTTGGGCGCGAGCCCCATGTACTGCAGCGCACGTTCCACCGCCTCGCGCTTGACGGGATCGTCGATCTTGGCGGGGTCCGGCACTTTGCCGTCGATCGCGTCGACCATCTCGGGCGAGGTCCCCCAGGTGACCTGCGGTTTGATCGCGGCGGCATCGAGCCGCACCACGCGGTCGAACTTCGCCCCCGGCTCGCTCTTGAGCGTGCGCCAATAGGCCACCGCTTGATCCCAAAGAGCCGCCTTGGGCGCGAAGGGGCGGCCCCGAACGTACTCGATCGTGGTGTCGTCCACCGCCACCATGCCCGCGCGCGCCCCGGCCTCGATGGCCATGTTGCACAGGGTCATGCGCCCTTCCATGGAGAGCGCGGCGATGGCGCTGCCGGCGAACTCCACCGCGCTGCCGGTGCCGCCCGCCGTGCTGATCCGCCCGATCAGCGCCAGCGCGATGTCCTTGGCCGTCACGCCGCGCGGCAACCGGCCTTCGACCTCTACCCGCATGGCCTTGGCCTTGTTCTGCACCAGACACTGGGTGGCGAGCACATGCTCGACCTCGGAGGTGCCGATCCCCCACGCCAGGCAAGCGAAGGCGCCGTGGGTGCTCGTGTGCGAGTCGCCGCACACGACGGTCATGCCGGGCAGCGTCGCACCCTGCTCCGGCCCGATCACGTGCACGATGCCCTGCTGCTTGTGCAGGAAGGGGAAGTAGGCCTTGGCACCGAACTGGCGGATGTTGGCGTCCAGCGTCTCGACCTGGGTGCGCGAAATCGGATCGCGAATGCCTTTGTCCCAGTCCTTGGTAGGGGTGTTGTGATCGGCTGTGGCCACGATCGACTCCACGCGCCAGGGCTTGCGCCCGGCAAGCTTGAGGCCTTCGTACGCCTGCGGGCTGGTCACTTCGTGCACCAGGTGCCGGTCTATATACAGCAGTGCGGCCCCGCTCGGCTCCTCGTGCACCACGTGGCTGTGCCAAAGTTTGTCGTACAGCGTCTGGGGATTCATGGCCGAAATTATCGCACAGCGACTGCGGCTCAAATAGGGGTGCAGCGCCGGGCTCTCATGCGGGCGAGTGAGCCAGCGCCGAGGGCCGCAGCCGCTGCACTACGACCAGTAGCGCGAGTAGCGCCGCGCCAGAGGCAGCCGTGAAAGTGAGCGCGGGCCCGGCGTGCTGCCACAGCCAGCCGCTCGCGAACCCGCCCACTGCACCTCCCGCACCGAAGCCCAGGCTCGTGTACAGCGCCTGGCCGCGCGCCTGGGTGCGACCGCGGAACAGCTGGTGGATCGCCGCCAGCGCCGCGGCGTGATGCGCACCAAATGTGGCGGCATGCATCAGCTGCGCCACCGCCATCAGCACGACGCTACCCGGGGCCCAGCCGATGATGAGAAAGCGCAGCACGGCGCAGCCCAGACTGAAGCTGATGATGGAGGGAATCGCGAAGCGCTGCATGAGCTTCGGCATGAGCAGAAACACGAGCACTTCGGCCACGACCGACAGCGCCCACAGCCAGCCCACCCAGGCCTTGCTGTAGCCGTTCTCCACCAAGTGGATCGAGTAGAACGTGTTGTACGGCCCGTGCGCCAGCGCCATGAGAAAACACGCGGTGAAGAGCGCAACCACCTCGGGTCGGCGTATGGTCTCGCGCAGCGGTGCGTGCTCTTCGTGCTGCGGCGGCGCCTGGTCCACCGGCAACGCCCACGCGGCGAGCGCGCACAAGCTGAACAGGACCATCAGCATCGCGGGCAGCCACAGCACGCCGGTCAAGTCGAGCAGCTGCCCCAGCAGCACCACCGAGATCACGAATCCGACCGAGCCCCACACCCGGATGCGCCCATAGTCCCCCAGACGGCCCTTGAGATGCGCCAGCGTAGTGGCTTCCACCAGCGGCAGCGACGCGCACCAGAACACGTTGAGCACGAGCAGCACGGCGAACAGCCAACCGAAGCTCTTTGCTGCGAGCAGGCCGGCACACGCCACGGCCGCCGCCGCCGTGGTCATGCGCACCAGCGGGCGGCGGCTTCCCTGGTGATCCGCGATCCAGGCCCAGGCGGTGGGTGCGAACACGCGCGCCAGCGGCATCAGCGCCAGCAGGATGCCGATCTGCACGGCGCTGAATTCCAGCTTGCGCAGGTACAGGCTGAAGTAGGGCGCGAAGCCGCCCAACATCAGGAAGTAAACGAAGTAGAAGCCGGCGAGGCGGTAGTGCAGCTGCTTGCGGTTCATGTGCTCGGCGCGGCCGCGTCGGGGCCGGGTTTCAGGCTCGCAGCGGGCCGAACGACGCGCGCTGCACGGCAGCGGCACGGCCGAAACGACGCCATGCGAAGCCGCTTACGCTTCGTCCGGGAGTGGATTTTCCACCGCCGCGGCGTGGCGCTGCTCGGCGGGATCGCGCGGAGCCTGCGCGGGGATGCGCGGCGTGTCGATCCGCACGTCTGCGTTCTGCGCGCGCTGGCGCAGCGCATGGTCCATCAGCACGATGGCCAGCATCGCCTCGGCGATGGGGGTGGCGCGGATGCCGACGCAAGGATCGTGGCGGCCATGCGTTTCGACCAGCACCGGCTGGCCCCGCTTGTCGATCGAGCGGCGCGGCAGGCGAATGCTGGAAGTGGGTTTGACCGCGATGTTGACGACGATATCCTGGCCAGTCGAGATGCCGCCGAGGATGCCGCCGGCATTGTTGGAGAGGAACCCTTCGGGCGTCATCTCGTCGCCGTGCTCACTGCCTTTCTGCGCCACCGACGCGAAGCCCGCACCGATCTCGACGCCCTTCACGGCGTTGATGCTCATCATGGCATAGGCGATGTCCGCATCGAGCTTGTCGTAGACCGGCTCGCCCCAGCCGGGCGGGACGTTGTGCGCCACCGCAGTGATCCTCGCTCCGGCCGAGTCACCCGCCTTGCGCAGAGCGTCCATGAACCGCTCGAGCTGCGGCACGTAGCTGTCATCGGCCACGAAGAAAGGATTGGCATCGACCGCGTCCCAGCTCGCGAACGGCACTTCGATCGGCCCCAGGCGGGAGAGGAAGCCACGTATGGTCACGCCGAAATGCTCCTTCAGCCACTTCTTGGCGACCGCGCCGGCCGCGACGCGCACCGCGGTCTCGCGCGCGGACTGGCGTCCGCCACCGCGGTAGTCGCGGATGCCGTATTTGTGCCAGTAGGTGTAATCGGCGTGGCCCGGACGGAAGCTGTCCTTGATGTGGCTGTAGTCTTTGCTGCGCGCGTCGACGTTGCGGATCAGCATGGCGATGGGGGTGCCGGTGGTGCGGCCCTCGAACACGCCGGACAGAATCTCCACCGTGTCCGCTTCCTGCCGCTGCGTCACGTGGCGCGAAGTGCCCGGGCGGCGGCGGTCCAGCTCGCGCTGAATGTCGGCCTCGGCCAGCGCCAATCCCGGTGGGCAGCCGTCCACGACGCAGCCGATGGCGGGCCCGTGACTTTCGCCGAAGGAGGTGACGCAGAACAGCCTGCCCAGCGTGCTACCCGACATGGAGCGGATTACCCGAGATTGCGCGAACGGCCGAACGCGGATCGCGACAGAGCGAAAAGTTTAGCACAGCCCCCCTCGCGCCCTCGCATGGCGCCGCCGGCACGCCAAGCTGCGCACGGGTAAACTAGCTTCATGCGCCAGTACCTCGACCTCATGCGACGCATCCTCGATCAAGGCGTGCGCAAGGGCGATCGCACGGGAACCGGCACGCTGAGCATCTTCGGCCCCCAGCTGCGCTTCGACCTGGCGCAAGGCTTCCCGCTAGTCACCACCAAGAAGGTGCACCTGAAGTCGATCGTCCACGAGCTGCTGTGGTTTCTGCGCGGAGACACCAACACGCGCTACCTGCGCGAGAATGGCGTCACGATCTGGGACGAGTGGGCCGACGAGCGCGGCGATCTGGGCCCGGTCTACGGCTGCCAATGGCGCTCCTGGCCCGCGCCCGACGGGAGCCACATCGACCAGATCAGTGAGGTGTTGCAGGAGCTCAAGCGCAACCCGGATTCGCGCCGGCTGCTGGTATCGGCCTGGAACGTGGCAGACATCCCCAGGATGAAGCTGGCGCCATGCCACGCGTTCTTCCAGTTCTACGTCGCGGCGGGGCGGCTCTCCTGCCAGCTCTATCAGCGCAGCGCCGACCTTTTCCTCGGCGTGCCGTTCAACATCGCCTCCTACGCGCTGCTCACCCTGATGGTAGCGCAGGTGTGCGGGCTCGAGCCGGGCGAGTTCGTCCACACCTTCGGCGACACGCACCTGTATCTGAACCATCTGGACCAGGCGCGGGAGCAGCTCGAACGCGAGCCGAGGCGTCTGCCCGTGATGCGCCTCAACCCGCAGGTGCGAAACCTGTTCGCCTTCCGTTATGAAGACTTCGCCCTGGAAGGGTACGATCCTCACCCGGCGATAAAAGCCCCGGTGGCGGTCTGATCCGCGCAGCGCCCATCGATGAGTGACGACGCAGGCGGCACATCGCGGGCGCGCTTGTCTCTGATCGTAGCCATGGGCCGCAACCGGGTGATCGGCCGCGACGGCCGGCTGCCCTGGCACCTGCCCGCCGATCAGCAGCGCTTCAAAGCGCTCACGATGGGGCACCACATCATCATGGGACGCAAGACGTGGGAATCCATTGGCCGTCAACTGCCTGGGCGCGTCAGCCTGGTGGTGACGCGCAACAAGACTTACACGGCTGCCGGCGCCACCGTGGTCAACTCGCTGGCTCAGGCGCTGGCACTGGCCCGCGACGATCCGGAGGCGTTCGTGATCGGCGGCGGCGAGCTGTACCGGGAGGCGCTGCCGCTCGCCGAGAGGATCTATCTCACCGAGCTCGAGGACGAGTATCCCGGCGACGTGTTCTTCCCAACTCTGGCGGACGGGGAATGGCGTGCGGTGCGGCGCGAACGGCACGCCCCGCGGGGCGAACAGCCGGCTTGGGGGTTCGTGGTGTACGAACGGGTGCGACCGGCCCAGGACGAGAGCCGCTGAGCTTTCGTCACGGCCACCCTTCTCAACCGGCCGCGATTCAGATCGCCTCTGGCAACGGGGCTCAGCTCGGGAGCGACCGTTTGCCGAACGCCGTCATTCCGGGGCTGCCCGCGAGGGCAGAACCCGGAATCCGGAATGTTGTCGATCTGGATTTCGGGTCCCGCTACGCGCCCCCGGAATGACGTTTGGGACTAGCCGACGAAGCGCTCGTGCGGCAGCGGAAAGCCGTTGAAGGTGCTGGCGTAGGCGGTGGTGTAGGCGCCGGCGTTCGGCACGTACACGAAATCGTCGGCCTGCAGGTCCTCCGGCAGCAGCTGATCGCGCATGATGATGTCGACCGAGTCGCAGGTCGGCCCTGCCACCGTCCACGGTATGAGCTTGCCGGTACGCTCGGTGACGACCTCGTACGGCAGACCCTCGGTGGTCTCGATGATGCCGCCGAACATGCCGGCGTCGAGGTAGACCCAGCGCTTGCCACTGCGGGTGGCGGTCCCCACCACGCGGCACACGAAGCAGCCCGCATCGGACACCAGGAAGCGGCCCGGCTCGGCCATCACACGGATGTTCTCGGGCAGGCCGGTCAGCTCCCGGTTCACCAGCTCTCCGATGACCTCGATTGACGGAATGGGCTTGGTGTAGCGCACCGGGAAGCCGCCGCCGATGTTGAGGAGCCTGGGGTTGAGCCCCTTCAGTCTCATCTTCCGGAATGCGCGTTTGGCCGCGTCGATCCCCGCGCGCCAGTTCTCCGCCTGGCGGCATTGGGAGCCAACATGGAACATCACGCCGGCGAGATCGGCTTTGAGATCCGCCGCGGCCGCGATGATCTCCTCGGCCTCCTTGGGTTGGGCGCCGAACTTTCCGGACAAAGGCCAGTCGCTGCCAGCATTGGGCGCATCGACGCGCAGATACAGCCTGGCGTCGGGCTTGATCTCCACGATCTTGCGCAGCTCCTCGACGCTATCCAGCACGAACCACTCCACCCCGTGCTGGGCCGCGTAGCGCAGGTACTGACGCGACTTCATGGGATTGCTGTAGAAGATCTCCGCCGCCGGGACGCCTAGACTCAGCAGCAGGTCCAGCTCCGCGATGGAGGCGATCTCGAAGCTCACGCCCTCCTCGATCAAGGTCCGCAGCACGGTGGGGTGCGGATTGGCTTTGACCGCGTAATGAGGACGGACGCGCGGCATCGCGGCCTTGAAGCGCCGGGCCTTGGTTCTGATGATATTCGGGTCGACCAGCAGGAAGGGCCTGTCGTAACCGCCATGGGCGGCTTGTCTAGCCTGGTCGAAGTCGAGGCGGACCTCGGGATGGGTGTCGAGCGGGAGTTCGGGCTCGATCTTCTTGTATAGCGCGCTGCGCACAGACATTTATTTTTCTCCTGGAGACGCTAGGTGATCGGGATGTGCAGGTTCTTGAGATCCACGCTGGGGAAGTAGTTCCTCTTGCCTGTCATGATGACCTCCTCTGGCTCGAGTGCGCAGCCGCACGGAATGTGAAAAAACACTCGCGAATTATAGGGCCACTGTCCCCGGAATCAAGCGCTTTGGTGAGCAAATTTCGAGCCGTGCGGTTACAGACGAAATCGCCCCCGCGCGCGGCTCGGCTGAGCGGTGCAGGCGCGCCGGCAGAGCGCCAGCGGCAAGTGCGCCGCACGCTCCGCGTTGTCCGTCCGGATGCGTCGATGCGCAGGGAGAAAGCTCGGGCGCAGCGGGCAACTGCCACGGCTGAGCACGCGCCGCGAAGCCAGCCGGTTAGATCTTGGGCAGGGTGACGCCGGTCTGGCCTTGGTACTTGCCGCCTCGGTCCTTGTAGGAAATTTCGCAGACGTCCTCGGCAGCGGCTTCCAAGAAGATCACCTGTGCCACGCCCTCGTTGGCGTAGATCTTGGCCGGCAGCGGGGTAGTGTTGGAGAACTCCAGGGTGACATAGCCCTCCCACTCCGGCTCGAGGGGGGTGACGTTGACGATAATCCCGCAGCGGGCATAGGTCGATTTGCCGAGGCACAGGACGAGGACGTTGCGCGGGATGCGGAAATACTCCACGGTACGGGCGAGGGCGAACGAGTTGGGCGGGATGATGCAGTGGGCGCCCTTGATGTCGACGAAGGACTTGGGATCGAAGTTCTTGGGGTCGACGATGGTGCTGTTGATGTCGGTGAACAGCTTGAATTCGTCGGAACAGCGGATGTCGTAGCCGTAGCTGGAGGTGCCGTAGGACACCACCCGACGGCCGTCGACTTCCTTGACATTGCCGGGCTCGAACGGCTGGATCATGCTGCGTTCCAGCGCCATCCGGCGGATCCACCGGTCCGATTTGATTGTCATTGGCGTCAGGTGCTCTTGATCACGATCTTGGGGAAGGCCGCACTGAAGTCCTGCGCCTTCTCCGCGATCTTCACCGCCACTTTGCGGGCGATCTCCCGGTAGGTCTCGGCCGTTCGAGAGCCGGGGTCCGCCGCCACTGTAGGATTGCCGGAGTCGGCCTGCTCGCGGATGCGGATGTCGAGCGGGAGCGAGCCCAGCACCGTGACGCCGTAGTCGCGTGCCATCTTCTCGCCGCCGCCGGCGCCGAAAATGTGCTCTTCGTGGCCGCAGTTCGCACACACGTGCGTGCTCATGTTCTCCACGATGCCGAGGATCGGGACGTTCACCTTCTCGAACATCTTGAGGCCCTTGCGGGCGTCGAGCAGCGCGATATCCTGCGGCGTCGTGACGATCACGGCGCCCGTCACCGGGACTTTCTGGGCCAAAGTGAGCTGGATGTCACCGGTGCCCGGCGGCATGTCCACCACCAGATAGTCGAGATCTTTCCATTGCGTGTCGCGCAGCAGCTGCTCCAGCGCCTGCGTCACCATCGGACCGCGCCAGACCATCGGCTGCTCCATGTCGATCAGAAAGCCTATGGACATCGCACGCACACCGTGCGCGACCATCGGATCCAGGCTCTTTCCGTCCGGTGAAGTCGGCCGCTGGCCCTGCAGACCGAGCATCATTGGCTGCGACGGACCGTAGATGTCGGCATCGAGGATTCCGACCGATGCGCCCTCTGCCGCCAGCGCCAAGGCGAGGTTTACGGCCACCGTGGATTTGCCTACACCTCCCTTTGCGGAGGCCACTGCGATGATGTTGCGCACGCCCGGAACCAGCGGCACGCCACCCTGCACGGCATGCGACACGATCTTGAAGTTGACCTCAACTCTGATTTCGCCGACCCCCGAGAGGCTCTCGAGCGCGTGTTGGAGCTGCTTGCGGACTGCATCGAGCTGGCTCTTGGCCGGGTAGCCGAGCACCACGTCCACCGCGACGTCGCTGCCGCTTACCTGAACCTTCTTGATCTCCTTACTCGAGACATAGTCTTTTCCGGTGGTGGGATCGATGATCTGCTTGAGACGGTCTTGGACTTGAGCTTCGGTGATGGCCACGGCTGGAAACCTCTGAGGATTGGCGCGAATTCTAGCACTGGCGGCTCACTGGCGACGCTCGCCCTTTGTTAGACTCGCACTTTGTCTCGGTTTCGAAATGCCGCGCAGAATTCTGGTCACCTCAGCGTTGCCGTACGCCAACGGCAGCATCCATCTCGGGCACCTGGTCGAGTACATCCAGACCGACATCTGGGTGCGCTTCCAGAAGATGCAGTCGGACAACGAGGTCCACTACGTCTGCGCCGACGATACGCATGGCACGCCGATCATGCTGCGCGCCGACCAGGAAGGCATCACGCCCGAGGCGTTGATCGAACGCGTGTTCCGAGAGCACACGCGCGACTTCGCCGGCTTCCACATCCGGTTCGACAACTACTACACCACCAACTCGCCCGAGAACCGGGCGTTCTGCGAGGACATTTACACGCGGCTCGAGGCAGCGGATCTCATCGCCAGGCGCCGGGTCGAGCAGTTCTACGACCCGGTCAAGCAGATGTTCCTGCCCGACCGGTTCATCAAGGGCGAGTGCCCCAACTGCCACTCGAAGGACCAATACGGGGATTCCTGCGAGGTATGCGGCACGACCTACAGTCCAACCGACCTGATCGAACCTTATTCAGTGGTTTCGGGCGCGGCCCCGGTACGGCGCACCTCGGAGCACTACTTCTTCAAGCTGAGCGACCCGCGCTGCAAAGCGTTCCTCGAGCAATGGACCCAAGGCAAGCTCTCAGATGATCCTCCGCTGCAGCCCGAAGCGGCCAACAAGCTGCTGGAATGGTTTGCGACCGGTTTGCAGGACTGGGATATCTCCCGCGACCCGCCTTACTTCGGCTTCCCCATCCCCGGCACCGGCGGCCAGAAGTTCTTCTATGTCTGGCTGGACGCGCCAGTGGGCTACTTCGGGAGCTTCAGGAATTACGCCGGGCGCATGCGGGCGCAAGGGATCGAGGTGGATCTGGACGCTTTCCTGCGCCCCGACCACGCCACCGAGATGGTGCACTTCATCGGCAAGGATATCCTCTACTTTCACGCCCTGTTCTGGCCCGCGATGCTGCGCTTTGCCGGTTACCGCACGCCGACCAAGGTCTTCGCGCATGGGTTCCTCACCGTGGACGGTCAGAAAATGTCCAAGTCACGCGGCACATTCATCACCGCGGAAAGCTATCTGAAGCTCGGCTTGAACCCGCAGTGGCTGCGCTACTACTACGCCGCGAAGCTGGGTCCCACGATGGAAGACGTGGACCTCAACCTCGAAGACTTCGTGGCCCGCGTGAACAGCGACCTGGTGGGCAAGTACGTGAATATCGCAAGCCGCACGGCGGCGTTCATTCACAAACATTTCGCGGGCATGCTCAGCGTGTCGCTGGAGGATGCTCGCTCCGGCGCCGTGCTCGACGACATCGCTCAGCACGCGCTGGAGAGCGCCTGCGACGAGGAGCTGGAGGAGCTCGCGCTGAGCTTATCCGACGGGCTGGAGCTGCCGCAGCTGCTGGCGGTGATCTCCGCCAGCGGCTGCCAAATCGCGGCGCTGTACGAGGCGCGCGAATACGGCAAGGCCCTGCGCCGGGTCATGGCGCTGGCCGATCTCTGCAACCGCTACGTGGATCGCCTCGCGCCCTGGGACCTCGCCAAGGATCTGGGGCGCAACGCCGGGCAGATCCAAGTCGGGTGCACCATTGCGCTCAATGCATTTCGCCTGCTCACGCTGTACCTCAAGCCGGTTCTACCGCAGGTCGCGCTAGAGGCGGAGCAGTTCCTGAACATCGCACCGCTCACCTGGGCCGACGCATCGACCTTGCTGCCCGCCGAGCACCGGATCAATCCGTACCGGCACCTGGTCACCCGGGTCGACCCGAAGCAGGTCACGGCGCTGGTGGAAGCCAACAAAGAAAGCCTGCAGGCTAGCCCGCAGTCGCATTCGCCCCAGCGGCACGCCCAACGGCAGGAGAACGTTGTGACCGAACAGACCATTCCCTCGCCCCCCGGAGGCGCAGTGCCGCCACTCGCTACCATCGACGATTTCAACAAGCTGGACCTGCGTGTAGCGCGCATCGTGAGCGCCGAGCACGTCGACGGCGCCGACAAGCTGTTGAGACTTCAGCTCGACCTGGGCGGGGAAACGCGCCAGGTGTTCGCCGGTATCAAATCCGCCTACGATCCGGAGCAGCTCAAGGGCCGGCTGACGGTCGTGGTGTCGAACCTGCAACCGCGCAAGATGCGCTTCGGCGAGTCCCAGGGTATGGTCCTCGCGGCGAGCGGCGAGGGCCCCGGCATATTCCTGCTCAGCCCCGACGACGGGGCTCAGCCGGGCATGCGCGTGAAGTAGTCCGGCGCCATGGCATGAAGGTCACGAAGCACGTCATGGTGCACGGCCGCGTGCAGGGGGTGGGGTTTCGCGAGTACCTGCGCCGGGAGGCGCAACGCCTGGGTGTCACGGGCTGGGTGCGTAACCGCCTCGACGGGACCGTCGAGGCTGTAGTGCACGGCTGGCCGGAAGACGTGGACAAGGTCCTCAACTGGGTTCGCAGGGGCCCGCCTGCCGCGCGCGTTACGGCCGTCCATGTTAACGAGGCAACCGGCGAGTTCGACACCTTCGAGCACCGCCCGTCCAACTGACGCCTGCTGCTCGCTCACGCGGCGTATCGCCGGGCCCGCGCGGATTGAGCGTCAGGTTTCTTCAGCGTCAGGTTTCTTCTTGACGCTCCAATCCGTGCAGTTATGCCCTAGCTCGCCTGGGGGCAATAACGCTTAGTAGAGGATCTGGACGTTCTCCGGCCTGAGCCACGCCCCGAGCGACCGGATCAAGTCGTCATCCAGCTTCACCCGCCACTGCTCGCCGAGGTCGATGCGGCACTGCGCCCCGTCGTTGCTGTAAACGATCGAGACCGGGCAGCTGCCCTGTTTGTAGGGAGAAAGCAGCTCACGCAAGCGGGAGCCGGTCGACTCCCCGTTACAGATCAGGTGCACGCCGCGAGCAAAACGGGCGCGCGCCGCCGGCAGATCGTACAGTTTGTCGGCCGCGATCCGGGTGCCGCCCGTGAACTCGTCGTTTTGCGGCCGGCCTTCGACCACCAGAAGCTGATCTTCTTTAAGCAGTCCGCGGCTCGCTTCGAACAGTTCACCGTAGACGGTCACCTCGACCCGCGCGGTGCCATCGTCCAGCTGTACGATCGCCATGCGTCCGCGCCGGCTTTGTTGCATGCGCAGCGCGTTCACCACGCCGGCCACGGTGACGCTCTGGCCTTGCGGCGTCAGGCTCGCTAGTCGCGTGCGGGCGAGCGGCGCGACCTCGCGCGCATAGCTGGAGAACGGGTGCCCGCTCAGATAGAAGCCCAGCGCCTGTTTCTCCTCCAGCAGACGCTCCTTTTCGCTCCAGCGCGGCCTCTCGACCATCTCCAGGCCGGCCTGCGCGAACCCGGAGTCAGCACCGAACAGACTGGTCTGCGCTCCGGCGCGGCTGACTTGCTCTGCCCCCTCCATGGCGACGCCAGCCGAGGCCAGCAGGCGATGGCGGTGGTCGTCGATGCAGTCGAAAGCCCCGGCCCGGATGAGCGACTCCAGCACGCGCCGGTTAACGATGCGCTTGTCCACCCGCCGGCAGAACTCGAACAGATCGCTGAACGCTCCGCCCGACTTGCGCGCCCCAAGAATCGCCGCGATTGCCGACTCGCCTGTGCCCTTGATCGCGCCCAGCCCGTAGCGGATCTGCCTTTCGCTCACCGGTACGAAGCGATACTCGGAGCTGTTGACGTCAGGCGGCAGAATCTGCAACCCGTTCGCCACCGCATCCTCGTACAGCTGGTGCACCTTGTCGGTATCATCCATCAACGCTGACAGGTTGGCCGCCATGAAAGCGGCGCCGTGATGGGCCTTCATGTACGCCGTTTGGTATGCGACCAGCGCGTAGGCGGCGGCGTGCGACTTGTTGAAGCCGTAGCCCGCGAACTTCTCCATCAGGTCGAACAACTGCGTCGCCTTATCGCGCGACAGCCCGAGCTTCTGCGCTCCGGCTACGAAGATGTCGCGCTGCTGCGCCATCTCCTCCGGTTTCTTCTTGCCCATCGCGCGGCGCAGCAGGTCGGCGGAGCCCAGCGTGTAACCGCCGATCACCTGGGCGATCTGCATGACCTGCTCCTGGTACACCATGATCCCGTAGGTGGGGCTCAGAATGGGCTCGAGCCGAGGATCGAGGAAGTGCACGCGCTTGCCGTGCTTGCGCTCGATGAATTCGGGAATGAGCTCCATCGGCCCCGGGCGATACAGCGCGACCAGCGCGATGATGTCCTCGAAACGGTCGGGCCTGGCTTTCTTCACCAGATCGCGCATCCCGCGCGATTCAAACTGGAACACCGCCGTCGTGTTGGCGGTCGAGAAAATCTTATAGGCGTCCGGATCGTCCAGGGGGATGCTCTCCAGCGCGAAGGGCCTACTGCCCTCGCTCCCGTCCCCTTTCTGACTCCTGATGAACCTGACGGTCCAGTCGAGAATAGTGAGCGTGGTCAGGCCGAGAAAGTCGAACTTGACCAGGCCGACCGCCTCTACGTCGTCCTTGTCGAACTGGCTCACGACGTTGTCGGTGCCCTCGGCGCTGTACAGCGGACAGAAGTCAGTCAGTTCGCCCGGTGCGATGAGAACGCCGCCCGCATGCATGCCCACATTGCGCGTCAGGCCCTCGAGCCGCTCCGCCAGCTCCAGCAGCCCGCGCACCTCCTCTTCCTTCTGCTCACGCTCGGCGAGCAGCGGCTCCATCTCGCGCGCCATCTTCAGCGTCACGAGCTTGCCGGGCTGAAACGGGATCAGCTTCGCGAGCTGGTCGCAAAAGTTGTAGGGCATGTCCAGAACGCGCCCCACGTCGCGCACCACCGCCTTGGCCGCCATGGTGCCGAAGGTAACGATCTGCGACACGCTGTGCTCGCCGTACTTGTGGCGCACGTACTCGATCACGCGGTCGCGCCCGTCCTGGCAGAAATCCACGTCGAAGTCGGGCATCGAGATGCGCTCGGGATTAAGAAAGCGCTCGAACAGCAGGTCGTAGCGCAGCGGGTCGAGATCGGTTATGCCCAGGCTGTAGGCCACCAGCGATCCGGCACCCGAACCGCGCCCCGGGCCGACGGGCACGCCGTTGCGCTTGGCCCAGTTGATGAAGTCGGCCACGATGAGGAAGTAGCCGGCGAAGCCCATCTTGACAATGGTTTCGATCTCGAGCGCCAGCCTGTCGCGATAGCGCGGCGTCTGCGAGTCGCGTTGAACGGAGTCGGGATACAGTGCGGCCAGCCGCTTCTCCAGGCCGGCCATCGCTTCGCTCCGCAAGTAGTCGTCGAGCCCGCTGTGGTCCGGCGTGGGAAACAGCGGCAGCTTGCTCTTGCCCAGCTCCAGCTCGAAGCTGCAGCGCCGGGCGATCTCGACGCTGTTGGCCAATGCCGCCGGAATGTCGGCGAACAGGCGCGCCATCTCGGCCTGGGTCTTGAAGTACTGGTCGGGCGTGAAAGGGCGCGGCCTGCGCTGGTCGGCCAGAATGTAGCCTTGGCTGATGCACACGCGCGCCTCGTGTGCCCTGTACTCCTCGGGAGCGAGGAACTGCACCGGGTGGGTGGCCACCACCGGCAGGCGCAGGCCCCCCGCGAGACGCACTGCGCGCTGCACGTAGCCATCGTCCTCAGCGTGGCCCGCGCGCTGCAGCTCGAGGTAGTAGCGCCCCGGGAACAGCGCCGCCCAACTCTGGGCAAGCTGCTTGGCCTGCGCCGCATTGTCGCCGAGAAGCGCATGGCCGACATCGCCCATGTAACCGGCGGATAGAGCAATCAACCCTTCGGTTCCCAGCTCGCGGAACCAGACCTTGGCCACCTCGGCGCGCCCCCTATGCTGGTTGTCGCGATAGGCGCGCGACAGCAGCTTGCATAGGCGCAGGTAGCCAGCGCGGTTCTGGCACAACAGCAGCAGGCGGTACGGCTTGCTTCGGTCCTGCTCGTTGCCGATCCACAGGTCGCAGCCGACGATCGGCTTGAGCCCGCAGCCGCGCGCCGCCTGGTAGAACTTGACCAAGCCGAAGACGTTGGCTAGATCGGTGAGCGCCAGCGCCGGCATCCCGTCCGCGGCAGCACGCTCAACGGCTGCGTCCAGGCGGACGATGCCGTCGGAGATCGAATACTCGCTGTGCAGTCGAAGGTGGATGAATTGCGGTGCCACGCCCGAATTCTACGACGCTCACGTCTGGCGTGTAGGCTGGCCTGCAATGCGCCGTCCCGTCGGGCTCGGCGCGGCGCTCGTGCCGGAGATGCCCGTGGATCAAGGCTTTTCGGAATGCCCATGGACTGAGGCTATAATTGCGACGCCCACGGACGAAACCCTATCGGGCCGCGCAAGCGCTTCGCGTCGCCACTTTGCGTTGCGGGCGGCGCCTTCTTGATGGGCCAAGAGTGAGATGAGACCGAGCCAGTCGCACATCTTGCAGGTTCGGGGCCTGCGCTACCACGTGCGCACATGGGGCGACGAGCGCGATCCGAAGCTCGTGCTGCTGCACGGCTGGATGGACGTATCGGCGTCGTTCCAGTTTCTGGTCGATGCCCTCTCGCGCGATTGGTACGTCGTCGCTCCGGACTGGCGCGGATTCGGGCTGTCGGAGTGGGCGAGCGGGGGCTACTGGTTCCCGGACTACGTCGCCGACCTCGACGTGCTGTTGGGGCAAGTATCGCCCGACCATCCGGTGAACATCGTGGGCCACAGCATGGGCGGAAACGTCGCCGGATTATACGCGGGCATCCGACCGGCGCGCGTCGCCAAGCTGGCGCTGCTCGAGGGCTTCGGGCTGCCGCGCGCGGCTTCCACCGCTGCGCCACAACGCTACGCCAAATGGCTTGAGGAGCTGGCGCAGCCGTCGTCGTTTAAACCCTATGCCTCATTCGAGGAGGTGGAGGAACGGCTGATCCAGAACAACCGCAGGCTGTCGCGCGAGAAGGCGCGCTTTCTCGCGCCACACTGGGCTAAGCGGCTCGACTCGGGCGAAGTCGTGCTGAACAGCGACCCCGCGCACAAGATGGTGAACCCGGTGCTGTATCGCCTCGAGGAAGCGCTGGCGTGCTGGAAGCAGATCACAGCGCCGGTGCTGTGGGTGTGGGGTGATGGCCACTGGATGCGGCAGTGGCTGAAAGACAACGAGGCGGACCTGGAGCGGCGACGCGCAGGATTCAGCAACCTGACCGAGTACACGCTTTCCGACGCCGGCCACATGATGCACCACGACCGGCCCGAGGCCCTGGCCGCCGTGCTGGAGGAGTTCCTCGCGGGCGGGAAGCCCTCCGGCGTTTAGCCGCGCCCCGCTCGTGCCCCTGCTGGACCGGCCTCGAGCGCGTCAGCGCCGCGCGAAGCCGTCGAGCACATCGCCCACCAGCTGCTTGGCGAAGCGCGAATCCAGCTTGGCATGCTGCAACAGCAGCCGATACCAGAGCGCGCCGAACAGCAAGTCGATCATGACGTCGAGGTCGGCATCGGGCTTGAGCTCGCCGCGCGATCGGCCTCGCTCGACCACTTGATACAGAACCGCTCGGCGCTTGGCGATGAGCACTTCGCGCAGGATCTCGAGGAACTCCGGGTCGTAGACGGCGTCCGCCATCAGCCCGCGCATGGTCGGCCCGGAAATGTCGGTGAGGCGCTTGAATGCGGCGCAGAAGAACCACTCGAGGTCAGCGCGCAAGCTGCCCTTGTCGGGCATGGGCATCTTGCTCGCCGCATGATTGGCGTAGGCCTCGAGCACCAGCTCAGCCTTGGACTTCCACCAGCGGTAGATGGTCTGCTTGCCGACGCCCGCTTGGCGCGCAACGCTCTCGATGGTGAGCGCACCGTAGCCCTCCTGCTCGAGCAAGGCCACGACAGCGTCGAGTATGGCTTCGTGCGAGTCCTCGCTGCGCGGTCGCCCGCGCAGCGGCCGCGCATTTGCTTCCACCGGCGCGCCGGAATCTGACTTGGCCATGTTTCGCTGTGGACCGAAGGACGGTCACCTCGCTTGAGAGAGCGCCTGATCGATGTCCCAGAGGATGTCGTCGAGCTCTTCGATCCCGATGGACAGACGGATCATGTCGGGCGTAACACCGGCGTTGATCTGCTCCTCTTCGGAAAGCTGGCGGTGCGTGGTGGATGCGGGATGTATCACCAGCGTCTTCGCATCTCCCACGTTGGCCAGGTGGCTCAGGAACTGCACGCCTTCGATGAACTTGACGCCGGCTTCCTGGCCGCCCTTGATGCCGAAGGTCATGATGGCGCCCGCACCCTTGGGCATGTACTTCTTGGCCAGCTCAAAGTACCGGCTCGACGGCAGGCTCGGGTAGCTGACCCAGCTCACCTGCGGGTGCTGCTCGAGGAATCTGGCCACCGCCAGCGCGTTGGCGATGTGGCGATCCATGCGCACGTGCAGCGTTTCCAGCCCCTGCAGCAGCAGCCACGCGCTGATCGGCGACATCGCGGGCCCGAGTGTGCGCATGGTCTCCATGCGCGCTTTCATGGTGTACCCGAAATCGCCGAACGTCTCGTGGAAGATCACGCCGTGGTAGCCGCGCGACGGTGTCGTCATCCCAGGAAACTTGCCGTTGCCCCAGGGAAACTTTCCCGACTCGACCAGCACGCCGCCCATGGTGGTGCCATGGCCTCCGATGTATTTGGTGGCGGAGTGCACGACGATGTCCGCTCCGAACTCGAGCGGACGGCACAGATACGGCGTGGCGAACGTGTTATCGATGACCAAGGGGATCCCGGCGTCCTTGGCGATGGCAGAAACGGCCTCGATGTCGAGCACGTTGATGCGCGGATTGCCGGCCGTCTCGGCATACAGCAGCTTGGTCTTGGGGGTGATCGCGCGCTTGAAGCTCTGCGGATCGTCCGGGTCGACGAACTTCGTGTCGATGCCGAACTGGCGGAACATGACGTCGAACTGCGAGTAGGTGCCGCCATACAGCGTGCTGGCCGAGACGATCTGGTCGCCGTTTTGCACCAGCGTGAGCAGGGCGCACATCTGCGCTGCCTGCCCCGAGGCCGCTGCCAGCGCCGCGCGCCCGCCTTCCAGCGCCGCCATGCGCTCCTCGAATACGGACACGGTCGGGTTCGAGATGCGTGAGTAGACGTTACCGAAGGTCTGCAGGTTGAACAGGCTGGCCGCGTGGTCGGCCGAGTCGAACACATAGGAGGTGGTCTGATAGATCGGGACCGCCCGCGCACCCGTCGCCGGATCGGGGATGGCGCCAGCGTGCAGGCACAGGGTGCCGAATCCAAATTGGCGATCAGGCATTGGGGTCGTGACTCGTGATTCGTGACTCGTGATTCGTGGGTCGGCGAGTCCGGACGGGCCCCGCGCTCGTCGCCGCCGGCCGGTTCAGTAGGGAAGGTAGTTGGGGCGCTTGGCGGAGATCACCCGGGTATTGACGCCGCACCAGTTGAGACCGCCAAACAGTCGGCCGTGCTCGATCTTCATGCAGCGATCCATGATCACGTCGAGGCCGGCCGCCGCCGCCTTGCGCGCCGCTTCCTGGTTGATCACGCCGAGCTGCATCCACAGCACCTTGGCGCCGATGGCGATAGCGTCGTCCGCGATGGCGGGGATCTCCTCACTCTTGCGAAAGCAGTCCACCACATCCACCTTGAACGGCAGCTCGCGCAGGCTCGGGTAGCACTTCTCGCCGAGGATCTCCCGGTATTGCGGGTTCACCGGGATGATCCGGTACCCATGCGCCTGCAGGTATTTGGCTGCGAAGTAGCTGGGCCGCCACCAGTTGGCCGACAGGCCTACCACTGCGATGCTTTTGCTCTGTTTGAGAATGCGCCGTAGCGTGTTGATGTCTTCGTTCATGAGCCCCTTCGGGTCCTTCTGCCCGCGGTGAAGTTTAGCATCAAACGCGTATCGCCCCTGCGCGGCGCAGGGTCCGTGTGCGCTGTCCCCTGCGCGGGGCTGGACGGGGCGCCGGGTGAGATACCGAGCCTACGCCCGAAGTCATATGCCTTACGGACAATGTCCCGTAGCGGCTGCGCGGGCTAGTCTGCTCCGCACGCGCTCAGCTGCGCGCTGGAGAAGCAATGGACAGGATGCAGACGACCCGGAGGATAGGCATCATCTTGGGCGTCGCCGCGTTACTTGGCTGTTTGTTGCGGGCGCATCCGGTGGATGCAAGAGATGGGCAGGCCGGCGGCCCGCGCGATTCTGTCGTGCCTATCGTGGTGATCAACGCATCACCGTCGCGAACGGATGCAGGCCGCGTGGAACGAGCGGAGCGAGGTGAGGATCGCTCTGTTACCGCACCAAACAGCGCAGCGCCCGACGCCGATACCGTTCTCGAGAAGCGAGCCGACGCTTGGGCGCCGTTAGTCGATGTTCCGTTGGCGGCCTGGTTCTTACTGGTAAGTTGCCTCCTGTGTGCTGGTCTCGGGCCTCGCGCTCTGCGGCGGTGGCACCATGACGAGCAAGATGAGCCCCTCAGTCAGCCTCGTCCAGCACGCAAGTCTCCCAGAACAAGCCTGACTTGACCGGGCGGAGGCGATAGGAATTGGCTGGACCCGGCCGTCGCCGGGGGTGACGCCAGCCGCCGCTGCAGCGGCTCCTGGCGTCAGTTTTTCAGCAGCGGGTCGACGACCTCCTGCAGCTGGGCATAGCTGACTCGGCCGCGCTTCATCCAGGCCACCTTCCCGCTCTTGTCGATCACATACAGGGTCGGCGTGCCGATGATGTCGCCGAAGTTGTCGTCGGTCTTGTCGTCCCAGCGCCAGGCGATGGGGAAGCTGAAGCCCCGCTCCTTGGAGACCTGCCTCAGGAGCTTCTCGTCGTCGTCGATGCTCAGCGCAATCAGCTCGAAGCCTTTGTCCTTATAGGCGTCGTAGAACTTCTGCCATTGCGGCATCTCGACGCGGCAGGTTGGGCACCAGGTGGCCCAGAAGTTGACCATCACCACCTTGCCTTTGAGTTGGGCGAGCGAAACTGGTTTGCCATCCAGCAACACAGTTTTTAGCTTGGCCGCATCGCCCACATCCGCGCGCGCGGAGAACACGAGACTCGCCGCTGCCAGCACGACAAGTAAGATCCCTCGCCATCTGTGTTGTGCGGTTGCTTGATTGTTCACGATCGCCTCATCAAGGGTTGCGTCCGGTTAGTGTACCTGCAAGCTGGTATGGTTCGCATCCGGTGCGGCAAGACGGCATGCGGACGCTGAGCCGGTGCGGATGCGCTCTCAGGAAGGCAACAGGGGTCGATCGATGGCTGAACGAAAAGCTGAGCCGCGGGGCTGGCGCTGGATGGTCCCAGCGCTAGTGCTCGGGGCGTCTCCGGCGTGGGCAGCGGAGCCGCAGCTAGGTCCACTGCCTAACCCGATCTCGGCCTCCGGGGCACCCTGGGGCTTCGACGGTTTCGTGGTAAGCACCCCGGTCGATGGAGGCTGGAGCTCGCTGGCCAAAGACGCCCACCGCGCCGAGCTGACGAAGGAATTCGCCGATGGCGTGCAGGCGTCCGCGATCGTCGATGCACAGCGGGTAGACGTCGACGTGCCTGGGAATGAGCAGCTGCTGGCTATGGTGCGCGAGATTCAGACAGCGGTTCCGGACCCGACCCTGAAACTAGCGGATTATTCTGCCGAATCGTTCGCGCGAGAGAGTGCGATGTGTGCCCGCTTCTCGGTCAAGTTCGACCCCCACGACTCGAAACACCCTGCGCCGGGCGTGGTAATCGCCCGCGGCGTCAGCTGCGTCCGGCCCAGCATGCCGGACATGCTCGTGACGCTCAAGTACGTTCAGCGCAGCGCGGCTACGGATCTCGTTCCCGAGGCAAGTCAGGTCGCAGACGCTTTTCTGGCCAGCCTGCGCTTCGCGGCCTCGGATCCGTCGTTGCTGCGCAAAGCGCGCACCGCGGCGGGTCAGACGCCGGAGGAATCGATCCAGCTGCTGATGCCCGATGCGCAGCGCGGCGACGGCGAGGCAGCGCTGCTCCTGGGCGACATGTACTTGTATGGCCGCGGTGTGTCGCGCGATTACCGCACCGCACGCAAGTGGCTCGAGGTCGCGGCGAGGCAGGGCCGCTCGGAGGCCTTCTTCAATCTGGGAGCGGTCTACGACAAGGCGCTGGGGGTCGAGCGCGATGCGCCCGCAGCGATCAAATGGTTCACGCTAGCCGCTGATCAGCGCGACCCCGACGCTCAGCTCAACCTCGCGCTGTTCTATATCAAAGGCGATGGCGTGCCCAAGAACATTGCCGCCGCGGAGCAATGGCTGCAGCGGTCCGCGAACAACGGCAACCCACGCGCTCGTCGCATCCTCACCGAAGGCAAGTACAAGCAGCAGTGACAGAACACCGGGCTGACGTGCGCCGGATCAACCGCGCTCGGTCCTAGGGTCTAGCCAACTCGGCGTCGCGCTGTGCCTTCGGCAGCGCGGCCAGGCGCTCCACTTCGGCATAGAAACGCGGGAGGTCGCCGCCGTTGCCGCGCAGGATGCGTTCGAACGCGGGAACGAGCTGCGTGTAGATTGCTACGGAGGCCAGCTGTGCGTTGTTCGGCGGCCGCTCGAACCACCCGTCGTAACCTGTAAATCCGCCCCAGCCTTCCTTGATTCGGCCGTACTCGGTGCGCATCCGCGCGAGCACCTCTTGTTTATGGCTGCGCATGGCATCGGGGTCAAGGGGCTCGGCATACAGCTCGGCGAGGCGCGCTCGATACTTTGCCACCAGCTCGACGAAGGCCTGCTCACGTACCTGTTCCTGCGCGAATGCGAGCTGCTGCGCCTCGCTGCCATGCGCCACCAGCCAACGCTGGACGCCTTCGCGCTCGACGGTGACCGCGAAGGACTCATTGAAAGTGCTGTCGCCCTTCACGTAGATGAGCTGATGGGCGAGCTCGTGAAACATCAGACGCGCGATGTCGGCATCCGGATGATGGACAAACGTGTTAAGCACCGGGTCGTCGAACCAGCCGAGGGTCGAATAGGCCGGCACGCCACTTACGAAGACGTCGTAGTTTTCAGCGCGCACATCGGCAGCAAACTGCTCTGCACCGGCTTTGCTGAAGTAACCCTTGTAGCCCACG
>Ga0335084_10000239_pt1 | contig 43031 bp, 34 predicted proteins | sample Lox_Sample_44_FD_206721 | JGI IMG/M metagenome (GOLD analysis project Ga0335084, IMG submission 206721) | Soil microbial communities from Loxahatchee National Wildlife Refuge, Florida, United States - Lox_Sample_4.4 | ecosystem: Environmental > Terrestrial > Soil > Wetlands | place: USA...
GTCGACCGACGCATTCCTCGAAGCGCATGGTCCTAACGCCGAAGCGGTGAATGCGGGGTACGCGTGAACTCAGCCGTCCGTCCACGGCCGCCGAAAGCGCTCGCTGAGGGGCTCGCCGCCAGTTCCCTCGCCGCGACGCCATGGCTCCTCTACGGGAGCGTCACGGGGCTGTGGTGGACGTTTGACGACCTCTTCCACGTGCACTTTCTTCGGATGCACTCGACCGTGGACATCCTTTTCTCTCCATCGGCCTGGAAGGCGTTCCCCTCCCGGATGTTCACTCCCCTTCAGTTGCTCTCCTATCGCCTGGATCTGTCTCTGTTCGGCGTGAAACCCGCGGCCTTCTACGCCCACCAGCTCCTGTCTCTGACGGCCGCGGGCCTGGTCTCGTATGCCACGCTCCGCCGTTGGCTGCCCGTCCCGTACGCGTGGTTGGCGACGCTGCTATTTCTGCTCGGCATCCCGACAGGCTCCTTTGCCCTTGTCCTCATGTCGCGGCACTACGTCGAAGGGCTGATCTGGGCGGCGCTCTGCGTCTGGTTTTTCGTCGAGGCGGTTCGACGCCAACTGTGGGTCGCCACAGCTTTGTCTTCCGTCTTCTATCTCCTGGCGATGCTCGAAAAGGAGGTCTACGTCCCGCTGCTTGCTCTGCTGGCCCTTCTTCCGGAAGGTACCTGGCGTTCGAGGGGGTGGGCTCTCCGGCCTCACGCGCTGGCTCTTCTCTTCTACCTTCTCGCTCGACGCGCCATGCTCGGGACGCTCTTAGGCGGATACGGCTGGGATCTTCGTCTCGGGGAGCTTCCCCGGGTCATCGCGGATCTGCCCGACAGGATGGCGCGCGCGGTGTTCGTCCATGCCGGGCTCTCGGCCGTCCCGCTGCTCCTCGGTCTGTCCGCGGGAATCATCGCCCTGGCGTGGCGGGAGCCACGGGCGCGCACCCTCTTGGGTGTCTCGGCCCTCCTCCTTCTCGGACCGATGGTGCCCGTCGCAAAATCGCCGAGCGAGCGGCTCGCCGGGCTTCCCTGGTTGTTCGCCGCCATCGTGTTCGCTTTCGGTTGCTGGCAGCTCGCCGGAGGGTCACGGCGAGGCCGGGTAGCCGCGGCGACTCTGATCGGTCTTTGCCTGGCGACTGCTCTCGTTTCCAACCGGCGGGATTGGGAGCACCGCCGGGCCGAGGCGGAGCAAATGAGCGAAGAAGGCCGCTTCTTTCTGACGATGAGCCCGGGACATCTCCTGCGGCACCCGTTGACTCCCGCTGCGGCCATGGCCGAGACCCGCTGGTTCAAGGAGGAGTACCTGGGCCTTCCCGGCGGCGCGGCCTGGTTCGCCGATGACATCTACCTCTGCCGCGCTGGGACGACGCGGCATCGGATCTGGGAATACGACCCGTCGGCGAAGTCAGTCCGAGAGTGACGGACCGAGCCCTGGCCGCGGCGGCCCGGTACTGCTCGGCTCTGCGGCCGGCGGTCCCGCTTTGGGCCCGCTTCGAATTCGTCGACGGCACCCTCTCCTGGACGCTGGGACCCTACGAGAAGGGGAACTACTCTCTCATCCGCGGTGGGGGGCTTCAGTCGGTCTCGGTCGCGCGAAGGGACGGCTATCGTCTGAAGCCCGGCGTCTTCTCGCTGATGGTACGCTACGAATCACCCGCGGGCTGGGCGACCTACTCGCCGGAGCTGTCGATGGACCTTCGCTCTCCGGCCCGCCTGAGGTGGGAACGCGGAGAGGCCAAACCCGAGGAAAGAGCGCCGGCTTCGTCATGGAACTGAACGCCGATCCGGAGAGGCTGAGAGACGTGTTCCGGTCGGCCACGCCTTTTTCCCACGTCGTCATCGACCGACTCTTCCCCGAGGAGGCGCTGGATCGGGTTCTCGCGGCCTTCCCCCCGCCGGAGGATCCCGAGTGGCAGCGATTCGACAACCCTCGCGAACGAAAACTGGGCAACCGGCGACGCTTACTGCAGGCGGACGAGGCGATCCGCACCTTCCTGCTGGCCCTCAACTCGGCGCCGACGCTCGACTTCCTGGAGAGACTGACCGGAATCCCGAATCTGATTCCGGATCCGGATTTCGGGGGCGGTGGACTGCATCAGATCGTCCGCGGCGGCTTTCTCAAGATTCACGCCGACTTCAACTGGCACCCGAAGCTCCAGGTCGACCGGCGCTTGAACATGCTCGTTTACCTGAACAAGGACTGGAAGGAGGAATACGGGGGTCACCTCGAGCTCTGGGATCGAGAGCTCCGTCGCGCGGAGAAAGCGATCCTCCCCCTCTTCAACCGAACCGTCATCTTCGCGACGACGGATTCTTCCTTCCACGGCCATCCGCGACCGCTCAACTGTCCCGAGGGGCTGTCGCGAAAGTCAGTCTCGATCTATTACTACACGCACGGAAGGCCCGAAGCGGAGCGGTCCTCCCCCCACGATACGCTCTTCCCCGAGATTTCCCGAACCGAGCCGTGAAGATCGCCTACCTCGTTCCGGAAAGCGAAATCTCCGGCGGGCAGCGTGTCGTCTTTCAGCAGGCGGAGGAGCTCGCCCGCCGGGGTGTGACGGTCACGCTCGTCTCCCCGAGCCCCAAGCCGCGTTGGTTCCCGCTCGAGGGGGCGCGCTGGGAGCAGTCGGACTTTCGGTCCTCTCCGGCACTTTCGGAGGCCGATGTTCGCATCGCCACCTTCTGGACGACGGTCTCACCGGCGATGGATGGCGCGCGAGGGCCCGTCTTTCATCTTTGCCAGGGATATGAAGCGGATCTCACCTTCTATGCCCATCGCCGCGACGAGATCCGCCGGGCCTACGCCCTGCCGACACGAAAGCTGGCGATCGCGCCGCACATCGAGGAGCGCCTCGAGAGTGAAGGTTACCGCCCGGTCGCCTTCATCGGCCAGGCCTTCAACCCGGACGATTTTCCTCGAGCCCAACACCGCCGCTTCGATGTCGAGTCTCCCGCCATTCTGATCGTGGGGACGTACGAAGCCGACGTCAAGGGCATTCGGGAGACGCTCGAAGCCCTTCGAGCGGCGCGCGCCAAGGGCGTGGCCTACCGGCTCCATCGCATTTCGACGGCTCCTCCGGGCGAGGAAGAGAAGGCTCTCGGGCTCGCCGAGGAGCACCGGAGCGGGCTTCTGCCGCGGGAGATGTCCGCCGCATACCAGGGGTCCGATCTCTTGATCGGGCCATGCCATCCCGAGGAGGGATTCGGTTTGCCCGTTCTCGAGGCCTTGAGCTCGGGATTGCCAGTCTTGCTGTCGGACACGCCCGGCCACCGCCACATCGCGCGGGAGGCCGCCGCCTACTTCCGCTGCGGGGATGTCTCCGACCTCCTCGGCGCCCTCGAGTCGGTGCTCCCGGATTCGGATCGGCGCCGCCGCCTCTCGGAGGCCGGGCCGCTCGAGGCAGCCCGGTTCCGCACCGCCGACGTCGTCGACCGCCTCCTCGCCGAGTTCGACCGCGCCTCGCTCCGGAAGACCGGCTCTCGTTGAACGGAGCGGCCGCGGAGCCGCGAGCTAGCCCGCGGAGACGGTCGCCGGCACGGGGTCGGCCGGGCGCCCGATTCGCCCCTCCTCGGGGTCGGGGAAGCTCCAGATCACGCGCGGACGGACCAGGCCCACCACGTACTCGGGCGCCACCACGGAAAATCCCGGCCGCAGGATTCGCAGGTCGTGAAGGTGCAATGCCGTCTCGTCCCCGAGGAAAGCGTAGACCCGGAAGTCTCCCTGTGCGACGGGAAGCTCCGGCAACAGGAGCCGAACTCGATAGCGGCGGCGCCCCGTGAGCGGTGCCCACGCCTCCGAGCGGGTGTCCACGGCAAAAGCCTGAACGCCGTCTTCTCTGTCCGCCCCGACGCGCAGGTGGAACGCCAGCGACGGGTCGTCCGCTTCGAACGCCAGGTCGAGCGCGACCGTTTCGCCGGAGGCGAACTCGGCCCGCGGATACCCCGAGCCGTCGTGCACGAAGACCTCCGTGAATCGCGCGGGCCGCCGCCCATCGGTTGCCGATCCGGGCAGAGCGGGCACCTCTCCCGCGAGACGCCGCTCCTTCTCCTGCAAGAACGTCTCGTAGGCCCGGACGACGGTAAGCGCCGGTCCGGCGCCCGCGACTCTCCCCTCCCGGAGCCAGATGGCGCGGTCGCACAGCAGGGCGACGTAGTAGAGCGCGTGCGAGCAGAAGAGCAGAGTGCCGCCCCGCCGGTGAAAATCGGTGATTCGGTCGATCGACTTCTTCTGGAAGTAGCCGTCGCCGACGGCGAGGGCCTCGTCGACGATCAGCACCTGGGCATCGACGTGGGTCGCTACCGAGAAAGCCAGTCGGAGGAGCATGCCGGAGGAGTAGGTGCGCACGGGCCGGTCGAAGAATTCTCCGAGCTCGGCGAAGTCTCGAATCTCCGGCAACCGTTCCCGCAGCTCGGTACCCGTCAGGCCCAGCAATGCCGCGTTCATGCGGGCGTTCTCGCGGCCGGTGAACTCCGGATGAAACCCCATTCCGAGCTCGAGGATCGAGGCGATGACGCCGTCGCGCGTGACCGATCCCGAGGTCGGATGCGTCGTGCCGGCGACGATCTTCAAGAGCGTGGACTTGCCGGCGCCATTCTCGCCGATGATCCCCAGGGCGCCGCCCCGGGCCAGCTCGAAGCTCACCTCCGAGAGCGCCGGGAAGTCCCGATGGCGGGGACGGCGCAGCAGGATTTCCTTCAAGCGGTCTGCCGGCCGATCGTAGAGGCGGTAGCTCTTCGAGAGACGGTCGGCGCGGACGGCGATCGGCTGAGTCACGCGCGCTTCACTCCCCCAGGGCGAACTCGCAGCGGCGACAGAGGAAGTCCGCCGGGGCCTCTTCGACCCCATAGGTCCAGCGGCGCAGGCGCGCCATCGTTTCTCCGCCCAGGATCTCGGCGACGGTCTGCGTCTTGAGGTCTCCGACGGTGAGCTTCTCGTAGTAATCCTGGCAGCAAAGCACCGCCTTGGCCGTGGCGGTCACGTGAAGATGCTCGAAGGGCCGCGACCCCATCTGCTCGCAGCCGCGAAGCCGCTTCTTTGCGGGAGGCTCGGGCACGAAGGTCCCGCTCGCCGGCCGGCTGCGGATCCGAAAGGGTTTGACCTGCCAGCCCTTCGGCTCGAAACGGGCGCGGATCTCCTCCACGTCGCGCCGGTGGGCTTCGTCCTGGTCCCCCAAGACCACGATGGCTGACTCCTCGGAAAGCGACCGCGCGGCGAGACCATCGATGTTCGCGAGCACACGCGCGAGATCGCGCGTGCCGTGAAGCCGCTCGTACCGCTCGGGTTCCAAAGTGGGCAGGTTGATCCCGACGTAACGGAAGCGCCCCGCAGCCTCCAGGCGTTCTGCCCGATCGGGCGAAAGGTTCGAAGCGTTGGTCAAGAGGCTCACCGGAAGGTCGCGCGCGAAAAGCGCCCGGACCCGCTCCTCGAACAGGGGATCGATCGTCGGCTCGTTGTAGTTGGAGAGAAACACGACGGTCCGGTTCCCGCCAACGGCGACCACCTGGTCCAGGATCGACTCGAAGAGCTCCTGGCTCATCACGTCGCGCTCGCGCGGCGAGACCGACACCGGGCAGAAGGGGCAGCGGTGGTTACAGGAGGTGCAGGTCTCGAGAGACACGTAGAGCAGATGCGTCCGTCGGGCCTCCGCGACGACGTCGTCGATCAAGAATCGCGCGGCGCGCAGATGGTCGAGAACCGCCGGCGAGGCCTCCGGCTCGAGGCCCTGAGCGACTCGGGACAGGGCTCGGAATCCCTCGCCGTCCTTGGGCAGCGACTCTCCCGTCAACGGGTTGTAGAGAACGCTGCCGCGGTCGTGGAGGAAGGGAGAGACCGCCTCCGGCTCCAGGACCACCGGCAGCTGCGAGGAGCGGCCCTTCTGCGGTCCGCTCCGCTCGTCCAGCGTGATCGACGGCAGCAACGTCGCCATTCTATGACCTTACGGGCACGCCGCGGCGCACGGCCGATTCCGGGCGCCCCCATATAATCGGCAGCCCCGCATGCGCCGGGTCAAGCAAGTCCTGTACCGCCACTGGCAAAGGTTTCACCCGATCCGCCGCCTGGAGCTCGGCGTGCTCCGCGGTTACCTCGATCCCAAGCCCCGCGAACGGATTCTGGATGTCGGCAGCGGCAAGGGCGCCTTCTGCGGCGTCCTGCGCGCGGCCGGCGTTCGGGCGACCGGTGTCGACCCCTCGCTCGACGCCGCGGGAATCGCCCGGCGTTATGTCGATCGACGAGTGGGCTTCGTCGCGGGCCGCGGCGAAGAGCTCGCCTTCGCCTCCCAGGCCTTCGACAAGGCCGTCTCGGTCTGCGTGCTCGAGCATACCGAGGACGACAAGCAGGTTCTGTCCGAGGTTGCCCGAGTCTTGCGAGACGGAGGCATCTTCGCGCTCTCCGTCGATTCGCTCTCCTCGCCTCACGTCTCGCCCGCTTTTCTCGATCGACACGTGCGCGCGCACGGCTGCCGCCACCTCTACGACGAGGCGGGACTGCGCGCGATGCTGCAGACCGCGGGATTCGAGACCCTCGAGACCCAATACCTCTTCGACGGGGTCGCCGCGACCGCCGTACTGCGGCTCGGCTGCTCCCTCCGATACCGCGGGCTCTTCATCCTGCTCTTCCCATTTCTCTACCCCGTCCTGTGGCTCGATCATCGCCGCCGCCCGAAGGGCAGCGGCTTCATCCTGGCGGCGCGGGCCCGGAAGCTTCCGAGCGCCCCGAAGTAGGCCACGCCGGGCGAGCCCGTGCGTCACGCGGCCTCTCGAGCAGTCCGACGGTGCGCAGCCCCTCAGTCCGAGGGGATCGCCTTGATCTGCGCCGTGTCGAGGCTCGTGAGGTCGACGTTCGTCGCGTAGGCCCCGACCCGTCCTCCTTCGGCCACCTCAATCCGGAGCGTGACGGGATCGGTGGGAACGTTGGGGATCGCCGTCAGGCCGATCTGCGCGAAGTGCGCGCCGTCGATGTTCAGGGCGATGTCGTCGCGATAGCCCACCTCGTTCCCGCTCTTGTCGATCGCCGTCACCTTCACACGGGTGACGACGTCGTCCAAGGCGAAGAACCCGACGTTGGTGCGGAAGGCGTCGTTCTGCACCGCCCCCGGGATCCACAGGGAACCGCCGCCCGGTCCGACCGCATCGGGGACCGCGAAGACCGCGATCGCGGTTCCCGCCGTTCCGCCGCCGGAGGCGCTACGGTCGTCGTAGTTGCGGGCCGCGACCAGGACGGGGTTCGTCTCGGAGTCGGAGTCGACCGGGTGGGAGATCCGGAGAAGCCCCGCGGTTCCCGCGTCCGCGGTCATGTCGGAAGCGCCGGGAAAGGCGTTCGCGATGTCCTCGGCGAAGACCATCTCCCCGGGACCCAACACGACGAAATTCTGGACGACCTTGCCCGGTCCCATGCCGCCGACCGAGTACAGATACTCGATCAGCACGCCGCGCTCTGCGCTGCCGCTGTTGAGCAAGGCCACCCGCGTCCTCCAGTGCGCCGAGCCGGTGTCGATCCGGCTGACTCCGGGGACGTAATACACGACATTGTTTCCCTCGACACTCGGGGGCGGCGCATCGTCGCTGACCTGGAATTGATCGTTCGTCGTCCGGTCGATCACCGCCGCCGACGCGATCAGCGTCGCGCCGGTCGTCTCTGGCTGCGCGCGAAGCACATAGGCCTTCGTCGGGTCGGTCAGGCCGAGCGTCTCATCCTTGAGATCGAGTCCCTGGTACGGTCCGATACCGCACTTCAAGACCTGGTCCGTGCCGAGCGAGCAGGTCGAAAAGCCCGGATCCGTCAGCGTGACCAGATGGCCTTCCCGGTCGTAGGCGCTCAAGTCGAACCAGGCCGCTGCCGCCGAAGAGTTGTACAGCTTCGCGGTGAAGCGGAACCTGTCGTTGGAGACCAGACCCAGGACGGTCTGGGGAGACGCGGCGCGGATGGCCTGGAGACCGGTCTGCCCGCTCGGACCGATGGTGAAAGCGTTCAATTCGGCGCCGTACGATCCGAGCGTCGGGTCGCTCGGCGCGAAGTAAACGCGCGCGGAAACGAGCGGCGCCGGTCCGCCCTCGTACTTGATGAAGAGGTTCCCCTTGCCCGTGCCGCCCAAGAAGCCCACGACATCCGTCCCCGAGCGAGAGCCGCCCGCCGGGACCGTGATCGTCGGCGCGGTCGCGAACCCCAGGGTCTGCACGTCGATGGCCGGACCGGGAGCCGCGAGGAGCGTCTCGTACGACACGTAGAGCGGCGTGATCGTGAGCTCCGTCTGGCCGGTATTGGAGACCGTCACGTCGGTGAGCCAGGTCCCGCCCGCGACCGCGGCATGCGCCACGTCGCGTACGACGACGGCAGCGAACTTGGGCACGTCCATCAGGAACTTCTTGCCTCCCGTCGCCGTGCCCGCCGTCGTGCCGCCATCGCCCGTGACCGTCAGGTTGATGTTGTAGCTGCCCGCCGTGCCGAACGTGTGAGTCACGACTCTGCCCAAGGCGGTGTTTCCGTCGCCGAAGCTCCAGGAATAGGTCGTGGCGTGCGCCTCGTCGGCGGTCATCGTGATGGGAGTGCCCGCATCCGCCTCCCAGACACCGTTGAAGGGGTTGATGGAGGCCCCCGAATTCACGGTGAAGGACGTGCTCGGCAGCGGCTTGCCGCCCTGTCTGATGGAAACCGACCTCGACGCCGTGCCGAGCGAGCTCGCGGCATCCGACACACGAACCGAGACCGTGTAGTTGGCAGCCGAGCCGTAAGTGCAGCTGAAGTTCTGGCCGGAAGTGTATCCCGCCAGAGCGTTGTCCCCGCACCGATAGCTGTAGCTATACGGGGGCGTTCCGCCGCTGGCGAAGGTCGAAAAGCTGACGGGCGTGCCCGTCGCACCGGTTGAAGGTCCGGTGACCGAGACCGAGAGGGTGCCACCCCCGCCGCAATTCGAGGTGCACCCACCGCCGCCGGAGATGACGATTGCCGCCGAGCCAAAGCCCGTGCTCCCGAAGGCGTCGGTGATCTTGACCTGGACCGTGTAGGTTCTGGCGGAGGTGTAAGTGCAGCTCTGGGTCTGGGCGCCCGGAGAGTAACCCGCCAGGGCGTTGTCTCCGCATCTCCAGGCGTAGGAGTACGGGACGGCCCCGCCGGCGACGTTCGCGGTGAAAGCCACCGTCTGTCCGACCGAGCCGCTCGTCGGCCCGCTCACCGACACGGCGAGGCTGTTGGTGACGTTGAAGGGACCGTGCGTGACGGTCATCTGTGTGGGCGCCGTCGTCTTCGTGAAGCGAAGCGTCAGGTTATGACCCGGCCCGACCGCGGGCGCCGGAACGCTGGCCGTGCCTCCGACCACGTTGAAGGAGGCCGGCAAGGCCACGAACGCTCCGCCATCCCAGGAGTACTCGACCAAGGTGAGGGCGACGATCGCCGCCTTCTGCATCGTGTTGGTGATCGTGAGCTGGCCGCCGACGGTGAGAGTGGCGGTCGACGGCGAGAAGTCGGGCACCAGATCGACCTGCACGATCGATCCGCTCTGCGTGGCCCGGTAGCCGCCGGGATACGTGATCGTCAGCGAGAAGGCGGTCGCCGTTGCCGGAACCGTCGCGATGGCGGTCGAAGCCGCCCCGCTCGGCGTGAAGGTCCACGCAAACGCCGCCTGCGAGACGTTGCCCTGGGAGCCGCTGGCGTCGGCGACACCCTGGCCCGTCAATACCTGAAGAACTCCACCGGAGAAGCCCGCGATCCTCGCCTGCGGGAAGGCCACCGCGATCGCCCCCGATGCCCCGGGCGTTCCCCATCCGTTGCCGTTGTGGGTGCGCAGCGCGTACTGGTAGCTTCCGCCGACCGCCGGGTTTCCGAGGCTCGCCGAGCAGTTGGTTCCCGCTCGGATGTCTCCTCCCGCCGTGGGGTTGCACGGGAAGTACGCGGGCCGGACGTCGGAATTGGCCGCCGAGTACGGGAGGAGACTCCAGCCCGTGTCGGGCGCGAAGGCGCCCGAGTAGTTCCAGTCCCACTCAATCTGGTCGAGGCCATTGGCCGGAGGAGAGTTCGACGAAGCCGACGCGTCCTGGATCTCCCACTGGTCGCCGTAGTAGTTGATCGTGCGCTCGGCGCCCTGCCGCAGGGCGGCCGAGAGGTTCGACGCCACCGAGTTGACGATCGGCGGCGAGGAGGGATCGATCGAGATGCAGGAAATGTCGAGGCCGAACGCCGACACCAGGGCTTCTCCCGTTCCGCCGCTCGACTGGACGCGGTAGACGTAAGCGTTGTTGCCGACGACCGAAGCCTGGAAGTCGCCGGGCCCGAAGAAGCTTTGCGGCGCCCCGTAGTGCCGCAGGTGAGCCCCATGACGCGGGAATCCGCCCTGCGTGATCCAGTTGGTGTCGTACATCTCGATGTAGGACTCCAGGCTCGAAACGATGTTGTGCGCGAAGAGCACCGGGAACGTTCCTCCGGTCACGACGACCCGGTTGTAGTTGCCCCCCGTCAGCGTCGCCGCCAGGGTCAGCGCCGAGGCCGTGTATTCGTAGACGCGCACGCCCTGGGCGCCCTCGGCCGAGAAGACGAACGTCCGCCCGTTGACGGAAGCGATCTCGATCGAGGTGGGCGCCGCAGCGGTCGAGGCGCTCGCCTTCTCTACCGGAATTCCCGTCGTCGTATCGATCTCCGCAATGCGGATCAGATGGTCCGAGTTGACGACGCCCGCGAGGAGGTACTTACCGCCGACCGCCGCGGTCTTGAGGATGACCGCGCTGCCGTTTCCCCAGGAGATGGTCGTCAGAGGCTGGAGCGCCGAGCCCCCCGCCGGACTGCCCGAGGTCGTCGTCACGTCGACCACGGCCACGCCGCCGCCACCCGTGGACGCGGCGTACGCAAAGTAGCCGACGTATTTCCCTGAAGGAAGGAAGATCGCCGCCACGCGCGCGCCGAGCACCTGGGCTCCCGACGTGTTGATCTGTTGGCCGAAGGCCACGCCGTTGCCCGAGTCGGCGACCGCCACGTCGGCCGGAAGGCCTCCGAAACGGGGATCGAAGTCCGTGACCATTCGGGCGCTTCCATCGGGCGCCTCGGCCGCATCGATGGTCGTGCCGCCTTGCCAGCAGTCGCAGAGGGCGGGCGTCGAGGGCACCTTGCCGCCGTTGTCGACACCGTTGACGCTCTTGTGTCCGATCTGGGCGAGCACGAAGGGGCCGGGGCTGGCCGGGTTGGCGAGGCTGCCCCGGGCGATCCCGTACTGCGTCATGACGTAGACATATTGGCCGCCCGAGGGTCTCGCCATGGGACCGGCGATCGAGCCGGAATAGAGCGGGAGCGATGTGGTGGTCTGAGAGATGGTCGGGGCGCAAGAGGTCTGTGCTTGAGAGGAGGGCGCCAGGGCCAGCAGTCCGAGAAGAGCGACGAGGGACCGGAACAACTTCATTGGGGATGACTCCTGAAAATTTTGGGTCCGAGGAACGGTCTCCCGGAGAAGTGTCCCGCTCCCGACAACTCCGGTCGGTCCAATTTCAGATCCCCTTCGCTCCCGAGAGCATCTGGAATCGGACCCGCCGGTAGCATGACTAAATCCGAGGTCAGAGAAAAAAAGAGTGGGCGGGACTCGCGCCCCGCCCACTCTCGAAACCAGAGCTATGGACCGATACCGACGGAGACGCACGCCGGGTCGGCTGGCGTTCCGCAAATCGGTGCGACCGTACCCACCACCGACGGCGAGATCAGGCCGCTGCCCGAGCCCGGGATGACCGGGACAACAGCGTTGACGGGCGAGTTGGCGAAGATGCCGATTCCGAGCGGCTCGCAAGCCGACGGATCGAGCTGGAAGCCCGGCCAGTGGGCCGAGATGAAAGCGGCTCCGCCGTCGAACTCGTAGGCCGCGAACGCCTGATCCAGGCTCGTGCCCGTGCCCGAGTTCAAGAACGACATGCTGACCCATCCGGCGTTGACCGTACCCACCGGAGTCGGCAGCGTGAAATCGGTAATCGGACGCCGGTTGGTCTCCAGCGGGAAGTTGAACGTCGGAGGAGGAGGCGTCGAGCAGGGGGACGGGCAGGGCCCGGGCCCGATCTGGCTCACACCGTTCTCATCCTCGTCGAAGAAGTTGAGCTGAACCGTCGGCTCAACGATCGTGCAGAGAGGCTCGCCGGCCGTGGAGCCGGACGTCCCGACGGGACCCGTCAGGTCCTTGCGGACGCCCGCAGAGCCGCGCCACACATCGACCAACGAGATCACGTTGGGGTTGGTGAAGTAACGCACCGCCCACTTCAAGCCGAGCGGCTCGCGCTGGTCGCCGAAGCCCACGTTCCACGGGCTCGTTGCCAGCAGGTTGTTGGCGGTCCCGTTGGGTCCGTTGGCGCAGTTCTGGCACGCGGGCTCCGTGGAGGGAGTCCAGTACCGGGCGTAGAACGTACGGGTGCGCGCCGCATCCGTGTTGTTCGGCTGGCCGAACTCGGTGTCCGACTCGATCTGAACGCAGGCCATGCCGTACGTTCCGATCCCCTCGCCGCTGATGAAGATGATGTCGCCGAACAGGTTGTTCTCGTTGCCCATCGCGTCGCGCGCGTAGTACAGCGGATCGGACGGGTTCGAGAGGTTGCAGTAGTTCGCGTGGTCGATGGTCACGTAGCCGTTCGCGGGGCCCGCGGTCACGCCGTCGACCGTGCCGTCGAGGCAGCCGAGAGAGTCGACCGTGTCATCCAGCGAGTCGATCACCTGCTTGGCAAAGCTGCCCGCCGGATCGAAGGCCGGAATCGGATAGGCCGTCGTCGCCAGGGTGTTGTCATCCGGTGTGCTCGGGTTGACCGGCCGCACGCGCAGGTAGCCGTTCGGGCTCGGATAGACCGCCGCCGGAGGATAGGTCTTCCCGCCGACGGTCCCGCCGGTGTCGTTGCGCTGGCAGGCGTCCTGGAGCGGATCGAGGTTGAAGTCCGGGCCCGCGTGGCTCTTGGAGACGGGTGTCGAGGGGATGAGCCCCGAGATGACGTCCGACATTCTCCAGGTCACGACGTCGTAACCGGTCAGGGCGACGTTGAAGTCGAGGACCAACGTCGACCGCCGGTTGAAAACGGACACGTGCGCGATCATCGGCGCCGAGGAGGCGTTGCCGATCGCGATCAGCGTGTCGAAGGAATCGGGCGTGCCACGCTTGATCGTGGAGTCGGTGTTCAACGACACCCCGAAGCGCGGAACGAGCAGCGTCGCCGCCGGCCGCTGGTCGATCGTGCACGTGATGGCGCCGGCGCTGCCCGCGATCGCGAACAGGGCGAGAATCGCCATGCACGTCAGAAAGGTTTTCTTCATTGAGATCTCCTCGTTACGGTTTAACCAGGAAAAAACACACGCTTGAGATTCCCTTCCCTCGCGCGATCGCATCACCTCCCGAAATCAATTTGTCAATTCCGCAAGTACTCTCAAATCCACCAAAAAGCTCTGGGCCTTGCAGTTGCCGCAATCTTCAGCCCTCCCGAGCCTCCGAGTCAAGAGAAAAAGCCGAGAAATATGCTGGCAAGTCATGATTTCGAGGCAAACTACCTCCTCTGAGAGGTTTACTTCCGATTCAGATAAACGCTCCAGCCGCCGGGGTCGCGCTGGGCCCCCGAGCCATACGTCTTGGAGACGATCACGTCGAGTCGGCCGTCGCCATCCAGATCTGCCAAGCGGATGCACTGGCCGGGTGAGTCGAGCACGGGCTCCTGCTTTTCGTCGGCTTCCTGGAACGTCCCGTCCTTCTGCTGCAGGAAGATTCGGAGACGGTAGGTGCCGGTCGAGTCGGCGAACACGACGTCATCGAGGCCGTCGCCGTCCAGGTCGCCCATCGCGAGGGCGTAGAGCGAGCTCTTGCCCTCTTTCTTGCGCCAGACGCGGTGCCGCGTCCAGGCGCCGTCCTTGTAGGAATAGACCGTGATTCCCTGAGCCTCGATCCGGGCGGGAACGTTGGTCGATCGAACGAACCCGTCGGCGAAGGCCGCCAGCCGCTCCTTCCCGAACGTGCCGGGAGCCATGGCGAAGTGAAAGCCATGGATTTCGATCTGCGGAAAGTAGCCGGTCTCGAACTGGCCGTTGCCGGCGTTCTTGAAGAGCAGTTGCACCGCGCCGTAGGCCTGGCTTCCCGTCAGGATGTCGAGCCGGCCGTCGCGGTTGTAATCCCACGCGGTCACCGAGTTGGACCAGGCCCCGTTGATCAGAGCGTCGGGCGCGTACTTCCATCCTCGGACCCCGTCGGCCAGATACACGCGGACCTGATGGGGATCCCATTGCGACGTTCCGATCTCGTAGGTGTCCTGCGAGGCGACGATGTCGAGCTTCCCATCCCCGTTCAGATCGACGAGCGCCACAGCCTGGGTCGAGAATTCGCGCCCGGGCAGACCCTGGTGAGAAAGCGCGTACCTTCCCCCGCCCTCGCCGAACAACGCCACCAGCCCGCCGCTATGCGACGCCATGACCACATCGAGCTTGCCGTCCCCGTCGATGTCCCCGACCGCGACGCCGCCGTAGTCCGCCGAGAAGTCCGGCTTGGGCTTGCCATTCTCAGTGACGATCACTTGTAGCGGCTTGAATCCCCCCTGCCCGTCCCCCAGCCACACGTGAAGCGTCGGCGCCCCGCCCAGCCTCGCCGGCGGCGCCACGATGTCGGGCTTGCCGTCCCCGTTGATGTCGGCGATCGCGAAAGAGCTTCGCCACATCCCCTCGGTCGGAAGGCCCGTGTTCGGCACGGCCTCCAGCCGAAAGCTCGCGGAGACACGGGCGGGGACGATGTCTTCGAAGTCCTCGGGCGGCATACCGTAGTCGGCGCCCGGCGCCGAAGGCAGCGGCGCGTCGGTCGGCTGGTGTGTCAGCAGCTGCGGGGAGGCCTGAACGGCAGCGCCCGCATCTTTCGGAACCTTGGGCGTGTAAACGTAGTAGTACTGATCGTCTTCCTTGTAAATCTCGACGGGCCTCGCAACGATCGGATGGCGGATGTGCGTTGCGTCCACGCGAATGTAGTCGGATTTCTTGAAGCGCTCGACGATGTAGGTCGGCGTGTCCTCAACGATGTCCGGATTGGCTCTTTGCAGTTCCGTCGGAGCCGGTGTGCGCGAGGTCTTGGCGGACGCCGCCTTGGCAGGCGTCGGCGATTCGGGGGACGAGGGCTTCGGCGACCCGGAGCAGCCGACGGCCACGGCCGCGGAGAGGAAGATCAGCCAGAGTGGTCCTTTCACGAAACCTCCTCGAGACTAAAGTCCGGGCAAGTGCAATGACCGAGTGGCGAACCCGGGGCTTCTCAACAAGAGAAACACGAAAACATTTCGGTGAAAGGCGCTCCCCCGGGCCCCGGAGGCTCAGGCGCTTCAAATCAGATCCGCGAAATGCGGGCGGGCCCGCCGAAAGGCCGCGGAGCCCGCCGCCACGGCGGCTGCGGCAAACAGCGTCGTGAAGAGCAACGAGCCGGCGCTCGGGACCCGGTGCAGAGTAAACGCGTCCCGATACCACGCCGTCAGATGGGTGAGAGGGTTGGCTTCGATGAAGGGACGAAGGCGCTCCGGCACGATCTCCGCCGGGTATACCACCGGAGTCGCGTAGAAAACGACCGTCAGAACGATCCCCACCACGGGCACGGCGTCTCGGACGAAGGTCGCCACGGTGGCGACGAGGCAACCCAAGCCGTAGGTGAGCGCGGTCTGCACGATCACCGCGGGAATCGCCAGCAGGATCCACGGGAACGACAGATGCCCGATCGCCGCAAGATAGGCGCCGAAGACCGCGAACGCGATGAGCTGGTTGACGACCGAGGCGAGCACGATCGAAAGCACCAGGGTCTCGATCGGGAAGACGGTCTTCTTCACCATGGCCGCGTTGTCCGTCAGGCAAGTCGCCGAACGCGAAATGCCCTCCTGAACAGCCATCCACGGCAGCAGTCCCGCGAGGAGAAACTCGGGGAAGCCGGCAAATCCCGGCGGGCTCTGCACGCGCAGGATGCCTGAAAAAACCGCCGTGTAGAGGAGCATCCATAGAATCGGCGTCACGAAGGTCCAGACGATCCCGAGCCCCGATCCCGCGTAACGAGATCTCAGGTCGCGAACGACCAACTCCTTGAGCAGGAAAAGCTTGCGGGATCGCCCCTTTTTCTCGCTTGACATCGCCAGAAGGCGGAGCATTATATGACTCAGGTTTATGGTGCAATAGCATCCGCCTCTCCTCTATGTCCACTCCAAACTCGCCTCGGAAGGTTCACTTGGTCGGCTCCCGGATTCGGGAGCTGCGCAAGGGGCGTCACCTGACGCAAACCGAGCTGTCCGAGAAGATCGGCGTCGCCCAGTCGGACCTGTCCCGAATGGAGCAGGGCGAGTACAAGGTGGGCCTGGACACCCTCTTCAAGATTCTTCAGGTCTTCGATCTGAAAATGGGCGAGTTCTTCGGGGAAACCGAGCAACCGGTAGATCCCGACGCGCGCGACCTGGTGACGGACTTCCAGGACCTCTCGGAAGAAGCCAAGCGAGAAGTGCGCGACTTCGTCCGCTTCAAGAGGCTGCAGGAGCAGGAGCCGGTCGCGGACCCCGCCGCCTCGACCGAGCCGACAGAGGAAGAGCCTTGAGCCCCTCCGGCCGGGTTTACAATTGTCGGTTGCGAATCTCTAGACCGTGAACGAGCGCCGCAAGCACCTCGAGTTCCTGCGGAAGACCGCCCGGGAGGCGATCTGGGCGGGGGACTATGAACGGGCGCTGACCCTTTACGACGACGGCCTGACGCTTGCGCGCTCGTGGAAAGACCGCGATCTCGAAGATCTCTTCACCTGCAACCGCGCCACGACCTTGATCGAGATGGATCGGCGCGACTTCGACCTGGCTCGCCTGAAGGAGATCCTGCTCCGAAACCCGTCGAGCTTCAACGGTGTCCTCGCGGCGTATGTGTCCGCCAACGCGCACGAAGCGCGGGGCGAGTACACGCGGGCGCGCTTCTATGCCCAGACCGCGCTGGCCAAGAGCCGGGAGCTCGGCCTCGAGGAACTCACGGGTTCGGCGCTGAACCTTCTGGCCAACCTCGAGCTGCATGAGAGCCGCTTCGACGCGGCGCGCGATCTGTTCGCCGAAGCGCTCGCTCGGCTCGAGGCGGAGGGCGAAAGCCTCTCTCGTCCCGCAGCCATCGTCGCCGACAACCTCGGCTATTGCTACATCGCGCTCGACCATATCGACGACGGCCTGCCGTTGGTCGAGCGTTCCCTGACGCTGCTCGACGAGCTCGGGGCGCGCCAGGCGATGGACTACCCGTCCCTCGATCTTTGCTTCGCGAACGTGAAGATGAAGCGCCTCGACGAGGCGGCGAGCTGGGGTCAGCGGGCCCTCTCCCTCGGACGGGAGTTCGGACGAGAGGACGTCATCAAGAACTCGCACTACCTGCTCGCGGAGACCTACTCGGAGCTCGGGCGCGAGGCAGAGGCGGATGCGCAGTACGACGCGCTCGCGGGCTACTACCCCGACTTTCCGGCGCTCAAGCACTATCTCCACCAGGTCAGCCTGATGGGGATGATCAACCTGAGGGCATGACGTGAAGGCTCTTCAACGCTTCGCCCTCGTTCTGACGCTCGTCGCCCTCGCTCGCGCCGCGACGGCCGACGTGCAGAAGCGAAGCCTTCTCTCCTCCGACGGCACGCTCTACGCGGTTACCACCGGGCTGGCTTCCGAGATGGGAGTCGCGGGCCTTCCCGCCGGCGACTTCGCGGTCGCCTGGAGTTCGAAGGCGCAGGACGGGACCGTCGCGGGCGGCCCGATTCCCGGCGCGGGGAGCTCGAGTCCGAAGACGAGCCTGGACCTGACCGTCGACGAGCCGACCGGCACGTTCGTCGTTCTCTGGCGCGAGGAGAGCTCGGTCTTGAACAAGATCCGGCTGGCCTTCGCCCGCAGCGGCAGTTGGACGCTCGTCGACCTGCTGCCCAACAGCGGGTTCCCGCACGCCTACAACCCGCAGATGCTGCTGACGCACGAGACGATTCAAACGGTGGACCAAAACGGCGCCGCCGTCACCAAGAACCGCTCGGTCCTTTCCCTGATCTGGTGGGAAGAGGCGGCTCTTGCCCAAGCCCGGTACACGGCGTTCTTCCTCGACGAGACGATCGACCCTTCTCAGGTGACGATCTACAACCTGCCGGAACTGGTCAACGACCAGGGCCCGACCTCGCTGCAAGACATTCCCCACGGGGCCTACGCCTTTCCCTCGCTGCAGTCGGAGGGGCCGGGCGGATCGATCCTGGCGAGCTTCGCCGACCTCAACTCGAACAAGCACTACGTCGTGCGCGTGAACTATCCCACCGACCTCGGGAAACCCTCGCCCGACAACCTCACCTGGCAGCGCCGGCGCATCCCCGTCGTCGGAATCGCGAGCCTGGGCCCCATCGCCTCGGTCCCGCAGTTCGGCGCCGCCTCCATCCGAACGATCATCGGCTCGAGCTACAAGCCGAATCTTTATTGGCAGGATGACGCCGGCTTCCACTACGTTCGCTTCGACGGCAAGGCCTGGTCCGCCATCAAGACGATTGCGCTCACCGATGGAATGACCTACGAGAAGGCGGTCTCTCTCGTCGAGGGGATGGCGCAACGGAACTAGGGGCGAGGGGTTAGGGGTTAGGGACCCGGGAGAAGACCCCAAACCGCGCGCGTCGGCTAGAGCCCCTTCGGCAAGTCTCTCCGGACCGGCGCCTCGTAGAGCGACTCGAGCAGAGTTGCGGCGTCGCTGCCAGCCGGCGTGACGCCGCGCGGCACCATCACGCGCACGGTATAAATGTGATCACCCGTCATTCCGCTGCGCGGGCTCTTCACACCCTTTCCGCGAAGTCGAAATTTCTGCCGGCTCTGTGTGCTCGGGGGAATCTTCGCGAGCACGACCCCGTGAATCGTGGGCACCTCGATCTCGGCACCCGCGTAAGCCTCCTTGACCGTGATCGGCACATCGCCGTGGATGTCGTCGCCCTGTCTTTCGAAGTACGGATGAGGCACCACGCGAACGGTCACGTAGAGGTCGCCCGGCAGCCCGCCGAGACTTCCTTCCCCGCCCTTTCCCGGAACGCGAATCGTTCCCCCGTCCTCCGTGCCCTCCGGAATCTTGATCCGAACGGTTTCCGCCGCGGCCACACGGCCAGCTCCCCGGCACGTCGGACAGACATTTCGCCCGATCCGGCCGGTGCCTTCACACTTCTCGCAGGTCCGCTCCCGCCGGATGGCGAGTGAGGCCATGCCGCCCAGCACCGCGTCGCGAAAGGGGATCTCGATCGTTCCGGAGGAGTCCTCCCCCTTTTCCCGCTGAGTGCGCGGGCGTCTCCCGCCGCCCCCGAAGATGTTGCCGAAGAGATCCGACAGATCGCCGCCCTGAAACTCGAAGCTCTCGAAGGGCGACGCCCCGCCCGAGAAACCCGCGAATCCCCCGCCGCCCGGCCCGGCTCCGGGCTCGAAGCCCGCCCCGGGTCCGGCGTGCCCGAACCGGTCGTAGGCCCGCCGCTTGTCCGCCTCCCGCAGGACCTCGTAGGCCTCCTGGACCTCCTGGAACTTCTTCTGGGCCCCCTTGTCCCCGGGGTTGACGTCGGGATGGAGCTTTCGAGCCAGCCGGCGGTAGGCTTTCTTAATCTCGGCTTCCGAGGCCCCCCGGGAGACCCCCAAAACCTCGTAATAATCGCGTTTTTTCATGCTTTCCCGGCATTATAGCGACGCCGAAATTTGCCTATTGACACCCTGGCACGGTCTAATAATATTAGTCGTAAACAAGCAAACTTCTAATCTTATAAGGGCCTCGGGATGACGATCGACGAAATCGATCTCCGGATTCTGGACATGCTCCAGCGCAACGGGAAGCTTTCCCAGGCGAAGATCGCCGGAGCCGTTGGCCTGACCACGCCTTCCGTCAACGAGCGCATCAAGAAGATGGAGCGCCACGGGATGATCAAGGGCTTCGTCGCGCTGCTCGACCACGAGAAGATGGGATTCCCGCTGACGGCCTACGTGGACGTGGCTCTCGAGCACCCGCGCTTCGAGAAGAGCTTCATCGACGACCTGGAGAAATTGCTGGGCGTTCAGGAGTGCCACTACATCGCCGGCGAGTACGCCTATCGGCTCAAGGTGAAGGCCGCGGACCCGGCGACCCTCGCCGACTTCCTGCAACGGCGTCTCCTCGCGATCAAGGGCGTTTCCCGGGTACGCACGCAGGTCTCCCTCTCCTCGAAGAAGGAATCGACCCTGCTGCCGCTGGTCTCCGAGACGGACGAAAAGAAGTAATCCGCCGGTCGCGAGTCCGAGTCTCTCGCGAGGTCGAGCTCAGAAGCGATAAGCCGCCCCAACCGAAGCCACCAGCAGGTACCGCCGCGTCTGCGTGAAGACGTCGTGGAACGTCAACCGTCCCACGCCGGCCAGCCCGCGGTAGAGATGGAGATAGCCCTCGACGCCCGCATTCCAGCCGAACACGGTTTGCCTCGGATCCTCGTACGCGGTGAATCCGGGCGGAACGTCCTGCGGACTCGTCTTGTATCCGCCGATCCCCGCGAAAACTCCGCAGGTCATCGGACCCTGCAGAAAAAGGTACGACACGTCGAGTGTGGCAAACCCGATCTGGTCCGTATAGGACGGCATGACGACCGAGGAGCCGCCGCCCTGCGGAATGACCGCGCCTGCATTGCTGCCCGGAATTCGCAGAGAACCGAACGTCAGGCGCGTCACGGCTCCCTCTTCGATCCGCGCGCCGGCCCAGCCTTCCCAGTTGGGGGCCTGAAACGAGCCGAGGTTCCAGTCGTGCGTCACATCGTTGACCCATCCGTAAGTGGCGCCAATCTCGAACTGCTGAGCCAAGGCGAGGGGACCAAACGACAGAACGATCGCGGACAGAAAAATTACTCGTCTCGGAACGGACACGGTCACCTCCCCGGCCAGTTTACGGTTCCCCCCGCGAACTTCCAAGCTCGCGCTTAGAATCGCTTCCCGTGCTTACGGAGCTCAAGCGCGAAACGTTCGGACACGCCCGCGAAAGCGCGCTCCTGCTCGCACGGTTTCTCTTTCCCTCCCGTTGTCTCGCGTGCGCAAGACAGCGGCTCGAGCGCATCGGCCAGGGAGGGGTCTGCCCCGGCTGCTGGAGCGGTGTGGAGAGGATGCCTCCGCACCGCTGCCCGATCTGCGATGAGCCCCGGTCCGAGGATGCGCTCGAACCCTGCGGCCGATGCCTGCTCGCGCCGCCGCCCTTCGCGGCGCTGTCGGCGGCAGCTCCCTACCGCGGCACCGCTCGCGAGATCCTCATCGCCTTCAAGTTCCGCGGCGCCGACTATCTCGCGCGCCACCTGGCTGACCTCATGATCCGGCGCTTGGCGGTTCCGGCCGACCTTCGGCGGGTCACGGCCGTGCCGGCAACGCGGCGGGCGCGGCGCGTCGGCGACCATGCCGCCGAACTGCTCGGAGCGGCCGTGGCGGCGCGCCTGCAGATTCCCTTCGAGCCTCGCCAGCTGCAAAAGGTCCGAGAGACCGAGCGCCAAAGCCGCCTGCCTCTGGCGCGCCGGGAGTCCAACGTCCGCGCCGCTTTCCGCGCGAACAGAGCTCCGACCGGAGCGCTTCTGCTGGTCGACGACGTGGCAACTTCCGGAGCGACCGCCCGGGAATGTGCGGCCCGGTTGCGAGAGGCGGGTGCGGGGCGCGTCGTGGTTTGGTGCTTCGCGCGGGCCTCGCGCCAGGACGCGGACTTGGAAGAGGCGGGGCCGACTCCGCCTGAAGGATGAGCGCCCGGGCGGGGCTTCGACCGTGTCTACTGAGGGACGGAACACCTGTCCAGAGGGTCGAATCGGCGCCCGGGAGGGTCGAACGGGATGGCCCGGCGCTCAGCGCCCTCTCTCCCGAGGCTCCCGGAGGGCCGGCCGACCGGCCAGCCTGGCACCCTGGCCAGTTTGAAAATGGCAATTGACGCGCGGGAGTTCTATACTCCTCGATTGGACCGGTAGGTCCGTCTATGGGGAGGAGTCGAACTCTCTCGCTGGCGGCTGCGTTGGCGCTGCTCGGGGCCTCGGCCCTGAGCGGGGCCCCGGCTCCGCCGCTGCCGCTGGCCAGCACGATTGCGCCGCCGATCTCCGGCACCGTGCGAAGCGTCCAGGTTCCGGTGGCCGGCGCGCTGGTTGTTCTCTATAACGTCGCCGAGACCTCGCTCGCCCGCCTGCGCACGGCAACCGACGGAACCTTCGTCGTCGCATCGGCGCCCGTCGGTGTCTATGACCTCATCGCCTACAAGAAGGGCTTTCAGCCGACGCTCGTCCGGATCCTGCATCAGGCGAACCCGCAAACCGTCAGCTCCGTCGAGATCCAGCTCGCCCGCTCTTCCCCCGCTGCGGCCGCGACTTCGGCAAAGTCGAGCATCTGGGAACTCGCCGATCGGCTGCCTGCCGACGTGCTGCGCGAGCTCGATCTGGAGGGAGCGCCAAGCTCGGCCACACTGCCGGGAAGGGTCGCCGTCAGCCAGCACGTTGGCGGCGAGGTCGCGACGGTGGCCGGCAGCGGCACCGGAGAATCGGCCGCCGTGCGTACCTCGGCCGTCCTGAGCGGAGGACTTCCCAACGGCTGGCGGTACAACTTGAGCGGCGACTACCACGCGATCTCTCCCGATTCCGAGCCCACCGTGGTCACCGGCAACAGCGCCGGGCTCGCCCTCGCTGTCGCTCCTTCCGCTTCTCAGCAGGTCGAGCTTGCGGCGCGCCGAAACACGCTCAGCTTTGCCGATGACCAGCCCGCGAGCCTTCAAACCAATACCGTCAGCTGGAGCCACGGCAACGAATCGGGCACCGCCCAGTCCGTAGCCGCGCGCTACGTGGAGGAGACGAATCTCTACAGGGCTTCCGCGCCGGGCACGACCTTCTTTCCGATCGCCTCGCGAACGTGGGAGGTTCAGGGCAATTACACGCGTCCCGCGGCGGAGGCTCCCGGCGTCGACGTGGCGATGGTGTACCGGTATCGCGAGGCCGCCGTCGGCCCCTCGGGCGTCGGCGCGCAGGGCGCGTTCATCGCTTCCTCTCCCGACGCCGACCTCGCCGCCTCGACCGCCGTCCGGCTATCCCCCCGCGCGCAAGTGCAGGCGGGTGTCGTCGGACGCTACCTGGCCGGCGGATACGGGATCGCGCCGCAGCTGGTCGCGCGCTACGACGTTGGCGCCGGAACCTACTTCTTCGTCGGCGGCCTTTATCGAACGACGGAGTCCGGCATCGGAACGGGCACCACGATGCCCCGCGTGGCTTCCATCGAGGACAACCTGGCGGCGGCGTCGCGCCAGCTCTATACCGTCGGCCTCGAGCGGGCGAACGACGACAACTCCTTCCGAGTCGAGGCCTCCGAGCAGCGTATCGGCGAGGTCGTTCGCGCCTTCTTCGAAGGCGATTTCTTGAACAACCTCGACAGCGTCTATCTGCTCGACGGAAACACGGTGCGCCAGTACCAGGCGAGCGGCCGCCGCCGTCTGACGCAGGCCCTGGCGGCGACCGTCTCGGCCCGCTACGGGCAGATCAGCGGCACGGTCTCTCCGGCGACCGCGGCGGCCTACGGCGTCACCGATTCCCGAGGCTACTTCTGGGCCGCCCGGGCGGCTCTCGAGGTCCTGCCCACGAAGACGGGCGTCGCCGTCATCCTGCACGGCGTGCGACAGGCGCTCGAGACGCCGTCCACGACCGTGAACAACGATTCGGACAAGGTCGCCCTGTCGGTCGCGCAGGACCTTTCGGTTCTCGGCGTGACGCCTTTCGGCTCGGTCTGCAAACTGTTGCTCGCCGTCGAATCCAACCGGACCAACCCTTCGCCGGAAGAGGACAGCTTGAAGAGCAGCAGCCGCTTCATGGGGGGCGTGGCGCTTTCCTTCTGAATCCGCGGCGTCCCGGCCGGTCCCGAACCCTGAATTGATCTCCGGTTATCTGCATTCTGCTGTTCAAAAGACTTGCAATCGATCCAAATCTTTGGATTAGACTATCGATCTCTCTTCGAGCGATTACGCGTAATCTACTGAAATCAATCGTCATTTCCGCTTCGAGCGGACCCTGTCCGATGGCATTCGCTTTGCTGGATCCATGAGCGTGCTTCGCTTCGGGCGATACGTTCTGTTGGTTTTCATCGTGCTGGTCTCGGCAAGCACGATCCTTCTCGCCTTTCTTTCCTTTACGCGGAAGATCGAGGGCTTCACGCGCGCAGGGTTCGCCTCCCAGCCGACGCGGGGGGAACTCGTCGTCACGGCTGTCGAGTCGGGCGGCGCAGCGGCGGCGGCGGGCATTCAGCCGGGAGACCGCATCCTGCTGGCCGACGGGCAGGCGGCGGCCTCCCTGGCGCGTCCCGAGGTCCGTCTCGCGCGCAAGCCTTTTCCGCACCATTTGATCGTCCGACGCGGGGAGCTGGACATTCGTGAAGTCGCCCTCGGCAAGCCGCCCACACAGGTCGACAAGCTCTACCTCTTTCTTGCCTTCGTCGGGTTCCTGTATCTCTTGATCGGCCTCTTCACGATCGGCCGCAACCGCTCCCGCGCGGCCCGCGTTTTTCTCGCCTTGTGCCTTTCTTCCTTCGCCGTCTACCTCATCACCCCCTCCGGACCCACGGACCTGCTCTACCGCGCCTCTTGGTTCGGAGACGCCTTCTACCGCGCCCTGCTGCCGGCCCTGATGCTTCACTTCTTCCTGATCTTTCCGCGGATCGCGGCGCCGCGCTGGGTCCTGGCTCTGCTCTATGCGCCCGCCGGGGCCTACGTTGTCGGGAATCTGCTGCTTCTGACCCCTCGCCGTGCGACCGATCAGCTCGCGGACCTGGAGCGGCTGACGGAGTTCTGGTACGCCTACTTCGCCATCTACGGCGTGGCCATTCTGGCGCGCGTGGCGGGGCTTCTGAGGCAGCGCGGGGACGCGGAAGCCGACAAGCAGCTGCGTTGGATCGGGCTCGGCGTGGCCGTCGGGTTGGCACCCTTCCTCCTTCTCTCCGTCGTGCCGCGAGCCTTCGGCCTCTCCTCGCCGCTGCTCTCGAGCTCCGCGGTGATCTCCCTGGTCTTCATCCCGCTCGCCTTTTCCTACGCGATCTTGAAGTGGCGGCTCTGGGACGTCGAGATGTTCGTCCGCGAAGCGCTCGCCACGACCGCCGCGGTTCTGCTGGGAGGGATGACGTTCGTCCTGCTGAACACCCTGCTCGACCGGACCTTCGAGGGAATGGCCGAGGCCGGCAAGAACATGATCGCGTTCGGATCGGGTCTCGTGCTCGCCTCGCTCCTGGTGCCGGTCAAGAAGCGCATCACCGGCGTGCTCGAGAAGATTCAGTATCACGACACGTATCGGTCTCGGCGGGCCCTGCTGGACATCGCCCGCGACTTTGCGACACCCCGCACGCGGTCGGAGCTCGGGCGAGCGATCGTCAAGAGAATCGTGGAGGGGCTGCACGTCGTGCCCTGCTCGCTCTTCTTGTTCGACGATCCGGACCTGCCCGAGGCGGAGCGGGCTCTTCTCACGGAGCGTCTCGGCAAGACGGAGGTCTGGCGGTTGCGCGGTGCGGCCCTGGGCGAGGCCGATCCCCTGGGCATGGCTTCGCTACATGCGCGGGGATTCCGCAGTTTCTTCGCGCTGCGCTGCGGCGCCGGCCTCGTCGGGGCCCTCGGCGTGGGGCACAAGGATGGCCGCGTCCCGCTCGCGACCGAGGACGAGGCCTTGCTGATCGCGGTGATGGCCCAGGCCGGACTCGCCTACGAGAACGCCCGACTCTACGGCGCCCTGGCCGAGCGGCTCGAGGAGATTCGCACCCTCCAGCAGTATCAGGAGAGTGTCATCCGCTCCTCCTCCTCGGGCATTCTCGTGCTGGACGGCCAGGACCGTGTCCAAACGGCCAACCCGGCCTTCTCCTCCCTGGTGGGGGCGACCGAAGCGGAGCTCTCCGGCCGCCCCTTCACGGAGGTTCTCCGGGGGCTCGAGACCGGAGCGCTCACCAGTCGGGAGCCCGAGCACACCCTCGAGGCCAAGTGGGTGAACCCGAGCGGCGAGGAGCGCGACCTGCGCCTCTCCGTCTCCGCCTTCCAGGGAGACCCGGATCGAAAGGTCGTGCTCGTCGATGACGTGACCGACCGGCTGCGCGCCGAGCGCGCGCTCGCGGAGCGCGAGCGGCTGGCCGCCTTGGGCGTCCTCGCGGCGGGCGTGGCGCACGAGGTCAACACCCCGATCGCCGGCCTCTCCTCCTATGCCCAGCTCCTGCTCGCCGACACCACGCCCGCCGATCCGCGGTACGCCATCTTGAAGAAGATGGAACGCCAGACGTTTCGCGCGGCGCACCTGGTCAACAACCTGCTCGAGTTCGCCCGTCCGCGAGCCCGGGCTTCGGTGCGAACGGATCTGCGTGAAGTGCTCGCCAACGCGGCGGAGTCGGTCGAGACGACCTTCGGTTCCCGCGGCGTCAAGCTCGAGAGCCGGGCGGCGACCCTGCCCGTCTGGGTGGATGGAGATCCGCGCGATCTCGAGCAGGTCTTCGTCAACCTGCTGACCAACGCGCGCGACGCTTCGCCCGACGGGGGCCTCGTGCTCTGCTGCCTGACGAAGGACGACGGTCAGGCACGGGTCACGGTCGCGGATCGCGGCGTGGGCGTGCCCCATGAGTCGAGCCAGCGCCTCTTCCAACCCTTCTTCACCACCAAGAAGTCCGGCGGCACCGGACTCGGGCTCGCCATTTCGCGCGAGATCGTCCGCCGCCATGGCGGAGAGATCGGTCTTTCGACGAGGGAAGGCGGGGGCACCGAGGCCTGGGTCACCCTGCCGCTCGTCGCGGAGAGCTCGCCGTGAGCGGTCCCTTGCGGATCCTGGTCGTCGACGACGAGGAGGTCATCCGCGACGTCCTGGAGAGCCTCCTCGAGCGCGAGGGATGGACCGTCTCGACGGCGGAGGACGCCGCGGAGGCGCTCGAGCTCTTCGAGAGCGAGCCCTACGACGTCGTCCTGCTCGACCTGATGCTGCCCGACCGGCCGGGCCTCGAGGTGCTGCGCGACATGCGGCGTCACGACCCCGACGCCGTGATCGTCATCGTGACCGCCTATTCCTCCATCGAGGGCGCGATCCAGGCGATGCGCGAGGGAGCCTTCCACTACATCCCGAAGCCGTTCCAGAACCAGGAAGTGCTGCTCACCGTCCGGAAGGGAGCCGAAGCGAGACGACTGACGGAAGAGAACCGGCGCTTGAAGCAAGAGCTCTCGCGGCAGTACGGCCTGGGGCGCATCGTGGGCAAGTCCGAGCCGATGCGAAAGGTCTTCGACCTGGTGCGGCTGGCCGGGCCGTCGCGTTCGACCATCCTCGTCGAAGGGGAAAGCGGTACGGGCAAGGAGCTGGTGGCCCGCGCGATCCACACTCATTCCCCGCGCTCGGGCGCGCCCTTCGTGACGGTCAACTCGGGCTCGATGCCCACCGATCTGCTCGAGTCCAACCTCTTCGGGCACGTGCGCGGCGCCTTCACCGGCGCGGTCGCCAACAAGAAGGGTCTCTTCGAGGCCGCCGAAGGCGGCTCCATCTTCTTCGACGAGATCGGGACGATCAGCCTCGAGACGCAGGCGAAGCTGCTGCGCTTGATCCAGGAGAAGGAGTTCCTGCGGGTCGGCTCGGTCGAAACCCAGAAGGCGGACGTGCGGATCATCGCCGCCACCAACGTGGACTTGAAAAAGATGGTCGCGGAGGGGCGCTTCCGCGACGACCTCTATTACCGTCTCTGCGTGATCACGATCCCGATCCCGCCCTTGCGCGAGCGACAAGAGGACATCCCGCTGCTGGCCGAGCACTTCATGCACCTCTACGCCTCCGAGAACAACAAGACGATCACGGGGATCGCGCCCGAAGCCATGCGGGCGCTGCTCGACCACGATTGGCCGGGCAACGTGCGGGAGCTCGAGAACGCGATCGAGCGGGCCGTGGTGCTCTGCCCGGGCGGCGTGATTGGCCTGCCGCTCTTGCCCGACAACGTCCTCTCCGGCGAGCGACACGACGTGACCGTGCGGCTGCCCGAGAACGGCTCGACCTACAAGGAGCTCGTCGAGGACTACGAGCGCCGCCTCGTCCGGACGGCGCTGCGCCGTACCGGCGGCGTGCAGAAGCGCGCGGCGGATCTTCTGCGCGTCAAGCCGACGACACTCCACGAGATCATCAAGCGCCTGGACATCCGCGAGCCCTGAGGGCAGGGGCGAGGGGCGAGGGGCGAGGGGCGAAGGAGCGTAAGGGACTTCGGCCCTATGCGGGCTGGCCCATCCGAGACCTTAGCTTCTTGACCGCGGCCCGAACCTCTTCGGCCGAAGGCTTGAGACCGCCCACGGTCGCGTCGCCCGCCCGATAGCGCACGACGCCATCGACAACGGTCGCAGCGACGTTCTCTCTTCCCATCGAGTAGACGACCGCGGAATAGGGCTCGCCATTCCAGTCGTCCGGCAGGGCCCAGCCCATCTCCGGGTCGAGCACGACGAAATCGGCCGGGCCTCCCGCGGCAAGGCCCTCCAGACCCGGCAAGTCGAGCGCCCGGGCCCCTTCCCAGGTCGCCATCCGGAGTGCGTCGAAGGCCGAGAGGCTTTCGGAAGGCTGGCGCGTCCGCGACACGAAAGCCGCCAGCCGCATCTCGCGAAAGGGATCGAGCCGGTCGTTACAAGCCGCGCTGTCCGAGCCCAGGGCCACGCGAACGCCGGCGCGCCGCATGGGAACGACGGGACAGACCCCCGAGCGCAGGCGCAGGTTCGAGGACGGACAATGAATCACCGACGCCCCCCGTTCGGCAAGCCGTTGCCATTCGGGCTCGGCCGTCTGAACGGCATGGGCGATGCAGCTCTTCCGGTTCAGCAGGCCCACCGAATCGAGGTATTCCAGGTTCTCGCGGCCCGTGCGCTCGAGCACGAGTCCGCACTCGGCGCGGCTTTCGCTCGCATGGGTGTGGATCGTCAAAGCCTTCTCGGCCGCCAACTGCGCGGCCCGGCGCAGGAGGTCCTCCGTGCAGGCCACGGCGAAGCGGGGTGAAACGGCCACGCGCAGACGGCCGCGCTCTCTCCCATGCCAGTCCGCCCGCAGGCGTTCGGTCTCGGCCAACCCCTCGTCGGCCGGGACTCGAAGATTCTCGGGCGTGGTCCGCAGGTCGTCCATCAGAGCGTTGCCACCCGTGTAGCGGACGCCGGCGCGGGCGGCCGCCCGAAAAAGGGCGTCGCCGTGGCGCGGGCTTCCCATGTCGAGGACCGCCGTCACGCCGGAGGCAAGGCACTCCGACAGCCCGAGCCGGGCCGACACGCCGAGCGTCTCGGGGTCGAGCGCCGCTTCGCCGGGCCAGACGTGAGCGGTCAGCCAGGGCAGCAGCTCCAGGTCCTCCGGCCCGTTGCGCAGCAAGGTCTGGCACAGATGCAGATGCGCCTGAACGAAGCCCGGCAGAATCCACTTGCGCCTCGCATCGAGCCGCTCCACCGGCTCGCCCGGCCGGCCGGCGAGCCGCCGAGCTTCCGCCCCGACCCCTGCGATCGTGCCGTTTTCCGCGTACAGATCCGTGGAGTACCGGATGTCGCCGCGGTCGGCCAGGCCCAGCAGCGTGCCACCCTCCAGAAGCAGTCGGCTCATCGGCGAGGGTGGCCTCTCGAGGCCCGTCTCAGGTGGGCAGACGCCGGATCATCACGAGCGTGCGATCGTCGGCGAAGGGCTCCCCCGCGGCGTGCTCTTCGAGCACCTTCGAGAGATGGGCATCGATCTCGGCGACCTCCGCGTTGCCCTGCCCGGCCAGGAAGTCCTTGAGCTTCGGCATGCCGAATTCGTCGCCCTTGGGATTGTTGGCCTCGGTGACGCCGTCGGTGTAGAGGCACAGGATCTCGCCCGGCTCCAGCACCAGGCGCGAGGAGCCATACGGCTTGCCCGGGAACAGGGCGAGCGGGAGGCCGTGCGACGAGAGCTCCTCGACCGAGCCGTCCCGTCTCCGGAGCAAGCCGGGGTTATGCCCCGCATTCGTGTACTCGATCTCACCGGTACCCGGGTCGAGCAGCAGGAGAAAGAACGTGATGAAGCGGTCCGGTCCCGTTCGGCGAGAGATCGCCTCGGAAAGGCGCCCCGTCATTTCCGGAACGAGGACGAGTTCGTCGGCCCAGGCATGAAAAGACGCCTGGAGCGATGCCATCAGCAGCGCCGGGCCCACCCCCTTGCCGCAGACGTCCGCGATGGCCGCGTAGATCTTCCCGTCGGGCCGACCTCGAAAGTCGAAGTAGTCTCCGGAGACCTGCCGGGAGGGAATGTTGGACCCGTAGAGCTCGTAGCCCGGAATCTCGGGCGGGTTCTCCGGGAGCAGACGCTGCTGGATCTCGCGCGCCAGAGCGAACTCGCGGTCCATCTGTTTCTTCTCGGCGGCCTCGGCCATCAGGCGGGCGGTTTGGATCTTGGCCGCGGCGACGTTGGCGAGCGAAGTCAGCAGGCGAAGGTCCGCTTCCTCGAAGGAGCGGTGTCCCATCCGGCAATCCACGTAGATGAGCCCGACGACCTGGCCCTCGTTCTCCAACGGTGCCGCCAGGACGGACTTGATTCCCGAGAGGCGGATGGAATCGGCCAGCGAGACATCGCTGCCCGTGGAGGTGTCCATCAGGAGCAAGCCGTTGCGCTTCTCGACGACCGAGGCGACGAGCGTGCGCGAGAGGCGAATCTCCTCCGCGGAGATCCCCTCCGCGACCCGGATGACCGCCGGGATCAACTCGTTGGAAACGCTGTGCCGAAGGAGCACGACGCAGCGGTCGGGGTTCAAGGTCTCGAAGACCTTGTCCATGAGGAATTTCAGCAGCTCGTCGACCGACACGTCGCGCAACAGCTCGATCGTCAGCTCGTTGACGACACGCAGCGATTCGACCAGCTTGGAGAGCTGCTCGGCCGGAAGACGAGGGTCCGTCTCGGTGTGCTTGCGCAGCAACTCGGCGGAGGCCTTCAGGATCGTGTTGTCCAGCGCCTCTTCCTCTTGCGCCTCGATCCGCACGCGGGTCGTCGACTCCGATTCGACCTTCAACGTCACGCCCCCAACGGTGATCCGGTCGCCCGGTTTCAGGGGCTGGATCGAGACCAAGCGATCGCCGTTCAAGAAGGTTCCGTTGCGCGAGCCGAGGTCCTCCACCGACAGACCGCCGTTGCTGTCCCGGACGATGCGCGCGTGCTGTCGGGACAGCATCTTGTCGGCGACCGGAAGGTCGTTCATCGAGGAGCGGCCGATCGTCGTCACCGGACGGTCCAAGAGGAATTTCTGGGCCGGCATGCCGGGCGCGGTGACGTACAGGTAGAACACGGGTTGATCTCTCGGGAGCGAATTCTAATGCGTCCCGCGGCCGCGCCTTGCGGGGACTTGCGCCGCGGGCGATCTGCCAATAGAATGGCTGGTTCCATGAAAGAGAAACTGCACCCCGAGTACCACGAGGTCACCGTCCACTGCGCCTGTGGCGAGACCTGGAAGACGCGTTCGACGAAGAAGGAGCTGCGGCTGGAGATCTGCAGCAAGTGCCATCCCTTCTTCACCGGCAAGCAGAAGCTCGTCGACTCGGCCGGGCGGGTCGAGCGGTTCCGCAAGCGCTACGAGAAGAAAACGGCCGGCGCCTCCGCCTAGGGTCATGCCCGTCGCACACGGTCCCGGCGCCTTCCTTCTCACGGTTCTCTAGCCGCGGGAGCGGAGCCGCGGCCGCGTGCTCCGTCCCAACAACTTCCATCCCAGACAACGGACCCTGAACCCATGTTCGAAAAGCTCGAAGAGATCCGCCAGAAATACGAACAGATCCGGGCGCGGCTCGCCGACCCGGCTTTCGTCCAAGATCACCGCGCCGTGCGGGAAGCCCAGAAGACGCTCGCGGAGTTCGAGCCGATCGTCGCCCGGACCGAGGAGCACCGTCGGCTGCAGAAGGAGCTCGAGGGGGCGCGGGAGCTGGCCGAGTCCCTTCGTCCGGGCGACGAGCTCTATGAGATGGCCCTCGAGGAGCGGGCCGGCCTGACCGCGCGGCTGGCCGAAGTCGAACAGGACTTGAAGCAGTTCCTGGCGCCGAAGGACCCGAACGATTCGCGCAACGTCTTCCTCGAGATCCGGGCAGGCACCGGCGGAGAGGAGGCGGCGCTCTTCGCCGCAGAGCTCTTCCGGATGTACCAGCGCTACGCCGAGCGGCGGCGTTGGAAGGTCGAGATCGTCGACCGCGACGACACGGGGGTCGGGGGCCTCAAGGCGGTCACGGCGCTCGTCGAGGGCGAGGGAGCCTACTCGCGGCTCAAGTACGAGGGGGGCGTCCACCGTGTACAGCGGGTCCCGCAAACGGAGGCTTCCGGCCGCATTCACACCTCTGCGGCCACCGTCGCCGTTCTGCCGGAGGCCGAGGACGTGGACGTGAAGGTCGACGAGAAGGACATCCGGGTGGACCGCTTCTGCGCCTCGGGTCCGGGCGGACAGGGCGTCAACACGACTTACTCCGCCGTGCGTCTGACGCACCTTCCGACCGGCCTGGTCGTCCAATGCCAGGACGAGCGCAGCCAAATCAAGAACAAGGCCAAGGCGATGCGGGTCTTGAAGGCCCGCTTGCTCGAGATCGAGCGAGAGAAGCAAGAGGGCGCGATTGCGGCCGAGCGGAAGAAGATGGTGGGCTCCGGCGACCGCTCGGAGAAGATCCGGACCTACAACTTTCCGCAGAGCCGCATCACCGACCACCGGATCGGTTTGACGACCCACCGGATGGCCGACGTGCTGGACGGCAACCTGGACGAGCTCGTCGAGCCGCTCTCCGCTCACTTCCAGGCGGAGAGGCTGAAGGAAGAGCTGGCCAAGGCGTGAGCCCCCGACGGGAAGGCGCGCTCCCGCTTCCGTGAAGATTCGCGAGGCCCTCGACAATGCAGCCCTGGAAGCCCGCACCCGCGGCGGCGAGGCGACGGGTTGGGACGCCCGGGTGCTGCTGGCTCATGTTCTGGGGGGCCGCAATCCCCTGGGGCTCGATCTGACCGCCTCGCTCCACCCCGCCGCGCAGCAGCGCTTCGAGGAGATCTGGTCGCGCCGCGTCTCCGGGGTGCCGGTCCAGCACCTGATCGGCGAATGGGACTTCTATGGCCGGCCGTTTCGCGTCGATGCGCGAGCCCTGGTGCCGCGCCCCGAGACGGAGGTCCTTCTCGCGCAGGCATTGCGAGCCGCCCCGAACGCTCGCCGGGTCCTCGACGCCGGCACGGGCAGCGGCATCATCGCCATTACCTTCCTGCTCGAGCGGCCCGAGGCCCGAGCCGTCGCTCTGGACATCTCGCTTGACGCGCTGATACTCGCCCGCGAGAACGCCGCGCGCCATGGCGTCCTGCCGAGGCTTCAACTGGTGGCCTCCGATTGGCTCTCGGCGTTCTCGCCGCTCCCCTTCGACGCAATTCTCTCCAATCCCCCCTACCTGACCCTGGGCGAGGCGTCCCATCTCCCTTCGACCGTGCGCGACCACGACCCCCGGCGGGCGCTCTTCGCGGGCGACGATGGCCTCGCCGCGATTCGCGTGCTGCTCGACACCGCACACCGCTTTCTGGCGCCGCGGGGGCTCCTGGCCTTCGAGATCGGCTTCGGCCAGGCCGCGGCGGTCGAGAGCGAGGTGCGCCGGCGCCCGGATTGGTCGTTCCTGCGGATCGATCCGGACCTGGAGGGCATTCCCCGTGTCGCCCTGGCACGGCGCGAGGGAGCGGCCCGGGCCAGAGCTTAGAATCGCGTCCGTTGGACAAGTTCCGGATCCAGGGCCCGACTCGCCTCGCGGGGCAGGTGCAGACCTCGGGCGCCAAGAACGCGGCGCTCCCGTGCCTGGCCGCGGCGCTGCTGACGGCCGAGCCGGTGAGTCTTCTCAACGTCCCGCCGGTGCGCGACATCCACACCATGCGGAGGCTTCTCCTGCACATCGGGGCGCGCATTTCGGCGGGCCCCGAGGGCGCCGTCGCCGTCGAGACGCCGAGGGTCGGATCGGCGGACGCGCCTTACGAACTGGTCAAGACGATGCGCGCCTCGGTGCTGGTCCTGGGGCCCCTGCTCGCGCGGAGCGGATCCGTGCGCGTCTCGCTGCCCGGCGGCTGCGCCATCGGCGTTCGGCCGATCAACCTGCACCTGGCGGCCTTCCGCCAGATGGGCGCCGAGGTGACGCTCGAGCATGGCTACGTGGAAGCGAGAGCGCCCCGTCTCTCCGGGGCCGATGTTTTCTTCGAAACGGTCACCGTGACCGGCACGGAGAACGTGATGCTCGCCGCGTCACTCGCGCACGGAACGACGCGGCTCCACAACGCGGCGCGCGAGCCCGAGGTCTCCGACCTCGCCGACCTGCTTCGTGCCATGGGCGCAAGGATTTCCGGAGACGGCACGGCGACGATCACCATCGAAGGGGTCTCGACGCTTCATGGCGCACGGCACACGATCGTGCCCGACCGCATCGAGGCGGGAACCTACGCCCTGGGAGCGGCCCTGACGCGCGGCGACGTGACGATCGGCGGCTGCGTTCCCGAGCACCTGACCGCGCTGACGACACGACTCGAGACCGTTGGGGTCTCGGTCGAAGCGCTGCCCGGCTCCTTGCGCGTGCGCGCCTCGGGACCTCTGCGCGCCGAGGACGTCGCGACCGCCCCGTATCCCGGCTTTCCGACCGACCTGCAGGCGCAGTGGATCGCCCTGGCGACCAGCCTGGAAGGCGTCTCGACCGTCACCGAGACCGTCTTCGAGAATCGCTTCCAACACGTGCCGGAGTTGACCCGAATGGGAGCGAAGATTCGGCTGGATGGCCGCTGGGCCATCGTCGAGGGGCCCGCCCGGCTCACCGGCGCCAACGTCATGGCGAGCGATTTGCGCGCCTCGGCGGCCCTGGTCTTGGCCGGCGTCGCCGCCGAAGGGGAGACGGTCGTCGATCGCGTCTACCACCTGGACCGGGGCTACGACCGGATGGAAGAGAAGCTCACCGGGCTGGGGGCCAGGGTTCGGAGAATCGAGGGAGGATGAAATGAGCGATTGCCTCTTCTGCAAGATCGCGAATCGCGAAATTCCATCGAAGAAGGTCTACGAGGACGAGCGCATTTACGCCTTCGAGGACATCGCGCCGAAGGCGCCGACGCACGTCCTCCTGATCCCGAAGAAACACATCGCTCGCCTCTCGGATGTCGGCGCGCCAGACGCCCCGCTGCTCGGGGAGCTCCTCCTCTGCGCGGCCGGCATTGCGCGGGAGAAGGGGCTCGCGCACTATCGCTTGGCCTTGAACAACGGCGAGGGCGCCGGACAATCCGTCTTCCACGTCCACTTTCATCTCCTCGGCGGGCGTGCGTTCGCCTGGCCGCCCGGCTGACGAACAGGCCTTCTCGGGAGTTCAATTCGAGGACGCCGGCGTCCGCGTCGCCGGTGGAGCGGTCGCGAGGACGACCGGCGTGCCCTGCCCCGCCGCCGGGGTGGGGATGGGATAGAAGGTGATTCGCGCCTTCTCGCGCAGTTCCTTGAGCCACTTCTCGACCTCTTCGTCGAAGGCGCGCTGCTGGGCTCGCTCGCGCATCAGATCGGCCACCTGCTCGAAGGGAAGCACCGGAAGGTTCGCCGCCCGCCGCTCCGGCACGTAGCGCTGCTCGTACTCCGCCCGGATGCTCTGCTCGTCGGAGGGCGCGACCTGGCGAAAGCGCTCGCGCAAGTACCGCTGGACGACGAGCTGCCGCTCCACCGAGGCTCGAACGTCCTCCGCCGTCATTCCCGCCCGCGCGAACTCGACGTTTGCCTCCTTGCCTTCCCCCTGGAGCCGCGACCGCAGCCTCGCCAGCGCGGCCTCGACCTCCGCCGCGTCCGGCGGGCTCGGCCCAAACCGCACCGCGTCCTCGTACTGGAGATACTGATCCACGAGCTCATCGAGCACGCGGGCGCGAAAGGCCTCGCGGCTTTCGCCCGGCTCCCGCTCGAGAGGGCCCAGAACGATCGCTCGCCGCACGGCACTCTCGGGAATGGCGACGTCGTTCACGCTGACCGCCACGCGGTCCACGAGAACCTCCTGGGCAAGCGCCGCCGCCGAGACGGCGAGAAGGGAGGCGAGCTCGCGCCAGACCCGGGCTCTCACCGCGGCATGATAAACCGCCGGTGACGCGCACTCTCGTCGCCATGTTATTTTTGGCCGCTCATGGTCCTTCCCGGAAAGCGTGGTGAGCTCCTGCTCATCGGAACGCCGATCGGAAACCTCGACGACCTGTCCCCCCGGGCGCTCGCCGCCTTGCGCGCAGCGAGCGCGATCTTCTGCGAAGACACGCGCGTGACGGGCAAGCTCGCTTCGCGCTTCGGCCTCAAGGCGCCGCGCATCTCCTGCCCGGCCCCGCGGGAGCGTGCACGTGTCGCGGAGTTGCTCGGCCGCCTCGGCGCCGGGGAAACCGTCGCCCTGGTCTCGGACGCAGGAATGCCGTCTCTGTCGGACCCGGGCGAGCATCTGGTTCGAGCCGCGGCCGAGGCGGGGTACCCGGTCCGGGTGGTCCCCGGCCCTTCGGCGCCCGAGGCCGCCCTGGCGGTTTCGGGGCTGCCCGCCGTGCCCCATCTCTTCTTGGGCTTTCTCCCCTCTCGCTCCGGCGATCGGCGTCGTTTCCTCGAAAGCGTCCGGGAGCAGGCGGTCACACTCGTCTGGTTCGAATCGCCGCATCGCCTGGCGGATTCGCTCGAAGACGCCGCACTCGTTCTGGGCAACCGCCGCGCCTGTGTCGCGCGCGAGCTGACGAAGCTTCACGAAGAAGCGGCGCGCGCGCCGCTCGCCGAGCTCGCCGCGGAGTTTCGCTCGCGCGGCCCCTCCCGCGGCGAGGCGACCGTCGTCGTGGAGGGTGCCCGCGCCGAGACGATTCCCACCCCGGCGGAGGACGTGGACCGGCTCATCGCATCCGGCCTCGAGGCCGGACGCGACAAGCGAAGTCTCGCGCGGGAGATCGCCCGCCGATCCGGGCAATCCTCTCGCGCGATCTACGCGCGGGCGGTGGTACTCGCGAGAGGACCCCACCGAAAACGTCCGTGAACGAGCCCGTCGTCCGCATCGAAAGACTGACCAAGGTCTTCCGCGCGTTTCGGCGGGAGGAAGGGCTGGCGGCCGCCCTGAAATCGCTCGTACGCCGCACACCCACCGAAACCGTGGCGGTCTCGGGAGTCACGTTCCACGTCCAGCCGGGCGAGATGGTCGGTTACATCGGCGCCAACGGCGCCGGCAAGTCCACGACGATCAAGATGCTGACGGGGATCCTGACGCCCACCTCCGGAGAGATCCTCTGTAACGGGTTCGTGCCGTGGCGCGACCGAACGCGCTACGTTGCGACGATCGGCGTCGTCTTCGGCCAGCGAACCCAGCTCTGGTGGGACATCGCCGTCGTCGAGTCGTTCAAGCTCTTGAAGGAGATCTACGGTCTCTCCGACGCCGCGTACCGCGAGCGCATGGCGCTCTTCGACCGGGTGCTGGGACTCTCGGCCTACCTCCACCAGCCCGTGCGCAAGCTCTCCCTCGGCGAACGGATGCGTTGCGATCTCGCGGCCTCCTTGCTGCACCGACCGCCGCTGCTCTTCCTGGACGAGCCGACGATCGGCCTCGACGTCGTCGCCAAGGCCAGCGTCCGGGAGTTTCTCCAGGAGATCAACGCGCGGGAGGGGACGACCGTCCTGCTGACGACCCACGACCTTTCGGACATCGAGACGCTCTGCCGCCGCGTCATCGTGATCGACCACGGACGACTTCTCTTCGACGGGGCGCTCGAGGAGCTGCGCGACCGGATCCTGCCGGTGACGTCGATCGTGTTCGACGTCAAGACCGCGCCGCAGCCTGCCCTCCTCTCCTGGCAGGGACTTTCGATCTTCGAGGTCGGGTTGCACCGCTACCGCATGGACGTCGACCGCCGCTCCGTCTCGCCGGCGGCGGCGGTCAAGGAGATCGTGAATCGCTTCGACGTCGCGGACCTCTCGATCGAGGAGCCGCAGATCGAGGAGGTCGTCAAGCGCATCTACCGGGAGGGCGTCGCTTGAGCGGCGCGAATGCCCGGCCGGTGGCTCCGAGGATGACGGGTGCCGTTTCCGCGACCCGGCGCGCCGCCCTCCCCTTCGCCCGGATCGGCTTCCTGAACATGCTCGCCTACCGGGCCCGCTACTACGTGGGCGTCTTGACCTACATCTTCAACGTCGCGGTGTACTACTTCATCTGGCGGGCCGTCTTCCGAGATGCCACGACGGTCGCCGGCCTCTCGCTGCCCGAGATGATCACCTACGTGGCCGTGGGCTGGACCATCCGCTCCTTCTACTTCAACGAGATCGACCGCGATCTGGCGGCACAGGTCCAGGAGGGCCGCCTGGCGATGAACCTCATCCGTCCCGTGGACTTCCAAACGGTCATGATCGCCGATGCCGCCGGGCAGTCGGCGTTTCGCGCGGCCCTCTTCACGCTGCCGATCGCCCTGGTTGTCGGACTGCTCTTTCCGGTTCGCCCTCCGGTCTCGCTCACGGCCGGCGTGCTGTTCCTCCTTTCGGCCGTCCTGTCCTTTTTCCTCGTTGCGGCGATCAACTTTCTCGTGGGTCTGATCGCGATCCGGACCAAGTCGATCGAGGGGATCCTGCGGGCGAAATACATGGTCCTCGAGCTCTTGTCGGGGCTGCTCATCCCCACGACACTCTTTCCGGGGCCGCTGCGCCGCGTGCTCTTCGCCACTCCGTTTCCGCACATCAATTTCACGCCGGCGGCGCTCTATCTGGGAAAGACCGTCGGATGGGAAGCGGCCGAGCTTCTCGGAATCCAGGCGGGGTGGGCGCTGCTCCTGCTCGCAGCGGGCCGAGCCCTCTGGGAGCGCGCGCGACTCCGGATCACGATTCAGGGAGGATGAGGTGCGCGGCTTGACACGACATCTCCGCCTGCTCGCCCTCTACTTCTCTCAGTACGCCAAGGCGCGCCTCGAGTACCGGGCGGATTTCTTCTCGGCCGTCGCGGCCTCGTTCCTGGGCACCGCCGCGTCCTTTGGCTTCCTGCTGATCGTCTTCTCGCGACTTCCCGCGCTCGAAGGGTGGAGCTTCCCGGAGATGGTCTTCCTCTACGGCTTCTCCCTCGTGCCGATGGGCGTCTTCAACGTGCTCTCCTGGAACATCTGGCAGTTTCCGGACCGCTACCTGATCGAGGGGCGGTTCGACCGCGTGCTCCTGCGCCCGGTCTCGCCGATCTTCCAGGTCCTGTTCGAGTCCTTCCGGCTGGAGTCGCTGGAGGCGACAGCGACGGGACTCTTCGCGGTGGTCTGGGCCTCGCGCCGGCTCGGCATCTCCTTCGGCCCCCTGGACATCCTCCTCTTCCTCGTCTGGGCCGTGTGCGGCGCGGCCATCTACCTCGCGATCTTCATCGGGCTGACCGCCACCTCGTTCTGGATCGAAGATCGGATCGGTATTTCCCCCCCGGTCTTCAACCTGATGCAGTTCGGGCGGTACCCGATCACGATCTACGACGGCTGGGTGCGCTTCGCGCTCTCCTTCGTCATTCCCTTCGCCTTCGCCTCGTTCTATCCGACCGCGAGGTTCCTTGCGCGGCGGCAATTTCTGCCCGAGTTCTGGGCCGTGCCGCTCGTGGCGGTTGTGTCGCTCGCCCTGTCCCTGTCGGTCTGGAGAACGGGTGTGGCGAGGTATCACTCGACCGGAAGCTGACGCCTCGGCCGACCCAGACCGACCCCGCTCCAGAGCCCCGCCGGGAGTGACGGCCGCCTCACGGGCGCGCCTCGGCCTCCCAGACGCCGCCCAGACGAGCCATCAGGGCCCCGTACACCTCGATGCCGTCCCAGAGGTTTTGCAGTCGCAGATTCTCGTTCGCCGCGTGCTGGTCGTTGTCGTGGTTGGCGATGGGCACCCCCACGACGGGCGCCCGGAGGATCTCGGCAAACAGGTACATCGGGATGCTCCCGCCGAGCGTCGGGAGATTCACGACCGGCTCGCCGCGGTCCTCCTCGACGGTTCGGATCACCGCGCGCGACACCGGCAGATCCATGTCCGTGCGCGATGCCGGATAGCCCGCGCCCCAGACGAGCTTCGCGATGCGCGGGTGAGAGAGCCGCATCTCGGCGGACGGTTCCTCGTTCACAACCGTGAAGCCCTGACGCCGCACATGCTCCTCGATCCGCTCCCGCACCCTCCCGGGAGTCTGATTCGGCACGAGCCGAATATCGATCGAGGCCACCGCCTCGGTCGGAATGGAGTTGGTCGCGGCCGGTCCCACGGCGCCGCCGGCGATTCCGTGCAGGTTCAAGGCGGGCAGCATGAGTCGATCGAGCAGTGGCGCGCCCTCCCCTTCCGTGCGTCCCAGCAGCAAGCTCCTCCGAAGCTCTTCGTCCACCGGCGGTGCCGCGGCCAGAGCCCTCTTTTCCGCCGCCGTCGGGGCACGGACGTCATCGGAGAAGCCGGAAACGAGGATCCGCCCTTCGTCGTCGCGCATCGTGCCGAGAAGCCTCACGAGCGCGGCGATCGGATTGACCGCCCAGTTGCCGTAGTGGCCGCTGTGGAGCGGGCGGCGCGGCCCGTAAACGGTGATCTCGACGTCGGCGACTCCACGCGCTCCGAAATACAGCGCCATGCGGCGCGTCTGGTGGACGGGCCCGTCGAAGAGGAGCCACAGGTCGCCCCGAAGCCGATCGGCGTTCGCGGAAAGAAGGGACTCCAGGTGCGGCGAGCCTGCTTCCTCCTCGCCCTCGAAGAAAAACTTGAGGTTGACCGAGGGGGTCCGGCCCGCCGCCCGGAGGGCATCGAGGGCCGCGAGCAATCCGACGATCGGGGCCTTGTCATCGCTTGCAGAGCGGCCGTAGAGACGCCATTCCGGAGAAAGCGGCGCCGCCAAGCCGTTCCATGGGATCTCCTTGCCGCCGTCCCGCAGGGGCCCATCTCGCAGAACGGGCTTCCACGGGTCTCCGGTCCAGTCCGAAGGCCGGACCGGCTGCCCGTCGTAGTGCGCGTAGAAGATGACGGTGCGCTTGGCGCCGGGAGCCGGCAGCTCGCCGTAGACGACGGGCGGGGCCCCGGGCACGCGGAGAAGCTCCATCCGGACGCCACGCCTCCCGTAGGCCTGCACGATCGCCTCCGCATTGCGCTCGATCGAGGCGGAGTCGGAGGAGACGTTGGGAATTTCCAGCAGGCCCGCGAGCTCACGCAGGACCTCGACCTCGTGCGCCTTGCGATAGGACCGGACGCTCGCGCGCACGGCTGCCGCCTCGTTGCTTGCCGGTTTCGCCGGTGGCAGCCCGACCCAGACGCCCATCACGAGACAGGCGAGAAGCGCAGGCCTCATCGTTCAGGCGACCGGCTCGAGAGGAGGCGGGGCTTGCGGCGCTTCGCTCGGAGCCTCGTCCCGGCGTCCGGCGATGAGCAAGGCCGCCGCCCCCGCGGTCAACGCAATCGCGCCCCAGCCCGCCGCCCGGTCCGGCGCGGCCCCCTGGGAGAGCAGTTCGGCGGCGAGCGGTCCGGCAAAAGCGAACGCCCCGAACAGCACCCACGCCGCCGCGTGATCGGCGAGCAAGAAAAGGGCGCAGAAGCAGAGCCAGGCGAGCGCGGCGAGGTCGGGTAGGTACGACGCCAGGAACTCGCCGAACGCCGACAAGTGCGGCGGAAGCGCGGCCGTTGCCAGCGCGCCGAGGCCGAGCACCGCGCCGAGCGGCCGGCGAAAGAAGGGCCGGCGGACGGCCAACGCGATCACCGCCGCGGCCACCGACACCGCAAACGCAGCGCGGGCCGCGGACCACAGCACGGCCAGCGAGGGCACCGCCGTCGCGAGGCTCGCCGGCAGGGAAGGGTCCGGGTCGAACAGGCTCGGGAATCTCGCGGCGGCCAGCGCCGAAACGTGGGAGATCCCGGCCAGCCCCGCCGCGGCGACGCCAGACCGGAGAAGGGCGTCGGGCAGGGAGCCCGCCCGACGAAGAGCGCGGACCCAGCCGGGACGCGCGCCGCTAAAGAGCACGAAGCCGCCGCACGCCAGGAGCAGTCCGCCCAACCAGGCGATCAAGAGGCTGGCCGCGGCCGTGATCAGGAACAGCTTCAACGGGTATTCCGTCGGGTACTTGCGGAATACCGCCGGGGCACGATTGGCGACGGCGGCGGCGGCGAGCAAGGCCACCAGACCCAGGGGAACCAGGATCGATTGCCATCGAAAATCGGGGCTGCGCACGAGGCGCAAGAAGAGAATGAGGCCGACGCCCACGAGCGACCCGATCCCGACGAGCTTCACTCCGAACAGGACCCAGTCGAACGGCGAGCGTTTGCGATAGTCGCGCAGGAAGCCCTCGGGCACCTTGACGCTGGGCAGGAACGCCGACAGGCGGGACCCCTGGAAGACCGCGGTCAGGCGGGGCCGCGCCTCCCCCACCCCGGGGGGCTGCGCCTCGAGAATCACCGTCGTGTCGCGCCTCTTGGGCCGAACTTCGGTTCCCAGGTCGACGACCGTGTACTCCGCGGCCGGGTAGCCGAGCGCAGCCGCCGCCGAGAGCGCTCTCCTCATGGCCTCCTCCGGCCCGGGGGGCGCCCCCGCGGGTGCGGCCTCTTCCTTGGGGTTGATGAACCCGATCACTCGGGCCCGCCGCGCGTCCACGAGGACCTTCCACTCCTCCTTCTTCTCGGGCAGGAAGAAGCGCGTCACCCACAGGGCCAAGGGAAGCTGACGGCTCGCGAGACGCTCGAAGCCCGCTAGCCCGCCGCGCGAGAGCACGTAGCGAGCGGCGGCATCCGAGAACGGCGGAATCCCCCCTCGCTCCTCCGGCTTCGCCTCGCGAACCTCCTCGGCCTCGGCAAAGCCCGTTCCCGTATAGGTGACGACGCGATACTCGTCCGGAGACACGCCGTTGGCGCGGAGGAACTCGCGCGCCAGTTGGTTCGCTCGGGCCTTGCCCGTGTTGTCGGAGGCGAGGTCCGAGGCCGGAGTCGCCGGGATCAGGAAGGTGAGGGCGAGGCCGGCCGCCACGACGATCCCGGCCAGGCGCCCCCCCGCCGCGAGCGGGCGGACCGGCGGCACCGCCTCCGCGGGCGCCGGGCGCGCCTCAGAGGGCGGCGGTCCACCCGCCTCCGCGTTGGTCAGTCCGACCTCCGGTAGGAAACCTCCGCGACGCCGGTAGAGAAGCAGCGAGAGAGCCAGAGGAACGAGCAGGATCCCGGAGGAGACCGCTCCGGAGACGACGT